>Ga0209080_1000022_pt1 | contig 120683 bp, 122 predicted proteins | sample JNZ110809AmetaG_FD_184123 | JGI IMG/M metagenome (GOLD analysis project Ga0209080, IMG submission 184123) | Hot spring microbial communities from Jinze hot spring, China to study Microbial Dark Matter (Phase II) - JNZ 110809A (SPAdes) (version 3) ...
TGAGCTTCCATGCCATCATAAAGATTCTTCGAACATCGTCTATTGTTGCCTCATGGGGTAAATTGACGGTTTTAGAGACCGCGTTATCCGTGTATTTCTGGAAGGCTGCCTGCATACGAACATGCCACTCAGGAGCTATCTCAAGAGCCGTTACAAATATTCTCTTAACGTCAGGTGGAACCTCACTTAATCCCTGAACCGAACCTGTCTTAGCGATTTTAGAAATCAGCTCAGTGCTGTAGAATCCTCTCTCTTTGGCTATTTGCTCAAAAACCGAATTGACCTCAAAGAGCTGAGTCCCCATAACATTTCTGACAAACGCTACAGCGAAAAGTGGCTCTATCCCACTCGATGTCCCAGCGATTATACTTATTGTCCCAGTTGGAGCTATGGACGTTACGGTTGCGTTCCGCATAGCCTTATAGCCCATCTTATCCCATATGCTGCCTGGGAAGTTCGGGAATGACCCCCTCTCCTCACCTAACTCAACGGATTTCTTCCTAGCCTCCTCAGATATGAATGACATAACTTTCTCGGCTGTTGCTATGGCCTCATTTGAATCGTAAGGTATGCCGAGCTTTATGAGCATCTCAGCGAAGCCCATTACACCTAAGCCTATCTTCCTATTTGCTTTAGTCGCCTTCTCGATTTGCGGTATAGGATACTTGTTGGCGTCTATAACATTATCTAGGAAGTGAACCGCTATTCTAATTGTTCGTCTAAGTTTATCCCAGTCGATTTCACCATCCCTAACTATCCTGGAGAGATTAATGGAGCCGAGGTTGCAGCTCTCATAGGGCAAAAGGGGAACCTCACCACATGGGTTTGTGCTCTCAATAACACCAACATGCGGCGTTGGATTCCTCCTATTAATCTCATCAAGAAATACTAGGCCTGGGTCGCCAGTCTTCCAAGCCGCAGTCGCTATTAGGTCGAAAACGGCCCTAGCCTTAAGACGCTTAACGACAGCGCCATTTCTGGGGTTAACTAGGCTATAGTATTCGTCATTCTCGACAGCCTCCATGAACTCGTCTGTTGCCCCCACAGATATATTGAAGTTTGTTAGGACACCTTCCTTCTCCTTAGCGGTGATAAACTCAATTATATCTGGATGGTCAACACGAAGAATCCCCATATTTGCGCCCCTACGCTTACCACCCTGCTTAATCACTTCAGTGGCGACATCGAATATCCTCATAAAAGAGACTGGGCCGCTGGCAACACCCATTGTGGACTTAACGACATCACCACGTGGTCTAAGTCTTGAGAAGGAGAAGCCTGTGCCACCACCAGACTTATGTATGAGCGCCATATACTTCAGCGCATCAAAAATCTCCTCAATGGAATCTCCAACTGGAAGCACAAAACATGCGGAGAGCTGCCCAATATCGGTTCCAGCGTTCATTAGTGTCGGCGAATTGGGAAGGAATTCTAGATTAGCCATAACTCTATAGAATTCTTCCTCAACAGCCTCTACGTTAGCGCTTTTATCGTAAAGGGCATCAACCTTGGCTATGGCTTTAGCTACCCTCCGAAACATTTGTGATGGTGTCTCAATAACCCTTCCGCTCTCATCTTTGAGGAGATATCTCCTCTCCAAAACGCTTATTGCATTAAGTGATAATTTTAGGTCGTCTGTTACTCCCAGAAGCCTTTTCTGCTCCCTTAATTCAGCCCGCTTCTGCCTATAAAGTATATACGCTTTTGCGACGGCGTCATAACCATTCTTAATTAAAACCCGCTCAACAATATTCTGGACATCCTCGACGCTTGGAATCCTACCCTTAAACTCCTCCTCAACTATGGCAACTACTTGCGCTGAGAGCCTAGCGGCTAACTCACCGTCTTCACCCTTAACAGCCACAATAGCCTTGTGAATTGCATTGGTAATTTTTGTTGGGTCAAACTCAACTATTCTGCCATCCCTCTTTCGAATGAGAGAAACCGGCATTCAAATACCCCAAGAGTAAAATGTAAAAGGCAACTTTAATACGTTGCGGACTCCTTTCATTCCAGAAAGTTTATAAATAATATTCTCCAATCCAATTTTAAGGATTAAGTATGGGGATTGATGGGTCTTTTTGCTGTTTAGATAGGGCGTGTTAAAGTTGTCCACCGTGAAAAAATGTTTTTCAAAATGCAATAGATTCAAGTGTGGAAGGAATTACCTAGCATTCCGCGGAGGAACACCATGGTGTAGATGGACGGATGAGCCATGCAATCCGGCAAATTGTAATTATGCGGTTTGCATTAACAGACGGCTTCTTCCCGGAGGAGTATGCGGAGAAACCATAAGAAGGAGAACCGTTGAAAGCAGTCCAGAAGAGGAAATAATGCCCTCGGTGAAGGTTAGAGGAAAAATCTTTAGAAAAATAGGCGAGAAGGAGATTTTCTAAAGAGCCCTAACACTACTCTGCGTAAACCCTTTCCACCCCTATTTTTCCGGTTTATTTACTAAGTAAACTCCAGACAATACTAGGATAATGCTTAAAATAGAGTTATATCCGATTGATTCGCCTAAAAATAGCCAACCAAAAAGGACCGCTACAACCGGAACAATAAAGCTTGACGTCGAAATAACAGTTACCTCCTCATCTCTAAGTAGAAGAAGCCATATTGTTGAGGCCACAGCGGAGCCGAGTAAAGATATATAGAGGATTGAAAAGAGATAAAGCGCATTCCAGCTAAAGGTTAATCCATCCATTATGGATGCAAGAGGTACAAGAAAAGCCGAGCCTACCGGAAACTGGATGACATTTACGATTGCTGGCTCCACGTGGCTCAGAAACCTCTTATAATAAATTACTGTAACAGCCCAAAGAAATGCTCCAAGAATAAGGAAGGGAAATGATTCTGAAAATGCTGCTTGAAGAAGAAATTTACCAATATACAGCGTAGCCACGCCCATAAAACCAATCATTACACCTAAAACCTTAACTCCATTAATCTCCTCGTTAAGGAATAGCGTTGCTAGGCAGAAGACGAATAGCGGTTGAGTATATGTTAATAGCGAACTTAAGCCCGAAGATTCATATAGCAAGCCTATATTCGTTGAAGCCATGCCTATAGCATTTATTAGACTAAGTATAACGAGCCTAAGCCACGTATGGCTATCTCTCGGAAGATTTTTCCTCTTCCATACTAAGATAGGTAATAGTGCTCCTGAAGCCAGCAGAAGCCTCTGTGCAACGAGGTTTAACGGACCAACAAACTTTAGTCCAACCTTCATAACGGTCCAGTTTGAACTCCATATGAGGACCATTAGGGTGAAGAGAGCGCAGCTTCGCTTTCTCAATAGTCCAGCCTCCAGATAGAGGAAAGACTAAAAATTATCCAAATAATATGGTTTTCTCAAGAATAAACCTTAAAATATTTAAACCCTAATTAGAGTAACTCTTATTCACAAGAGTGGTGGGATGGGATGCCCAGCCAATTTCCCGCCCATGAAGCCCCAGCATAAAGAAGACGCTAATATATCGACTCATAGTTGACCCATTCACCCTACTTGTAACATACGCTTTTACTGGTGAAATTTCAGGCTCCATTATTGCTGTTGTGCTAATAGAGGTTTTTCTCGACAGCATTCCATTACATACTTGATAGACTGATGTAAAAAAGGCTCCTCTAAAACTCCATAAAACTATTTTTTATTTTTAGGTGTCACTTAAATTATTAATGTTAGGTATTGTGGGGTGGCTAAAATAAAGCTTGGTCTAATAGTTCCCTTAAAGGAGAAGCCGGATGAGGAACTTAAGAAGGTATATATGCTGGGCTTCCCAACGTGCCAGGTTTCATGCTGGGATGTGAATCTTTACACTAGCGATGTCGCCCGCCTACTAAAAAGGGCTGCCAACAATTATGGGGTTGAGATTACAGCCATATGGGCTGGATTACCCGGCAAACACATTTGGAACCTTATAGATGGTCCCAACACCATCGGGCTAGTGCCTCCAGAAACGAGGGAAATACGCCTAAAAGCTCTTAAAAAAGCCTCCAACTTTACAAAAGAAGCTGGTGTAGAAAATATCATCACACATGTTGGATTTATACCTGAGAACCCTAAAGATCCAATTTATATTTCCCTAATAGATGTGCTTAAGGAGATTGCTGAGTTCTGCGCAAGTAATGGGCAATTCTTCCTCTTTGAGACGGGGCAGGAGACCCCAATAACGCTCCTTAGAACGATAGAGGATATTGGCATGGAGAACCTTGGAGTTAACTTTGATCCAGCGAACCTTTTGATGTATGGTAAGGCTAATCCGGTAGATGCGTTGGATATACTTGGTAGGTATGTTAGGGGGGTTCATGCCAAGGATGGTGAATATCCAACTAATGGTCGCGAGCTGGGTAGGGAAAAGCCTCTTGGGGAAGGCAGAGTGAATTTTCCAGCGTTGATATCGAAGCTTAAGGCTTTAGGTTATAGTGGTGCGATAACCATAGAGCGGGAGATAAGTGGACCCCAACAGATAAGGGATATAATAAGGGCTAAAGAACTCTTGGAGAAGCTGATTCAACAGATATAGGAGAAGCGCGCTAAGATATTCTCGGTGTTGTCAAATCTGAAATGTCAATACTATAATCATATATTCGATTTAGCAATGAAACTATTGCGGTCAAATCTCGAACTCTCTCAAAGGTTAAGGTGCTGGCTGACAATTCAACTTTTCGGCTTAACTCCTCAATTGTAGGTTTCCTCTCCCTCAACGACTCAGCAAGGGGAATGTTCCGAGACAGGAATGCTGTAACAGAATCCTCATAGGTTTTATGCACATTTTTATAAAGCTCATGTATTGCCTCTAAAGACTCTTCGGTCAGCTCTGAACTCTTAAATTTCGTGGCATATTCAGCAATCTGTGAAGATTGGTCTGCAACAGCCTCGATCAGACTTGCCGTTAACCTATAGTCTAGGCAGTCTATCGGATGTATATTCAATTTCTCGCCTAGGCTTGGATTCTGAATTATTGTTCTTAGGATTCTGACTAATAGAAAATAGAGCCTATCAACTTCATTATCTCTGGCAATGACATTTCTAGCCAGCTGGTAGTCCGCCTCTAATAGCGCCCTCACGCCATCTCTACACATACCAGAGGCAATTAAATGCTCTCGACGAAGAACTTTCTCTGGTGATAAAGCTGAAGGCTCAAGCAAACACTGCATAACTATCTTGTTATAATCCTCCTCTATAATTTCTAGGCCTATGAGACGCGCTGATGTCTGCTTAATGATGTCTCTCTCTTCAGGGGTTATGCGCTCCCTCGCCTCAACGGTTATCACATCGTAACCTAAGAGGTATTTACCTATAATTTCACGGCTTAAATATGGTCCGGGTTTTATAGATATTGTTCTTGGAGTGGGCTCAACATTATACTTTGGGTCTATTATGAGTTTCCCATCAGGTGCTATTAGGCTTGCTACGATTGAACCACGAACTATACCATGGCTTAAGGCCCACTCCTTAGGTAATGTAACGAAGAATGTTCCGCTTTTCGTCATTTGTATCTTTCGGAGCTCCATGATTTTTCCTCGGCATATTATATCACACTAATTTTTTGGTTATGGAGATATAAAAAGTATAATTAATCTTGAGTTGATACTCAAGAATATATATCAATCATAAATATCGAGAAGAATTTGCTCCGCCAATATATCTAGACATGATATGAACCTTATTTTAGCCCTAAATAATCTTAGATAGATTGAGGAGGCTCTTTAAGTTTAAATTATAGGGAATAGCGGGAATGTTAGAGCACGAAAGAAACGCTAGTGTTCGGAGAGCCATATCCCTAATAATTCAGGCCGGATATCAGGTTGATAGTGGAGCATTTGAGTTTCTAAAGGAAATCTCAGAAAAAATGGACATAATCTCCCTAGTTAAAAAGGCGATAGATGATGTAAATGCTCTCCCAGAGAAACCTCTACTAATAACTCGTGAGATTCTTGAGAGAAAGGCCGAAACATCCGAGAAAAAATCAGCTATCACCTACCCCGTTAGTGGAAAGACAAGCTTTGAGCCGTATGCAAAGAATATTGATCCAGATCTAAAGGTGATAAGTGACTCAACAAGTAAGATAAGCGCAACAGGCTCCCTTGAAGACTGCATAGAATATTTTAGAAGCCGCTTCATGAAGATAAGTCGGATAATAAGAAATAGAATAGATGCTAAGGACGCTGGTAGCTTAGCTGACGCACTGAAGGCTCCAGAAAGCTCTAAAGTGAAGGTTATCTGCATGATAACTGAGAAGCGCGAAACTAAGCGTGGGATATTTTTTAAGGTTGAAGATTTAGAGGACCAGGCAATAGCTTTTGCGCCGGCTGAGAATCCAAATGTGTATTCTAAGGCTCAAAAAACACTTCTTGATGAAGTTGTCTGTTTAAGTGTTTTGCGTGGGAAAAGAAACTTTCTTATCATAGATGACATAATATTGCCAGATGTCCCATTAAGGAAGCCGAACAAATCTTCTGTACCTATCTGTGCAGCCCTCTTATCGGATCTCCATGTTGGAAGTAAGATGTTCATGGAGAAGGAATTTAGGTATTTCATAAGGTGGTTGAGGGGAGAGGTTGGTAGGGACAATCTTAGGGAGATGGCGAGTCGAATCAAATACCTGGTGATAGCTGGGGATATTGTTGATGGTGTGGGAATATATCCTCAGCAGCTTGAGGAGCTGGAGATAACGGACCTTTATGAGCAGTATAAACGCGCTGCGGAGATAATTGAGATGATTCCAGATTATATTGAGATTGTTATTATACCAGGTAATCACGACGCAACTAGAAGGGCTTTACCCCAACCAGCAATATTAAGGGAATATGCTGAACCACTATACGAACTTGGGAATATACATCTCTTAGGAGACCCCTCAGTCATAAGTCTCCATGGTGTGCATCTTCTTCTCTCTCATGGAAGAAGCCTAGACGATGTTATCTCCTCAGCTCCAAATATGAGCTTCCAAGCGCCTGATGAAGCCATGAAACTTCTACTCCAATGTAGACATTTAGCTCCCATATATGGTATGAGAACATTAATAGCTTCGGAGAGAACCGACCATTTAGTTATAGAGCACATACCAGACATTTTTCATGCGGGGCACGTGCACATGATGAAATACAGCGTCTATCGTGGCATACTCGTAGTGAATTCAGGCGCATGGCAGAAGCAGACAGAATATCAGAGGGAGATGGGACATATACCAAACCCGGGCATAATCCCAATAGTGGATTTACAAACTTTAAGCGTCTTCCCAATAGATTTCACTTCGACAATATAGAGGAGGGTCATTGAGAGGAGGATAAATATTTGGGCTTGTAACTTATTATGCCTCTAAACCTTTCATCTTCAGAGAGAACTTCAACGATGACCTTTCGCGGAACACCAAGACTTATTTTCTTTGTCCGCCCATATCGCCCTAAACTTACCAGTCTCGAATTTAAAAGGCCCATAACATCCAGCTCATTTATCAGTCCACTCACTCTCCTCTGCGTTAAAGGACTTATGCCAAGCTGCTCGCAAAGTTCCGAATAGAGATTATATATGTCCCCTGTTACCGAGCGATTCGCATCAAACTTGTTGAGTAAGTATACGCTTAAGAGAACAATCTTTGAGTGAGTTGGCAAACTCTTTATGCTCTCATAGACTTGGTCGTGCTCTATTCTCTCCTGAGCCTCGCGGACATGAAACTCGGTAATTTTCCCATCCCCCCTTCGCTCAGCAATCTCACCAGCGACTCTCAAAAGGTCTAGAGCTCTTCTGGCATCACCATGTTCGGCAGCCGCTAATGCAGCACATAATCTGATAGCACCATTCGTTAAGACTCCATCATAAAATGCTATTTTCGCTCTCTCTAAAAGTATATCCTGAAGCTCATCAGCATTATAGGGCTTAAAGATAATCTCCTCTTCACTCAGTGTGCTTAGAACTCTCGGATCAAGAAATTCCTTAAACTTTAAGTCGTTTGAGATTCCTATAAGTGAGACTTTACTTTCATGGAGACTTTCATTTATTCTGGTGAGCTCATAGAGAAGCGTATCACCTCTAATTTTGATGAGTGCATCAATCTCGTCTAATGCTACGAGAAGGATTATTCCTTGAGATTCAAGATGCTTTTTGAATCTGTCGAAAATTTCGCCAACAGCTAATCCCGTGAAAGGAACTTTCACGTTAATGCTTGAGCATAATGTGGCAAGAACTCTATATTCCGTTCCAGCCAGCCGGCAGTTAACGAAGCAAACCTTAACTGGAGAGCCTATCTCAGTAGCTTTCTGAGCAAGCTTATTTAACACAAACTTAACAACAGCTGTCTTTCCAGTGCCAGTCTTACCATAGATTAGGACATTGGAGCATGGTGAACCTTTAAGGGCAGGGGCGGTTATTTCGCCTAAGCGGAGGATTTGCTCCTTTCTATGGGGGAGATTTTCAGGAACATAATCATGCCTAAGCACTTCCCTATTTCTAAATATCCTTGAACCTTTCAGAAACTGAGCGAAGACATCGTCCAAGATATCCTCTTGATTCTCCATTTAAACCCCTTTTCCTATCTACCTTCAGCCTAGAAATTACACTTTATGAAAATTAAGAACTCTCATACAAAAAAATAGATAAAGAATAGCAAAGTGTTAAAGAAAGGGGGCTCCCACCCCTCTATTTCTACTGGAACAGCCCCTTTTATTAAGAAAAATTTTTCCTAAAAATAAAAGGAACAGCCTCCCATTGTGTATAGAAAGACTTGATATTTAACATCGTTTATACAATGTTTTATACTAAAAGTTAAAAATTAATTTTGCAATCCTACAGAAAAAAACAGGCCAATAAAGCCATTTTTTCAGCCAAAAATTTAAGCTTCTAGTTTCTTATGGTTGCTCCAGTGGAAAATTGGGGGTCGGTGTGATGTAGTGAAATCATATTATTGTCTGGTATTGCACATTATTGGTCTTTAACAAGTTTCACTTGTTGTGAACTACATGTTAGTGCTAAAAAGTATTCACTCTTTTTCTTCACTCTTTTCTCGCTATAATAATCTAAAATGGATTTAATTTTGTTAAAAGGCCACCCCTTCATTTCCTTTGGAAAAAGAAACAAAATCTTTTCTTTTCCTATTTGAAGAAAATTTCCGTTATGTTAAATTTGTTAAGCAAAAAATTTGCAAAATTTTCCTTTTTTTGCAAAAGATAGCTTTTTCTCTATTTTTCTTCGCGGAGTTTTAACCGAATAATTTATAACTTGTGAAGTGATAATTGTTAACCGTTAGCTACCGGGTGAAGTCTCTATTGCCTGCAAGAAAGATGAAAGTTGAAGTCTATGATGAATCTGGAAACCGATATGTAATTAGCTTTGAAGGTAGGGTTACACGGGAAAAGGCTCTAAAAATTTTAGACATTATTGAATTGCTTGGCGGTATGCCAATTTCAGAACCAATTGAATATCTGCATGATCTCTCCAAAATCGAGAAAGTTCTCTTCATAGTAAAAAAGAATTTTCCCATAGTTTGGTTCTCGGCGAAAGAGGTCCAGAAAGTTTATGAGAAGGAGACTGGTGAATTTATAAGCCTTAGTGCGGTTTCAACCTACCTAACAAGACTGGCTGATAAGGGTATTTTAATAAAAGCGAAGAATGGCAGCCGCATATCTTTTAGACTTGCGTCTAGAGAATTAAAGGAAGTTATCAGGCCCTTTTAAGGATTAAGTCTTAGGGCTCTCTCCTCTTAAAATCTCTTCCATTTCTTTGTTTAAGCGGTAAACATAAGGAATCCTATCATCCCTTCTTTCAACATATCCGCGCGTATAAAGGCTTTTCATTAATCGAGCCGTGTGCTCCCTTGTCAACCCAATCCTATCTTTTATTTCTGGAACAGTTTTCTCTCCCTCTTTTGCTAAAATCTCTAAAACCTTCAATTCAGTTTCCGTGAGTGAGACTAAAACTTTATCGTCTTTCGCCGTGAATGTTGTGCGTGAGGGCTTAACCTTTGATTCCACATTTTTTTCTCTAACTTCGGCCTTCTCTATTCTGCTTTTCTCAATCTCGCTCAATTTCTTTAGAACCTCATCATATTTAACAGATAGATCATCAACTTTAGTTTTTAACTCCTCATAATTGGCGTAATACACCTCTTTATATTTCATTAATTTATCAACCTCGCCTCTAATATTAACTAGCATCGCATTTAGCTCCTCCAATCTTCTTATCTCTCCAGAAAGAACCTCTTCAAACCTCCTAGATATCTCCTCAATCTTCTCGTTCTGCCTCTTAATATCTCCATTAAAACTAAAGATTATATCGTCGATAACGCCTTTTGCCCTCTTATATTCTCTTTCTCCCTCCCTCAACCGTTTATAATAAATAAATAAAAACGCAGAGGCTACCCCAAAGAGAACGATATGGATGCCTATCAATAGGATATCAAACATTGTGACATCCCCGTGACATCACGAATCACGTGATTCATAAACATCACGATTCAATCACAATATAATCACAGTATTACGCTTAAAATACTTTCGGTATCTCATTTTACATCCTCTTGAAAAAGATTTAGAATTACTGCGCCTAATACTGTAAAATATCAGGCTGAGAATATAAAATGAGATACCGAAAGTATAAGGATTTGTGATGTCTTTTGTGACATCACGCTTTGCCGGACATAGCTCTGGGCTTAGAAAGAGCGAAAAGTCCCTTTTCTATCTCCTCCTGAAGAGTCCGTATTATTCTTATTTGTTCCTCGCTTATCTCACCCTTCTTCCATAAATCCTTATACTTTTCGCTGTATGCTCTTACTTTATTTGATATCTCAATGTATGGATTTAGACGTGGATCATCAAAAATGCCCAAGTAACCTAAAAGAATAACTGTATAAATTGATCTAATTATATTCTTCCTTGCCTGCGCTAAGGTTCTGTTGAATGAGCCACGGCTCACACCTACGGGCCTTAGTTTAGCCTTTTCCTCATAAACTATTCTTTCTTCACATATTTTTTCGGCTAAAATATCTATTAAGAAAGTTTCTGCCTGTATTCTCGTCAAATTGCTATTTTTAAGGAGTATTTTGAATATTGGATCTTTATTTAGGCTCATCAGCCACTTTTGAACTTCATCTTTTAATGCCGGATTTTTCAGTTCGAGAGTCCCTCCTAATGAATACGTTTTTGTATACGCATATCTATTTAAGTTTTTGCGCCTGAATAATTATTGCTGTCTGCTCATGTGCTGTGATGTGATTTTGTTGTGATGTTTTGATATCTGCATTTTTCATAACGCTTAAGAGGTTAATGCGCTAAATCTTTTAGGTAACTGTTGGTAAGTTAGTATTGCTGGGTCTAAGATGGGAAGAAGACGTAGGAAAGTAGTTCGCATACCAAAGAAGAAGCTACCTAAGGTTTTCTTGTGTCCAAAATGTAATCAACAATCTATTAGAATTGAGATAATTGATGAGAGTGGAGGAGAAAGAAAGGCCACAATTAAATGTGGGAATTTAAATTGCGGCTTTACGAAAGAGATTCAAATAAAACCCTTCTTTAAGGAAATAGACGTTTATTGCCAATTCATAGATGAATTTTATGGTTCATGAGAAAGTGATTGGGAGACAATTAAAATGGTCGGTAGAGTCGAGAAATATCTCTTGGAAAGGATTCGGAATGAAGGAGCAATACACATGACGCTCATCGATCCAGAGAAGGTAACACCGGAGTCTGCCGTACTTATATCTTGTGAGAGTGAATCTTGCGGTTCCTCGGCTATAATGATTGGTGGAACGACTCTTATATCTCCAAATACCCTAAATAGTGTTGCTAAGGCTATTAAGGACTCTGTTAATATACCAGTCATATTATTCCCAAATAATATAACTGGGATTAGTGAGTACGCTGATGCAATATGGTTTATGTCCCTTTTAAACTCAGCAGACCCATACTTTATAGCTGGAGCGCAGGTGCTAGCAGCACCATTGATTAGAAAACTCGGTTTGGAAACTATTCCACTTGGATATATAATAGTTGGTGAGGGGGGCTCGGCGGGGGTTATTGGAAAGGCGTGTCCAATTCCATACAATAAACCTGAGTTGGCGGTTGCCCATGCACTAGCAGCCCAATTCTTTGGCATGAGATTTGTTTATTTAGAGGCTGGTTCTGGCGCAAGCCAGCCGGTTCCAACGGAAATGATTAGAATGGTTAGGGAGAATGTCAATTTAACCTTGATTGTTGGTGGAGGAATAAGGACTGGAAATCAGGCTGAGACTGCGGTGAAGGCTGGAGCTGACATAATAGTCACTGGCACGGTGACCGAGACTAGTAGAAAGGAAGAAATTAAAAGTAAGTTGATTGAAATAATTAGGGGTGTGAGGGAGGGGGCGAAAAGCAAGTTTAGGGGGAATGTTAGTATTGACAGCGTTTGAGCAGTATTTTGAGTCTCTTAAAAAGGTTTTAGGGCGAGATGACCTATACGATATATGGCCAGATTTTGAGCCCGAATACGATGAGAGGGAATATGCTTGGACGACGTTAAGGGGTTTAGGCGAATCCCTACTTCTTAATTGTGGCCAATGCGATGGGCCGTCAGATATGAGGCATAATAGGTGTAGGGCTTGTGTCGAAAGGAGGAAGGATATAGCGAGAAGAACTTATGAGAGGGCTATGGGCCGCCCAATTGAGAAGTGGAACGCCATAATCTTATGTCGAATTCACATAGAGTAGTGCCAGTCATTATGGAAAAAGCCAAAAGGATTAGTAGAGAATACCAAGAATACTTCTCTCATCTAGAGCAATCTCTAGAGGAAATTTATAAAATTGCCAGAGAGGCTAGAGAAAAAGGGCTTGATCCAAAGCCTTATCCTGAGATAGAGATGGCGGATGACTTAGCTGGTTTGGTTGAGGGCTTTATTGGGTTGCCGGGAATAGCTGAAAGAATAAGGGAGCTCTCTAAAGTGATGTCTAGGGAGAGGGTTGCCTTTAAGATAGCTGAGGAGATTGTTTATGGAAGGTTTGGGCATTTGGGTGAGGAGAGGGCTGCGGATTTAGCGATTAGAACCGCTCTAGCGATATTGACTGAGGGTGTTACCGCGGCGGTTTATTCTGAGGGTATAGCTAAGGTGGCAATAAAGACGAATATGGATGGCTCTAGATATCTGGCGATATACTTAGCTGGCCCAATAAGGTCGGCTGGTGGAACAGAAACCGCCTTAACCCCTGTAATCGCAGATTTTGTTAGACGACTACTAAAGTTGGATAGATATAAGCCAACTAGAGAGGAGATAGAGCGTTTTATTGAGGAGCTTAGGCTTTATGAGCGTGAAGTTGGTCAATTCCAGTATAATGTCTCAGATGAGCAGCTTAGACTCGCCCTAGAACATCTCCCGGTTGAGGTCACTGGAACACCCTCCGACCCAGTTGAGGTCTCAGCTTACCGAAATCTGCCACGCATAGAAACTAATCGTGTTCGTGGTGGAGCATTAAGGGTTGTAAATGATGGTATAGTGGGGAGGGCTGCAAAGGTTCTGGCAGTTGTCGAGGAGCTTGGTATTCAGGGTTGGGAGTGGCTTAGGGAGATTAAGGAGATTGAGAAAAAGAATAATAAATCTTCGTTGGGGTTCATGGAAGAGGTTCCAGCTGGCCGCCCAATACTCTGCTTTCCATCCAAGAGGGGAGGTTTTAGGCTAAGATATGGAAGGTCAAGAAATACTGGGCTGGCGGCCGTTGGCGTCCACCCATTAACCATGATAACCTTACAGAATTTTCTGGCAGGTGGAACCCAGCTTAAAATTGAAACTCCCGGAAAATCGGGAATCGTGATGCCTGTGGATTATATTGAACCGCCAATTGTTAAATTGAAGGATGGTTCTGTCGTTAGGGTCTCCCAAGAAAATATAGAGGTTGTTAAGAGGGAAACCGAGAGAATTCTCTTTCTGGGAGATATTCTTGTGAGCTTCGGCGACTTTCTCTATAATAATAGGGCCCTTTTACCCTCCGGATATACTGAAGAGTTCTGGCGTGAGGAGCTCAGGAAAGTGGTTATTGAAGATTTCGGCGGAGACATTGAAAGGGCCGCCTTAAGAGCCGGGATTTCACCACCATCTTTAAGGTCATATTTAGATGACCCATTCAATAATAAGCCTAGCGTTAACGAAGCCATCTCCTTGAGTAAAGCGCTTGGGGTTCCGCTGCACCCATCCTATGTATATTTCTGGTCAAATATAGGCGCTGAAGATTTAGAGTTAATTAGGAATTGGCTGTTAAAGTCCAATGTGAGCATTGAGGGTGGATTGATAACTAGAATTGAGGGTATTATGGACGAGGAGGTTAAAAGGGTCCTTGAGGAAATATGTCTTCCACATATGGTTGCTAATGGCAACATTATTGTTGAAGGGTCTGATGCTCACGCTCTTGCCATATCTTTAGGAATAAACAATCCCGACGTGAAAATTGATAATTCACTTTCAACGCTTGAGAACCTTTGTAGGCTTAGTGGCATGACTATTAGAGATAAGGCTCCATCTTTTATAGGCGCTAGGGTTGGCCGGCCGGAAAAGGCTAAGAAACGTGAGATGAAACCACCAGTTCATGTTCTATTTCCAGCTGGTTTAGGTGGGGGTCCTCAAAGGGACCTCATGAAAGCCTATAAGAAGGGAATAATTAGGGTTGAGATTGTCAGCCGAATATGCCCAAAATGTAGGGCAATAACATTTAAGAGATTTTGCCCATCATGTGGGTCGGAAACTAATCTTAGGTTTATCTGTCCTGAATGCGGCAGAGACCTGGATAAAGAGGAATGCCCAGTATGTAAGATTAATGCAAGAAACTTCTGTACTCAAACGATTTCGATTAGAGATTTAATCGATGAAGCATGCCAGAAAATGGGCTTTACGCCAGAGCAAGTTAAGGGCGTTAAGGGTTTGACGAATAGGACTAAAACTCCGGAGCCGATTGAAAAGGGAATTTTAAGGGCAAAGTATAATCTCTCCGTCTATAAGGATGGCACAATAAGATTTGACGCTACAAACGCGCCTTTAACGCACTTTAAACCATCGGAGATAGGCGTTAATGTTGAAAAACTGAGGGAGCTGGGCTACATCCACGATTATCTAGGTAATCCGCTTAAGGACCCGGAACAGATATGCGAGCTTAAGGTTCAAGATGTTATAATTCCATGGAAGAGCGTTGAATATTTGATGGCCGTTGCGAACTTTGTTGATGAACTCCTCCAGAAGTTCTATGGGCTTCCACCCTATTATAGGGTTAGTCGGCCTGATGATTTAGTTGGAGCGCTTATAATAGGCTTGGCTCCCCACACGTGTGCCGGGGTTTTAGGCAGAATAATAGGCTTTACAAAGCTTAATGTATGCTTCGCCCATCCATTTTGGCATTCAGCAAAGCGTAGAGACTGCGATGGTGATGAAGATAGTATAATGCTTGCGTTGGACGCTTTCTTAAACTTTTCAAGGGAGTATCTTCCAGACCAAATTGGTGGAATAATGGATTCACCACTATTCATCATACGCATGGTCATGCCCGAGGAGGTCCAAAGGCAGGCGCATGAATTTGATGTTGCAGACCACTATCCGCTTGCCTTCTATATGGAAAGCCTGAAGGGAAGACCTGCCAGAGAGATAATCAACCTAATCGATATCATTAGGCATAGATTTGGTTCTGAAGCCCGCCTTCAGGGGCTCATGTTCACCACACCGACATCGAATATTGAGGCCGGTAACCGTGAGAGCATATATAAGACTCTGAAGCGCATGACCGATAAATTAAATGCCCAGCTAGGCCTGGCTGAGAAGATTAAAGCCGTTGACGCAAGGGTTGTTGCGGAAATAGTCCTAAATACGCATTTCATCCGAGATATATACGGGAACTTGAGGGCTTTTGCGACACAGAGTTTTAGATGTAAACGATGTAATAGGCGTTTTAGGCGTGTTCCACTTAAGGGTATATGTCCAGAATGTGGGGGAGAGCTAGCATTAACCGTTCATAGGGGGACTATCGAGAAGTATCTGGAGGATGCATGGCGCCTAGTTAAGAAGTATGGCATGTCAGAGTATTACATCCAACGCTTAACCCTAATTGAAGAGGAAATAGACTCGCTTTTCGAGAGCGGCAAGAGCGAAAAGCAGTCCAATCTATCAAAGTTTATAAATGGTTCTTAAATCGCCAAAAACATTTTTACAGTGGCGCATGCTAACTCAATTATTGTGGTGCTGCGTTAATGGAACGGGTTGGCATACTCGTAGTCTCCTATGGTTCTAGAGAAGCTGCCATAGTGGATGCATTTCTGAGGAGTCGGGAGTGTAAAGTTGACCTTTATATCGCTGATAGGCAGAGGAATCCATTTAACGTTAAGAGGGCTAAGGAGCATGTCGTAATCCCAGACTTAAATGTTGAATCTATATATAAATTTGCTGAGAAACATAGGGATGAAATAGACTTTGGCATAGTTGGTCCAGAGAAGCCGATAATTGAAGGAGTAAGGGACCTTATCGAGGGTAATCTGGGCATACCTATGATTTGTCCGACAAAAGTATATGCTCTTGAGAGGAGTAAAGTCGCTCAGAGACTCCTATTTCAAGAGGTTGTTCCGGAGGTGAATCCGAGATTCAAAATATTTGACCCAAAAGACTACAAAGACCTAAGCGATGTAAAAAGGGATTTGTTCAAATGGCTTGATGAGCTTGATAATAAGGTTGCTGTTAAGCCGGATGCGCCAGCTGCTGGTAAAGGTGTAGGTGTTTGGGGAGACCACTTTAACACCCGTGATGAGATATGGGAGCATTTTCTAGCAAACTTTAAGGTGGGCCCAGTTATAGTTGAGGAGAAGATTGAGGGTGAGGAATCAAGCTTCCAAGCGTTCTGTGATGGTAAACATATTGTCCCATTACCTGAAACAAGAGATTATAAGAGGGCCTTTGATGGCGATAGGGGGCCAAACACTGGAGGCATGGGAACATATAAAGATAGGGGAAATATTCTACCATTCATGAGACCTGAGGATTGGGAAAAAGAGAAAAGAATCGTTGAGAGGATATTTGAGAGGCTTAAGGGAGGCGGCTCAAACCCGAATCTTCGCGGAGTACCATTTTACGAGGCATTTATACATACTGGCAAAGGACCTATGATACTTGAGAACAACAGTAGGCCGGGAGACCCGGAAATAATACCCATATTACCACTCCTAAAGGATGATTTCGTTGATATCTGCTTTAGGATAATTGAGGGGACTCTAACCCATGTTGATGTTGAGGAGAAGGCCGCTGTGGTGGTCTATAAGGTGCCGCCGAAATATGGCGGGTATATAGATGCCTTCCCGCATTTAGTTAACAGGAGTGAGATAGGCACGCCAGTAATCCTAGATGAGGCTGAGGGGCTTTCAGCCAAATATGGCGATAATATTAGGGTTTATCCGGGCTCGATGGAGATACGTGAGGATGGAAAGTTTTATGCTCTCTCTTCTAGGGCTGTGTGCACTCTTGGCATCGCTGACGATATCCAAAGTGCCCGTGAGATAGCCATGGAGGGAATAAGAGCCATTAGGGGTGGAGCTCTCTGGAATAGGATGGATATAGCCTCAAGGGAGCATATCGAACGAAGTATAAGGCATATGGAGATGCTGAGGAAGCGCATATGATGAGGATTTTTGTGACGGATTGTGAGGGTCCAGTATCTAAGAATGATAATGCATTTGAGCTTTCAAGTTGGCTTATACCAAAAGGAGACCGCTTCTTTACGCTAATAAGCAGATATGATGATGTCCTAGCCGACATAGTTAAGAGGCCGGGATATAAGGCTGGTGATACGCTTAAGCTAATTGTGCCTTTCTTGAAAGCCTATGGAGCAACAAATGGTTTAATGAAGAAATTCTCTATGGAAACGCTACTGCTGATTCCTGGGGCTGGTGATACGCTGGGTTATATTAGGTCGATTATGCCTACCTTTATTGTTAGCACAAGCTATGAGCCATATATAGATGCTTTGTGTGATGCCATAGGCTTTCCAAAAGAGAACGTTTACTGCACAAAAATCAACATCGACAAGTATGAATTATCCTCAGATGAGGCGGAGCGCATAAAGGCCCTAAGAAAGGAGATTGTTGAGATGCCGATGATAGAGATTCCTCCCAGCGCAAAATCTTTGGGTGATTTGCCTCTCGAAACCCAGAGGGTGATAAAGCGCCTTGATGAAATCTTTTGGAGAGAGATCTCTCAAATGAAGATAGGTTTGGCGCTTAGGGAGATTAATCCCATTGGGGGATATGAAAAGGCTAGGGCTGTTAAGGAGATTGCGTCAATCTTCGGTAGAGACCTCTCCTCAATAATCTACGTCGGTGATAGTATAACTGATGTTGAACCGTTTAGGCTCGTTAGAAATAACGGGGGCTTAACGGTGTCATTTAATGGGAATCAATATGCTATAAGGGAGGCTGAGATTGCAGTTCTATCACATCATACAATCGTGCTGGCAGTATTAGCTGAGCAGTTTAGAAAATTTGGGAAGGAGCACGTGCTCAGCCTAGCAGAGAACTGGGATATATCGGTGCTAGAGGACTATTGTAGCCCTCCATTACTTGAGCGCCTAAGGAGCCTATATCCAGAAAGAGCCCCATGGGTTGAGAGGATAACCCCAAAAAACATGGAGCGTTTGATGCATGAAAGTACAGCATTTAGGAAGACTGTTAGGGGAGAAGCCATAGGAACGCTGGGTTAAATAAACAATTAGCATTCTCCTTTTGCATGCAATGTATGCAGCGCTAATATAAAAAGTTAAAGGGGGTTAGATGAAAAATTAGTGATGGAGGAATCCTTTATGTCTTGCTGTGGAGGAAAGAGAAAGAAGAAGGGTGAAGAGAAGAAGGCTGAGGAGTCTAAGAAGTAAAGTCTCAAACCCTTAAAGCATTAAATAACCCATCTTTTTATTATATTTTCTTGCATTCCTTCTAGGTGGTGTGATAATTGAATGCGTTTATCGAGGATACTTATGCGGAGGCTTTTGATGGATTATACTTTAGGATACTAGTTACAGCCTACGATAGAAGCACGCTTATAAAGGCTGCCGAAGATTCAACTGCAACACCATCAACAGTCATAGGTCGGATTGAAGGTGGAATAGAACGCTGGGTTCCTAAAAGTGAGACTCCGGATGGGCGCTTAGGCGTGATACTGCAGTTTTGGAGTGGGATGGATGAGAGAAAGCCTTTGGAGGAGATTATTAGAAGGTTTTATAGAGAGTTCTCTTATAGAATTAGGCAAGACATTCTCGTTAAGCCATTCACAGCCATCTTCGACGCATGCCCAAATCCTATAGGTAAAATTGATACATTAGAGTTTATTGGACACTGTGGGGATGGATACGAGTGGATTGAGGAGCAGTATGGTCGTGAAATGATAATTGTGCCGATAATGGTTCCAGACTTTAAGATTGAGCGATACTTAGGTTATGGGCGCGGCGTTATGGGCGGAAACTTCTGGTATATGTGCCGAACAAAGAAGGCGGTTCTAGAGGCTGGGAGAAGAGCCCTAAAAGCCATAAGGCAAGTTGAGGGCGTCATCACACCATTTGATATATGCTCAGCCGGCTCAAAGCCAGAAACAAAGTTCCCACATATAGGTCCAACAACAAACCATCCCTATTGTCCCTCACTTAAGGATAAACTTGGTCCTGAATCGAAGGTTCCGGAGGGGGTTCGTTATATCCCGGAAATAGTCATAAATGGATTAACGTTAGACCACGTTAAGAAGGCGATGAGGGTTGGCATTAAAGAAGTCTTGGCGACCAGAGGGGTAGTTAGGGTTTCAGCCGGAAATTATGGCGGAAAACTTGGCAAATACAAAATCTATTTGAGGGGTATCCTAGATGGGGTTTGAGGTTATCTGTTTTGGAGCATTAAATGTTGATAAACTTTATAGGGTTGATAGGCTGGCTGGAGCTGACGAGGAGAGCATAATACTAGACTTTAAGGAGTCTCCCGGCGGCTCGGCGGCAAATACAGCTGTTGGTCTTGCACGTTTAGGTGTGAGGGTGGGTTATATTGGTAAGGTCGCCGATGATAGGGAGGGCTCACTCCTTATAAAGTCCTTTATGGACGAGGGTGTGGATACTGGGGGAATAATAGTTTCCAGGACTGGTAGAAGCGGCTCAGTTATCGGCTTTGTGGACCGAAGGGGAAATAGGGCGCTTTATCTTGACCCTGGAGTTAATAACACGTTAAGATATGAGGAGATAAACCTCGATTATATTAAGGGGGCAAAATTTTTACATTTAACATCGTTCGCTGGAGACGAACCATTTAATGCTCAGAAAAAGATTGTAGAAAATTTTTCTGAGATAAAAGTAACCTTAGACCCAGGATTAATTTATGCCCGTAGGGGCTTAGATGCCCTTAGACCACTTATAAGGAGATGTTATGCCATTCTACCGAGCGAGATGGAGATACAGCTCCTGACTGGCAGAGATTATCGTGAGGGTGCTGAAATACTGCTCAGGGAAGGTGCTGAAATAGTGGCGGTTAAATTGGGGGAGAGAGGATGCTATATTACCGATGGCAGCGAAAGCTATATAATAGAGCCATTTAAGGTTGAGGTTGTTGACACAACTGGTGCTGGAGACGCCTTCTGTGCTGGCTTTATATATGGGCTTCTTAGAGGGAAAAATCTGAAAGAATGTGGTATTCTGGGGAACTTTGTTGCTTCAAGATGTCTAATGAGAATGGGTGCGAGGGATGGTCTTCCGCGATTAGCCGACCTGCCCTTATAAGGTTTATTGAGCAACTTTTAAATTCCGCTTTACACACATCATAGTAGTGTGAGTGCATCTAATGAGTGTGGTGAACTTCCGCAACAAGCTCCTTTCACTTCTCATAGAGGAGCTAGAATCCCACATTCCACAGTTTAAACCATATACCCTGGACCATCAGCTCGTTCTATATGCCTCTAGAGACCTAGAGACTTGGCTGAAAGTTAAGTTAAACACGGATGATAATCGAGTGGTTTACAGACACCTTGATGAATATTTAAGGAGTAGACCGGAGGACCTAAAGGTTTCAATAAACTTCTGGACCGGTATGTGGCTTAAAAAGTGGCGGGAGCGAGTTAGAGTTCTCTCAACAAAGTTTGAGTTACCCCCAGATTATGCTGAGAAAATTCGAAGGGCAAGAAAACTCTATCAAGATATGGATTATAGGGGCGAGCTAAAAAGCATGGCTATAAGGAAACTTATAAATCAGGGCGAAATATGCATGGTGGATTTTATAGCCGAGAATATAATAATCGACGAGATAGCAAAGCGTATCTCAAGAGGAAATAAGAATGTGGTTCCCATAGCGATAAACCCACTGAGCATATATAATGCGGTAAGCGGCAAAATAATGCGCTTACCTAAGGAGAAAGGCCCCCTAGTATACTTGAACATGAAGCCAAACATGTTCTAAACCCGGCATTTTGAGGATTAAAAGAAGTTTTTCACGAAGCTTTGGCTTAATCAGTAAATGTTTATAGCCGTAGACCGTAGTAGTATTAATCATAGGTTTGTGACCCGGATGTCCATTGAACGCCTATCAACCGGTGTTCCAGAATTGGATGCTATGCTGGAGGGTGGAATACCAAAGGGCTTCACGGTGGCCATTACAGGCGAACCTGGAACTGGAAAGACAATATTGTGCATACATTTTATTGCTCAGGGGATTCGAGAGGGCGATAAGTGCATTTACGTGACTACTGAGGAGAGTCGGGATTCAATAATCATGCAGGCTTCCCAGTTTGGATTTGATTTCTCCAGGGGGATATCTGAGAAAAAGCTAATTATTATTGATGCGTTGATGGGCGCGAAGGATGAATGGTCGCTTCAAAGCCTAGAGATTGAGGAGCTCGTGAACAAGGTTATTGAGGCTAAGAAGGCTCTGGGTTATGGTAGGGCCCGCCTGGTAATCGATTCGCTCTCGGCTTTCTGGCTTGATAAGCCTGCTATGGCCAGAAGATACTCTTATTTTGTGAAGAAGGTTCTGTTTAAATGGGACTTCACCGTTATGGCGACATCGCAGTATGCCATAACAACCTCCGAGGCGTTCGGTTGGGGTGTTGAGCATATAGCTGATGGCATAATAAGGTTCCGTAGGTCCGTTAGGAATGGTGTTTTGAAGCGCTATATTCTTGTTGAGAAGATGCGCCAGACGAACCACAGCCTACAAATGTATGAGATTGCCATCCGACCTGGTAGAGGTCTAACAATAGTTAAGCCCGTTGAGATGAGAAGGGAAGATATATCCTTACCTAGACATGTTATAGAGCGCATTCAGAAGGCTGCTGAGAGAAGGGAAGCGGAAATACCTTGAGCCATCCAGAACATTACCTGCGCCCTGATGTTCAAAAGGAGATTGTGGATTTCTGTAGGAGGAGATGGGTTGCTCTTCATTATACGAGTTCAAGTGGCAACCTAATTTTTAGGAGGTATATTGGGAGTAAGCCCATTAGGATTGAGCGTCTAGAAGACATGCTTAAGGTAAACAATGGCACGCTGAGGTCAATCTATGCGACGGCAAATGTCTATAGGCAACTCCAAAGCCCTGAGAATATATATAGGTTAGAGAACATCGCCTACTGCACGCCAACATGGGATATTGATAGCGAATTATCAAATTGGAGGGAGACTATTCGTATTGCTAGGGAAATAATATGCTTCTTAAATGAGTGGGGGGTTAAGAGGTCAGTTTATGTCAAATGGTCTGGGAATGGATGCCACATTCACATAAACGAGAGAAGCATATCAGAAAATTTACTTGAAAAATACAATCCCCTAGACTTAGCATACGCCATCGTTGAATACGTGAACACCAAGATTTCTCTAAAGCTCACGGAGTTATCCCTCAACGGCAAAGTAAAAATTGAGAATAAAATGGATTTAACGAGGGTCTTCACATGCCCATTAAGCTTTCATCGAGAACTAAACGTGGTATGCATTTGTATGAAACCAGAGGACCTTGATAAATTCACTTTGGAATGGATTAATCCACAAGGTTTTAGGCATAACCCAGGCTGGCGGGAATTTAGGGAGGGGGAAGCTGATAGTCTTGCAGAAGCAGCTTATAGGGCGATGGGTGGGTATCCGCTTAAACCTAGGCGTAGAACACGTAAGACGAGACCTCTGGACAAGCAGATAATGGAGTGGCTGCAGAAAGGGTAAGTTATTTTTAGGGGAAAGTTTTAGTAATACTTATTCATAAAATCGTAATACTAAGAACCATCGAAATCTGGAGGAAGACGCTTGGGTGAAGAATCTGATGATATTACAAGTATCCTGTTAGAGGATGCCGTAAAATTTCATGGTCACCTTGGTCCATTTCTTATATTAGGTTTAAAGGCTGGATTGCTTTCTAATAAAGTTCTCGGCAAAGATTATTTTAAAACTAGAGTGATTGTTGAAACGAGACTTAAGCCTCCCTACTCCTGTTTCATTGATGGGATTCAGGTTGCCACTGGATGCACGATGGGGAAGGGAAATATTGAGATTAGGGATGGAAATCCAATATATGTGAGATTTGTTAAGAATGGTAGAGTTCTTGAGATGAGACTTAAAAAGGAAGTTCTTGAGGACCTGAAGGGCATGCGCACTGAAGAGGATTCTAGGCGAAAAGCCCTCGAGATTATATGTAAACCAACCAATGAACTATTTGATATAATGGAGCGATAGTTCTCTCATAGTTGCAGGAGCCATATCTCTTTCGCTATTATTGGTATCTTCCTTAAAGCCGCCTTTAATATAAGCAAGGATATGATTGAGGATAGAGGAACATGAATAGCATTGAAGATTCCAGTTAGCATGAGGGTCCATATCCAAACGTCAAGGGTGGAAGTAACTTTTATGCCTACGGTTTTAAGGGTTGCTTCCGCGAATTGAAGGTATCCTGGAGATATGAAGAGGAAAAGCATAATATTGGTGAAAGTGCAGACGATGACCCTCAAGATTATTCCGATAATCATTCCTGAGAGGAAAATTCTTCTGAGACTTATTTTCCTATGCCCCCTTAACAGTCTTATTCCGGTCTTAATTCCAATCCAAAAGCCACCAATCATTGGTGTCACTGCTAAAAACTTCATTGTTGGTCCAAGCCATCCGCCCCTAGAAATCAGCCCAATCCAATGAATAGTTTCGGCGATTAAAGCTGAAATCGGTCCACCGAGCATAAAAACCATCATAACGGGGACTTCGGCAAAATCGAACTTCAGATAGGGGAGCGGCGGGAAGGGAACCTCAGCTCTTACTGTTGCTAGGATTAGAGATAGGCTCGAAAATACGGCTATATAAGCAAGGACCACACTTTTTCTGCGAAGCATCTCCACCACCATTATCTTTTATTCGTGAGAGATTTTACTTATTTAAAAGTTATTACTCAAAAATAAGTAATCTTAGACTTAAATTTCTAAACTAAACAATTCTTATGTGGTGGATAGCGGGATGCCGAACTTTTGGAATGTGGTTAAGGGTAGGAGAAGCGTTAGAGTTTATTCGCCGGAGGATATTTCGGATGAGGCTCTCCTTAAGGTTATTGATGCTGCTAGATGGGCTCCCTCGGCTCATAATGCTCAGCCATGGCGCTTCATTATAATAACTGACTTGGATGTGAAGAGGGGTTTAGCCGAGGCTATGGCTTCTGATTGGATGAGGGACCTTGAAAGAGATGGTGTTCCCTCGGAGGTTTATAGGAGGCTGGCTGAGGAGTCTATTAGGCGCTTTACTGAGGCACCGGTCGTTATTGTCGCTGCTGTTACTATGAGGGAGATGCATAGGTATCCTAATAGGCGGAGGCAGAGGTTTGAGCATTTAATGGCGACACAGAGCTTAGCTGCTGCAATACAGAATATTCTTTTGGCTGCTTATGCTGAGGGTTTAGGCGCATGCTGGTTCTGTGCGCCTCTATTCTGCCAGGAGACCGTTAGGAGGGTTTTGAGGATGCCGCGTGATGTTGAGCCTCAAGCCCTAATAACAATTGGTTATCCGGCTGAGAGCCCCGAGTCTCCGCCTAGAAAGCCACTTAAAGAAATAGCCTTTAGAAATTATTGGGGTGCTAGCCTATGATAACGGCTCTGGCTGGTGGTGTTGGCGCCGCAAAATTTCTTTCTGGGCTAATTAGGGTTGTTCCAGAGGAAGAGTTAACGGTTATTGTTAATACTGGGGATGATATTGAACTTTATGGTCTGCATATTTCGCCAGACCTAGATATAGTTGCCTATACTCTAGCTGGCATTGTTGATGAGGAGAAGGGTTGGGGGATAAGAGGCGACACGTTCCATTGCCTAGAGATGTTGCGGAAATATGGTTATGAAACATGGTTTAATCTGGGAGATAGAGACCTTGCAACGCATATTCATAGGACAATGCTGCTGAAGAGGGGTTTGAGGTTATCTCAGGCGACAAGAGAGATATGTAGGAGCTTGGGTTTAAGAGTTAATATAATTCCGATGACGGACGATAGATTTGAGACTTGGATTGAGACTGACGCTGGCTTAATGCACTTCCAAGAGTATTTAGTTAGGAGGGGTGCTAGGGATAGGGTTTTAGGCGTGAAATATGTGGGTGCTGAGAATGCTGCTCCAGCTGAGGGGGTTATTGATGCCATACTCAGCAGCGACTTGCTAATCATCTGCCCAAGCAATCCAATTGTAAGCATAGGCACAATATTATCTGTTAGGGACGTGAGAGAAGCGATAAGAAGGAGTAGGGCGTGTAAAGTGGCTATAAGCCCCATAGTCTCTGGAGCACCAATCAAGGGTCCGGCTGATAAGCTAATGAGGGGGCTTGGGTTAGAGGTTTCCGCATTCTCAGTTGCACATTTATATAGGGACTTTTTGAATGTCTTTGTGCTAGACCAAAGAGATGAGGCAGAGAAGGAGAGGATAGAGGGTCTCGGAATCAAGGTCATTTTGGCTGATACAATAATGAGGACGTTGGAGGATAAGGTTAGGCTTGCAAAGATTGTCCTGAGAGAATGCGGTCTCTAAACCCTTAATATGAGAGAGCAATGTTAATGTCCATTAGGCCGTTCCTATTGGTGATGATGTGGGTGTTGGGTTTGCATCTGAAGATAGACTTTCACGTCCATACCTTATATTCGGATGGAACTGGCTCTGTTAAAGATGTTCTGAGGGCTGCGGAGCATAAAGGTTTAGATGGCTTAGCCATAACGGATCATGATACTCTTGAGGGGTATTTCGAGGCTAAATCCTATAATAACCATCTAGTAGTTTTGCCCGGCTATGAGATTGTTACGGATGCTGGGCACATTCTGGTTATAGGCTTAGAGAGGTTGCCACCCAACATTGGAGGGAAAAAGCCATCCTCATATGAAAGCCTAATAGAATGGGTTAGGTTTAACGGTGGCTTATCCATCCTAGCGCATCCAGCTATAGGGAGACTGAAAATGGGTAGGTGGATGAGATGTAAGCCCGATGCCATCGAGGTCTTAAATGCCTCATATCCATTTTATCGTCTCTATGTTGGTAGAGGATTGAAGGTATCTTCGAGACTTGGTGTTGCTGGCGTTGGTGGGAGCGACGCACATAATCCCCTAAGTATTGGTGATGCATACACGGTAGTAGAGGTAGCCGAGGAAGACTCCATTATTGAAGCTGTTAAGAGGGGGAGAGTTAAATATGAGGGTAGTCTCTCATCCCCAAAAATGAGGCTCAAAATAGGGGCAGCATATTTGTTCTCCAGAATATGCTCGTGGCTCTCACTTAAATCCTGATGATACCTCCCTATCCTCTTGAGATAGCCTCTCCCTCTCTTCAACATTAATCTTCACTTCATCAGAATTTGTCCTTTCATTTTTCCGCGAATTTTGCTAATGATTAATTAATCTTTTTCTCTTTGGATGGCAAAGTTTATTAATCTCATCTATTGTTTAGCTTTTGCCCTTAGAGTTGTATTTAGTGGTTGCGTTTAATGAGGCGGTTTGATGGGGGAAAGCTTGATATATATTAATGGCTTAAGCAATCTTAAATGCTTATGGGAGGGTAGGTTTGAGGTTTGATCAGCCCGGATGATGCTTTCACGGTTTTTAAGGCCTTCTTTGAGGAGAAAGGGCTGGTCAGGCAGCATTTAGACTCATATAATGAGTTCGTTGAGCACGGGCTTCAGGAAATAATAAATGAAGTTGGCGAGATAGACATTGAGGTTCCGGAGGGACCATACAAAATAAAATTTGGTAAAGTTTTTATTGCACGTGAAACCGAGAACGGAGTTATTTATGGACCATATGTCACCGAAGTCGATGGTACACGCCATGAGATATATCCGATGGAGGCCCGACTAAGAAACCTAACGTATGCGATGCCAATATCAGTCGAGATGACGCCGGTAATCGGCGGAAGGGAGATGGATAAAGAGATAGTTTACATAGGCGATTTACCAACAATGCTCAAGTCAAAATACTGCCACCTCTCCGGCCTCTCGGAGGAAGAGCTGATTAGACATGGTGAAGACCCATTAGACCCAGGGGGCTACTTCATAATTAATGGTTCTGAAAGGGTTATTGTCGCCCTTGAGGATTTAGCGCCAAATCGCATACTCGTTGATGTTGAAACTAAGGGTGCTATGCCAGTTTATAGGGCCAAAATTTTCTCAACAACAGTTGGTTTTAGGGCTAGAATCGAGATGCGCATGAAGCCTAATGGGGCTCTGCACGTTTCAATACCAGGGGTCCCCTCAGAGATACCATTTGTTGTCCTAATGAGAGCGCTTGGCCTTGAATCTGATAGGGAAATAGCAGAGGCAGTCTCATTAGATAAGGAAATTCAGAGCGAGTTAGAGCCATCTTTTGAGGAGGCTACTGGCGTAAACACCGTTGAGGAAGCCCTCCTATTCATTGGTAATAGGGTGGCTCATGGCCAAATCAAAAGTTACCGCCTACAGAGAGCTGAGCTCCTCCTCGACAGAAACTTTCTGCCCCACATTGGAAGAACGCCGAGTAAGAGAATTGAAAAAGCTTATTTGCTTGGAGAGATGGCTGCCAGAGTCATTGAGCTAAAGCTTGGTAGGCGGAAACCAGATGATAAGGACCATGTCAAGAATAAGCGGTTGAAGCTCGCCGGACCACTGCTTGCGGACTTATTCCGTGTGGCTTTCCGAAACCTCTGCCGAGACATCAAGTATCAGCTTGAGAGGATGGGCTCTAGGAAGCGTATGGTGAGCATATCAATAGCGGTTAGACCTGGAATAATAACCGAGAAGCTCCAGCACGCGTTGGCAACTGGCAATTGGGGTCGTGGAAAGGTTGGTATAACGCAGCTCCTTGATAGAACAAACTTAATCTCAACATACAGTCACCTTCGAAGGTTACAGTCACCTTTAAGCCGCAGTCAACCTAACTTTGAAGCCAGAGATTTACATGCAACGCACTGGGGTAGGCTCTGTCCCAATGAAACCCCTGAGGGTGCGAACTGTGGGCTGGTTAAAAATCTAGCATTATCAGCCTCAATATCTATCGGTGTAGAGCCCGATAAAGTTAGGCACGAACTATATAAGCGTGGTGTGGTTCCGCTCCTCGAGGCGGATGAATCATTAAAGGTTAATGGCGCTAAAGTCTTCGTTAATGGGGTTCCAATAGGCTATTGTGAGGACCCAGAGAGACTTGTTAATGAGTTGAGGAGGGCGAGGAGGAGAGGTGAAATATCCCCAGAAATAAATGTGGCTTACTTCTCTGAGGTTTATGGTGTTAAGCGTGAGGTTTATGTTAACTGTGATGAAGGTAGAATACGTAGGCCGCTAATTATAGTTGATAATAGTGTGCCGAGACTGCGTAAGGAGCACATCGAAAAGATTGTCTCTAAAGATTGGACCTGGAGCGACCTAATAAAGCATGGCATAATAGAGTATTTAGACGCTGAGGAGGAGGAAAACGCCTACATCGCCCTATATCCAGAAGACTTAACCCCCAAACACACCCACCTAGAGCTAACTCCATACGCTATACTTGGAATATGCGCCTCATTAATACCATACCCAGAGCACAATCAGTCACCGCGAAACTCATATGAGTCGGCTATGGCAAAGCAGGCCCTAGGCATATATGCCGTTAACTTCCCATTTAGAGTTGACTCACGCGCCCACATATTACACTATCCACAGAAGCCCCTTGTAAGAACAAAACCAATGGAGATTATAAGCTACGACTTGAGACCTTCTGGGCAAAATTGCATCGTAGCGGTTCTCTCCTACGAAGGATATAATATGGAAGATGCGATAATATTTAATAAGGCTTCGATAGAACGTGGACTTGCAAGGTCCACATTTTATAGGCTTTATGAGGCTGAGTGCCGCCAGTATCTGGGTGGATTAAAGGATAAGCTGACTGTGCCGGAACCTGGAACCAGAGGCTTCCGCGGCGAACAGTACTATCGCTTCTTGGAGTCTGATGGAATAGTGAGCTTAGAAGCTGAGGTTTCAGGCGGTGATGTGCTGATAGGTAGGGTGAGCCCACCAAGGTTCCTTGAGGAATATAAGGAGTTTGAGGTTAGAGGCCCCTCAATGAGGGATTCGTCTATTGAGATGAGGCCCTCAGAGAAGGGCATCGTTGACGCCGTCTTCATAACGGAGACCAGTGAAGGAAACCGGTTAGTGAAGGTTAGGGTTAGAGATGAGCGCATACCGGAATTGGGTGATAAGTTTGCCTCTAGACATGGGCAGAAGGGCGTTATAGGTATGATTGTTCCTCAGGAAGATATGCCCTTCAGTGTTGACGGCTTAGTTCCAGACATTATAATTAACCCACATGCCATACCCTCAAGGATGACGATTGGCCAGTTTCTCGAGTCGATGGCTGGAAAAATAGCCGCTTTAAAGGGCGAGTTTATGGATGGAACACCGTTTGTCGGCAAGAGGAGGGGTGAGGCCCTTAAGCGTATGCTCATAAACCTTGGCTTTAGTTATACTGGACGTGAGGTTCTCTATAACGGTGTGACCGGCGAGAAATATGTAGCTGACATATTTATGGGCGTCGTTTACTATCAGAAGCTACATCATATGGTGGCTGATAAAATACATGCGAGAGCTAGGGGTCAAGTGCAGATGCTAACGAGGCAGCCAACTGAGGGAAGAGCGAGAGGCGGTGGATTACGTTTTGGCGAGATGGAGAGAGACTGTCTTATTGGGCATGGCGCCGCAATGCTCCTCCAGGATAGGCTTCTTGAAGAATCGGATAAGTATGTGCTGTATGTTTGTGAGAACTGCGGCTTCATAGCCTATTACGATATGAAACAGAGAAAGTATATGTGCCACTTATGTGGAGATAAAGCGGAGGTTTCGCCAGTCATAGTCTCATATGCTTTCAAGCTCCTCCTACAAGAATTAATGAGCCTATGTATCGCACCCAGACTTAAGTTAAGGGAGAGAGCGTAAAAATGTCAATGGTTGAAGAAGCATATCAAAAAGTAATAGACCAGATAAAATTCGGCATACTATCTCCACAAGAGATAAGGAAGATGTCTGTTGTCGAAATTCAAACAGCTGACACCTACGATGAGGATGGGGCGGTAATACCATCCGGGCTCATGGATAGCCGCCTAGGCGTCCTAGAGCCTGGACAGCGATGTAGAACCTGTGGAAACACATCCGCAAAATGCCCCGGACACTTCGGGCACATCGAGCTTGCCGTGCCAATAATACACGTGGAGTTTGCAGAGATAATCTATAATTTACTCCAAGCCATATGTAGGAATTGTGGGCGCATATTGCTCCCGGAGAAGACCACTAAGGCGCTTAGGGCTAGGATGGAGAGGTTGAAGAAGATAATTGGGCATGTTCCGGACTCATTTTATAATAGGGTTTTTGAGGAGGCGAAGAGAAACCGCGAATGCCCATATTGTGGCGCAAAACAATATAAAATAGAGTTCATTAAGCCAACAATCTTCCATGAGTATACTGAGAAGGAGGGCTCGCAGCGCTTAACGGCAAGCATGATACGCGAGAGATTTGAGAGAATACCGGATGAAGACCTCGAGCTTTTGGGCTTTGACCCGAAATATGCCCGTCCAGAATGGATGATACTGCAAGTGCTACCGGTTCCGCCAGTTTATGTTAGGCCATCCATAACGCTTGAGTCTGGAATAAGGTCTGAGGATGATTTAACACATAAGCTTGTCGACATAATTAGGATAAATCAGAGACTTAAGGAGAATATTGAGGCGGGTGCGCCCACACTTATCATTCAAGATTTATCTGAGCTTCTGGAGTATCATGTAACCACATACTTTAATAATGAGTCTTCAGGCATACCACCCTCAAGGCATCGTTCTGGAAGGGCGCTTAAAACATTATCGCAGCGCCTCAAGGGTAAGGAGGGCCGATTTAGAAGCAACCTATCCGGTAAGAGGGTTGATTTCTCAGCCCGCACAGTTATTAGTCCAGACTCAAACTTAGACATAAATGAGGTTGGTGTCCCAATAAGCGTGGCCATGAGATTAACAGTACCGGAGAAGGTTACTCCGTGGAATATTGAGAGGCTCCGTGAGCTCGTAAAGAATGGTCCGGACAAATATCCGGGAGCGCTATATATTATTAGACCTGATGGGAAGAGGGTTAGGCTCGAATTTGTTGCTGATAGGGAGAAGCTTGCTGAAGCCCTTGAGCCGGGCTTTGTTGTTGAGCGCCATCTACAGGATGGAGATATCGTCATATTTAATAGGCAACCCTCACTGCATAGAATGTCCATAATGGCCCACTATGTTAAGGTTCTTCCATATAAAACCTTCAGGCTACACTTATGTGTTTGCCCACCCTATAACGCCGACTTCGATGGGGACGAGATGAACCTCCATGTTCCACAGAGCGAGGAGGCCCAGACCGAGGCTCGCCTGCTCATGCAAGTTCAAGACCACATACTCTCACCTAGATTTGGCGGTCCAATAATAGGCGCCATTAGAGACTTTATAACGGCAGCTTTTCTCCTAACCAGAAAATCAACACTCTTAGATAAAAGGGAAGTCTGCCAGCTTCTGGCTGCCGCCGAGTATGATGGTCCACTACCCGAACCAGCCGTTAAAGAGCCTAAACCCCTCTGGACTGGAAAGCAAATATTCAGCCTCTTTCTCCCCAGGGACTTCAATTACACACTTAAGGCGAGCGTCTGTAGGAATTGTGAGGTGTGCTTAAAGGATGAGTGTCCCTATGATGCTTACGTCGTCATTAAGAATGGCGTCTTAATTAAAGGCGTCATCGATAAGAATTCTATTGGGGCTGAAAAGTCGGAGAGCATCCTACATAGGATAATAAAGGATTATGGAACAGAAGCCGGTAGAAAATTCCTCAACCAAGTTAGTCGGCTTCTTACACGCCTCATATCCATGCGCGGCTTCACATACTCCTTTGACGAGCTAGACCTTTCGGCCGAGGCGAGAAGGAAGATTCGTCAAATAGTGAAGAACTCTGAGAAGAGAATAGAGAGTTTAACTAAGGCTTTACGTGAAGGAACCCTAGAGAAGCTTCCTGGGCAGACGCTTTTAGACTCCTTTGAGCTTTATGTCATGAATGAGCTGGCTGAAGCTCGTGAGAAGGCTGGTAAAGTCGCTGAAGAGGACCTTGAGATTGATAATTCTGGCATAATAATGACGAAGACTGGTGCAAGGGGCTCAACGCTCAATATTGGGCAGATGACAGCAATTTTGGGCCAGCAGTCAATTCGAGGAAAGCGTGTCATACGCGGCTACCTTGAGAGGGCCCTACCGCACTTTGAGATTGGAGACCCATCACCGAAAGCAAGGGGCTTCGTCTATTCATCCTATAGAGATGGCTTAGACCCAATAGAGTTCTTCTTCCATGCTATGGGTGGACGTGAAGGTCTAGTTGATACCGCTGTTAGGACACAGCAGAGCGGCTATATGCAGAGAAGGCTAATTAACGCTCTGGAGCACTTACGTGTTGAATATGATGGAACGGTTAGGAATCCGCTGGGCGAAATAATTCAATTCAAGTATGGTGAGGATGGTGTGGACCCTGCAAAAAGCGACCATGGCAAGGCGGTTAATGTTGCTAGGCTTATTGAGCAGGTTAGGCTCATGGTTGAGGTTGGTGAGCCGGCTCCCAGAGATTACATTGAGGAGAGAGTGAATAGAGTTAAGAATGAGCTTACACTGCTTCTTGTGCGTGAGCTTATAGAGGGGCTCTCCACCTCTAACCTAAGTAAAGAGGGTGTTGACCTAACTGTTAAGCTAGCTCTAGAGCGCTACAAGAGGGCTCTCGTTGAGCCGGGAGAGGCTGTTGGTATCGTTGCAGCACAGTCTATAGGTGAACCCGGAACGCAAATGACTCTAAGAACATTCCACTATGCTGGTGTTAGGGAGCAGAATGTAACCCTCGGCCTTCCACGCTTAATAGAGATTGTTGATGCGAGAAGGGAGCCCTCAACACCTATAATGACGATATATCTGGATGAGGAGCATGGGGGAAGCCGAGAGAAAGCAACCGAGGTAGCTCGGAAAATACTGTATACAACTATTGAAGATATCTCCGAGATGACGTATATTAATCCGGAAACCAGCGGAGTAGTTGTTAAGCTTGATATGCGTGAGATGCAGGAGCGCGGTATAACATTAGATGAACTTAAGGGAATAGTTAACATACCCGGCTGCTCCATAACATTTGAAGGAGAAATGATGTCGATTGAGCCCAAGAAGAAGATGGATGCTAAGAAACTCCTAACTAAGGTATTATCTTATCATATAAAGGGTATACCGGGAATTAAGAGGGTTTACGTATCTGAAGAGAAGGGCGAGTGGATTATAAAGACGGACGGCTCTAACTTACCGAGGGTTCTCGAAGTTATAGGCGTAGACCCAACGAGAACCACCACAAACAACATACATGAGATAGAGAAGACGCTGGGGATAGAGGCCGCTAGAAACGCCATCATCGAGGAGGCTATGGGCGTACTTGAGGAGCAAGGGTTAGATGTCGACGTGAGACACATAATGCTCGTAGCTGACGTAATGACGGCAACCGGAAACGTTAGGCAGATAGGAAGGCATGGAGTTAGCGGCGAGAAACCCAGCGTTCTAGCTAGAGCCGCATTCGAAATAACGGTTCCAAACATCGTAGAGGCGGCGGTTAAGGGCGAAACCGATCCGCTAAAAGGCGTAACTGAGAATGTTATAGTCGGACAGGCTATACCTGTGGGAACTGGTCTGGTCGATATTTACATGACTGCGCCTTCCGCGATTAAATCATCTAGTGAGGAGGGTGAGTAGGTATGAGTGGGCTTAGTAAGGGCGAGATTGACAAGTCCCTCAGTATAGCTGTTAGGACTGGGAAAATTTTATTTGGGTCGAATGTCACTATAAAGAATGCTATGACTGGGAAGATTAGGCTAGCAATTGTTGCAGCTAACTGCCCAAGAGATAGGCGTGAGAAAATTGAGTATTACTGTAAGCTCTCCGGCATCCCGGTTCTTATTTATCCTGGCTCAAGCCTAGATTTAGGTTCAGCATGTGGAAAACCTTTTTCAGTTGCCGCTTTAGCAATTAGAGACCCGGGTGATTCTGATATACTTAGGTTTGTGGGTGGTGGAAATGTCTAGGGGTATACGTCTCACAAATGACGAGCTTGAGTATATGAGACTCTTCGAGTCTATAACTGGCGCCATGGTTAGAGACTGCATAATTGACCAGAAATTTGATAGGGTTATCTTTGTGATTAAGGAGGGCGATGCTGGCATAGCCATAGGCAAGGGTGGAAAGAACATCGCTTTGCTCGAAAAGATTACTGGCAAAAAATATGAGGTGGTTGAGTTCTCCGATGACCCTGTTCAGCTCATAAAGAATGCTTTAAAGCCAGCAAATGTTAAGGAGGTACGCATAACTAAGAAACCCGATGGAAGCACGATAGCTGTAGTCTCGGTTGACAGCAAGGATAAAGGAATAGCGATAGGAAAGAACGGCCGAAATGCTGAGAAAATAAGATTCTTGGCGAAGCGCTATTTTAACATAAGCAATGTCCTAATAGTTTAGTCTTCATCAATGCTGGAAACACAACGAAATGTTTATAATTAGAAACGCGAATTGGCAAATATAAATAATTGGAATGATAGGGAGCTAAATATGGCTAAGAAAACTAGAGGTGAGTTTGCGGCAAGAAAGCTAATTGAAAGAAGGAAGAAAATGCGTTGGAAGAGCATATATTATAAAAGGCGCATGCTCATGCTGGACGTTAAATCAGACCCCCTTGAAGGCGCTCCAATGGCGCGTGGGATAGTCCTCGAGAAGGTTGGGCGTGAGAGTAAGCAGCCCAACAGCGCAATAAGAAAATGTGTGAGGGTTCAGCTGATAAAGAATGGTAAGGTTGTGACAGCTTTTTTACCTGGCGATGGAGCCTTAAATGTTGTTGATGAGCATGATGAGGTTATTATTGAGGGTATAGGTGGCTCAAGAGGGCGCTCTATGGGAGACATTCCCGGAGTAAGATGGAAGGTTGTAACGGTTAATGGAATAGCGCTTAAAGACCTTGTTGTAGGTAAGAGGGAGAAGCCTCGACGATAAAAGCCTTCTTAAGTGCTTAGATATCCGCATATTCCTTCAAGAGCGTATTTATAATCTTCTCCTTCTCGGCTTCGGTTGAATATTCTATTGGAAAATGCTTTCTTAAAGGTATAATTAGGAAGTGCAGTATCTTATTTTCCTGGTCGTCCCAAATCTCCACCATGCCACTTTTTTCCTTTAAATTTGAGCGCTCTCTTATAACCTCATAAAGTTCATCAAAGCCCACGTTTGTCTTTGACATGAGTATGCGGTCCTCGAGCTTTAGCGCATACACGTCTAATCTTTCCTCGGAAATATAGTTCTTTACAAGTCCGTAAATATGGTTTATGTCAGTCTTTATGTCAGCTATTGCACCATAGTCGCTATCAGCCCTCAGAAAACTCCTCATTAACGTATCAATAAGTTTGGTTATGCCCGTTTCCTCCTCAGAAAACTCTCCCTCGACCCTTTTCCTTAAGGATGAGATTTTTTGAGGGGTCATAGAACCACTCTGCTTATCAGAATCCCCAGCAAATGTGCCAATTATCACAAAATATTCTATTTTTTGAGGTTAAAAATTTATTGAGAATATATTTGCCTAAAATTTATGCATGTAATAATGCTGAAAACGTCTTGAACTCTACAGATGCTCATAGAACTCTCTCGGTTTTAGTTCTTTGAACTCGTCGGTTTGCTCCACAAGATGCCTTCTTATATCGAGACACAGATGGCACTTTGATATGTAACCTTCTTCCCTCTCCCTATAGCCATACTCTTCGGATGCGTATTTAAAGAGTCTTCCTACACCTCCTGGCGATATTAATTTCTCAATTATTGGGTTTTCCTCTAATTTTATACCGTCCTGGCACATCATCTCCAGGTTTCTTGCATCTCCTAAGGATATGCCGGCGCAATAGCCAGTTATATAATTGCAGTAATTATCAATGTGAACGTGCCAATTCCTTGTGAGCTCCTTTAGACATGATTCACTAAAGAATTGTTTAGCCGGATACTTTCTGTAGAGATAGCCTATTCGATATGGGAGCCTTCCCATGAGAAGCATCGATGGATAACTTAATCCAGCATATAAGCCCATTGGATCTCTCCCACGCATTATGGACAAGTATTCCTCAAACGATAATGTTCCATTTAAGCCTATCATCTTCAACTGATTATAGAAGAGATCCTGGTATATTAGGGCGTTCTCGCCGAATATGCGCCTACTTATCCTAACGGCTCTATCTATGCGCTCAAATGGTATCTGCTCAACAATAAATGGATTGGCGCTGATGAGTATGCCATTTAAGCCAGCTTCCTTCAGCCTATAAAGATTCTTCTCGGTTATCTCATCATTAGTACACCAGAAGCAGTTTGTCTCAACAAAGAGGGATGGTATTTCGAGTTCATGAGCCAATTTAACTAGTTCTAGCAGTAGGTCAAAATTTAGGAATGGCTCGCCGCCAGTGAAATGTAAGCCCAGGTTAACTCCCACCCGACTGAAGTCTCTAGGATACTGTCTCCTAAAGAATTTAGAGATGCTCTCTAGAATTCTCTTAGCATCCCTCAAGTTTATCCAGTCGCTTCTCCATCTTGGAGAGCATGCATACATGCAGTGTTTACATTCATTCGTGCACCTATATGTTAGGAGAATTCCGCCTGAAACTGGTTCTGGAATAACTAGCTTAACCACTCTTTATATCCGACCCTCGCCCTCTCACGAATATATTCTAGAGTTCCGCAATAATAAACTTAATATTGATAAAACGTTTCGCAACATTTAAATCCCCATCTTCCGTAGAAAGGCTTGTCTACTGAAAAGAGCATTAATGGCAAGTGGAATTATGTTGAGTTCACATATAAATCAGATCAGCGAGCGCCCTGTAGCGTTAGTGACGGGGTCTACTAGGGGAATAGGTGCTGCAATTGCTTTAGAGCTTGCACAAAATGGATTTAACTTAGCTATCAATGGTAGGTCACCGGAGGAGCAAGTAATACCACTCATTAACAAAATTCAATCTTTTGGTGTTAAAGCAATTTATATTAGAGCTGATGTTTCAATCGGGGAAGACCGGAATTTAATATTGAAAGAGCTGAAAGAGAAGTTTGGACGAATAGATATCTTAGTGAACAATGCTGGAGTCGCGCCAGAGGTTAGGAGAGACATCCTTGAGGTAACGGAGGAAAGCTTTGATAGAGTTATGGCGATAAATTTGAAGGGACCGTTTTTCTTAACTCAGTTAATAGCAAAGTGGATGATAGAGCTAAAGAAGGAAAGAGGTGATATCGACCCCATAATCATAAACATATCTTCTATATCATCTTACACATCGTCGCCGGAGAGGGCAGAATATTGCATTTCAAAGGCGGGTGTAAGTATGATGACAAAACTTTATGCTCATAGACTTTCTGAGTATGGCATTAGGGTGTATGAAATAAGGCCGGGGATAATTCTCACGGACATGACTATGCCTGTCAAGCAGAAATATGATAGGCTTATAGCTGAAGGGCTTACCCCAATTAAACGCTGGGGAAGACCAGAAGATGTAGCAAAGGCTGTAGTAGCAATTGCTAAGGGCTACTTTCCATTTTCCACGGGAGAGGTTTTTAACGTTGATGGTGGCTTCCATTTACGGAGGTTATAGTCGGTTATGAATGTAGATTTTATTGAAGTTAAAGGCTTCAAGATACCAGTCTACTCCTTTAACACCGTCATTTTAGGGAGCGGAGCGGCTGGCTTAAATTGCGCTGTTCATCTCTTCATGAATGGGCAAAAGGATATAACGGTAGTTACGGAAAATCTCTATGGAGGGACATCAAGAAATTCCGGGTCAGATAAGCAAACCTACTATAAGATTTCGCTATGTGGCACAATAAGCGATAGCCCCTATGAAATGGCCCATACGCTCTTTTCAGGCGGGGCAATGCACGGCGACATAGCTCTAGTAGAAGCAACACTATCAGCACAAGAGTTCTTTCATCTTGTCCAAATAGGAGTTCCATTCCCCCATGACCGCTATGGCGCATATATAGGCTACAAGACAGATCATGATCCAAAAGGGCGCGGCACCTCTGCTGGACCCTATACATCATGGATGATGCATGAGCGTCTTCTTGAGCAGGTTAAATCCTTGGGGATTGAGATTTTTGATAAGCATGAAGCGATCTCATTATTTAGGCACGGGGATAAAGTTGTGGGTGTTCTCTGCTTAAACAAGGATAAAATCAATGATGAGAACTTTGGTATGGTATTGTTTAACTGCACAAATCTTGTTTTCGCAACTGGTGGTCCAGGTGCGCTTTTTAAGTCTTCTGTTTATCCAGAGACGCAGAGGGGTTGTATTGGGCTTGCGCTTGAAATAGGTGCTAGGGCGAGGAACATGTCTGAATTTCAGTTTGGTCTTGCTTCGGTGAAATTTAGATGGAATGTTTCAGGAACTTACCAGCAAGTTATTCCAACTTATATATCAACTGACAAGGATGGGGGAGATGAAAGGGAATTTCTTATCGATTTCTTTCCTTCTGTCGGTGTTCTCGCCACGTGCATATTTTTGAAGGGTTATGAGTGGCCTTTTGATGCAAGAAAAATTGAGAATTATGGCTCATCCCTTATAGACCTTCTAGTTTACAGGGAAACTGTCAAGCTTGGCAGGAGAGTTTTTCTCGATTTTAGACGGAATATTACGGGATTTAGGTTTGAAGATCTCGGAAAGGTAGCCTATGAGTATCTTAAAAAGTCGGATGCTCTCTTTGGAACGCCCATTGAGAGGCTTCAGAAAATGAATCCGCAAGCCGTTCAAGTATATGCTGAGCATGGAATAGACCTTACTAAAGAGCCTCTTGAGATTGCTGTTTGCGCCCAACATTGTAATGGGGGGCTTGCCGTGAATATATGGTGGGAATCCACTAACATAAAACATCTTTTTCCAATTGGGGAGGTGAGCGGAACCCATGGTGTTTATAGGCCTGGTGGGGCTGCATTAAATTCAGGTCAGATTGGAGGGTATCGCGCGGCGCAATATATTGCGGCAAGATATGGAGAAAACCCGCCTCCCATAGACGATTTTCTCAAGATGATTAAACATGACCTTGAGAGAAAAATAGACCTTCTAGCTTATTTCGCCGAGCGCGTGGAGCCGGGGTCTACGGTGCTCATTAAGGTAAAGAATGAAATTCAGGAGCGTATGACATCCTATGCTGCTCACATTAGAAGCTTGGAAGGTGTAAGAAAGGCTCTTGATGAAGCTTACATGCTTAAAAAGAGACTGAAAGATTATCTTGTTCCATCCTCCAGAGAGGATTTATTAGAAGTGTTCCGCGTAATGGAGCTAACGATAACGCACATAGCCGTTTTAGAGTCTATCCGGGCGTATCTAGAGAGGGGTGGGGGAAGCCGAGGTTCATATATTGTGCTGGATCCAAATGGTGTTCTGCCATGTGAGAAGCTCGAGGATGAATGGCGCTATAAGCCCTTTGACAATAGTTTAATGGACGAAATCTGTGAGATATGGTTTGATGAAAACATGGAGGTTCATGTGGAATGGACAAAGGTTCGTCCAATTCCTACCGAGGAGGCTTGGTTTGAGCGGGTATGGCGAGATTTTCGGGAGGGCAGAATAATAGAATAACATCAACTGACAGCTTTATATGTGAGGTTTTGGCCCGAATAGTTTAAATTGCGCGATTTGGCCATGTTTAATTGGGGATGATGTGGGAAGAGCACGGAGCATCATCTGGCTGTGACCGGGAGTTACTCCACTGACCCACTATATAATCATTGAATTTCTGAATTCTGGGGGTAGTTTAAATCTTCTTTTAACATTCTCTATTTTCTCGCCGAGAACCTCTATATTGCTTAGATTAGCCACCCCCAACCCCCTCCTTTCAGCGAGCTTCAAGTATCTTACTCCTTCTGGGTTTATGCCCATAATTGCCGCCGCCACCGTGTCAACCGCAACTATATCTCTTCCAGCAATTATGAGGTTCATTTGCACTGGCGAGCCGTGAACTTCATCCTCCTCCGAGCCCACCAAACCATCTATAACATTAAGTTTAACTTTATCCTTAAATAGTGAGGTTAGGTCAACTATCTTCTCGTTTATCTGGTCATGCATTATACTCTTAGGCAATATTAGGCCCATCAGATTCTTCATTGAGAGTGTGACTAGAGCCATGTGGTGAACCTTCAATTTCGGAACATTTACTATGCATGTGCTCTTAAGCGCTGTTTCCGCAACACCAACCTCGTGCAGTGCTAAGGCATCTGACACTCTCACTCTAACCAACCTATCATTATTCAGGTTGATGAGCCTAACATTATGTCTTTTAATGACATCTCTTATGCCAACCACATCAAAAGCTCTTTCAGTATCTCCGGCTCCACCCTCGCCAACAATTATCTCGTGAACTCCCACTCTCCTTAGAAATTGAATTATGCCATCGATTATGCGCGAGTCTGTTGTGACCCCCGTTGATGGATGCTTAGCAACAACATAATTTGGTTTTATAAGAACTTTATCCTTCTGACTGATTAACTCTTCAGCCCCAATTAGCTCTAAAGCTCTATTAAGGGCTTCATATGGCTCCTCACCCTTAACTATAGCCACTCTTGCCCTCTTTATTTCTCCTTCCACCATAACATCCCACTTAATTAGGCGGGTTAGTTCACTTAGATATTCTTGAGTCTTAAAAAGTTTTCCTCTCAACAATTTTTCTTTTTAGCGTTGTGAGAAAATTTTTTATTCTATGCAGCTCATTATGCGATTTACTATAATCTCCGGCTTAAAGGGCTCTATATCATCATATTTTTGGCCCGTTCCCAGAAATAATATTGGCTTCTTAGTTATGTATGCTATTGATATTGCTGCCCCACCCTTTGCATCAGCATCCATCTTTGTGAGTATCGAGCCACTTATATTGATGTATTTATTGAATTCTTCAGCCTGCATTACAGCGTCGTTCCCAGCTAATGCATCCCCCACAAATATCGTTAGGTCTGGCTTAACGACGCGAACTATCTTCTCCATCTCTACCATAAGATTCTTGTTCGTCTGCATCCTTCCAGCAGTATCGATTAGGACAGCATTTATCCCTCTAGCCCTAGCATATTGAACGGCGTCGTATGCTACCGCGGCGGCATCAGAGCCATATCTATGCTTTATTATGTGGACTCCAAGCCTTCTTGCGTGCTGCTCGAGCTGCTCTATTGAGCCAGCCCTAAATGTGTCGCTACATGCCAAGACAACCGAGTAGCCTTTTTTGAGAAGCAAGCTTGCTATCTTCGCTATAGTTGTTGTTTTTCCAGTCCCATTTATCCCAACAAAAACTATCACGCATGGCTCTCTCACGCTCCTCTTCTTTTCAACAACATCAATCAAATCTACTTTATCCGGCGTTTTAAGAACCTCTAGAAGGGTTTTCCGCAAAGCCTCCAGGATTATTCGGCGCTTATCCTCGAATCTGCCAACCTTAAGCCCCGTTAACCTCTTCTCGATTTCATTGCATATATGGTCTGCGACGATTAGAGCGACATCATTCTCTATGAGCGTGAGCTTGAATTCCAAGAGAATATCCCTAATATTTTCAGGCTTAAGCTCCGCTGTTGAAATCTTATTTATTAACCCGCTTAAGGCTTCACGTAGCTTCTCAAACATCTCCCCATCTTCTCTCTATCTTTGCCTTCTAAGTGAGGCTGTTATCTCCTGGAGTCTAGCCTGGTCCTCCTGTAGTTTGGCTAGGACCTGGCTTAATTGTTGTTCTAGGGATACCTTTGCCCTATTTAGTTCCGCTATTCTGTTTGCTATATCCTCCTTTGCCTCCTTTATGGTCTTCTCTATTGCAACCCCAGCTCCTATGCCATAAACAATTCTATCAGTGTCCTCAAGCCTAGCCTTAATGTATGAGCCTCCGCCTATCGGAACAAATATCATATCAGAATCCTTCTTCTCTATACCTTCAAGGGACATACTGGCCAAATTGAGTTCTGTTAGGGCTGCATTAACAAAATTTATTCTTGATTGAAGATATTCCGCTGTGCTTTCAAGTATTCTGAGCTCAACTATGAGTCTCCTAGCCTCCTCCTCAACAGACTCCTCTGGCGCCGACATAAACATAACACCCTTAGAAGATAAATGGCTGCCGTAGCATAAATAGGTTAGCGCTCTTCTCCCGACAGCTCCTCAATATTTGTGATTTTTATATGGAAGCGCTTAACCCTATGCTTACTCCCCAAAATCTTATATATCTCTTCTATGGCGTGCTCTGGCTTTAGAGCCCTAATCTCCTTCTTGAAAGTTGTTTTAAAGTTCGGCTTATTTATCCTCCCAATCACCCTATAAATCTTGACCTCGCTCATCACCACCAGCCACCTTTAGGGCTTGACTTATTATGAATATTTCGGGGCCAGTTGTAAGTGAACCTGCAACCGCGACGCGGCTATTTCCTATCAGGCCAGTTCCTATATATGGGATTCCACAGTTAACTGTTCCAACACTAACTGGAGCTTTAAGAATGTCACCTAAAAGCTTTTCTTCTTCCGGCTTGATTAGTGGGTGGGCTAAAACTCCCTTGTTTGTTGCAACCGCCAGCGAGCCAACGTATGGTAGTCCAGCTATCTCGCCCTGAACGACCTCCACACCTAAAGTGTCAGCTATAGCCTTTATCTCCTCTCTCTTCAGCCTTGGGTCTGCTACAGCACCTCTATCGTTGGCCAAAACGAGGTTTCCGAAGGCTGTCTTTTTGCTCCCCTCCATGACCGTTATGTTCACGTCTCCTAGCGCCTTTATGGTCGCTAGCTCCTCATCCCAGACTGAGTGTGGTAGGATTATGCCGTTGGAGTTTGCGCAGATTAGGGAGCCTACCAAAACTGAGCCGCCTATATTCGTCCTGACAATTTTTATTCCAAACCACTTCTCAAGCTTTTTTACTGTTGATTCTGGGAGCTGATTTGGCACGATAAGGAATTTTTCAGTTACGCGCATGAAGACACCTATGCTCGCGCTGCCAAAAGTGTCAAGGAGAAACAGCGCCATAACTAATCTCCTTCAGCCAAATAGACCGTTACAATTCCATCCTTATCTTTTGCAGCCTTCACCCTAATCTTACGTGGGGGCTTCTCAATCCCCCTGCTCCATATCTCCTCATTTACCTCATTCGAGATTACTATGGAGCCCTCATCGGCCTTCATATGCCTCTTAATAAACGCTTTAAGTATGCGGATGGCTCTAGGGGCCCTCTTCGTCACAGGCATAATCCACGCTCTACTCAATGGAACAGTATATATGCGCTCCTCAACAATCTCCTTTTTGGCCTCAGCTTTTACAGCCTTCTCCTCCTCACTCTTCGATTTCTCTTTCTCCTCACTCATCGGCTTTCCTCACCATCCTGCTTCCCCTTTTAAGCCTTTATCTTTGTCCTCCTCCAATGTCTCTTCGGTATTCTTGGTATCTTACCTAGGGTTTTCGCTATAACCCATGAGGGTATCGGCCTATTCTCTTTCCCAGCGCTTATCAATCTAAGTTTCTTTGCGAGCGGCTTATGCCTAGCCATTCTTTCATATCCTCCTTATCTGAATCTCTCTCTTACTAGTTTGCAGTCTCCTTAAAATCTCTTTCAGCTGCTCATCATCTATGGGTATGCTTATCCTTCCCTGCTGAGCGATTTGGATTAGCTGAATTTCCAGTTGGGATGCAAACTCTGGCTTAACTATCTTTAGGTTTGCGAGCCTCTGCCTAGCCTCTGGAGTAAGTATCCTCCTTAATATGGCCTGCTTCTGTATCTCAAATCTTTTTTGGGCTTCAGCTGCCTCCTGCTCCTGCAATAGTCTCTGCTGCAGCTCTGCGAGCTTACGCCTCCTTATTTCCTCAAGCTCCTCCTCGCTCACACCCATCTTGGGCATACCTCCAAATCTTTAGCTGCCCTAGTATTTGCTTAGCGCTGGGTTTATTTTCTCAAGTTCCTCCTTTATATCAGCTGAGAGCGAATCTAATAATCTTCTCCCTTCAGATGTAATTACGCGTCCTTTTCCCTTAATAGTCCCTATTAACCCAGCCTTCTCAAGCTGCTGGAGGGCCTTTCTTATTATTGCTCCTCCACCTTTCCTTGTATGCTCGGGCCTTGTTCCTCTATCCTTTCTCCCACCATATTCTGAGCGTAGGTGCTCGATACCTATAGGACCCTTAATGTAAACTTTCCTTAATAGTGATGCGCATCTAATATACCACCAATCCGGGTTTTGTGGCGCTCGCTCAGCATGTGCTCCAGTCTTCACGTATGGTGCCCACTCTGGAGGTTTAATGGCGTCAACATTATCCTTTAGATATTTTGCTAGGCGCTCTATCAGCATTGATGAGGGGACATCATATGGTGTTGGCAACGCTATTATTCCCCACTAGACCTGACTATTCTTTCACTATTCTAGAATAAGTGTCTTATAAATACTTATTTGCGCCCCACTCTAATTAATGCTTTTGACATCATAAACTCCTTTAGATATTAATATGAAGCAAAATGCTAACTTGAAGGCGATTATACAACCATAAATAAAAGTAAGCGCTATTTAGGTCAATGCTGCGGAGGAATAAGCATCCCAGTTACTACCTGGTTTTAGTCGCCTACGAGAATATGTTCAGAAAGCTGAAATTTCATTTTTCTCTTTCGCCCTTAAAGTGCTTAGATAAGGATTTGGCTTACAGCGCCCCTTAGTTGGCCCATTATGCCCTTCCACATCTCTCCCTAGGCTTATACAATGTGAATGTGCGGCCTATTATCTGTATTACCCTCGAACCAGTCTCAGAAGATATTCTCTGAGCAATATCCTCTACGGTCTCACCAACAAGGGCTGATTTTAAAACCTTAACCTTAACTGTTCTTCGCGCCTCAAGCTGCTTCAAAATCTCTTTTATCTGCGCCTCCGTTATGCCCTTCTTTCCCACACGCACCGTTGGCTCTATTGATGAGACTCTTTTCTTGAGAGCTTGGCGGGCTCGCATCACCTATTTTCTCCTCCTTAATGGTTTCCTCATATGTCCACCACAATATAAGCATGTAATGACTATATGTGGTTCTCTTCTTGGTTTTATACGTACGCGGGAGCTAACTCCCGGAAAAATAAACCTTTTGCAGTGCCTACATATAAGCATGCGGTTCTCCCTTGGCATGCGTACCTTAGCCCTCATCCCTATCCTCCGCGCTATCTCAACATACCTCTGTGCTAAATCCGGCCTCTCAGGGAGCGCCTTAATTGCCAACTCAAATAGCTTCCTTATGCGTTTGAGCGCTATCTCCTTAACTTCGCCTCTTCCAACCATAATTTTAATCCACTTCTCACACGGATTTTTCCTGAGATTCTAGAAGGCTGTAGATTTCTCTTAGAGACATAAGCCATGATAGATAGGAGTTTATTGATGCCCTCAAAGCCGTGATATCCTTAGATTCAAAGAGCATGATTATGCTCCCTCCATCTCTGGAAATTTTAACTCTAGAGCGGTATTTAGATGCGACCTCTGTCTCGGGCTTTATAGATACCCCTATTATCTCAGCCTCCCTCTTCGATGGAAATGTGAGGCGTATGACCGCGGAGGCACCCCTAATCATACATCCCACACCACATGAGAAATCTTTATACGTGGACCAAATTCAACATTGCCTGACAAGAAATAGAATGATATGTATGCCCAGCAGTCCTCGTCTGCGGATATGCGCATGCAAGCCTCATAATTAAGCGCTTCACTCACAGAATATATTACTGGTAAACCAAGAAACTCCGCAATACTCAATCTGAACTTATCTATCTCAGGGCTTAGGGGGTTGGATGCATCTAAGAACACCGAGTCAATCTTTTTATTCAGAATCTCTCGTGGTATTCTAAATTCTCTTCTTAACTTCACGCCGGAAATATATAGGCGAGGTGGGCTCTCATCAAAGCCGCTCTCAGAAATCTTGAATAATCTTATCCTCCCAGGCCCGCCCTTCCACCTATCAATAACAATGAAGTTTCCAGCGCCAAGCTGGATGGTTTTCTCTGCAACCTCTAAGAGACTCATTTTTCCACGATTAACTCTAACCAGACCGGGTATTGAGCGCGCAAGGTCATTACATAGGCTTCTAACTCTTCTGGTGGGCCTATGTGATGTTGTTATAAGAATCATCAGTCAATATTTTCTAGAATGGTTTATTTAGGTGTTTAGGCGCTTTTAGCAGCCCGCTCGGCCACAATGCCAATCTTTGTTGTTGGCGTATATGCTCCACCAGCAAATTTGAATCCGCATTTTCTGCAAATCCATATGCCGACGCTCTCTCTACGCACAGCCTTTAACCCGCATCTTGGACACTGATGGAGTTTCCTCATCTCCGAAACTATGGTTATGTAGCGTTTTCTAACTGATACACCGTATCTCGGGCCGAAACCTCTTGCAGGTCCAACCTTCTTCGTTCTTTTACCCACTATGCCTTCACCACCATCCTTCTTAATTCCTCAGCTTTCTCTCGAGCTATATAAACAGCTTCTATAATTTGTTGCGGTGTTAATGCCCCCTCTCCTCCCTTTTGTATTGCGCATATCTTTCCATCCTTATCAAAAGTTATTGTCAGCCTGGCATTCATGACACCCTCCTCCTCAAGCCATGGGTCAACAACAAGCTTATCGCTTATATTAGCAAAAGTTACGGCAACCGGATAATTTCTCATTGGAAGCGGCATATACTCTGAGGTCCTCTTGACCTCGCCATTCTCCACAACGTAAATTGGTAGCTTAGTGTTTAGTAGAGCTGCTAAGGATGCTAGGGCCGATGCATCTATTAGGTTTCCATCATGGTTGAGCACATAGATATCAACGAATATCACGTAAACCTTCTTCCCTGGTATGAGACAGAGTTTCTCCAATTCGATTGCCTGCGACTCGCGTATGCCCCTATCAACAACTCTAGCGAGTTCGATAGACTCTTCACTTGGTGGGCCGGCTTCAAACTCTGGAGAAGCCAGCGGAACAAACTCTGAATTAACTGTTAGGACACCCTCGTTAGGTCTATCTGAGAATGGCTCACCTATCTCAACTTTAACGCCTACAACAACCTCTGTTTTACCCAGAAGCACTCTTGCTGAACCCTCAGCCTTCTCAATTATTCCAGTCTCTATCTTTATTGGTCGATAATCTATTAATCCCCGTCCGTCAAGTCTCTTGCCGCTGGTAATCATCTGGGAGATTTGCCTCTGCCTTATTCGAGAAATCATTATTGAAGACAAGTCTCAACCTCCTCCTTAATAGCCAGATACTTCGCTTTCAAAGCCTCCTTCTGCAGCCTATATATCTGCTTGCAGCCTTCAATAGCCAAATTAAGCGCCTGCTTAAACTCATTAATAGTTAATAGTCCATCCATCTGGAGAAGGGAGACGAGGCCAAGATTGGGCATGTAGGCAACAGGTACATCAGCCTCGCCCTCCTTATCCTCAATATCATTTAAGTCAAGAACTAGGACACCGTCAACCTTCCCAGCGGCGCATGCGACAACAAGGTCCCTCATTGGTATGCCAGCATCAGCCAGAGCTAAGGCTGCAACAGTTGTCCCAGCGCACCTTGTTCCACCATCGGCCTGGAGAACCTCAATAAATATGTCTATGGATGTTCTGGGAAACTTCTCTAGGAATATCGCTGGCTCTAAAGCTTCCTTTATAACCTTTGATAGCTCTATCTCGCGCCTTGATGGCGCTGGCGGCTTCCTCTCCTCAACGGAGAATGGGGCCATATGATATCGGCATCTTAGGAGAGCTCTATCTGGGAGGGCTAGGTGCCTGGGATGAACCTCTCTTGGACCATAGACCGCTGCGAGTATCTTGCTCTTTCCCTGCTCAATATAGGCTGAGCCATCAGCATTACTTAATACGCCAACCTCCATTTTTATCGGCCTTAGCTCATCCGGCCTTCGTCCATCAACCCTCAAACCATTCTCATCAATTAACCTAATCTTTCCACTCATAATCTCGCACTCTTCTCTCTCCTTATCATCTCGGCTATTCTATCAGTTAATCCGGAAGTATGAGCCTCTTGCGCTATCTTCTCAATGGCGAGAATCGCAAGCCTCTCATTCTCCGAGCTTGGTCCAGAAATGAGTATTATACCATTCTGACCAACAGTTATTTTACATTCAGTCTCCCTTTTAAGCATATTTATCATTGAAGCCTTACGCCCAATAATCCTCGGTATCTTAGCTGGCGAAACCCTAACAATTTGACCCTGCGTTATTTTGCCAAGCCCGGGCTCCTTAATTGTGAGGATTGGATCTATTGTCCGATCAAAAGCTACAACCTTGGCGAGAATTAAATCTCCAATATCAAGAAAACTTGATAAGTCATCCTTCTGCTGCCTGAAGGGTTTATTTAGGGCGTCGCTAACCCTCAAAATCGCCTTATAAGGGGAGTTTATATCAACAGTCCACATGTTAATGTTTAAATCCTCTATCTTCCCTATAACCTGGTCTCCCGGAGATGGAATATAAACACTATTCAGCGCGACAACCTGAACGGTCCTACCCTCATACTCAACAAGCCCAAGCCTACTGGCATAAATCCTAAAACCCTCCTTATACGTATTGTTCCCGGCAATATAATCCCCCTCAGCCAGAAGGTCTCCGGGAGTCACAATCTGCCTATTCTCAAAGAAGAACATGCCTATTAAATTACCCCCCATAACAATTTATTTCACGATTTTTGCATCAATGTTACCGCGAGTTAACTCGCCCATCTTCTCTAGAAATTGCCCATAGAGACCAGCTGGCATTTCTAGGATAACCGAGAGGGAGCCATCGCTCAGCCAAACTTCATTCTTTATTGTTCCGAAAGCCTTGAGAGTTCCATAAGATTTGCTTGTATATTCTGGTGGTATGCGGACTGCAACGGAAATCTTCTCTACGCTTAGGGGTAAAACTGCGCGTAGGGCTTTAATGGCCTCATTAGCTTGCTCTTCAACACTCTTAAATGGGTCTATGGGAAAGTGTATCTGCTCTAGGGCTTGCTCTATGCGCATAGGTGGATGTGGAAGTTTCGTCCTGGGGTCAACAGCGTTACGTGAAATGAAATCAATTATCTGTCTGCGCTTCTCCTCAATCATCTGCCTCCTTTGCTGAGCGGTCAACTGGAGGGTCCCCTTCTTAAGTATTATCTTCGCTATTTCAAGAGGGTCCGTTGTCCCAAAGTTTTCCTTAAGCTTCTTCTCGGGCACCTTTAAACCCTTATTTGCATCGCTAAATATCACATCGGTAACAAGTATCTCCGATAATGAAATGGGCTTTCCGCTCTTAAAAGATAGGGCTGGGTCCGGCTTAACTAGAATTTCAAAGTTTTCTCCACCAATACTTATGCGGGCAATCGTGTAATTCTTGCTCATTTTCCTTCAGCTGCCTGGACTTCCCTAATATACTTCTCAATCTCCTCATCGGTTAATAGCCTAAACCTTCTAGTCGAGGCTGGAACAATTGCCATCTTAATCCTTGGCTGCTCACCCCTAGCCTGCATTGACTTAAGAAGGCACTTAACACCCAGCCTTATTGCCTCCTCAAGCGTTAGATCGTCACGATACTCCTCCTTAAGTATATTCTCGGCTGTCTCACGCCCTATCCCTATGGCAACCGCCTTATAAGCCCTGTATGTTCCACTTGGGTCTGTTGTGAATAGCTGGCTTCCACCTTTATCTACACCAGCGAAGATTATTGAGACTCCGAAGGGTCTCACACCGCCGTGCTGCGTATACATCTGCTTTATGTCACCGATTCTCTTGGCAACCATCTCAACATCAACCATCTCATCATACATGAGCCTGCTGCTTTGGGCGAATATTCTAGCCTCATCGATTAATACGCGTGCATCAGAGCTTAAGCCCACAACGGCAGCTCCTATGTGCTCGTCAACCTCATATATCTTCTGGCTGAACTTTGGATTCTGAAGCTTGGATTCAATCTTCTCCTCAGCGCCTATAACAACACCCTCAGGACACATTATGCCAATTATAGTTGAACCCCTATAAACAGTTTCTAATGCATATTCAACTTGAAAGAGGCGGCCATCTGGAGAGAAGACCGTAATCGCCCTATCATATGCTCCTGGAACCGCAAAGACCGACATCCTCACCTCTCTCCTATAGCATCAACACTGAATATTCTTCTCCTTGAGAAGTAAATAGATGAGACTAAAAAACCTTTTGTATAAAAACGCGTCAACTAATCACTTTTCCCTTACTATAGAGAGGGTTTTTTCAGCTGTTGCCGCGCAGCTCAGCAAGTCATCAATTGTGGAGAGGAATGTTGCCACATTATCACCCTCATATTTTATGACGGTGATTACTCGGCTGCCCTCAGCTCTGGTCTCTATGAGTAATCCTCTAGGCACCTCTACATTGTCTGGTGATACCGCCCTTGATATGGCCTCAGCCTCATCCCCATTGTCACATATTAACGTTATTTTTGCCTCCAATATTCTTCAGCCTCGCCATATACTCTCCAACAAGCGAATTAACGTTCTTCAAAAACATCATCTTCTGCTCATATGGTATTTGAGCGCCGGCCGCTATATCATGTCCACCACCTATACCTGAGCATCTCTCGGCTGCCACACGTATTATTTCGCCCAAATTTAATCCCATCCTAGCAATCGAATCGTTTGTGCGGGCTGAAACCTTAATGGCCCTCTCGTTTGGTATGAGGGAATAGGCTATTAGGGGTTTTTCGGGTTTAGGTAGGCTTGTCGAGATTATAGTCGATACCGTGCTTATCACCTTTTCATCAATTTCTCTCTCACCATGCAAGACATAGATGTTCTCCCACTCCTCAATCCGCTCAGGGTTCTCACCAAGCCACCTAAGATACTTAGTGATTGTCTGCCTATACTCTTCAAGTATTCTCAAAGCCTCCTCATAGGACCTGCCCCTATCGCCCATACATATAGCTACGCCTAAGCCGGAGGCACCAGTCCTACCAGTCGCATTAAGGAGAAGGGCAAACTCACGGGCATCCCTGAGAGGCGTCCAGGGTTCTTCCTTAACGAGGACATAAACCGTGCCGAGAAGGCTTAGTGCGACGTCGCTTCTATAGCCCTGAGAAATCAGATAGTCATGTAAGGCTGAGAATAGCTTACGCTTCTCTTCTTGGGATAGATCTCTCAGAGCCCTCCACCTATCATTCCTCTTCAACTCAATGTTCAAGCTATTTAGGAAGGCTAGGCTCTTATCCTCCTCACCGCTTATACCCGGTATATATGGGCCTGTCGTATAGGCTAGGGCCTTATGGATTGGACGCGTCTCCCTACCAAAAAATAACAGGTCTGTCTCAACACTTATGTATCCAGATTTAACAGCATCGCTAACAATAATCTCGTTAACGCCTCCAAGTCTCCTATCTTCATACTTATCCTGTAGGTCGCCTAGAGCCCCTATGATGGCGAGATGCGCTAGGTCAATATTGCTATTACTCATGAACTTGGCCACAAGATATGATATCCCAGCAGAGCTTATCTCCCTCGCTCCATCTATTCCATGAAGGTGTGGATTGACATGAATGAAGGATTCTTTAGGCTCTCCAATCGGCTGATGGTGGTCGAGTATGATTATGCGCCTATTCCCCACGTTCATGCCTAAAATATCTAGATATCCGCTTCCCATATCAGTGAAGACTAGCAGCGCTTCCCCACCACCATAGAGTAGTGCTTCTCGCACAACATTCTCATCCATCCAACGCTCTATCCGGACGCAAAAGTCCGCTCCGGCTCTAAAGAGGGCCTTGCCCATTATTCCAGCGGCGGATATTCCATCAGCATCCATATGCGAGACTACAAGAATCTTCTTACCACTACTAGTAGTATCAAGAATTTCATCAGCCGCCCTTTTAGCCTCATCCATAAAATCGTCTATACGCGTGCTGCCAGCCATCAATAACCCCATAATCACGCTATAGATGCGACAATAGCTTTATACTCCCAGTTGGGTGGAAGTATCCCCCTCTCCTTATAATACTCGGATAATCGGTGTATCTTAGACTCAACCAACTGAAGAGCTCTCTTATTATGCTTATCCTTCTTATTCTTCTGTAGATGCGCCGCTATACGCGCAGCCTTCCTAAGAAGATTCTCTAAATCCTCAGGGATTTTGGGCGCTAAGCCATTCTCCCTCAATATCTCAGTTATACTCTTACCGACGATGGGCTTAACGAGCGGTATGCCATACTGGTCACGTAATATAACGCCTATTTTACTGGGGGGATTGCCCTCCCTAGCAAGCTTAATGACTAGAGCGATAACCTCATCTGGCGTATATTTACACCAGCTAGGCGGCCTCTTACCGACTGGTCTGGTCGAATGTGAGCGCCCTTTCTCCTTCTTCGGCAAGGCTTATCCTCCAATAAACTTTTAAAAACAAAAGCAAACCCTTATTTAAAAGCTTTGTTCTGAATAGCCATAAATATTTTTGTGAGTAAAAAATAGAGAGTTGTTTGGGTGGCTAGAGATGACTGAGAAAATATTCTATCATGAGATGTCTTGGCCTGAAATTAAGAGTGCCATTGAGAAGGGGAAAATTCCTATCCTGCCAGTGGGTAGCGTTGAGCAGCATGGTCCCCATTTACCCCTAATCACGGATGCATTTACGGCTTTTTCTATATGTGTTAGGGCTGCGGAGATTAGCGGCGACCTACTTGTTATGCCCCCAATATACTACGGTTATAGTACTCATCACATGGATTTTCCCGGAACAATCTCCATAAAAACGTTAAATTTTATGGGCTATATCTATGACGTCTGCAGAAGCCTCGTCCATCATGGCTTCAGAAAAATAATAATTTTTAATGGACATGGTGGAAATGTAGCGCCGCTTCAGATAGTTGCCCGTAGAATATCTGAAGAAACCGATTCACTCTGCGCATTAATTTCATGGTGGAATCTGGCGAGGGAAGAGATAAGCAAATTAAGAGAGTCCGAGTTCCCTGGTGGAATGGCTCATTCATGCGAGCTGGAGACTTCTGTCATGCTTAGTTTAAAGCCTGAATATGTTAGAATGGAGAAGGCTGTTAAAGATATAGGCTTTCCGAAATCCAATTTCATTTGGCTTGACATCATGGGACAAAGCCCAGTATACCTAGTCGAGGGCTTCAGCAGATTTTCGAGAACTGGGATAGTAGGTGACCCAACTCTTGCAACAGCAGAGAAGGGCGAGAAAATATTGAGTGTTGTTGTGCAGAATCTGGTGAGGTTTGTAGCCGAGTTCAAAGCCAGAGAGGTTTGGCCGAGGGTTAATCACCATTAAAATACTTAAGGTTGCTTTATTTGTGGTTAGGAAAGATTAAAAGCATCCTTGCACGATATTAGATATGAACCATTTATGGTTCTAGTGGTTGGAGATGTGGGACAAAATAGTGAAGTGTTTGGAGGGTTATCCAGAGAGACTCAATGTAGCAAAGATATTGATTAAGAATGGTTTGAGTGTTAGGGATGGAAAAATCTATTGCGGTGATATAGTTATTCCAGTTGTTAGGATAAGCCGTGTTGCTGGCGTTGATAGGAGAACCGTAACACAAACAATAAAGATGATTGAAAGCAATCCAGAACTAAAACTCATCTTTAGTGGAATAAGTCCAGCCGGCCCTTCACTACGCGATGTAGCGAAATACCTAAACTTTGGAGTTGTCGAGATAACACCCGTTGATGCTAGAATGCCCGGCATACTGGCCGCAGCAGCCTCCTTAATAGCTCAGAAGAAAATAAGCATAAGGCAGGCGATAGTTGATGATCCGGAGCTCACACCTGAACCCAAGCTTGTCTTAATAACTGAGACTAAGGTTCCGGGAGAGCTTATACCGGAGTTCCTAAAGATTAGAGGGGTCTCGAAGGTCTCAGTATATTAGGCTTAAGCCGAAACTGGAAGGGAAGGGTCTCCTAAGGTGTTCGACATACTGGGGATTGTAGCAGCATCCTTTATGACAGCGCTATATGGGGCTATAGTTCCTGGACCGGTCTTCGCACTAGTGGTTTCGGAATCTTTAAAGGGCGGTAAGATAGCTGGTCCCATAATAGTCCTAGGGCATTTCATAGTAGAGTGGATTATCATTTCCGCTATCTTCCTTGGCGCTGGCCCCATACTAAGCTCTGAAGAAGCTAAGATTGTTGTGGGTTATGTTGGCGGCATCATACTTGGGCTTATAGGCTTGAAGATACTTAGGGATTCTTTGCATATCAAAATCATTGATGTCTCCTCCCCCGGCGTCAGCTCAGAAAAGGCGGGGGTTTTCTTACGCAGCCTGATTTTATCCGGTTTTATTGCTAGTTGCTCAAACCCATACTTCTTTCTATGGTGGTTGACTACCGGGTTATTTTTGATAATGAATTCTTTCTCAATGGCCGGGATTCTAGGTTTTATACTGTTTTTGATTGGGCATATGGCTGCGGACCTTTCGTGGTTTACTCTAGTAAGCTATTCTGTCCATAGGGGTAGAAGAGTAGTAAGTGAGAGAGTTATTCGAGCGATACTCTTGGCAAGCGCCATCTTCCTTACAGCGTTCGCAGCCTACATAATGCTTTCAGTTTGGATTGGAATCTGATATGCCAATCAATATATGGCTGTTTTCCCAAGCAAAACACTTTTACATAGGCTATTCCTTTATTCTCTGAATCTCATTGAGCAGCGTGGCTGGCGAGAGTTGGCGGCTGAGGAAACGCAGCAAATACATGCTCATGCTATAGAGAGAAATGTATTCGATTTGCTAGCCCGCCCCATACGTAAACTTATTGAAGAGAAGGGCTTCAAATCCCCAACTGAGCCACAGTCAAAAGTTATACCCTTAATTCTTGAGGGAAAGAATGTTTTATTAATATCGCCAACAGCAAGTGGTAAGACTGAGGCTGCAATACTCCCAATATTAAATATGCTCATTCAGATGCCGAAGAGGGAGCCGGGAATAAAAGTTCTATATATCACGCCTCTGAGGGCTTTAAACCGCGACATGCTTGAGCGTCTAGAATGGTGGTGCAATAATCTAGACATTAGGTTGGCTGTTAGGCACGGTGATACAGACGCAAATGAGCGCTCGAAGCAAGCTAGGAGCCCACCGGACATGCTCATAACAACGCCGGAAACCCTCCAGTCTATATTGTCCGGTTGGATTATGCGCCGCCACCTCCAGCCCATAAGATGGGTTGTTGTTGATGAAGTTCATGAGCTGGCTGATAGTAAGCGTGGAAGCCAACTGGCCCTTGCCCTTGAGAGGCTTAGGGCTATAACCGTAAAAGACTTCCAAATAATTGGGCTATCAGCAACTATTGGCACACCAGAGAGGGTTGCGCAGTTTCTCGTTGGGAATAATAGACCGATTGAGATAGTCCGCGTGCCAGTTGCCAGGTTAATGAGGCTTCAGATACTTTATCCTAAACCTGAACCACAAGATTATGAGCTCGCTTCAATGTTATTCACGCATCCGGAGGTCGCGGCTAGGCTCCGCATAATGCGCCAGCTAATTGAGAAGCATAATTCGGTCCTGTTATTCACGAATACTCGAACAATCTCAGAAATTCTGGCGAGCAGATTCAAAATATGGGATGTAAACTTCCCAGTCTCAATCCATCATGGTTCATTGGCCAAACCATCTAGAATTGCGGCTGAGAAGGGCTTGAAAGAGGGTGAACTGCGTGGTTTAGTCTGCACAAGCAGCCTTGAGCTGGGGATAGATGTTGGCAGAATAGACCTAGTTATACAGTATATGAGTCCAAGGCAGGTTACGCGCCTAATACAGCGTGTTGGCAGAAGCGGTCATAGGATTGGGCGCATGGCAAATGGCATAATCATAACGATGGATTCAGATGACACGCTGGAGGCCATGGTTATTGGCAGAAAAGCCTATAGGGAGGAGCTTGAACCCGTCGATATACCCGAGAAACCATTTGATGTTTTAGCCCATCAGATAGCAGCATTCCTGCTAAAGAGAAAACGCTTGGAATTCAATGAAATATATGAGGTTTACAGCAAAGCATATCCCTACAGGGACTTAACAATGGATGATATAAAGCGGATTCTAGAGTATATGCATAATCGCTTCCCGAGACTTGCATGGGTCTCATTTGAGGATGGAGTTGTCCTAAAGCCTCGTAGAACAAAAGCCCTATTTGAATACTTCTTTGAGAACCTATCAATGATACCGGATGAAAAACACTATCTTGTCATAGATAAGGATACAGATACAGCCGTTGGACTACTTGACGAGGCATTCGTGGCAGAATATGGTAAGCCAGGTGTTAAATTCATAATTCGTGGGAGCCCATGGAAAATAGTGAATGTGGACGCTGACAAAATCTATGTGAAGTCCGTTAATGACCCAACGGGTGCAATCCCAAGCTGGGTTGGCGAGGAGATTCCGGTGCCATTTGAGGTTGCGCAGGAAGTTGGTCAGATAAGGGGTTTTGTGGAAGAGCGGTTAAAGGTTGGTCTCAGCCCAGATGAGATAGCCGAAGAGCTATCGACCAAGTATCCCGCCGACAAGAAGACGATTTTAGACGCCATAGCAGAGACTGTTGAGCACGTTAAGATGGGTTATCCGGTTCCAACAGACAAGCGTATAATCGTTGAGGAGTGGGAGGACTTCATCATTTTACAGTGCAACTTCGGCTCCCTAACTAATAGGGCTTTAGCGCAGATACTAGGCCATATAGTATCTGAGATAACCGGATACTCAATCGTAGTCCAGCACGACCCATATAGAATTTTCATCCAAACGATGGGTGAAGTTAAGCCTGAAACCATCATAAATATACTTTCAGACCTCAAAAACTCAAGTGAAGAATTAATTAAAGAAACTTTGACGAGAGCCGTCATTAAAACTGGTATATTTAAGAGGCGTCTGATACATGTTGCCAGAAGATTTGGCGCAATACAGAAGTGGGTTGACTTTGAGAGCGTAAGCCTAAGAAATCTAATTAAGAGTTTCGAGGACACCATAATATATGATGAGGCTCTAAAAGAGGTCTTCACAAAAGACCTAGACCTCAAAAACTTAATTAATGTTCTGGATATGATGAGGCGGGGTGAGATAGAGGTCGTTAAGGTTGAGACTGGCGGTGAGGCAACGCCGATAGCTCGTGTTGGAATAGAGCGCGTGAGCATGAAGACGGACTTAATACCACCCGAGAAAATGCGTAGAATATTAATAGAGTCCGCAAAAGCTAGATTGCTTGGTGAGACGAGAACATTTGTCTGCACAGAATGTTGGGATTACATAGAGATGATAACCCTTAAAGACTTACCGGACAAGCCCTTATGTCCAAAGTGCGGCTCACCGAAGCTTGGGATGCTTAATGTTGAGGAGGAAGAGGCTTATCCGTTGATAGAGAAGAAGGGTGAGAAGCTAACTAAAAGTGAAGAATACCTTAAGGATGAAGCTATTGAAACAGCGAAGATAATCTCAAAATATGGTAAGGCGGCAGCCATAGCACTATCTGGCAAGAGGCTTAGGTTAAGTGATGTCAGAGAAATACTCTTGAAGGAGAGTATGCTGACGGATAAATTCTTTGAGATGATAATTGAAGCTGAGCGTGAGGCGCTAAAACGCAGGTTCTGGTAGGAAGCGGGCTGCCAACATCAGCTCATAAAAGTGTAGCGTAAGGTAAAAATAACCCTTTAACAATTAAAACTGAAAATGAAAATAGAGGTGGAATCGATTGTTTATATCCCCCTTCGTTGCATCCCCTATATCAGTTATAAGAAGACTTCTAACAATGGCGGAGCTAAAACCCGGTGAAATATTTGTTGATTTAGGGGCTGGGGACGGTGGGCCAGTAATAATAGCTGCTAAAGAATTTGGTGCATATGCGATTGGCATAGAGCTGAGAGAGGACCTAGCCAAACAAGCGATGAGAAGGGTTATTGAGCTGGGCTTACAGGATAGAGTTAAAATAATACATGACGACCTTTTTAACGTCAATATAAGTATGGCGGACGTCGTCTATTTATATCTGACAACAAGCGCGAATGAGAAGGTTAGACCTAAACTTGAGGCTGAGCTAAAGAAGGGTGCAAGAGTTGTATCCCATGATTACGAAATAATAGGTTGGAAGCCGGTTAAAGTTGAGCGCTTCAGCGAAAACTCCTACCTGGGCTCCCCAACCCACACCTTATACCTGTATAAAAGATAAGAAGTTAAATCGCCGCATAAAAAATCAAGTTTATTAATATGTTTATTTCATTTTCTCCAGAGGATTAGAAGGGGTTGGGGAAAGCATCTATGGTTTTCATACCATGGAGCTACGTGAACTTGTGGCGCTGTAATGGATGCGGAATATGCTGCAAAGAATTTGAGGTAGTTTTAACCTTTAATGAGTGGTTATATATAACGAAAAAGTACGGCGTCGGCGTTACTAAAACTGGACTAAACAAGTTTTTTATGGGCAAGAGAGCGGATGGCTCATGCGTCTTTCTCTATCCAGCCCCAGATGGAAAATGGTTATGCGGACTACAAAACAATAAGCCTTTAGCATGTAAACTCTGGCCCTTCAAAATCCTTAATAAACCAACATATAGCGAGGCGAAAGAGGCGCTATTCGAGTATAATGGGCAAAAATTTTACGTGTATGTTGACCAGTTCTGTCCGGGAATAAGGTTCGGTCTACCCTCAGCTGAACTAGTTTATAAAATTATACCAGAGTTTATAGAAATAGCGCTAGGGATTAGGCAGAAGCAGGTGTATTCAACAATGCGGGCGTCACCGAATTTTTATATAATAAAAATGGGGAGAAATTGGGCTCATAGGCTTATTTAGAACTCTTTTCTATCCCAGCTACTGAACAATCACGTCGGTGAAGAGTTTTCGTCTCAAACCTGATATAACCCTCACTCCACCTGTAACCTCAAATCTCCCGGTTAATCTTATATCCTCGGATGAGCTGCCAACCATAACCTCATAGACGCCGGGCTCAACGATAAGTCTCATATGCCGGTCGTAGAAGGCCAATTGGTCCATTGAGAGTATAAACGTAATTCTCTTTTTCTCACTCGGCTCGAGGGTTATCCTCTTAAAGCCCTTAAGCTCCTTAACGGGTCTGGAGACTGAGGCGATTGGATCGTGGATGTACAATTGTGCTACTTCATCACCCTTAAATTTACCAATATTCTTCAGGTCGAAGCTTATATTGACTTTACCGGCTGGACCAACTTTTTCCGGTTCTATCTTAAGTGATGAGTATTCGAATTGGGTGTAGCTTAATCCATGCCCAAATGGGAATAGGGGCTTAGCGCTCATGAAGACATAATCTCTAAATGATGAGGCTCTTCTGCTATAGTAGACTGGTATTTGTCCGGCATCCTGCGGAACACTTATTGGAAGCTTGCCGCCCGGGTTATAATCCCCAAAGAGAACATCAGCCACAGCATTTCCACCCTCCTCACCTGGGAACCAAGCCTCGACAATCGCCGAAACCCTCTCAGCAGCCCACCTAACCGCCATAGGTCTACCATTCACGAGGACAAGTATTAGCGGCTTACCCAGCTCCCAAAGCGCCTTAAGAAGCTCCTCCTGAAAGCCGGGTAGGGATAGGCTGTTTTGGTCCCTTCCCTCACCGGTTACAGCTGGCAATCTGAACATTCCAGACCTCTCACCCATAACAGCTATGATGACGTCTGCCTTTGATGCTGCCTCTAGAGCCTCCTTAAATCCCTCCTTCGACGGTTCATATATATCACAGCCCCTAGCAAAGTATACTTCGGTTTGCGGCGAAACCTTACTTCTTATCGCCTCAAGTATGCTGACTATTCTGACAGCATCAACCTTGCAGTTTAAGTGCACTGTGTAACTGTAGTCGCCCAAAAGCCCTCTAGTAGTATCAGCATTGGGACCTATGACCGCTATCGCCCTCAAATCCTTCTTCAATGGCAGGACTCCATCATTCTTGAGAAGAATTATCGATTCCTTTGCTGCTCTAAGAGCTAAGGCCCTATCCTCTGGTCTATCGAAGGCCTCCACAGCTTCCTCAACCTTAACGTAGGGATTATCGAAGAGCCCAAGAAGGAATTTAACTCTTAAAACTCTTGAGACAGCCTCATCAATGAGAGTCTCTGATATGATGCCCTCTCTAACAGCCTTAAGCAATGGCTCACCATAACATTTAACCCTGGGCAATTCAATATCTATCCCAGCCTCTAGGGCTTGAACAGCAGCCTCCATATCATCAGCCGCAACGTGATGGAAGGTCTTAAGCATCTCTATAGCGCCGTAATCCGATACAACATAGCCCTTAAAACCCCATCTAAATCTCAGAATCTCAGTCAGAAGATCCTTGGAGGCGGCGCATGGGACCCCATCTATATCATGATAAGCATTCATCAATGAGTAGGCTTCAGCCTCCCTAATAGCAGCCTCAAATGGGAATAAAAAGACCTCCATGAGCTCTCTGGGCGAGACATGAACGGGTGCACAGTTTCTACCGCCCTCCGGAAATCCATGAGCAACAAAATGCTTGGGTGTAGCAACAACACCAGAAGATAAACTCTCACCCTGAAGGCCTCTAATATATGCCACACCTATGCTGGCAACCAAATATTGGTCTTCACCTAGAGTCTCCTCAGTCCTGCCCCACCTAGGGTCTCTAGCAACGTCCAAAACCGGTGCAAGCCCCTGATGGGCGCCAATAGCCCTCATCTGCCTTCTAATAACGCTCGTAATGCTCTGGACCAAATCCGGATTCCATGTGCTCGCCAATCCAATCGCCTGCGGAAACGTCGTTGCACCATAAGCCATTAAACCGCTCAAGCATTCCTCATGGATTATCGCTGGTATGCCAAGTCTCGTTTCCTCAACCAGAAACCTTTGGATATCATTTGCTATCTCAGCTACCCTAGACGGCTCTCTAGGACTCTCTGGGGCCTCGGGCTCCAGAAGCCTTCCAGCTAAACGTGTAATCTGCCCGATTCCCATACCAATCAACTTAGAGGCTTTATCGTGAGAGAACTTGCCATTCTCCAGAAGATCTGATGCTGGAATGGAGCCTAACTGCGCAATCTTCTCTTCAATGCTCATCTTTCTAACTAAATCCCTAACCCTATCCTCTAAGGTGCCCATATCCATAAGAATCCCCAATCAAAAGAGAAACCTTACCATATAAAAGACTATTGAAAAAGAAGGTGGAAACATAAACTTTATAATTAAAGGAAGCGCAAAAATAATTGGCTAAAGGGAGGAGCAAAGAGAGAAAAGAGGGCCGGTCGTCTAGCTTGGTTAGGACGTCTGCCTGACGGACAAAAATCCAGGAGGCGCAGAAAAAACCTCAGAAGAAGGTTTCTGCAGGGTCGCCGGTTCAAGTCCGGCCCGGCCCACCACCCTATACTTGCCATCAGCATCGGCTAAAGTACTAAATGTATAAGCAGTGCCCCCAAAGGTTCTATTAAAATTTCCGTGTCCAGTCTCATTTTATTCAATTTTGTGACCAGTGGCCTTCATGCCTTCTGTTTAATTTTTATGACCTAAGCTTTAGCAGCCTTTTGAAAGAACTGCTTATTCTTCATGACCAACATCCTTTTTGTATCTATTCTTTTCTATCCAAGCCAGCCATGTCTCTAATCCTCTTTCAATAAACCATGAGGCTCTATTTTCAAGACTAAGATGCTTCCTCTCCCATCTCTGTGCTCCTGTTTCTGCCCTCCAGCGAAGGAGCTGAAAAATAGCCCTAAAAACTGTATTAATTTTCGATCATAAACCTCAATGAGCTTCCCTTCTAAACCTTCTTTCATTAAATCTTTTGGTAAATTCTGAATCTTACTTTTCCTCCACCTTTCAAAATACCATAGTATAAGCGCACCCGATTATCTGGAAAATCCTTTGTCACTAAATGATTAAATCTTTGGTTTTCCATTTTTAGTGATGCTCTATAGGGCGGTAGAGGAAAATGGATTTAAAGCGGGATTTATCGGTTAGGGAGAGATTTTTCGAGGTAGCTTTCTTTGGAAATCCAGATAAGATTCCGCTATCGTTGTGGGAAATCAGACCTGCAACTCTCAAACGCTGGTGGAAGGAAGGGTTACCCTATGGGGTCAGTGCCTCGGAGTATTTCAGGTTTGATATTTATGGCTTAAAGTCCATAAATATAGTCTCCTATCCATCCGAAGGATTTAGATGGGAGCTGAGCGACACGCTAGTTAATTTAGGTCCAATCCCCCCATTTGAGTACAAAATTCTTAGGGAAGATGAGCGTTATCGCATTTGGATAGATAGTTTAGGCATAACGCAGATGGGCTTTCAGGATGATTGGAGAGATGGCTGGAGCGGCTTTGCAACCAGAACCTTCTTAGAATTTCCAGTTAAAACAAAAGAGGATTTTGAGAAGATTAAGAAGCGATATGATCCTTATTCGGTAGAGAGATATCCGCCAAAATGGGGTGATATGATAAAGAAACTTAATGAGAGAGATGGAGCTTACTTGGTGAGCGTCTCTACTAGGGGGCCTTTCTGGTGGATTAGGGATATGATGGGACTTGAAGCAACATTGATCTCTCTGTTTAAAGATAGAGAGTTAATTCATGAAATCCTGGAATTATATATAGATTTTCACTCTAAGGTTTTAAGAAGAGCGTTAGAGGAGGTTGAAGTAGATTATATTATATTAAATGAGGATATGGCTTATAAGCATGGACCGATGATTTCACCATCCCTCTTTAAAGAATACTTCTCACAGGTATACCATGAAATCACAAGCTTCTTTAGGAATAATGGTGTTAAAGTTATTCTGGTCGATAGTGATGGCAATATTGAACCACTTTTACCCGAACTTTTAAAGGTTGGGGTTAATGGGATGACGCCCTGCGAGGTTGCTGCTGGCATGGACGTTATGACACTTAGGCAAAAGTATCCTAACCTTATAATGATGGGTGGGATTGACAAAAGAAAATTATCATCCTCAAAAGAAGATATAAATGGAGAAATTAATAGGGTTACGCCGGCAATAAAAATGGGTGGCTATTTTCCGGGAGTTGACCATGCGGTTCCACCAGATGTTTCATTCGAAAACTTTAGATATTTCATTGATTCACTTAAGAAGATTTGCGGATGGATGAACCAAGCATAAATCTGAAAAACAAACCCCGGGGTCCATTTCTTAGAAAAACTTAAAACTGGGTGAAGTATATTCTCTGAAATATAATCTAATCTCTAAAAGTAAAGTGAGGCTAATCAATATGGTTGATGTGCGCGAGTTAATTTTATCATCTCAGCCAGAGTCTCTAGACTATCCGGTATTAAGCACGGATCATTCTGGACACATAGTTTATTTGGCTACTAGCGGCTATCCTAAGCTAGCTGCGGACCATATACTTAATGGAGAGGTTGTTGGGCGTCTGGAGGGCATTGTTGGAGGGGTGCTTCGGCAGTTCAACCTCATATCCAATAGGATTCTCTTGGGGGTTTCAGTGGATGATTTACTTAGGGATGGAAAAAGTGTTCCTCTTCTAGCGAGGATTTACGAGACATTAATTCAGATGGCGCTAAATATTATTGGTTTAGAGAAGGATATCGTTGGCTTCTCTGATGAGGAGACTACTAAAACCTTTGTAAATATACTCGAGACCTTAAAGGGTTTAGAGGTTTTAGAAAGGAAGATTTTTGGTGGCGAGGCCCCGGTAGCTCACGCTATTATTGACATATTTCTGGCAGACATGAAGAAGGTTATGAGCGGCTTTTATCGTCCGCCGGGCTCGATGGTAGCATATATTGCCAGAGAGATAGAGAAAGAAGTTAAAATCGACTCTATTATGGAGTCCTTCCTCTATTCTGCCAAAAAGCAAATCGAGAATAACATATACTACAGGCTTGGTAAGCTTGGCATGTGCAGATTTGGTAATGACTACGCTCTTGGGCTTAGATGGCTTAGGCATTTAGGCTTTGTCCAGGTCTCAACAAATCCAGTTTTGGCGGCGGCAGCCTATGAGGATGACCCATCTCTTTGGGAGGGCTATAGAAGTGAGGATTTATGCCCAGATTTTAAAACTGCAATTAAGCAGGATGAAGAGTGGCTTAAAAGACCGGATGCTCATGGGGATGAGTTGGCTGCCAAAGGAACTGAGGTCAGCATTTGGCCGAATCTTGTTGTATTCAGGCCAATAGCTATAGCATCAAATATGCGTCATGGTTTAGTTAGTCTCCAACTAAACCCAACGATAGCGGATAATTATGAAAGAAGTCTTCAAGAAGCCCTAAAAATATACTTTGACGCCGAGGAGTTTCTGAGAAAGTATGACTATTATCTTTTATGGGGCTATTCGACATGTGTTGAGCGCGGTAGACCAAACATTGTCTTTAAGGTGGCTGGTAGCTCTCCAGCAGCCATCGAGTTGACACGAAAGCTCGAAAGCCTTGGAATAGGCACAAATAACACAGTAACATTTACAGTCTCTCAGGAAGTAGAGTTAATATTGGCGAAAATAGAGGGGCGGTCCGAAGCCGTTAAGAAGGGTATATCCCTAACAACGGTATATGAAACGAATATGGGCGGGAGACTTGACGATCACATAAGAGAAGTTCAAGCTGAGGAGTTGGTAAGATACGCTCTTGAAAAGTTGGAGGATAAGGAGGGTGCCTTAAAAAGGCTTGCTGAGGCTTTAGGTGCGTGGGATGCGGTTAAAGACAAGGAGAGTTTAGATGAGAAAATAAGGGTTATTTGTAGCCGGCGTTACCTGAGCCCATTAAATAAGAAGCCATTTGTAGATTTTCTTGCGAGCTGTGGAATACCATCCAGCTCGAAAGAGACGGTCGCAGAATACTTGACTAGACTTGAGGAAGACATCGGATACTGCGGCATCCTCGTGACCAAAAGAGTTTATGAAATCTTCTTTAATCCAGAGAATAGGCTTAAATGGTTAGAGTATATTCGGTCAAAATATGGACTTACGAGCGAGCAGGCAGAGTATGTTCTTCAAGGGATAGATGTTTTACCAGCCTCAAAAAGGAAGCCCAAAGAAACACTACTAACACTCTCAAGCCTCCACATGACGCACACAGAGTTTCCAAATCACCAAATGAACGTCCTACTTGAAAGCCTAAAAGAATCATTCAGAATCAAAGATTACCAAGAATCAGTCTTAATCGAGGTTGACCCAGAAATAGCGCGTAGATTAATGAGCGGTTGGAGAAAAACCGCTGAGGAGTTTATAAAGGCTTATGAGCTAACCTCTGAACAGATCAGGGTTTTAAGGGAAGTTGGATTTGTAAATCCGACGGAGAAATATGGGTCTAGGGGCATTAAGCCATCAGAATGGGGGCTCTTCGGGGCGACTGTGAAAACTATGGATGAGTTTACGGGAAGCTACGAATTGTTTAAGAAGAGATGCATAGAATATGCTTCCAAGTTTGTTAAGGAAAAACAATAATCTTAACTAAACTAATGTACTTCTAAAATATTTCTTCATCCTTCTATCGATTTATTCTAGCAAGGCTTATATTTGTGGCTTGAGTGTAGTTTCTCGGAGGGTGGATGTATTTGGCGGTTAATAGGTTCGAGTGTGTTCTTTCGACACTACTACATGAAGAACCGCCTATTACACCACAGGTCTTAGGTTTTACGAATGAAATGTCAAGAGCCAAATTTATCCCGATTATAGAGGCGGATATTGCTAGAAGGGCCGTTGAATTTGAAAGTGAGGTGAGCAGCGCTTTATGTGAAATAACGGCCGCTGGACTAAAGCATATAGATAAAGCCCTAAAAGTGGCTGATTACATGGATAACTTTATAGTTGGCGTTGGCGGAGGCGGAATTAGAATTAAAAAGATTATTGAGAGTGGAGAGGAATGGAGTATTGTAGAATGGGAGACTGGAGCTAAATGGCGTGTTGGGACATCTAAAACGGTTTGGGCGCGGCAATATATAGACTACCCAGTAAAAACTGAGGACGACATAGATAACCTTGAGCTTCCAGACCCAGATGACCCATCAAGGTATGAGGGTATTGAAAAAGCAATAAAATATGTTCTTGACAAGGGTTTCTTCCCAGCGTGTGGCATTAATGGCTTCTTTTCAGGCGTTTGGTACTTCCTGAGAGGTCCGCTGGAAGTAATTCTAAAGGACATGTATATGAGAAGAGATTTCGTAAGGAAGCTGATTGATAAATTTGGCGAATTTAATCTAAGGGCTGAAAAGAACCTTCTTGAGAGAGGCGCCATGATGATAGATTGGCCCGACGACTTAGGCTATAGAGGTGGAACTTTTATGAATCCTAAACTCTATGAGGAACTCATATATCCATGGCATGTGAAGGCCATAGAATTAGCACACAAATATGGCGCCTTCGTTAATATGCACAGCCATGGAAACATAATGTCCCTAATTCCCCTCTTCGTTAAAGCCAATCTAGATATGCTAAATCCAGTAGGACCAACCGATAATATGGACCTTAATAGTTTGAAGGAAAAATATGGCGATAAAATATGCTTTCTTGGTGGTTTAAGCAAAAACATCGGCTTCATGAGCGCTGAGGAATTGAAGGAGCACCTACTTGATAGACTTAGAATTGGAAGCCCTGGTGGAGGCTATATTCTAGGTTCAGAGGGCGATATACCCGTGGAAATGAGCGTAGAAAACTTTGAATTGCTCCTTAAAATGAGTAGAAAATATAGAAGAAACAAAGTATCATGAAGATTCATTCCCTTTTCCTTTTAAATCATGACCATGATTAACCTTCCTAGTATATTAGTAGATGAGAAAAAGAACCCTACCTAAACTCTTAAATAATAGTGCTGTTTCTTCTCCTAGTAATAGGTGGCCTTCATGAGCAATAGAGAAGAGATTTTAAATAAAATTAGAGATGCCATCGTAAACCTAGATATAGATAATATACAGAGATTATGTGAAGAAGCCCTTAAGGCTGGCATACCAGCATACGAAATAGTTATGAACGGTATGTCTAAAGGTATGGAGATTGTTGGTGAAAAATACGAGAGAAACGAGTATTTCTTGGCCGAGCTAATTATGGCTGGCGAAGTAATGAAGGAGGGAATGAAGGTTTTAGAGCCGCATCTTAAGGGCGGAGAAGTAAAAAAGATTGGTAAGGTTGTCATTGGAACAGTTAGGGGTGATCTGCATGATATCGGCAAGAATATTGTTGCAACACTACTGAGCGCGGCTGGATTTGAGGTCATAGATTTGGGCGTGGATGTTCCACCAGAGAAGTTCGTTGAAGCTGTTAAGGAATATAGACCTGATATAGTTGGCATGTCGGCCCTACTGACAACAACAATGATTGAAATGGAGAATGTCATTAAAGCGCTCAAGGAGGCTGGATTGAGGGATAAGGTGAAGATAATTATTGGTGGAGCCCCCGTGACAAAAGAGTTTGCAGAAAAAATAGGAGCCGATGCTGCGGCAAGAGATGCTGTTGAAGGTGTGAATATATGTAAATCGTGGATGGAGCAGAAGTGACATCACTTTTAGATGAAATGAAACCACGCGAGAGAATTAAACTTATCCTTCAACATCGCGAAGCAGACCATATTCCAATTCACGATAGCCCCTGGACTGCAACTATAGATCGCTGGAGATCTGAGGGGTTACCCCCTGGCATTTCACCAGCCGACTATTTTGGTTACGAGATTGTCATTTTTGATGCTGATACAAGCCCGCGTTTTCCCACCGAGGTGTTGTATGAAAATGAGGAGTATATTGTTGAGAGAGATTCTTATGGTGCTGTCAGAAAGAACCATAAAGATTACTCTACTACACCGATGATAATCGATTATCCCTGTAAGAGCAGGGAGGATTGGGAGAGAATTAAGCCCAGACTTAAGGCTGACGATTATAGGGTTAATTGGGTTTCTAGTCTTCAGTCTTTTTATCGCGAATATAGCCGAGGTCGCTTCATAATGTATGGTGCTGCGGTGGGATATGATAAAATACAGCATTACGTAATTTCTGAAAGGCTATTAAAAGCAATAATTAGGGAGCCCGACTGGGTTATTGACATGTACTGGACTGATGCCAAGATCGTTATGGAAATGTGTGAGCGTATGATAAGAGGTGGCTTCAAGTTTGACGGTGCCTTCCTATATTGCGATTTAGGTTATCGAAATGGTCTCTTTTTCTCACCAAAACATTTCGAGGAACAGCTTCATCCGGTCTTTAAAGAATTATGCCGTTTCTTTCACAGCCATGGCATGTACGTCTTTCTACATTCATGTGGCAGAGTCAAGGATTTAATACCATACTTTATTGAGGAGGGAATTGACTGCCTCCAACCGCTTGAAGTTAAGGCCGGAATGGATTTAGTTGAACTCAAGGAAAAGTACGGTGATAAAATGACTTTTATGGGAGGTATAGATGTAAGGCTTATGGCGCTTGATGACCCAAAACCAATAGAAGAGGAAATAAAAAGGAAAATTACGGTCGCTAAAGAGGGAGGAGGCTACATATATCATTCAGACCATTCGATACCTAAGAACGTCAGCTTTCAAAATTACAAGAGAGTCATAGAGCTAGTTAAAAAATATGGAAAATACAGCTGACCAGTTCTATCCGTCAATTTTACCGGTTAACAGAATATCTATTATCTTTATATCAATTTCCAAAACATTTAAATTTTGATATATGATATAATGAAGTGGAGGGGAAGAAACAAATGTCCAAGAAAATAGCAGATTTCTTCACGAGACTTAAAAGCATATTCAGAAAAAAACCCAAAGAACCAAGCAAACCCTAGATATCATGAAATCCAACTTCATTGCTTTTTATTGTATGAAATCTGAAATCATCTCCTTCAGAATTTTCTTGAAGAAATCTCTCATATCTCTGAGAAGATTCTCACCCTTGCTTGTCAAATGATAATATTTTATATTTCGTCCATCCTCCTTAATCCACCTACCTGCGATAAAGCCCGCCGCCTCAAGGTTATGAAGGAATGGGTATAACATACTTGGCTTAACCCTTATTCCCATGTAATCTCTAAGTTCTTTAATTAACCCGTATCCGTGGGATGGTTTTTTAGAGAGAAGCCAAAGTATTAGCGGTCTCTCTAAACCTCGCAGAAAAGATTCAATTACATCAGCCATGGTATTCTCCTCCCAAAAACTTTATTTTTGCAATCATCCCTTAAAATTTTAATACTCTCCTCTCTCTTAAATGACAGTGCCATCTTGTGGTGGAAGATTGCCAGCGAGTATAGAGGAGGATTTAATAAGGGCGGCTACTAGAGGCTTTAGCAGAATTTTTGTTCTCTGGCTCCTAAGTCATGGTTCTCTCTCCGGATATGGAATAATGAAGAAGATGGAGAATCTGACTAAGCGGAGTCTCAACTCAGGTACAATGTATCCGGTTCTGTATGAACTAGAGCGTGGGGGCTTGATAGTGGGTGAATGGGCTAGGAAAGGACGAAGAATGATAAAATACTATTACATAACTGAGGAAGGAAGCAAAGTTTTGGAGAATGTACGCGAGCTTTTTGGGAAAACCATCGGAAAAATTCTCCTAGAGTTTTTAGGAAGGATTTAATCCTTCTCCATGAAATGAACTATTCTTAGCAGAAATTTAAAAAGAACTTGTGAATCCAAACAATTTTATTCTTGTATTTTTTTGGGTAGCAAAAGATTTATTAATGTTGTGTAAAAAACTACATTAGGTATGTAATATGGAACACTTAAATTCGAGAAAAATCGCTCTCATAGCCATATTTGCAGCATTATATTATGCGATGTCCTATCTTCCAGGTATACCGGCTATAGGCGCTCCGAAGGTTAAGATACAATTAGAAGCTTTTATGGCATCAATTTTCGGCTTAATCTTAGGCCCATATCTTGGGGCTCTAACAGCATTTTTAAGTGGTTTCGTCGCGTGGGTCCTTCCACCCGGAAGTCCTGGGCCAATTGGTCTCGTAATGCTACCAGCTATGGTGATAAATGCTCTGGTGACAGGTTTAATTTATAACGGAAGGTGGAAAAGCGCTTCCATGCTTCTATCACTGTTAATTATATTCTTTTGGCTTCTGCCTCCATCACATCCTATCGAACAGAATTTTCTTGTTGGCATTGCGGCGACATGGGATAAGATTTTAGCATTACTCTTGATGGTGCCAACCGCCCATTTGATGAAGAGAATTTCTCATCCTGAGAGTTCAACTACAATCCATGAAAAGGTGAAAAAATTTAATTGGGCTTCTTTTTTATCTCTAGTCTCCGCAATACTTGTGTTAGTTAATGCTTACATGATATCTACTGGAGGAAATGTCTTAAGGCTTGAATATCAGCTCGGAAGTGATACTTATAGGATAACTTTTGGCTCCAAGGATTACATAGCATACTATGTCCCTCCATTTGGGTATTTATGGCTTTTAACTGGCATTGGTATACTGACTGGGGCGATATTGCTCCATATTAAGCCAGACCATAATACTCTTTGGAGTATTCTTATTCTAGTGGCTTCCGGTCTCTCATCAGTTATAGGTGGAGGTTTTATCGCTGGTCTTATTCTCGGAGCCTTAGGGGGATTATTGGGCTTTTTTAAGGCAAAAGTTCATTTTCAAAGATTGAAGCCACTAAATATCGAAGTACTTACGTTTTTCCTCTTGGCATACATTGGCATCCAAGCTGATAATGCTTGGGGGAATTTCGTCTACGCTATTCCAATTATTCATGATGAAATATTTGCGATGACTTTAGAAGCGGTTAGAGCGAGTTTCCTAATCAGCCCCTTCTCATACTTTATTATGAGAGTTATACAAGCCATATTTGCAGCATTAGTCGCCTCACCACTAATTAATAATCTTAGAGCAGCCGGATTCATGATTCCGCTGAAAACCCCGAAGATACCAGCTAGTATACAAAATAAATCCATCACGTAAAAAAGAAAGAAGTGTTGGTTGTTCTATCTTTCATTTTATGGTTCAAGTGTTATATAAGCATAAACACCGTTCATTTCAGCATCAATTTTGAATGCCACAATGTTATTGTAATTGTTTAATTCTATCGTGTTCCAGCCTGGCGCAAGTTTTACATCCTCGAACTCATTGTAGTTTGCTGAGCCTATTATGTAATGTGCTATATGCATTATTGTTTCTTCTGGAACCCTTACCTTCAGTTTCTTCTCCGTGAACCCCCTCAGTGGAATTCCACCAACCCAGCCGTTTAAGCCCATCCCCAATCTATAGATACCATCTAATACGCCTATTCTGACTCCACTCATTGGCTTGCCTAAAACCGCTCTCGGCTCAAGCATGAATATTGTTCCCCTATTGGTTCTCCACGTTAACATCGGCTCATGATTTACGCATGACGCATAAAAGTAGAGATATTCGCCATCAAATGCCATTCCCGACATATAGAAGACGTGCATAATTATTTGCGGAACCGACGAATCAAATCTTAACAGAACTGGCGTGCTCAATGAGTCGTCAACATGCGCTTCCCCCGTGTTTACTGGTATTAATGCCGAGCCATTTATAGATACAGGTCTTTGCGCTCTTGCGCCAGACCGGGTCCACTGTCTCTCAAGCTTATAGCATGCAAAAAATGGAAAGCCAAGAAGTCTCCTAGTTGAATTTGCCCTCCAATCCCGTACGACAATTATCGCCGGACCCTGAACTAAATATGCGAGTCCACCAACCCTAAACGCCGCTCCACTAAACACTATTGGAATCTCCCATACTGACCCATCAAATGCTGGGATCGAGTTTAAGACTTCATATTGATTTGATTGTGGATTATAAGAGAACAACGCATTACTATGCCAGCTATTAGTTAATATTTGATCATGAAGTATGACCATTTTGTAAGCATTGCCGAAGAACATCTGCTCCATTTCATATGTAGATAAATTAAACATGTAGAGACCTTGATCTCCACCCCAGTTAACATCTCCCCTAGCAACCCACAAAACATCCTTTTTTGGGTCGTAAAGTAAGTCTGTTACCTCAGCATACCAGTAATGCGGCTTTATTTTCTCATCCCACCTCTTTATCCACTGAAGCTGAACATTCCCATTCTCATCTATGACGTGTATGTGGCTGAATTTTCCTCTCCGATCGGCTTCCTCAAATTGCTGTTTATCTGGGTTCCTATATGTTGGGGCCTCACCCCATCCGCCGAAAAACACTCTATCTCTAGAGGTTTCTATTGCACCATGCGTATCGCCGCCCACGCGGGGTTCGGGTCCACATTTCTCATATTTATATGTGAGTTCGCCGCTAATGTAGAGTTCAGCGCATGTTCCATCATGAAATATTAGTTCCCTTAGCTTTGGATGTATTGCTAAGTAGCCGTGGCCGCCTGCAGCCGTTATTCCAACGCAGAGTCCCGGTACCAGGGGAATCTGATTTTTGATATCTTTATGTTGAGAATCCATTTTTATCATCCTCAAAATATCTTAAGGGTTTCAAGCAAATATATAAAAGTGAAATCATTATAGTTATGGTGGTGACGGGTTTTGGAGAAGCGAAGATATGGTAAGTCTAATATTGACCTTTCGGTTGTTGGTTTTGGCGGAATTGTTGTCATGAATGAAGCTCAGGAGGTAGCTAACCGTATGGTTGCGGAGGCGATTGAGAGGGGCATAAATTACTTTGATGTGGCACCAAGCTATGGTAATGCTGAGGAACGCTTGGGTCCAGCGCTTAAGCCATACCGTAATTCAGTCTTCCTTGCATGTAAAACTGCTAAGCGCACAAAGAGGGAGGCTTGGGAAGAGCTTCATCAGTCGCTTAAGCGCCTATGTACAGACTACTTTGACTTATATCAGCTGCATGCCGTTACAACAATTGATGAGGTTAACCAGATATTTAGCGATGGTGGAGCAATAGAGGCCCTTATAGAGGCTAAAGAGCAGGGGATTGTCAAATATTTGGGTTTCTCAGCCCATAGTGAGGAGGTTGCGTTAGCTCTACTAGATAGATTCAATTTTGATAGTATACTCTTTCCAATAAATTGGGTATGCTGGTATCAGGGAAACTTTGGGCCCAAAGTTGTTGAAAAAGCCAGAGAGAAGGGTGTTGCAATATTAGCCCTAAAAACTTTCGCTAAGAGAAAGTTAAGGGAAGATGAGAAAAGAAAATGGCCTAAGTGCTGGTATTATCCTGTTGAGAATTTCGAGGAGGCCCTTATGGCCGTTAGGTTTACGCTCTCTCTTCCAGTTACCGCAGCAGTCAGTCCAAGCCATGCAGAGCTATTATGGTGGATGTGTGATGCAGTAGAAATGTTTAGGCCCTTATCAAAAGAGGAGGAGCAGGAGTTAGCTGAGAGAAGTAAAGGGCTGGAGCCAATCTTTCCAATAAAGCATTAGCCCGGTCTACCAATATAGATTTAAGGCGCTGAGCTTATCCTTGAGCCTTGCCATTTCATCCGATTTTAGCGGCCTTAGTGGCTTTCTTGGTAATCCAGCTCTCACACCTCTTAATTCCATCGCGGCCTTTATCGACGCTATGTTTGATGGTCCACCAGTATAGAGTATTCTTCTTAATGCATTCACCTTCCTCTGGAGTTCAAGCGCTCTCGTAATGTTATTCTCCTTAAACGACTCGTATAATTCGACCATAAGCTCCGGAGCTGCATTAGCTACTCCGGATATTTCAGCGTTTGCTCCAACCAGTAGAGCTGCCAAAAGTATATCATCAGCACCATTTATGACAGTTATAGGTTTTGGCGCTGTCTCTATTATCTCTTGAAGCTGGCTTAAATTTCCACTTGAATCCTTTATCCCTACTATGCCCTCTATTACACATAGTCTTCTGAAGATTTCAGGTGTGAGGTTAAAGCCCGTTATCTGTGGAATATTATAGGCAAATACGGGTATATGGGATGATTCGGCAATCATCTGATAATGCATTATCAATCCCTCAATATCCGGCTTAAAAAAGTATGGTGTAATTGCTCCAACAGCTTTAGCACCAATCCTCTCAGCATGCTTAGCCAGCTCCACACACTCATTGGTATTTGTTGTGCCAACGTGAACTATCACCGGAACCTTATCGCTAGCTTCCTTAATAACGGTCTCAGCGACGGCTTTCCTCTGCTCAACACTCATTAAAGCTCCTTCCCCAACAGTTCCACAGACAAAAAATCCGTGAACTCCACCCTCAATCTGGAAGCGCACAACATCCCTAAGAGCCTCAAAATCCACATTTCCATCAGAATCAAATGGTGTAATAATGGCTGGAAATATACCCTCAAAAAGCGGTTTGCCCATTAATTGGCCTCCTTAAAGACTATGTCTATTACTATACAGGAGATGGCAATATTTAATGCTTATTAATAACCACCAAAAAGATTAATAGAGAAAAAGTAACGTAGACTAAATAGTGAAATGAATAGCGGCCGTCGTCTAGCCTGGTCTAGGACATCGGCCTGCCACGCCGGTAACCCGGGTTCAAATCCCGGCGGCCGCACCAAGAGTTTCTTCTAAAATCATTATGAGCCATCTTATGAGTTTCGAAATGGGATGCAGGCTTAAAGACCTTAGGTCTCCAAGAGTCAGGTTGAAGCTAACCTTAATTTTGCTGTATGCTTATATCTTTATTATTGTGTGGGGTGCTAGAGGTTGTCGGTTTATCGTTTCTGGCTGCTGGACATAAATTATGTTGTTAAGGGGCATCAGCCTGAGGTTTGGCTTTGGGGTATGGGAAGTGATGGGAAGAATGTTCTGATCATAGATAGAGGTTTCTTATCATACTTTTATGTTATCCCATCCTCTGGCGAAGATGTTGAAAGATTGGCTGAGAGAATAGCGCGGCTAAAGGCTAATCTATCTTTTATGGCCGGACTGGAGGTTGTTGAACGTAGGCTTTTCGGCAAACCGGTGAAGGCTATAAAAATCTACTGCCAGGACCCGGATTTGATATCTGAGTATGTGAAGGTTGTTTTGAAGGTTAGGGGCGTTGAGAGCTGCCTAGAAGATGATTTAAGGTATTCAATGCGGTATCTTCTCGACAATAATGTTGTTCCATGCGGCTGGCATGAGATTGAAGCCGAAGAGATACCTAACACAATAGGCGTTCAAGTTGATAAAGTGTTGCTGGCAAAATCTAGGCCTAAATATCTTCCAGACATTCTTGAGATACCTAAACTAAGGATTTTGAGCTTCTCAATTGTGTGCTATAGCCCTAAAGGCGCTCCAAAACCTGAGAGAAATCCGGTCGTTATCATCTCGGTGGTAACTAATGAGGGTGATGAAAGGCAGTTTGTGGCTGAATCCTCTGAAGGCGATTATAATATTGTCAGGGATTTTATTGATTATGTGAGGAGGTTTAACCCAGATATAATTGTAGGCTTTGAGAGTAATCGAAGAGACATACCCTATTTGCTGGTGAGAGCGAAGAAGAATGGGTTAGCGCTTAAGATTGATAGGGCTAATACTGAGCCGCATACGAGCACATATGGTCATATGTCTGTGACTGGTAGAGCAAACATAGATATATTTGATTATGCGGATGAGTTCCCAGAAGTTAAAGTTAAGACCCTAGAAAACATTGCCGACTATTTAGGCGTCATGAGAATTAAGGAGAGAACAATAATCGAGGATGTTGATGTCGCCCAATACTGGGAGGACCCTGCTAAGAGACCAATTCTACTAAGGTTCTCTATGGATAATGCGAGATGTATAATGGGTATAGCTGAAGCCATATTAGACTTCGCTATCCAGCTCTCAAGCCTAGTGGGCCTACCCCTAGACCATATTGGCACCGCGGCTGTGGGCTTTAGGGTTGAGTGGTTTTTGATGCGCCATGCGTGTCAAATGGGTGAGCTAATACCAAAAAGGGTTGAGAGACCCTATGTTCCATATGCTGGGGCAATAGTTCTTGAGCCTAAGCCTGGAATACATGAAAATATTGCGGTCTTAGATTTTAAGTCCATGTATCCGAATATAATGATTGCCTACAATGTTTCACCTGACACATATTTATCTCCAGAAGAGCCAGACCCACCTTCCGGGGTCTATGTCGCACCGGAAGTTAACCATAGGTTTAGAAAGGAGCCCTCTGGCTTCTATCGCGAGGTTCTCTTAAGGCTCATTAAGGCTAGAGATTACATTAGGGTTGAGCTCAAAAAGTTTAGGCCTGGAAGCCCGGAGTATAAATTGCTTGATGCACGTCAGAAGGCTATTAAGGTTATTACTAATGCGACTTATGGTTATGCTGGATGGATAGGTGCTAGATGGTATATTAAGCCTGTCGCTGAGGCTGTTACCGCGTGGGGCAGATACACGATTACAAATACTATTAAGATGGCCAGGAGCCTTGGTTTAGAAGTTGTTTATGGCGATACTGACAGCATTTTCATAAGGTATGAGCCTAGTAAAGTTGAGAAACTATCTAAGATGATTGAGGAGAGTTTGGGTTTAGAGATAAAGCCGGATAAAATCTATACACGAATACTTTTTACTGAAGCTAAGAAGCGTTACTGTGGGCTTATGCCGGATGGAACACTTGATATCGTTGGTTTAGAGGTTGTTCGAGGTGACTGGGCTAATGTCGCCAAGAATATTCAGGAGAAAGTTCTTGAGATAGTCTTGAAGGAGCAGTCAGCCAGAAAGGCTGTTGAGTATGTGCGCAAGTACATAGCGGACCTTAGAGATAGAAGGGTTCCATATAGGGATTTGGTTATATGGAAGTCTCTGGCGAAGTCCCTTGAGGAGTATGAGGTTAGAGCACCGCATGTTGAGGCTGCTAAGATGCTTCAGAAGGAGGGCTGGGTGCTGGCTGCTGGTGATAAAATAGGATACGTTATAACTATAGGCTCCGGGAAACTCTATGAACGGGCTAAGCCCTACACCTTAGCATCATATGATGAGGTTGACATAGAATATTACGTGACAAACCAGGTTATTCCAGCAGCCCTAAGAATACTTTCCCTCTTTGGCGTTAGGGAGGAGGAGCTTTTATCCCCGAAGTCGGCTAAACCTCAAAGCCTTCTAGACTTCTTTGGTAGGGACAAGTAAAGCTCTGGCTGTCTCCCCACCTATTCAAGTATATCATCAAATGTAAGTAGATTGACACTTAAGGGCTGCTTAACAACCTCAGATATTCTGGCCGCAACAAGATACTTGATATTCTTCTCGCTTGCTATGTCAACGAGCCTCTGCGTTATTATTCCATCGAAGACAACGGTGTTTACGCCCTCAAACTCCCTCAGTCTATCAGCCAGTTCACTAACCGGTAGCTTAGCTATCTGCTCCATCTTATCATCGAAGAGTATGGCTTCTAATGTTCCCTTGAGGCTCTCAGCCGCCTCAACGATGTTTTTTGGGACGAGAATTTTTTTGCGCCTCTTCTTTCGCTCAGAAATCTCCTCAACTGGAACCTTATTTCTTAATGCTTCCTCAATCTCTTTGGCTGTTAAATCTTCAACCTCCTTACCCCTAGGAGCCCTAGCCACATATTTTATGTTGGCAACTTGAAGGAGTTCTTTGAGAATTAGGTCTCCCCCATGGTCTCCATCTAGGAATGCGGTTGCCTCCTTCTCTCTAGTCAGTTTGATTACTGTCTCCGGTATTCTTACACCCTCCAGCGCTATAACGTTGTAAATGCCGTGCTTAACTAGGTTTATCACGTCAGCTCTACCCTCGACAATAATAATTTCCTTGGCTGAATCAACCTCTGGTCCAGCCGGAAGCTTCTCCGGTCCATACTCTCTAATCTTAGCCATCTTAAGTATCTCTGAAACCTCACGGAATATCTCCTCAGTCTCCGGTATGGTCTCCAGACTCCATTTGTGGAGTATCTCTTTAGCCCTTTCGATTATTGCCTTTCTCTTAGTCTCCCTAACATCCTCGATTCTCTCCAGGGTTACGCGAGCTGAGCAGGGGCCGACCCTATCTATACTCTCGACGCTAGCGGCTATTATTGCTGTTGAGACTTTATCTAAACTAGTTGGTATAATGATTGTTCCAGTAGTCTTATTATCCCTCTGAGATGATATCTCAACCTCTATCCTGCCAATTCTCCCAGTCTTCTGAAGCTCCCTCAAATCAAATTCGGTTCCAAAGAGCCCCTCAGTTTGGCCAAAAACAGCGCCTATTACATCTGGCTTCTCAACTATTCCATCGACCTCAAACTTTGCCTTAATCACGTATTTAACCGCAAATGACTGTGAAGTCATAAACCACCATTCTCCTCAAACGACGGTATCAGGATGCACAGCCACAACTTTAACTCCACTAAAATATTTTTTCTCTAACATATATCTTTAACTTAAGCGATAGATTAAACATGCCCTTAAAACAAGCTTAATCAAAGTAGAATTAAAGACGAGCTTTCCTCTTAAGGTTCTCAATGTAGGTTGCTAACCCCTCTACGTCCTTTAAATCATTCCCTAAGAGACTACATAATTTTCTCCAGAATTCAATGTTAAGTTTAACTTTGCTCCTCTCGAGATTTCTGGCTAGGCGCTCAGTTAACTCTCTACCATGCTCATCAAAGTCCATTAGGAGTATAATTTCTCTATCACCAATCGACTCAATCTTGTCTATAATATCTTGAAGGCTTTTACCATGAGATTTAACCGCCAATATATTGCTCTCAATACCTATGGCCTTAAGTGCTTCAATATCTCTCTCACCCTCAACAATCAATAGGGCTCCCGTGAAAGTCTCACCTTTTAAATCCTCAATTAAGCAGTTTATCTTCTCAATCTTTCGCTCAAGACTTGACATAATCCTCTTTTCCCGCACTAAAACATCATATTTTGTGTGAACCCAGTATTTTTCCTTTTCCACCAAACCTAACTATCGCTATAGGCTTATGCTTCACGCTTTTAAGCATATTCAATGTAACGCCGGATAAATCAACCCCAAATCTCTCAGCCATATCCCAAACTGTTAAGCCGGCTCCAGAACCCATAGCCTTATTTACAGCCTCAGCTATATCCAATGCTAGGTTTATATCAATCTCAGCTCCAGCTAACGCTAAGGGTGTTGACCTACGCTTAAGCCTAAGGGCTCTGCCTACAACGTACGCTATGAAACCAAATAACGTATATATTCCTTTTAGGGGTTTTGGTCGGTGGGTGAAGTGCAGACCACCAATAGAATATGTTTTATCAGTATCAATAATCATAACGGCAATTCTTCTACCAGTCTTATTCTCGATATGCTGTTTAATCCGTTCGGCAATATTCTGCGGGTTTTTTAGTGGTAGGCTTACATATGCATAAGGAAGATTACTCCCATCTATGCCGCCCTCGGAACCCCACATTAGTGCATGAAGAAAACCAGCGTATTTTAATGCAACCTCTTTATGGGCAGCTCCCTCCCTAACCGGGTATTTTCTAAGCCGCTCAATATTCTCTCTTTTAAGATGGCATATTCTTCCAAGAAAATAACCCCATATTATTCTCATCCAAAATCTGGCAATCAAATATGCAAGTAAGCTAGGCTTAATCTTAGATTCATCAATCACTAAGCCCTCACATATTGATAGGGCTTTCTCTGAAACAACGATTAAGTCGCCATCTGAAATTCTACCATTAACGGCATTTAGTATCCTATCAAGATAACTGTCGCCGGGCATCCAGTAGTCAGTCTTGATGGCTTCAACCGAAAAGTCCATCTCTAAACACCATCTCTAACAATGAAGAAAGCACGCCATTAAAATTAAGAGCAAAGGATTTTTAAAAGCATCCTTCACTCAGCCAAAAATGGGGGATTGAGAGGAAAAGATAGGGTTATAGGCATGCCCTCAAAATTTATTTTTCGAGGATAACCTGGAGAGAACAATGCCAGGAGCATTAAACGAGAAATTTATAAAAGACTTGGTTGATGTCTCCCTTAACGAGATTTCCCCAGAGAATGCTGTTGCCATGATGATTTATGGACCTTTTGCCAGCGGATATGCTGATGAAAAAGTTGCCATAGATATTCTAGTAATTACGAGCTCGGAGAATTTTGTATTAAGCAGCTCCTCTAGGCTTATAGGTCCTCATAGAACCCGCATATTAATGTCTGGCAGAAAAATTTTTGAGATGGATGTTGAGAGCGGATGGCTGGGCGGTCTACTTGCCGAAAACCTGTTGACCCCCTACCAACCACTATTAAACCAAGACTATTTATGGAACCAGGAGGTAAAGGCTAAGAAGAGGATAATCGATGAGATTTTAAATAACCTTATTCTGGGCTTTCCAGAGATGTCAAAGCTATTTATGCTTAAGCCAGAATATTTCATGTTTGAGGCGATGGCTCGTAGGGCAGCCTTATTCCCCCTCTTAACTTATAGGTTTCTTAATGTTTTGAGAGGTGACTTGAGAGAGAGGAATTGTTCTCTCGTGATGAGGGGTTTTGAGGCTGCAATAAAGGAGTTAAGTGATGAGGGGAAGATTTATTGGGCTGATGGTTTCCTGAAAATCTCTGAGGAATATATTAATTCGTTGCGAAATAAAGGCGCTCTTAACTTAATAAGCATATTTAGGAAGATACGCATCAATATCATTCGATACGTGCTTAGGATTCTGCCGTCAATAATGGAGGGGCTCTTAGATGACTATAAAATTTATAGGTCTCGCTCACATGTACTTAGGGAGAAGAATTTTGGGCCTAAAATAGGTGGGCTTGAGGACCCAAAAAGATACATATTTATTCCAACCGCCTCCGGAGTATTGCCCTTTAACGAAAAAATTACTGTAAATAAGTTTTTAGAGGAGAATATGCCAAAGGAATATGCTTTAAAGCGTAGCATTAAAAGACTGGGCGGCGTCTTAAATAACGCATATAAGCTTAGAATTGTGCATGATGGCAAAGAGAATAACCTCGTGGTTAAAGTGTTTAATGACTGGTACGGTTGGAAATGGTTCCCTCTTGCACTTTGGGCTTTGGGAACAAGGGGTTTTGCCGTGCTAGGCAGGGCCAGGCTTGAGAGAGAATATGCCATAAACATGTATCTCTCAAGTCATGGCATAAACGTTCCAAAAATAATCTACATAAGCCCCGGTGAGAAATTAATCTTCCAGGAATATATTGAGGGGCGCAGCGCATCCGAAATAATTAGGCAGGTATGCAAAGTGAAAAGCGGGGATGAGAGAGACCGCTTACTCGGGATTATTAGGAGAATTGGAGGGGAGATTGCGAGAATTCATGCGTTTGGCATATCCCTAGGGGACTGTAAGCCGGAAAACATTATATTATCATCTGATGGGAGAATATTTTTTGTAGACCTTGAGCAGGCTGGGAAAAATGGGGACCAGGCTTGGGATATAGCTGAATTTCTATATTATTCCGGGCATGATTTCATTTTCTCGTCCCCAAAGATTGTTGAGATGGTTGCGAGGGAATTTATTTCTGGGTATTTGGAGGCTCATGGAAAAATTGAGAATGTTAGGAAGGCGACTTCCTTAAAATACGTGAAGGTTTTCAGCTTCTTTACACCACCACACATACTATTCGTCACATCATCGGTTTGCAGGAAAATCGTAAAGGAGTATGTAGTCAAAGAGATGGGTTAAGCGATTTTGGTGATTAGTTTGGTGGCGAGCATCATTTTTTATGGTGGTGTGAATGAAGTTGGTGGTAATAAGATACTCGTAAGAGACGATGATACGAGTATCCTATTTGATTTTGGGGCATCATTTAAGCTTAGAGACAGCTTTTATTCGGCGCCATTCCTCTCGCCGAAGAGTGGCTTAGACCTAGTTAAGCTAGGGATACTCCCAGATTTGAAAGGAGCCTACTATTTCGAGGACTCCGCACCGGAGATAGATGCCGTTTTCCTTTCCCACTCACACATGGACCACTCAGCCCACATATCATTTCTTAAAAGGGAAATACCAGTATACTGCGGTGAAACAACAGCGACCATACTTAGCGCCTTAAGTAATGTTCATACAGCAAACATAGAGTTCAACCTTAAGGGGATGAGATTTAAGACCTTCAGAACTGGTAATAAAATTAAAGTTGGTTCCATAGAGATTAGGCCGATTCACGTTGACCACTCTGTTCCAGGCTCATATGGCTTCATAATTCATACGTCCTCGGGCACTATCGTTTATACCGGAGACTTTAGGCTACATGGTCTAAAACCCGAGCTGACAGAGGATTTCATTTCGGCAGCATCCAAAGAGCAGCCGGATGTGGTGGTTTGCGAGAATACAAATATGACTGAGGTGGAATTCTCCTCAGAGAGCGAGGTCATGGCGAAACTTAATCGTATAGTTGGTGGGACATCTGGTATAGTTCTGACAGAATTTGCATATGCAGATGTTGACAGGTTAAGGTCTTTTCATGAGGTGGCAGTGGCAAATAACAGGCAGCTTGTAATATCATTAAGGCAGGCTTATATACTACATAAGCTTAGCGGCGACCCCCATCTAAATATGCCGAGACTTAAGGATGGAAATATTCTTGTATTCCAAAAGGAGAAGAGAAGGCATTTTAGATGGGAGCAGGAAATAATGGATACAAGTGAGACTATTAGTCCAACCGAGGTCTCTAGGAGACAGAGCGGAATAATACTGTTTATGTCTTTCTTCGATTTGAACTGGCTTGTCGACATAAACCCTTCGCCTGGAAGCTGCTATATACTCTCGGCTTCAGAGCCATTTAATGAGGAGATGGAGATAGACTTCGAGAGATTGCTGAACTGGCTTGAACATTACGGCCTACCACAATATCACATCCATGTCTCAGGTCATATAACCCCATTACACCTGAGAGAAGCACTAAAGGCGATTAGACCGAGAAAGATATTTCCCATCCATGGAGAGCGTCCAAAACTTTTCAGTAAATTTATGGGAGACCTGGATAGCAAAATAATTATGCCAGAAAAAGAGAAAGTTTATGAAATTATCTAGAACTGCTCATATCTCCATGCAACTATTTCTTCTTCATGCAGTACGTAGGCGTCGCATGCTACTGGTCCCCAAGTCCACTCTTTAGTTGTTGGGTTCCAGAGATACCATATCCAATATCTGTTTGGGTCTCCGCCTACGCCGTTTATGTGGGTTACGAAGACACCATATTGCCCAGTTATATATTCCACTTTAGCCACTCTCCTAATTGCCTCAAAGAGCGTGGACTCTCTTTGGACTAGAGTCCCATTATACCACTTCGCTGTTCCATTTCCATAGTCGATTAGAATATTAACTGGCATCAGTAATCTCTTGAGGTCTTCGGCCGCCCTTTCGTAGAGCCGCTTATACCGCTCGCTCTCGTTGTAATAGTATGCTGCCACATAGATGGATATTATTAGAAGGCACACCAACCCTAAAGAAATCCACATCCAGAGACCTTTTGCACCAGTCCTCTCACTCATATTTTCTCACCCCCATAAATACTAATTTCTTAATCAGGGTAACCAGACTGCTAAAGCCAAAAAAGAAGAAAAAGAAGTTTGATATTTCATGGGCTAATGCAAAGGCTATACCTTGCAATATAACTGCTATAAGCGGTATGCCAAACACAATTCCAGTCACAATGTTCGTAAATAAATCATAAATGAAGGTTAGAAGGAAGCCAATTATTCCAAACTTCAAGTTCACCAACCAGATTTTATCATCATTCGTGTTCATGGATGATAGCTCTGAGCCAAGACCAAACTTCGCAGAAAGCCCACCAACAATCCCATATAGGCTCTCACCTACACATGTGGCGGCAAGAGTTGGCAGATTAAATCCTCTTGGATTTAGGGTTCCATATATAAGCCATGTTAAGATGCCGACAATAGCTCCTGGAACAGCACCCATCACATACCCGCTAATGAAAACAAATAAATCCATGAACTTAACATTTGGAATCCACAACATGGCATAATTCGACGCCAAATTAATTGCCGTAATCATTATTATTAGGCTTAAATTTTTCGTTGAGAGCGATGGAAGTTTCATTATATTGGATGGATAATCCATCCAATATAAAAACCTTATTCCTCAATAAATCTAAATTCTATAAGCAAAAATATGTAGAGTTGGAGGGCAGAGAATGGTTGAGGATTTGAGGCGTAGGCTTGCTCTTCTGGAGAACGAGGTTAATGTTTTGAGGTCTGAGATTGAGAAGGTTAGTGGGGAAGCTCGTTTGATTGCTGAGGAGAGGAACCGTATTAATGCTAGGGTTAAGGAGTTGAGGGTTGAGGCTGCGAACTTTAGGGATAAGCGTAACGCTCTAAATGAGGAAGTTAGGGGCTTGAAGGTTATGTTAGGTGAGCTTAGGCGGGAATACGATGAGAGGGTGAATGCTCTTAGGGAGTTGAGGCAGAGGATTAAAGAGCATTTAAGGGCTAAACCATCGAGGGATGAGGAGAGCCTAAAGAAAGAAATCGCCGAATTAGATTGGAGGATTCAAACAACCCCTCTGTCTCTTGATGAGGAGAAGAGGATTATTGAGCGTATTAGGACACTTGAGTCTCAACTATCATTCTATTTAAAACTGAACTCTATGAGAGACGAGATTTCAGCTATTGAGAAGCGTCTGGAGACTCTTCGGGAAGAGATTTCTTCCTGCAAGAACAGGATTGCTGAGACCATTGCTAAAAGCCAAGATTTTCATGATAAAATGGTTGAACGCCTTAAAGAGGTGGGTAGATTGAGGGCTGAGGCCGATGAGCTACATAAGAAGTATCTGGAGAAGAGAGGGAAGGTTGATGAGCTCCGCCTTAAATATAGGGAGTCGCTCAACCAGATTTCAGCTATAAGAAAGATTATTCGTGAGGAGGAAGAGCGTAAGAAGGCTGAGTTTATATCTGCTCTTAAAGAGAAAATTGGGAAAGAAGCCCTAGAGAAGCTTAAGCGTGGAGAAAAAATCTCCTTTGAGGAGTTTAAGATTTTGGCGGAGCAGGGGAAGATATGAGTGGGATAAATATTTGGCTAATAGGTTAAGTTAAACTTTATCTTTAACGATTTACTTAATCTATATGACACCCTGTTTATGTTTATGGGAGAGAATCAATGCTTAATAGAGAGGAGCAGGGAGAAGAGATAGAGCGCATATTAGTGGTATGCGTTGATAGAGATAATGATGTTGGGAGAAAGGCTGGTGTTAAAACACCAATTTTCGGAAAGAAGGAGAATATCGACGCAGCGCTTAAGCTTCTCTTGGCAGACCCTGAAGAGGCTGATGCTAACGCTATGTTTGAGGCTGTTAGAATATGCGACAGCCTAGAGAAGAGTAGTTCAGGTAGTCTCCTCTGTCAAGTCGTAACGATAGCTGGCTCTGAACTCGGCGGTATTGCGGCTGACAGAAAACTGATTGCGGAGCTTAATGAGGCTCTCAAAGAGTTTAAGCCCAGTAGCCTAATTCTAGTTACGGATGGCTTCTCGGATAAAGATGTTCTGCCCCTAATTCAATCGAGGGTTCCAGTTACCTCCGTGAGGAGGGTTATTGTGAAGCACAGTGAGGCGATAGAGGAGACTGCAGCTCTTCTCTCCAGATACCTTAGAAAGATAGTTGAGGACCCAAGATATTCCCGTATATTTATGGGTTTACCCGGCGTTCTACTAATAATGCTTGGTGTTCTCTCTCTTCTCGCAGTCTTTATACGATATGATATTTGGATGTGGGCTTGGATTTTCGGCCTTATAATTGTTGGGAGCTACCTGTTTGGTAAGGGCTATGGTTTAGATAAAAAGATAGCGTCAGCAATAATGAAGATTTCACTGCCCCATGGATTGGTGTCCGGCTCATCCTTAGTCTTTGGCATTCTACTAATAATAGTAGGGCTTTACCAATCTATTTCCCAGATAACCTCAAATCCCGATGTTATTCCAAATCCTCCGCCTAGCGATTTAAATATTTGGCTGAGCCTCATGCCCAGAATTCTCGGATTAATCATCTCTATGTCAATAACAATAGTGGTCATTGGTTTCTCAATTATTCTGTTCGGTAGAGCCCTCAGATACATCCTTGAGCGGGATTCAAGATTTTGGAGGACTATAATCTTCATAGCGGTTTGCGCGTGGTCTTGGAAAATCTTTAACGAGGCTGCTGAAATACTGATTAATCCGTTACTGCCTTTAGATGATTTAATAGCATCAATAATTATTGGTGTGGTGATAGCTGCTGCGCTGATACCCATTACCCACTTTTTGAGTAAGAAATATAGGGTTTTCTTTAGAGAAAATAGTAGAGTGCAACAGAATATTGAGGAAGAAGAAAAAGGGAAGAGATGAATGAGAGCGGCCGACGAAAAGATTGCTGATATTGCAATTATAGGCGGCACGGGATTAGAGGAGCTTTTTGAGGGTTTTGAAGCAATTAATGTTGGGACACCCTATGGTCTATCATACACGATATTTATTGGAGAGATTCATGGTAGGAGAGTTGCCTTCCTTCCAAGGCACGGCAAGAAGCATAGTATCCCACCGCACAAAATTAATTACAGAGCTAACATATATGCGCTCCATAAAATTGGTGTCGAGAGAATCATAGCGACCAACGCCGTTGGAGCAATAAACCTAAATTTTAAGCCCGGTGACTTGGTGGTTCCACATGATTTGGTGGACTTCACAAAGCAGCGCCAATTAACATTCTATGACCAAGCCCCGGTTGTGCATGTGGATTTTACTGAGCCATACTGTCCGGAGGTCCGCAAAGTTCTTATTGAAAAAGCTAGGGACGAGACTGGAGCGGTGCATGAGAAGGCTGTTTATGTTTGCACTGAAGGGCCGCGTTTTGAGACCCCAGCTGAAATCAGGATGTTTAGGGCTCTTGGATGTGATATTGTTGGGATGACCGGTGTGCCGGAGTCAATTCTTGCACGTGAGCTTGGAATGTGCTATGCAACGATATGCTTTGTCTCAAATATGGCTGCTGGAATATCCGGAAAATTAACATATGAGGAGGTTTTGGAAATCTCGAGAATTGTTATGCCGAAGATTCGGAGGATTATTGTGGCTGCAATCAGCGCTTTACCTAAGATTAGGGGTTGTAGCTGCCCATCGGCTTTGGCTAGTGGGAAACCATCTGGAGGAGCATAGAATGCTTAAGACCTTATTATCACTACTTGGGATTTACAAAATTTACGAGAGGTGGCTCTGGCACCAGATAAAAAACCATAATAAGCCGGAGCACATAGCCATAATTTTGGATGGGAATCGCAGATGGGCGCAGGAGAGCGGGCTTGAGCCCTGGATGGGCCATTATTATGGGGCTGACAAAACTAAGGATGTTCTAAAATGGTGTCTCGATTTAAATGTTAAAAGCATAACGCTTTATGCCTTCTCGACGGAAAACTTCCAGAGACCGCGGGAGGAGGTTGAGAAGCTTATGCAATTATTTAAAGAGAAGCTCAAGGAGGTTCTGGAGAGCGAGGAGATACATAAGCATGAGGTTAGAGTGAAGGTTATTGGAAGGGTTCATCTGCTACCACCCGACCTTCAAGAGATGATTAGGATGGTTGAGGAGAAGACAAAAGATTATAATAAGCATTTTCTGAATTTGGCTATAGCCTATGGTGGAAGGGCTGAAATAATTGATGCAGCAAAGAAGATAGCCCAAAAGGTTGCTGCTGGAGAGCTTTCACTTGAAGATATAGATGAGAGGGTTTTTGAGCAGCACCTATACACGGCTTTTCTCCCAAAACAGGACCCAGACCTAATTATACGGACATCTGGCGAGGAGCGCCTAAGCGGCTTTCTGCTTTATCAGGCAGCTTATAGCGAGCTATGCTTCCTCGACGTTTATTGGCCTGAGTTTAGGCGCATAGACCTACTGAGGGCTATCAGAACATATCAGAGGCGCAAGAGGAGGTTTGGTAGGTAGAACCCTCCCTAAGTGTCTAAGCCCTTTTCTTGGCGCTCACGATAGATATGACATCTCCATCCTTAAGCGCATAGTCTTCTCCAAGCCTCCTCTTTGTCCGCGCATCCACAGCATATATAAAACTCTCTCCAAGCTCCGTATGAATCATGTAGGCTAATTCCCTAGCTGTAGTGCCACCGGGCACAAGCCTAGCCTCCGGTAGAACCCTACCATAATGATCCGTAAGTTTCTCTGGGTCCTCAACTGGATAAACAACGACCATGTTTAGGAGCTTTTTAAAGGCTGCATTTATCGCTTCTTGAACACCTGTTGAGCCATATCGGTCAAGAATCCTCTCCTTAATGGTCTTAAGTGCGCTTTTCTGCTTCTCATTGATACCGCTGGACTCAAGTATCTCAAAGCTTGAGCTGCCGGGTATATAATTGATTAATCCTTTCTCTGCAGCTCTCCTCAGGGCTAGCTCAGCCTCAGCGCAGCATGGTATAACTAGATAGCCGGTTTCTTTAAGTCTCTCAAGATTCTCCTCAGCGAATGGTAAATCCACCTTATTTGCGGCTATTAGCATGGGCTTTGAGATTCTCCTCAACGCGTCCACAAAATTTAGGAAGTCGTTCTCGTTCCATCTTGTCGGCTTATCGGCGTTAAGGCCAGTAACCTTTAATGCCTCAAGTATATGTCTCTTCTTTATCGCTAGGCCGCTCAGCCGCTCCTCCAAGAGTGATGGTAGATTGGCGGCCCCAGACTCAACTGTTCTAGCAAGCCTAGGCCAATCCCTCCTTATAATCTGCGCAAACCACATCGTTAGCTCCTTCTCAAGGAACTTCACATCCTCTAGGGGGTCGTGCATTCCTGGCTTGATAAGTCTGCCCTCTATATCGGTTGAGCCCGATGCATCGACAACATGTATCAGCGCATCAGCCTTCCTAATCTCATCTAGAAATTGGTTTCCAAGCCCCCTGCCCTGCCATGCGTCTGGAACTAAACCAGCGCAATCAATAAGCTCAACTGGTATTAGTCTCACACCATCAACACATACAGAGTTAACTGGATTATCCTTAACATTAAATTCTCTACATACGCATTGGGTTTTAAAGTAACCGATGCCTCTGTTAGGCTTTATGGTGGTGAAGGGGTAGCTTGCAATCTCAACGGTTGCTAATGTTGCAGCACTAAAAAATGTGGACTTACCAACATTAGGCTTACCAACAATGCCAACCATCATGTGATTATTTTCCTCCAAATAGGAGAATGCTGATTGGCATAAATGAGCATTCCGGTTGTAAGCTGCTAGGCGGATTAATTATATAGTTTAAGAGGAAGGAGGGGCTCTTAAGTTGATAGGGAGGTATCATCCAGAAGGGGTTTACGATTAAATTCTCACTTTATTATGCCGTAGCCTATCAGTCTCCATCTTCCCATTATCTTCCGGCTTATTGCAGCCCTTGAGTTCTCTTCAGCGCAGACCGGTCGTGTGAGCTTTAGCTCCACATTTCCACCCCTAATATGTGTGACAATCCCGGTTGTAATAGCCGTCCCAACATCCAATAACAGAGCCTCCCCGATGTTTATCTGCTTAACCTCAGTCTGCTCCCTCGCTCCAACAACCCGCTCAAAGAGATGCGTCTCCATAACCAACTCATACCTTGTTGGCGGAAGCATATCCGGCTTGCCAACAACATTCCCAGATAAACCATCAGCCTTAGTCAGCGATGGGTCCAATAGCGTGCCAACACCAACCAACCCCCCACATACAGCCTCCTCAACATATCGCCCACCAGCATGCAAGCTCATTATCTTCGTAAAGAGCGGTTCATAGGCCCCTCTGGCGGCTGGAGCGCTTATCCCAGGTCTTATCTCAATATCTTCACCAACCCTGAATTTTCCCTGAAGTATTGAGCCTCCTACAACACCTCCAACAAGATTTTCAACCGATGTTCCAGGCTTATTCACGTCAAAGGAGCGTACAACATACATACGTGGAGGCTTATTTGGGTCTCTGGGAGGAGTTGGAATATACTTTTCTATCGCATAGAGTAGCAGATCTATGTTGACTGAGTGGAGTGAGGAAACCGGGATTATTGGTGCTCCTTCAGCTATTGTTCCCTTTGTGAACTCGATTATCTCCCTATAACTCTCTAGGGCTCTCTTTTTATCAACTAAGTCTATCTTTGTCTGGGCTATAACTATCTTATCAACGCCCACGATCTCTATTGCAGCGAGATGCTCACGCGTCTGAGGTTGGGGGCACGGTTCATCAGCGGCTATAACCAGAATAACACCATCCATAACGGCTGCTCCAGAGAGCATCGTCGCCATTAGAGCCTCATGACCCGGTGAATCCACAAAGCTAAGCGCTCGAACAAACTCTCCTTTAGACCCGCATCTTGGGCAAATCTCACTTGTCGAATAATTGCGTGGTGGCTCGCATGCGGGACACTTATAGACTGGAGCATCAGCATATCCAAGCTTTATTGTAATGCCCCTCTTCAGCTCCTCACTATGCCTTGCTGCCCAAACACCAGTAATAGCCTCAACAAGGGTTGTCTTCCCATGGTCAACATGCCCTATTGTTCCAATGTTTACCTCGGGTTGCCTTGGTAAGCCAGTAACTTTAGACATAGCAATCAACAGTATGAGGGAACTAGACAAATATAAAGCCATCGATTAAACCATTTCGCTCCAAAGAAGCTTTTATTAGGGATTATGTCCTTTAAAGGATTAAGGTGAAACTTTATGGCTAACTGTAGCAAATGCGGCTTTAAACTACCAGAAGGCGCCATCTTCTGCCCAAACTGCGGCGCTCCAGTTGAAAGGATTGTAGAGAAACATGCAATCTCATCGGAATCCATAGAAGAACCAATAAGGCTTGGGCTGATAGGCTCGGTTCTATCGATATCAATAATGTTGCTTCTATCGCCATTAGAACAGGAAGTAAACCTGTATTTTCTGCCATCCTTTATCTCAGCCCTAATAGTCACATACTTCTCCAAAATTAAGAGTCTGAGGGGGGCCATCATCATCGCCATGACAACATATCTCTTCACCGATGCTATTGGCGCTTCTCTCACATTAGGTATGCTCTATGCTGAGCAACGAACACTCGCATCTCTCTATGGGAGTTACATACCATCATTAGTCGATGTCTTAATGTATTTAATTTCTCCAGTAACAGCGATAATTGCTGGATACATAGGGTTTAGGCTCTCGCCAAAGAAAAGGGAGGAACCACTGCGCGTTTATGTTAGAGAGGGGGGTTTCGGCCCAACATTATTCCATAACATTAAGATTTCCCTCAAAAAATTTAAATATGCTCTTGCTGGCTCTTATACAAGCTGAGTAAAACGCTGCGTGGCGATATCCCAATGAATGTGCCAAAAGAGATAAAAACCTACTGCCCAAGATGCAATAAACATACTGTGCATACAGTCTCCCTCTATAAAGATGGTAGGCGTAGGGCACTTGCTAAGGGCGAGCGTGCACATGAACGCGAAAGGAAAGGCTATGGTGGACAAAAGTATCCTATGCTTAGACGTAAGGCTAAAACAACGAAGAAGCAGACACTAAAGCTTAAGTGTAAGGATTGCGGCTACACCCTCCATAAGGAGGGTATCCGCCTAAAGAAGCTCACAATAGAATAGGTTTTGTTTTTATGTGAATGTTAAGAGGGGTGGTTTGGGTGAGGGTTTGGGAGAAGATTATACCCAAGCCGAGAAGCAGCTTTCTCCAAGTTAAGTGTCCGGACTGCGGCAATGAGCAAATAACATTCAGCCATGCATCATCCGTTGTCCGCTGCAATATTTGCGGCGCGGTTCTCGCGGAACCAACTGGCGGAAAAGCAGATATAAAGGGCGATATAGTAGCTAGATTTGAGTGATAAATGCTGGAGTGAAGTATGCCAATAATCAAAAGTGATGAGTGGCCTGAGGTAGGCGAACTCGTAATATCAACCGTTAATGAGATAACCGATTATGGAGCATACGTAACTCTTGACGAGTATGGAAAAGAGGGTTTCCTACATATATCAGAGATATCATCCGGCTGGATAAGAAATATTCGCGATTACATTCGAGAGGGAGAAAAGGTTGTTCTGAAAGTTCTAAGGGTTGACCAAGAGCGTAATCAAATTGATTTATCGCTTAGAAGAGTTACGCAACGCGAGAAGCGCGAGAAGATTTTATTGTGGAAGAGAAGTAGGAAGGCTGAAAGCCTTTTAAGAAGCGCTTCGCAAAAGATTGGAATATCCCTCGAAGAATTATACGATAGGATCGCTGAACCGCTTGAGAAATCCTTCAGCGATATTTACGAGGGGTTAGAGGCTGCTGCTAGGGAGGGCTCTGAGGTCCTACTGAAGGCTGGCTTACCAAAAGATATAGCCAAGGTTCTCACGGAGATTGCTAAAGAGAAGATTAAGGTATCGGCAGTTAAAGTTAAGGGTGTGCTTAACATAACATGTCTAAAGCCTGATGGGGTTCTGAGAATAAAGGAGGCTCTGTTAAAGGCTAAGGCGAGCGTTTCATCGCATGGCTCAAGCGTTAAGATATATGTGATAGCACCGCCTAAATACCAGGTTGAAGTCACGGCTAAAGATTATAAGGAGGCAAATGCCATTTTAAAGAGAATTGCTGATACAGCCATAAACACTATAACGAAGCTTGGAGGGCAGGGGGCATTTGAGAGTGGATAGGAACCATGGTCTGGCTACTGAGAAAATGTATTAGATGCGAAAGATATACGCTTAAAAAAGATGCATGCCCATATTGTGGTGGTGAGCTCCGCGTTCCACATCCAGCAAAGTTTTCACCTGACGATAAATATGCCATCTATAAAAGTCCCCTCAGGAGTGTAATCAATGAAGAAAACGATAATATTAGAGAAAGAGGAGATTGAACTTAAAAATCCGATTCTCATAGAGGGGCTTCCAGGTCTAGGTATGGTTGGTAGAATTGCCGTTAAATACTTAATAAGGCAGTTTAAAGCTAGGAAATTTGCTGAACTCTATTCACCGCACTTCGCCTACTATGTTCTCGTGGATGAAAAGGGAAACATAAACCTTCTCAAAAACGAGTTTTATTATTGGAAGAATGATTTAGGCGAGAATGACCTAATCCTCCTAACCGGCGATAGCCAAGCGCAAACCATCGAAGGTCAATATGAGGTGGCGGATGCGACGATTGAGTTTGCAAAGAAGAAGGGTGTCAAGCTAGTTATAACCATAGGTGGCTATAGGAAAGATGTTGTAGGCACACCACAAGTCTTCGTCTCGGCAACGAGCCCAGAGACCCTTAAAAAAGCCTTGGATGCTGGAGCCATAAGCAGTCCACCTGGAAGCCCAATTGTTGGCGCTGCTGGACTACTACTTGGCTTAGCGAAATTTAGGGGTATAGAGGGAATTTGCCTTTTAGGTGAGACGCCCGGCTATATACCGGACCCTAGAGCTGCAAAGAGTGTCCTCTCTATTCTCATGGGGATGTTGAATTTAAGGCTAGATTTAACGGACCTGGATAGGGAGATTGAGAGAATCGCGCAAATAGAGGAACAGATGAGAAGGATAGAGGAGCAGCGTAGAATGGCTGAGAGGGAGATTCGAAAAATGGAGGAGGAAAAAATATCCTATATAGGATGATGTATGCGAATTAAACAATAAACTCCTGCTTAAACTTCATATATTTTTGCAGTATTCTCTTATATTCCTCCAGGTCGCTAATTGTATGATTTATTATACTTATATGAAAGTTTACGGCATCATATATTTCCTCCTCAGAATCAGCCTCAAGAATATCGCTCTCAATCTGCTCAACTATAAGCTGCGTCAGCTCATTCCTCCTAGAGACGGACTTAAGCGAGTCTAAAATCTTCCTCCTAACCTCGTTTATCTGCGGCTTAGGCAAGTCCCCCCTAATAATTTGGTTGGCTATTTCATTTATCGTATTCTCATCTGAAAGTGGTATGCTCTTTCTTGAAGCAACCTCACCCTTAGGCGTCAAAAATATGACAAGCGGAACACTATTAACATTATAAAATTCCGTTAACTCGATGTTTTCTGGGTCCTCAACATTAATCAACCTGACCCTTATATCCCTTCGCTTCCTCTGAAGTCTCTTTATAAGAGGGATTAGGCTTCTTTTACTCTCGTAAAAGTCCGAGTAAAAGTATATTATCTCAACCTTTCCGTCAGAGCTCATACTCTCTCCCCTTTCTAAGCTCACTCCGAGGATGAAGCCAATTTTTAGGATTCTAATAAATTAAAAATTAGGGAAAAATTGAAATTGTATAAGTGGTTTTGCGTCAGCGGCGAGAGCCTACTAACCAGTAACCTTCTTCGGAACTTCCACCTTCTTTGTTATCTCCTTCACTACGCCAGCTGCAATCGTTGTGCCCATGTCACGTATAGCGAACCTTCCCAGCTCTGGAAATTCTGTGTAAACTTCAAGCGCTACCGGCCTTACTGGCTCAAATCTAACAAGTGCGCTGTCCCCGGTCTTCAGGAACGCTGGTTTCTCTTCAACGGTCTGTCCGGTTCTCGGGTCTATCTTTCTTATAAGCTCAGCAAATCTGCACGCAACCTGGGCCGTGTGAACATGTAGTACTGGTGTGTATCCGGCAGCTATGGCTGTTGGGTGATAGATGACTATTATCTGCCCTATAAACTCCTTAGCGACTGTTGGTGGATTATCTAGTGGTCCAGCTACATCACCACGTCTAATATCAGTCTTTGCTACACCCCTAACGTTAAAGCCAATATTATCGCCAGGCTCGGCTCTCGGTATTCTCACGTGGTGCGTCTCTATAGATTTAACCTCCCCCACAACACCTGAGGGCATAAAGATGACTTTATCGCCTTCCTTAAGCACACCGGTCTCAACACGTCCTACTGGAACTGTTCCAACACCGGTTATCGAATATACATCCTGTATGGGTATCCTTAATGGCTTATCAATCGGCTTCGGCGGGATCTCAAATAAATCTAATGCCTCATAGAGCGTTGGACCCTTATACCACGGCATGTTTGGACTTGGCTTAACTAGGTTGTCGCCGGTCCATCCGGATGTCGGTATGAAGGGTATTTTAGCAACGTTATAGCCCACTAACCTGAGCATTCGGCTCACTTCATTCTTAATCTCCTCATAGCGCTCCTTGCTCCAGTTAACCGTTAGGTCATCCATCTTATTAATGCAGACAATCATTTGCCTAACTCCCAGCGTGAAAGCTAAGAATGCATGCTCCCTAGTCTGTCCTCCAGGACCTATACCAGCTTCAAACTCTCCCTTCTTAGCTGAGACGAATAGTATCGCTGCATCCGCTTGGCTTGCTCCCGTTATCATGTTCTTCACGAAGTCTCTGTGTCCCGGCGCATCTATAATTGTGAAGAAGTATTTTGGAGTCTCAAACTTTAGGTATCGGAGGTCTATTGTTAGGCCTCTTTCTCGCTCCTCTTTGAGGTTATCGAGTATCCAAGCATACTTGAATGATTCCTTACCCATCTTTTTTGCTTCTTCCTCATATTGCCTAACAGTTCGCTCATCAACCACACCAGTCAAATATAGGAAGTGTCCCATTGTCGTTGACTTACCGTGGTCTACATGACCGATTATGACTAGGTTCAGGTGGGGTTTCTCTGGCTTGCTCATTCTTCATCCTCCAAACATATACCTTTGACATTTGGCTTGATTAAAATCAGCTCAATCAATTATTTTAAGTTTACTTTTCGGTTACTTAAAATCTTCGCTTTTCCTCATAAAGGAATGGGCTAGTTACATCATCCCGCCTGTCAATATACTTGATTGGATAACGTTTCTCCGGCCCTAAAAGAGATTTCGGCCTCCCTATGACCTCAAATCTGAATAGAGTTGACTTATACCAGTATACCCCAGGGTTTTGTTTAACTGGAAAACTTAGTTTAATGGTAAATTTTTCGTAGTTTGCGTTATCATACAGGGTCTTATATTTTGAGAAATCCCTAATGACATCTGTTATTACGCAGTTCATTCTTAGGAGCATCCTTTCAACAGCCATCCACTTCCTAAATGAGGCCTCAGCCGTTGACAGCCCGAAATATCCAGCGCCATCATCTTTTAAGCATGCGATACCCCTAGAAAGGAAAGCTTTAAGCCCACTTAATGTCTCTAGAGGCTCTGATGAGAAGACATCAAACATGCCAACCAAGCTTTCTGGAAGGGGATTCGACACATCATACCTTTGGAATTCAATCTCTAAGCCATATCTCCTATTTATCTCCCTTATGTATTCACCAAGTCTCTCATCAATATCTAGAACGAATATTCTTGATGGGAGTCCCGTTAGAGCTAAAGCTATGCTTAACAGGTCGTCGTCGCCTACTAATATGAAAGATTTATGTGCCAAATCATCATAATGGTGCATCAGAGCTAACCTAGCTATCACATCTTGAGCGCGCATATATCCCTGGAAGAACTCTGCTTTTGGAGCCGGTCTATCGTCAACTATCTTCAAGTAATCCTTCATTACATCCTTAAATCTCTCGTCAAATACTATTCTCTTTCCCTCACATTCACTGCATATCCTACTCTTAAATTTTAAAAGTCTTCCATCAATCTGCTCCTTTCCCTTCTCCGTTATATATATTAAGTCTCCTTTAACATCAATAAGGCCATCTCTGAAGAGATTGTTTACTGCGCTTATGAACTCCTTCACTGTGTAACGGTTCTCGTCTAAGAGTTCCCAGAATCCCTTACTGGACTCTAGGAGGCTGCTTAGTATTTGTATTTCGATTTTTCTCATAAAAGTCCCTTCTCAACATCTTCTTCTCAATGGCTTTAGGCTTTAGCTCCTCAACCAATAAATCGAAGGCTCTAAAAGCACATTCATCAGAACCACACGTAAATATATCCAAAGCAACATAACCATACTCAGGCCACGTATGAACACTCAAATGGGACTCGCTCAGAATATACGTGGCAGAAACACCATGAGGCTCAAACTGATGAAAAACTGATGAGACAGCATGAAGGCCAGATTTAGAGACAACCCTATCTAAAATAGCGCGTAAATCTTCTACCCTCGCAATCTTCCCGGGGTCCACCCCCAGGAAGTCCGCGATGATATGGATGCCCAACTTTAACATCCACCGCTTCTTTTATATACTTTGTCAATGAAATTGTTACTTGCCGACACTGCATACAGTGCTAGTTCTCCTTATCTCCAGAAATTATAGAGCGATTTTTTATAAATGTTTCGATTAAAAGAGATTGGATTTTTATAACAAAAGATTTTAATTGAAAACAGATAAAAGGTTAATTTCGTGAAAAAAGAAAAAAATAACCGAATATTTTTGGCATTTTAACAAAATAAATCGCTATAAATCGTTTAATTCCGCAAAGTCCTCAAAATTGTTTAATGTAAGTGTTGTGCTGCTTAGCTTTTGGCTTAATATTTATGCATTCTGCATCCTTCTAAGGGTTACTACCGAATTCAACGCGTCAATCGTTATTATCTTCACATTGTTCACTATTGTTTCCCTCATATCGGCATCTAAAAGTTTAATGTTATCACCCTCCCTAAGAATTAAAGTCACATCCTTGGCGATTAATCTCCTACCAAAATTTTGGTCCTCAACATAAACTTTTAGTAGGCACATTGAGCTATCTCCATCCTCTTAAACTTTAATCCTCCACATACCTTCGATTATTTCTCTTAAATCATTTATCGCTGTGCTCGATTTAATTGGCTCCTTCCTTAAACATGAAATATATAATTCTCTATCGAACCTCACCACACCATCAATCTTTAAACCTAATCTCGCAGCTTCTCCTAGAAGAGCCTCTTTAATATCTTCCGTAACTTTATTGGCTATAATCCATATGTCTTTATTCAGTTTTTTAGCTGTCTCATTTAACATTAAGGCTGTTTCTAGGGATTCTATTGTTGGGTCAACAATCACAAGTAGCCCGTCACACGCCTCCTCTATCCTTCTGCCAACATGCTCTACCCCCGCATCAGTATCAACGAGAACAAACTCGTCCTCCATCAGTTTTAGGTTGCTCAGTAAAGCCCTTGCCAAAATATTGAATGGGCATGCACATCCCTCGCCATATTCTCTAACTTTTCCTATTGTCATCAAGCTTATTCCCTCCCTCGAGGTGGCGATGTATTCTTTGGGCAGTAGATTAAGCCTTATTCCCTCCCTTGCCTTGGCCAGTGCACTAATTATTTTGGGTAGAGCCCTCTCCATCTCTTCCTCCTCCCTTTTACCGCCAATGTAGTCAATTAGGGGTTTAGGAGGTTCAACGCCTAAAAAATACGGAAGCAGAATGTTAGATTCATCAGAGTCAACAACATAAACTTTGAAGTACTCAGAAAGTATCCGCGAAGCTAAAACAGTTATGGCAGTTTTTCCAGTTCCGCCCTTACCACATACCATCACTCTCATAGGGACCCTCATACTCAACGCCTTCACACTCAATAAATATTAGAGGCTACAGATATGCTTTGGGTAATGGTCAGTGACGCTAATAAACTAAAAACATTAGCGTATATTGTTGTGGGCTCACCCCAGTATGACGTCAATATCTCTAAGATTCTCTTCTCCATCTCGACAACTCTTGGCTCTTGAATACTATTTTATCGGCTCACTTCATGGGCTGAATAGAAGAGTTAACATCATTTATTCTTTAATGTTCAGGATGCCCTCTTTAACCCTCTTAAAGTCTAATAGGGCTATGGATGCTGCCTCAAGGAATGTTTGGACTGGAACTATTTTTATGCCCCTCTCAGCTAGCATCTTCTCTGTGTCAAAGCTCTTCAGCCTCTCATAATTATATCTTGGTATGATTAGCGTGCGGGCATACTGGTCTGAAAGGGCAGCCTCAATCTTACCCATCCCCCTATAATCGAGTCCACCAACTGGCCAAACCTCCCCAAGCGCGGTTATAGCGCCCGTCATAACAACAGTCGGGTCAACCTCAACACCAGTTAAAGCTGAGAGCATTGCTACTGCTATTGCGAGACCAGCGGATGGTCCTGAGACGGGTGGTCTCGTTATGCCGGGTCCGACTATTTGTTTCTCCATTCCTTTGGCTGGTGTAACTAATTCGATATATACATCGTAGTCTTTAAACCTCCAGTTTGAAATCGAGTTTATATATATGAACGCATCATATGCGCTTGCTAATATACTCTCACCAGTTTCGCTTCCAATCACATGAACCTTCCCAGAACCCCTTGGGTTAACAACAACCTCTATCACGCCGACAAATCCGCCCAATTCACCACGTTCTCCCAAAGCCACAAGCCCATAGCTCTTTCCTATCTCCGGTTTCGGTATTCTAACAGTCTCAAACATCATTCTCTGCGCCTCTTCAAGTGCCTCGTCATAGGTTCTCTCTAGAGCCTTCTCGAAATGATAGAGTCTCAGCGGGTAATTCTCAGGCTCAATCCTCTCGAGCTTACTTATTAAATCTGGGTCGTTTGGGTCAACCTTTAACACCTCGAAGAGGCGCTCTAGGTCGCTTTTATAAAGCTCCTTTATTTCACTTGTTTTCTCAGGCTTATACTTCATTGTTTGAAGAAGCCTATAGCATGCTTCGAGTTCTTTTGTTCTTAATCGGTTTGCATCATCAATTGTATCAGCGATTTTTCTCGGACTTAGAATCTTCTTCTCAAAGATTCTTAATATATCGCTGGCTGTTAGACCCCTTTCTAAATGATGCCTGTACCTTCTAAGGTGTATTTCTATTATCTCGAGCTTCTCCTCCCTATTCTTTGGATACGTGAACTCAAAGTGTCTCGTGAAGCGCTCAAGCAACGCTGGGTCAAGAATCTCGATGCGGTTTGTGGCGCCAATAACCACAACATTCGTAAGCGGCGTGAAGCCATCTATCTCCGTGAGCAGCTGGGAGACAACCCTATCAATAACTGGGTCGTGGGTTCCTCTTCTAGGCGCTATGGCATCAATCTCATCGAAGAATATTATTGCTGGGGCATTCTTACGCGCGTCCTCAAATATATCGCGTATAGTCTTCTCGGGGTCCCCATAATGTCCCTGGAGGATTGAGGGACCATTGATATTGTAGAACCAGACATTGTTCTCTCCGGCTATAGCCTTAGCCAATAGAGTCTTACCGGTGCCTGGAGGACCGTAAAATATGAAGCCCTTCGGCGGTTGATAGCCAGCCTTAACAGCTAGGTTAGCGTCTAGAGCCAGAGATATCTCTTTAATTATCTCATCTTTTATTCCATGGAGACCTCCGACGTCACTATATCTTTCCCTTGGCGCTATCCTAATAATCGCCTTTTTTGCAGCCTCAGTCTTCTCTGCAGATGTGTAGCTTTTAAGCTTACGGGCGGCAGCCCTGAAGTCGCTAAGGCTTACCTCCTTTCTGATGGTTTCAACATGCACGTCATCTTCGGCCTTAAAGAAGATTCTATCTATGAGCTTACGCTGTATTGGTCTATATTTTTCGCTCATAACTATATCGAAGGCATTGCATATATCGGCGGGTGTTAATTTTGTTCCACCCACACTTCTCAACGTATCCTCTATCGCATCAACTATCTCCCTTGGATTAAGTTCCAAGCCGTATTTCTCACAATTCCTTTTTGCTATCTCAATAAGCATATCCCTTGTGATTCCCGTATCGAGGTCTATTGTTCCAACAACACCTCTACGCCGAAGGGTTTCCGTAATAGTTTCATACTCATTTGTTGATATTAGCAGAATGCACCTGTAATTCTTCTTTTGTAGGTCATCAATCTTCTCTAGAAATACTGTTTGAACCCTCTTCTCTTCCATTCCAACCTCAGTTGAGGATGCAAATCGACTTCCAAAAGCCTGAAACTCGTCAATCAATATTACGCTGGGTCTTTGGAATGCTGCCTCAAAGAAGGCGCTGAGCTGCTGGGCGCTCCTACCATACCACATAGTGTAGACTTCCTCTGGCTTGAGAGATGCATAATAAACAATTAAGCCGTATTTTAAGCCAGCCTCAAATATTTCTCTTTGGCATGCTTCGGCAAAAAACGTTTTTCCACTTCCTGAACTGCCCTTCAGTATGAAGACTTTTGGTGGTGGAACTGGGCTGCTCTTGCGAATCTCAGGGTCTCGAAATATGTGATAGTAAGCGCTTAAGAGAACCTTATCGAATTCCTCATCTCTTCCAACAACATCAGCCCTCGTTACTCTTGGGAAGTCAAGTCTTTTTCTTATAGCCCTAGCCTTCTTCTCAACCTCAGCCTTCCTTTTCTCGGGGGGCTTTTGTAGAAACCTCCATAGCCTATATTGCCATGAGGTCAGGTAGAGTAGTGGAGCAAATATTTTTCTTAACTTTGGCCTATTATACCACCATTGGCTTGTGAACTCTTCCTCCTTCTCCTCATACATAAAATGGTCACCCCTCTAAAATCATGAGGCGAACTTGGTAAAGTATGAAGAAGCTCGCTAGAATCAGTAGAATTATCAGCGCCCAGCGAGTCTTTGGCACTCCCTCTATTCTATTCTTGAAATATGAGTCTACAATAAGAAATATGTCAAAATATGCGAGCCCTGCTACGGTGGCAGCGAACAAAAATATGCTTAAAGGTTTGAAAGAGCCCAAAAGTGCTAATGGATTTGAAGACTTATTATAAACTTGTAGGGTAACATTGATTTTGTGGTTTAAACTTCTATCTCCTTCTGGCGATATGCCGATTTTCGGAAAAAGAATTATGAATGAGGAAGTTAAGATGGTGAGGGAGCCGGCTGATGTGCCGCCGGCTGGTGTAATTGTGGGGGTTCCTACCGTCTCGTAAAATTTGGGTTCACTTGTATATACACCTATAGTAGCATTCCACGCTCCTGCAAAACTAAATGTAACCATGAAACTATAAGTTCCCTCAGACTTTGGTGTCACGTATATCGATGAAACCCTTTGCCCCTCATATAGGTCGTTGGTTGAGAATTTTATGAATATCGGCTTTGAAGGAATACACTCCACCGATAGATTTTCTACTGGCGGCCATATATAAATCGCCAGAGTATCGTTTGCTAGGATTCTTAGTTCTCCTGTTTGCCAAATTGTTTCCTCCGCTAATGCAGGTCTCAAAAGCGTGGCGGTTAAAATGCATGCAACCGCCATTATGCGAAGAATGAGCTTTAAAGGTGGGCTTCTATTTATGCGAGTTTTAGAACACTCTCTCTTATAGAGAACTTCGTTCATTGAACACCTTCTCAATATTGCTATTTCCTAATACCTTATGATAAATATTTCTCCCAATATCCGCTTCTTTCTTTTACCCTGATAAAGCAACATATAATTGATATATGATTAGAAGGCTTATGAGAGCCAGCAGAGCTACTAACGCTAGGCGGATTCTCGTCGCCCGCTCAGCCCTTCTCTTAAAATATAAATCTGTAACGAAGAACGCATTTAAATAAATCAGTACAGTGCTAATTACCGCAAATAAAATCATATTTGTGGTGCTAGGAAAACTTATATTAAGTGTCTCGGAGAATGGTTGTTCATAAACCCTTAAATCAATGCTTATCTTATAGTGGCTATTTGTTGTTTGGCCGCTTGATAATGCAGTAATCTTCTGGAGTTCCACAAAATAGTAGCCTTGAGATACTGAGATGGTTCCAATTCTCTGGTAAAATTTGATGTTACTTGGATATACACCTATAGTGGCATTCCATGTAGCACTGGAGCTAAATGAGACTAAAACATTATATACTCCACTCGTGCTTGGCGTAAAATATACAACTGATAGTTCACGCCCATATTGCCGCCATCTTGAGGAGAAGGCGGTCCAGAACCTATTTGACCCCTGTGGATTGCAATTTACCGATAGGTTTTCTACTGGCGGCCATATGTAAATCGTTAACGTATCATCTCTAAAAATATCGAATTTAAGATTGACTGATGTCTCATTCGCGAGTATGCACCTTGGCATAATGGCTGATGTGCTTAGAAGAGCAATCGTTAGGGCAAAGATTACGTTCCCACAATATCTGAGACCATGCTTTCTTCCTATTCTCCTTAAAAGGAGATTTCTACCCTCTCTATAATTTGTGCTCTTTAGCATCTCTCTTTAGCTCTTTTCCCATTATATGTATGAATTTAGGCTTCTCTTTGCGATAAATATTTCTCTCAGATGAAGATTATTTATAGCATGTTAAGCGCCCTTTCTAACCGGAATGGATGCTTATGCACAAGCGTAAGTATTGGGGCGAGATTAAGGACCCAATATATGGTTATGTTTCTATAACTGATGTGGAGAAGGAGATTATAGATTCGTTTCCATTTCAGAGGCTGCGTAGGATAAGGCAGCTTGCTGGTGCCGAATATGTTTATCCAGGGGCTAATCATACTAGATTTGAGCATTCGATAGGTGTTATGCATCTTGCTGGGCTTATGGTTGATAACCCCCAAATATCGCAGATTATATCTGAAGATGAAGCCCAGATGATTCGTATAGCAGCCCTACTCCATGATGTTGGTCATGGACCTTTCTCGCATGTATTTGAGCACATTCTCACGAAGTTTCTTGGAAAGACCCATGAGGACATGACTACTTGGATAATTACAAGCTCTGAACTTAGGGATATTATAAGTGGTTTAGGCTATGACCCGAATGTTATTGGGGCCCTAGCAGTTGGCAGATTAAATAGACCTAAAATGGCTTTTATGGACCAGATTATTAGGAGTGCCGTTGATGCCGATAAGCTGGATTTTGTCGTTAGGGATACGTATCATACTGGCGCGGAGTATGGTTTTGTGGATGTTTTCCGCCTAACGCGAACATTAGATGTGATTGATGGAAACCTATCTGTCGATGTGGGTGCGCTCTCAGCGCTAGAGTCATTTATACTTGCACGCATAGAGTCTTTCAAGAGTATATATTTTCATAGGGTTGGGAGGGCTGTTCAGATAATGCTCGCGATGGCTATGGAGAGTGCCAAAGATGAGTTAGGTCTTGTAGATTTTAGGTCTCCAGAAGAATATTTGTCGCTCAATGATTACACGCTATGGACTAAGCTGAAGGAATGCGAGAAGTCTAGGGGGATTATTGAGAGGTTAGAGAGGCGAAAGCTGTTAAAATGCGCCTATGACCCGCCACCATTCTATATTAAAGATAGAATTGTCTCAGCAATATTCAATGTTGAGGGAATAAGGAATAGGATAAGGGAGCAGATAGCCGAGGAGGCTGGCGTAGAGCCCCAAGAGGTTATAATTGATGTGCCAACACTTCCCTCAGTTCCATACCACCATGCCTTCCCGCTCGAGCCAATGGAGATACCTGTCTTCCAGAAGACTAGGGATGGAAGAAAAATTTCAGGCAGACTGAGCGAGGTTTCCGGAATATTCGATCTTCTTAAAGGTTTCATGAATATTCTAAGGGTCTATACTGAGGAGGAGCATTTGAAGATGGTTCAGGAGGTTTCTGAAAGGCTTTTTGGTAATCTTCCATTTTCAATGAAAATATCATATTAGTGGTTACGCATGTAATGGGTGTGAAGACTAGGGGAGAGGTGGATATTGGCTGAGATTATACTTAGGGGTCGGCCGATAGTTTCTGGTCGAGCTAGAGGGGTGGCTCTAGTATCAAGTAAGCCCCTAAGTTTTCTGGGTGGAGTTGACCCTAAGACGGGGATAATTGTTGAGAGGGGCCATGACCTTCATGGCAAAAGCGTTAGAGATGTAATTTTATGTTTTCCACATGGGCATGGCTCAACAGTCGGCAGCTTCGTGCTCTTCTCGCTTGCCAAGAATGGCTTAGCTCCAAAGGCTATAGTAAACTTGGTTGCCGACCCAGTTGTAGTTGTTGGCGCAGTTATCGCCAACATACCAATGATTGATGGGGTCGATATTACGAAGATTAGGTGCGGTGACATCTTGGAGGTTGATGGCGAGACGGGCTTAGTGAAGGTTTGTAGGGAGGGTTAATAGAGGCATGTATTTGACTAAGGATGAGGAGCGAATATATGATGGTGAGATGGGCTGGGCCTACCAAGTCTCCATGAGGATACTTGTTAAGCTGGGTGAGCTTTATGGTGCTAGGCGCTTAATACCGGTGGAATCAGCGCATATCTCAGGGGTATCCTATAAGACTGTTGGTGACGCCGCCATCGACTTTCTTAAAGCCTTGGTTGAGTCTGGTGGAAAAGTTAGGGTTAAGGCGACAATAAACCCGTCCGGCGTCGATTATAATTATGCATTTTTCAGGGCACTTCCAGAGGATTTGTTAGAGAGACAGAGGGAGATAATTGATTTGTATGAGATGATGGGTGTGGATGCAGTTTTAACATGCACACCATATTATGTTGAGCCCCCCTCATGTGGGGCGCATGTGGCGTGGGCGGAGTCATCGGCTGTTGTATATGCAAACTCGATTATCGGTGCTTGGACGAACCGTGAGGGTGGACCTAGTGCGCTTGCATCAGCGCTTATAGGCAAAACACCAGATTATGGGCTCCATCAGCCGGAGAATCGTCAGCCGACGATACTAGTAAGGGTTGAGGCGAATCTTGGGAGTGAGGCGGATTATGGAGCGCTTGGCATACATCTGGGTAAAATCTTGGGTGATAGAATACCGTTAATTCAAGGGTTACATGGCGCTAATGAGACATGCCTAAAGCAGATGGGGGCTGCGATGGCGACCAGCGGCATGACCCCAATGTTCCACATGAATGAATACGGTGCGGAGCACAATAAAAGCTTTGAAAAAATAGCCGTTGAGGATAGGGATTTAGTTAGGGTATATGAGGAGCTCTCAACTTCTGATGAAAAGCCTGATCTGGTCTTTATAGGATGCCCACACTGCTCATTTGATGAAATCAAGCTTGTTTCAAAGCTTATTGAGGGTAGAAGGATTAGGGAAGACATTAGATTGTGGGTTTGCACCTCTCGCTTTATACGTGGAAAGGCTGAGGATTACGTGAGACTTATTGAGTCGGCTGGCGGTAGAGTGGTATGTGGAACATGCGCCGTAGTCACGTGGTTGAAGAATTTTGGGATTAAAACGGTGATGACAAATTCAGCTAAGACGGCTTACTATGTGCAATTACTGGATGGTGTTAAAGCCAGCTTATCTCCAATAAGTGAATGCATTAATGTAGCATGCGAATAAAGCATCATGATGCATTAGGCGCTAAGGGGTAGAGGGAGAGGCTACTCCAGTTGATACCTCCCTATCATCTAATTAGCCCCTCCCTAGGCTCAGTTTAATACTCTCAATTATCTTCGCAGCCCTATCAGATATAGGGACGTTTGCCCTCTCAAACCTCTCTTTGGGGAGCATTAGCGGGGCCGTTGCATCCAAGCCGACCTTAGTTGTCAAGCCAGTCTCTATGTCTGCTGAGGGGTCGAGGGTTGAACCTCTAACATTCCGAATAACCACTAAATCTTCATCCGCCTGGAAGCGTGTCGCTATGGCCCACTCAACCTCGCTTGGATTAAAAACATCCACATCTTCATCTACGACAATAGCGTGCTTAAGGCTCGGATGGGCGGCAAAAGCTGCTAGAAGAGCATTCTTGGCATCGCCATCACTCTGCTTCCTAATCGATATTACGGCATGAAGCCACCCGCACCCACCCATAGTTAGATTAACAGCCCTAACCTCGGGCACAACCTTAGAAACAGCATCATATATGGCTGCTTCTCTAGGCAAGCCCATGAGCAGCATATGCTCAGGTCCACCTGGCAGAAGAGCCTGATAAATATAGTCTTCCCTTCTCATAACGTTAATGACCTCGACGATGGGTTGCATCCTTCGTGCATCATAAGCCCCAGTTATATCAACGAATGGTCCCTCAGGCGCCTCCTCAAAATGCGAGATTCTTCCCTCAAGTATCATTTCGGACTCCGCTGGAGCATATGCATTCACCTTCTCGCATTTTATAAGTTTCAGTCTGCCTTTAAGCAGCCTATTTGCAACACCATACTCGCTGACACCGAATGGCGGCGATGAGGCTGCCGCTAAGAGTACTGCTGGATGAACGCCCACGGCTATAGCAACATCAAGGTCTCGCCTGGCCTCCTTAGCCATGCTCCAAAGCCTAAACAAATGCCTTGGAACAAGCCTTATCGTCATCCGCCTATCGTCAAGAACAAGAAGCCTATGAACCGAAACATTCTCGACGCTTCCATCAGGGCTCTTGGCAGAGACAATAGCAGAGGTTATATATGGGCCAGCATCGCGCTCAAAATGTCTTAAAACCGGAATTCTAGAGAGTTTAGGTTCTTCAATAACCTCCTTAACCGGCCCATCATTAACTATTCTTGGGTTCTCTGGCCTATTCATCGCATCAATCAAATCTCTATATAATCTCTCAGGGCTTGTCTTTAGAGCTAGGCAGAGTCTCCTCCTTGTGGCGCATACATTTCCAACAACCCTAGAATCATACCCCTCAACATTCTCGAAGAACACTATTGGTTCACCTGGGATAGACCTCATTATCGCTGAAATCTCAAACACTGGTGAAACGCTGTCCTCTACATGGATTACCTCGCCTAAATCCTCCATTACCTTAAGAAATTCCCTAAGGCTCGTTGCCCATCCTCCCCCTCAAGATTTTCTCAAGAAGCCTTACAAATGCCTGACTAGCCTTGGCTTCATTTACTGTTTTAACGAAGACTGATACGAGAACCATCTTATTTGTGGCCGCCGCAAATCTCTCCGCTATAAGCCTAGCGGTTATAGTGCTTCTTTCGCCCAAAAGCGTTGAGGATATGGGGAGCCTAGATATTTCTGGCCTTGTGGGTATAGAAACCGCTAGGGTTCCGAGGTTCTCGTCTCCCTCGCTTAAGAGTATTATATAGGAGTTCTTTAGCTCTATCACCGTAGCCGATAACGTAATGCCATCCTCAGTTATCTCTTCATGGAAAACTTTAGCCCTATACGCCAAAAATTAACAACCCCAAACCTTAATTTATATTCCGGATAACAATTTCCTTAGTTCTTCACCATTCTTTTTCCACCAATTGAAAAGTATCCTTAGGTCTACGCCTATATTGAAGTTTCGAACCCCCATCTCAATATACCTCTTAGCCTCCTCGGGGCTTCCAATCTCAGCTCTTGGTGCAACATCCATTTTTAGGGCCGTCTTAATAGTCTTCTCCTCAGCCTCTCTAACCTTAGGGTGGTTTATCTCGCCTGGAACACCTATACTTATGGAGTAGTCGACCGGGCCGAACTGCACCATATCAATACCCTCAACTGATAAAATCTCTTCGAGGTTTTCAACGGCGGATTTTCTCTCAATCATCAATGCAACCACAGCGTCCTCACAAATCTTTACAATATCTGCTGGTGATGCTATGGCACCTATATACCCAACCCTCCTATCCATTCTATAGCCGTTAACACCCTTAGGCTCAACCCTAACTGCTCTAACAGCCTCCTCAGCATCCCTAACATCCATTATATCAGCGAAGAGAATATTCTGTATGCCAGCTGCCAGAGCTCTCTCGGCCAAATAAACCCTAGGTTGCTGGTCAATTTTTATCATCGTTGAGAGCCCGGTCAACTCAGCAGCCCTAGCAATATTATCCAAATCATGGAGGCTGTAGGGTCCATACTCGCTTAGAAACTCAACATAATCATAAATCCCAGTATAGCCTATAACCTCAACCAGCCCAGGCCACGGGCAGATTATTCTTGTCCCTAGCGTTGGCTCACCCCTCCTTAAGAGCTCCCTAAGCCTATTAACCCTCAGACGAATCCCTCCCACAATCCTTATACAGTTTCTCCAGAAGACCTATAAAGTTTAATGCTGAAGAAAAAAGAATATAATGTGCGATTTTAGAGTGAAGAGAGCATGACCAGAAAGGCATTCATATCCGGACCAATTCAGGGCATGGAAGAAAAGCAGGGCTACAGGAATAGAATTAGCAGTATTCTAAGGAAATATGGCTACGAGCCAATAGACCCTTGGAAACGCGAGAAGATTCTTTATCGCGGTCCACCGGAGGATTGGTGGAGCCACGTTCCATCAGAAGATTTCATTAGAAGAGACTTAGAGGATATTGAGCGATGTGATATTCTAATCGCATATCTGCCTAAGCTCTCAGCTGGAACATGTATGGAGCTATTTTATGCGAAACTTAAGGGAAAGAAAACCGTAACTATTTGTGGGCTTAAAAATCCAAGCCCATGGATTGTAAAGCACTCAGACATAATCGTTAGAAATATTAGGGAGTTTGAGGCGCTCCTGAAGGAGGGGCACATTTAATCACCCTTTTAGGTTTTCACTTCACTAGCAGCCACTTTCTCTAGGAAATCTGATATGGACGAGGCCTTCACGAGGCTTTTAACAACAATCATCTTGCCCCTCAAAAGGTCGAAGAGTCTCTTCACCTCCCTCTCCTCCAACTTCGCCACATTTATGAATATCATAGAGGAGAAATACTGCGCAAATAGATATGGATCTCTGCGTATAACAAATGGGCTTTGCTCAGCAACAAGCCTAAATGTTCCAACATCATCAACCTCAATAAACTCCTGAACCATTAGGTCAATCACCTCAAATTAATCTATAAAGCCCGAAACAGATAATATCTTTTTAGTCCAGTTAGTCCAGCTAAAACCCACAAAGCAGGTTTTACTCTAATTATTTCTGCTCCTTAATTTCCCTCAAATGCTCCTCAAGAATAGCCCTAAGCATCTCATGCTCACTCGATTGCTTCACTATGCCGCCCTCCTTAATAATTCTCTTAATCTCATTCGGGTTAGCATACGGCAAACCGTCAATCCATCTAATGCTCACCTTGTCAGCTGGGATAACTGGCACGTGGTATCTCTCAAAAACCTCAAGGGCTTCGTGTGCCATCAAGTCTCTTAGAATTATTGCTCTAACACCCCTCTTAGCAAGCCTCTCAGCCGTTGTCCTTCCGCCACCGCTTGGGTCTAGAATGAAAACTATATCGCCCACTTTAATGCCATACAATCTGAATGCCTTATCCAAACCCTCTCGGGTGAAAGCCTCTATAGGTTTAAGGAGCGTTAATCCCTCCCTAGACTCTAAATCACCTATTTGCTGGAGCTGATTAATCGTCCGCTTATAAATCTCAATTTGCGCTTCAAGCTCGGAAATTCTATTTCTAAGAGAGTTTATCTCCTCAACTAGGCGTTGATATTCCCTCTCACGCCTTATTTGGGCTATCTGCTCGCTGCGGCTCTTCTCAAGGGCTTCCCTCAAACCTTTGATTTCAACCTCTAAATCCCTTATCTTCAGCTGTAGTTCCCTGTTTACAGCCCTTAACCGCATGACTTTCTCTCTCTCAAGCATAAGCTTATTGGTTAATTCCTCAATAATCTCCCTCATCCGCTCCTCACGGTTTGATGCGCTTAAAATGACTGCTGGCTCTCCGGGAACTCTCAGCTCCTTAAGGGTCTTTATAGCCCTCGTTATACTATAGCCTCGAATAACCAAGTCTTTAACATCATCGGGGAATAAGTCTTCGTTAGCCCTCTTGAGCCTCTCATCAACCTGCTCAAGCTTATTCTTATAATGCTGGTAAGCTTTTATTGCAGCCGCCAAGGCATCAATCTCATGTGCATTCTCAACCTTAATTCCATAGCGCTCCACATATGCCTGAGCCAATTTATGCTTCTCCTCAGAGCCCATAGAAATTATAGGCTCGAAGAGCACGGCATTAAGCTTCTTCGAGAGCCTCCTGAGGAGTTCAGGGGCCGGCGAGACATCGCTCGAAATTATCGTGGGTTTTCCAACACTAATAATCCGCTCCAGAATCTTGGCGAGAGACCAACCTCTATGGCTCTCAACGAGAATAGGTTTACCATCAAGCGTTAAAATGGCTAGACCGCAATTAAGCCCTGGGTCGACGCCAACAATTAGTCTCTTCGTTCCGCAACCCCCTAAACTTAAAAATTGAGCAAGACGATATACTTAAATTAATCCTCGGATATCCACAAGAAGCCGCTCAACATAATCAACCAAAGAATTTCATCTCACCTCCATAAAATATACTAAAGTATACTGCGTGAATGATAAAAGAAAGATAGTTTAATATAAACATGTTATAATAAATTTATAATAAATCTAACTAAGTGTTAATGGGGTGGGTTAAACGTACCCGCCATGCGAAGCGATAGGCCGATATCTACTGCCAATATTCAGGTCTTACATAGCTAAGGAGCTTGTTGAGAGATACAAGTTCACGCAGGTGGAGGCTGCCGAAAAACTTGGAACAACTCAGGCTGCCATAAGTCAATATTTGCGTTTAAAGCGTGGGCATAAGAGTCTAGAACAATTTGCCGATTTTCTTCCAATAATACAGTCAGCTGCTGGCGATGTTGCGCGGAAGATAGCATTCGGAGAGGTTAGCTCAGAGAAGATGGCGCTGAAATTTTGCGAGCTATGTTTGCTGATACAAAAGAGAAAGCTCTCGGCGGGTGGAATTTAATATTTTACGTTTTTCGTAATTATTTATCGATTTAAGTAAAACTTATATATGACTCCCGATACTATATGGGGGCTAGTGAAGTATAAAACAATAAGGGCTCAGAGGAGATTAGATGGTTCAAAGGATGGAAGCTAAAGAGGAGAAGGAAAGAATGCATAGAATCTGGAGGACAAATAGATATCTGGAGACATTAAAGAGTAGGATGGATAAAGAGAACTTTGAGAAACTATGCGCCATCCCCAATCCCGAGGTTCACCGCTTCATCGCCGAAGCAGCCGAACTCTGCAACCCAAAAAATATATTCATATGCAGCGACACCCCCGATGAGATAGCATATATCAAACATATGGCCATTGCCAGCGGCGAGGAATGCGCCGCACTAGCAATGCCAGGACACACCTACCACTTCGACGGATACTATGATCAGGGTAGGGATCGTGAGGCAACTAAATTCCTTGTTCCTAAGGGTGATCGCTTAAGCCCGGCGTTAAAGCAGATTGATAGGGACGAGGGGCTAAAGGAGATTTTTGATCTGCTTAGGGGTTCAATGAGTGGGCGCACGATGATTGTGAGATTTTTGATTTTGGGCCCGGCCAACTCTGTGTTTACGATTCCGTGTATGGAGTGCACTGATTCTTGGTATGTGGCTCACTCGGTCAGCCTACTCTATAGGTGTGGCTATGAGACCTTTCTTAATATGAACGATGATACGGAGTTCTTTAAGACGCTACATTCCTCCGGGAAGCTGGATGAGAGGATGATAAGCGTAGATTACGAGAAGAAGCGCATATACATTGACTATGTAACGAACACCGTTTACAGTGTTAATACGCAATACGCTGGGAACTCTGTGGGCTTTAAGAAGCTTGCGCTCCGACTGGCAATACGTAAAGCCCATCGGGAGGGATGGCTTGCAGAGCACTTCATGATAATGGGGGTTCATGGTCCGGGAGGAAGAAAAACATATGTTGCCGGAGCCTTCCCAAGTGCATGTGGAAAAACCTCGACGGCTATGCTTCCCGGCGAAACCATACTCGCCGATGACATAGCGTATGTTCGCAATATTGATGGGGTTTGCCGCGCGGTTAATGCTGAAGCGGGCGTCTTTGGCATTCTTAAGGATATTAATCCCGTAAACGACCCGCTACTTTATAGTGTTCTAACGAGTCCAGGTGAGATAGTGTTCTCTAATGTTCTAGTTAAGGATGCTAAGCCATGGTGGCTTGGTATGGGATGTGACCTTCCAAGCGAGGGAATAAACTTCTCTGGAAAATGGTTTAAAGGTAAGATAGGGCCGGATGGTAAGGAGATACCGCCGGCAAGCGAGAATGCCCGTTACATGATATCTATAAAGGCTCTGCCAAACTGCGACCCGGAGGTGGATAATCCTCTGGGTGTGGAGTTGGGCGCGATAATATATGGGGGCCGAGATTATAGGGCTTATGTGCCTATACAGCAAGCCTTTAGTTGGGAGCATGGCGTAGTTGCCTATGGAGCGGCATTAGAAACCGAGACCACATTCGCCATAACTGAGGAGAAGGGCAAATATGAGATAAATGTTATGAGCATCCAGGACTTCGTTTCAATACCGCTTGGACAATATATAGGAAACTATATTGAGTTTGGTAGGCGGCTCAAGAAGCAGCCCTTAATCTTTGGAGCAAACTACTTCCTACGTGACTTAAAGACTGGGGAGTTTCTTAATAGCCGTCGTGATAAGCATGTTTGGGTAAAGTGGATAGACCTCCGGGTCCATAATGATGTGGGTGCAATAAGAACCCCAACCGGTCTTATACCAAAATACGAAGACTTGGCCAGATTATTTGAGCGGGTCCTCGATAGGGAATATAAATGGGAAGATTACGTAAGACAGTTCACTATACGTGTTCCAGAGAATCTCCGTAAGATTGAGCGTGTCAAAGAGTTCTGGACAACAAAAGTTGATGATGCACCGGAGTTTCTTTTCCAAATATTAGATGAGCAGGCTGAGCGGTTAATTAAGGCTAGGGAGCGATTCGGCGACTACATACCACCAGACAAATTCGAGGAAGAATAAAGATAACGGCCAATCATTAAAGGTAAACTTTTAATTATCCTAAAACTCAGTCTTTAATGGGGATTCAGAGTTGAGCAAACTGATTTTCACATTAATACTTAATGAGGTTTTAAGCAGAAACAGAATAAAGTTCAGTCTGAGCGAGAAGGAGAAAGACCAGCTTTACATGGAGATACTAAACCATTTTGGGTTGGCTGGCGGATTGAATGTTTGTGAGGCTCTTGAGAGAGCATGGCAAGACCCATACAATAAGGGTGAGATTGAGGATTTTATAATCGCGTGGCTTAGGAGAAGAATGAAGAGAGTGGCAAGTGAAAGCCAAACTGGAATAATCTAAACGCCTCACATACGAGCGGCCATGCTCTAATCTCTAGACTAAAATAATCCATTTTCTAAATTGTATATTAGGGTGAAAGGATTTGAGGGCTAAAATTGGATGGCTCCTTAGAAGGCTCTTAGCTTTTCTACTCGCCTTAATGAACATCATTCCACAGGTGACTGTTATTATCAATCCCCTTCTCTTCATAATGTTTCTTCCAGTTGGATTATATGCCATTTTATCCTGGCATTGGATAGCGCTTAAAGATATACCGGACCCATTCCATCCAGGCGAGAGCCTATATTGGCTAACATATGCCATAAAAGTTGATAAAGAAAACCCCCTCTTTCCATCTCTATTTAGGTGGGGGATTATAGATTCACTACTCTTAATCACAGGCTCAGCGATTTTTCTGGCAGCCTTCATCTCTTGGCTGATAAATTTGAGGAGAGATAGAGAACTGCTTACTTGTGGAATTTATGGTTTCGTTAGACATCCACAATATTTGGGGATAATATTATTGTCCCTTGGGGTGACCATAAGGTCTCTCAGACCCATCTCATTTATCGCATGGATGACATTACTGTTTGGATATCTGGTCTTAGCAAGTCTGGAGGAAAGAAATCTGATTAGGGTTTATGGGCAGAGGTATGAAGAGTATGCTAGGAGAGTCCCATTTATAATACCCTACTTAAAATTTAATGTTCCAGGGTGTCTCTCTCCAGGAAAACCCTACAGATACATTATTTTTGGTTTTGCATGGATAATTCTAATTATAGCCATTATGGTTGGAATGAGGGACATGGTTTTCGCATTAAGAGGCATAACATACTAGATTGGAAGGCTGGAGGCCCCCGGTTATATTTCGTCAATTTTTATTTCTCTCTCAAGCTTAGCCGACTTATAGGCCATATCGATTATCTGCATGACTTTTAAGCCGTCCTCTCCGGGAGTTTTTGGCTGTTTGTCCTCTAAGCATGCGTTTACAAAATCCTCAACTAGGAGGTTTTGTATTGGACCTGCTGGTATGTCCAGATATGATGTAGCCATACATCTGCCATCTTCCTCACCGAAGTATGTGAATGGATTTAGCCTTAAACCCCCATCAGAACCGAATACTATTGCTTCTTGATAGGAGTTTATATTTGCAGCCCAGGCCGTCTCGAAGGAGATTGCTAAGCCCCCTTTAAATCTAACGAAGACCGAGGAATACTCCTCAACATCATATTTTGTTTCCAGCTTAAGTGGGCGGCCTACTCCCCTAAACATCATCGCGGTTGCGGAGATAGGTTGTATGTCGCCTAGAAGGTATAGCGCGAGGTCAATGTCATAGCAGCCTATATCGATTAATGCGCCGCCGCCAGCCTTGGATGAGTCAAGAAACCATTTAGACTCCTTCAGTATATCTATGCCAGGCCGCCCCCTCCAGCGGATGCTTGTGAACCTGGCATAATATATCCTGCCGAGCTTCCCCTCAGAAATATATCGCTTAGCCATCTCAGCCTGGGGCGTCAACCTTGACCTTGCGCTGCAAATTCCAAGTTTTACACCAGCCTTCCTGCATGCGCTAACCATTTCAGCGGCTTCTTTAGTGTTCATTGCCATGGGCTTCTCACATAAAACGTGTTTACCAGCAGATGCGGCGTTGCATGTTATCTCGGCGTGATTGAAAGGTGGTGTTGCGACGATTACGGCATCTAAATCTTTTAGGGCTAGGAGGTCATGGTAGTCCCTGAAGCACTTTTTAATCTTGAATTGTTTGGCAGCAGTCTTCAGAGTCTCCTCATTTATGTCCGCTATTGCTATGGCTTTTGCGTTCTTCTGGACCGTGAGGGCTTGTAGATGGGATTTACCTATAACCCCAACTCCAATAACACCAACATTTAATATTCTGCCCATTTTAATCGCCGATTTCCTTTTTCGTCAAAAATAATATTTAATTCTTTGGGAACATTTACATGGGGAATGGATGGTGAACTCATTTGGCGAAAATTAGAATTGCTCTACAGCTCTGGTCTGTTCGTGAGGATTGTGCTCGCAATCTGGAAAAAACTCTCGAGGCAGTGGTAGACATGGGTTATGAGGGAGTTGAATTCGCTGGGTATTATGGTCGAATGGCAAGCGAGCTGAGGAGGCTTCTCGATGATTTGGGGCTTGAGGTTGCTGGAACGCATATAGGCATAGAGACGCTAATGGGCGATAAGTTAAAGGAAACTATAGAGTTTAACCGCATACTGGAAAATAAGTTTCTTATAGTGCCGGGGCTTCCTCAGGAGATGAGGAGCTCTAAGGAGGCTTGGCTTAAAACTGCTAGGCTGTTTAATGAGATTGCCGATAGATTAAAGTCTGAAGGAATATATGTTGGCTACCACAATCATGTAATCGAATTTCAGCCCATAAATGGCGAGATACCATGGTTCATATTCTTTGACGCCACCAGGCCGGATGTCATTATGCAGCTGGATACTGGACATGCTATGCGTAGTGGAATAAGTCCTGATGGCATACTGGATATTATTAGACGTTATCCTAACAGAGCTAAATCTGTTCATTTAAAGGAGTATTCTTCAAGGAATGAGAAGGCTCTAATAGGTGAGGGTGAGATGAGATGGAGGGAATTTATAGACTTATGTAGAACTGTTGGTGGCACGGAATGGTATATTATTGAGCAGGAGACATATGCCTATCCCCCCCTGGAATGTGCGAGAAGATGCCTAGAGAATCTAAAAGCAATAATTGGATAGGTTCTGCTAGCTACCTCTCTATCTTCAGAATATCCCTTCCCCTCCTCCTTTAGGGAGCTAGGGGCGCTTAATATAATTTAGAGTCTCCTCCAGCTCTCTTATGAGGCCATATTTTCTCCTGAAGAATTTTAGTATGTTTGATAAGTCCCTTTTTAGCAGCATCTCCGCGTTTGGATGGCTTACCCTTACATATTGGGGCCAGTCTATTATGAGTATATGCCAGTCTGGATTTATGATGACGTTGAATTCACTTAGGTCTCCGTGAATGACCCCGGCGCCAATGTAGGCTCTCCTCACATTCTCTAGGATTTCATCTAGGATTTCTTCTGGGCTGGGCAGTTCTGTGATGCGGAAGAGGCAGTCGCCTTCTATTATGCCCATGACGACGACATGTCTATTATGGCCGATTGGCTTTGGAACGGAGACCCCGCATGGATAGACTAGTTTAAGCGCCTCCATCTCCCTCTCGGCCGCTAGGCGGGACTGGTAGAGCCAAGATGCATGCCTCCTATCAAATAAGTAGCCCCTAAGCCTCCTAGTCTGGCGGAAGCTAATTCTGCCAAGACGATGGAATTTTACAGCCACCCTTTCACCGGACTGTGTCAGCGCATCATAAACGTCCGATTCCTTCCCAACCCCAAGGGGCTTCCCAAGCGACTCCAAAATTCCAGCCTTAACTAGGGCGTTTAGGGCTAGGCAGTCGTAGCCAGCCATATTCAGAGCATAGCCAACATATGGACCAATCCAGCGGTATAATAGACCGAAGCCGCTGAGCCTCTCAAGCCTATACTTCACCTCCTTCTCAGCTAGGCCGCTAAGCCTTATAATATCAGGTTCGGGAACAAACCTATGGCGGCTCAAATCAACCTCTATCGTAGCCAAAACCCTAATATCCTCGGGCTCAAGCTGGCGGAAAACCCTCGCGGCAACATCAGCGGAAGACATATGCAAGAAAAATAGACATTAGCATAATCATTTTAATTTTTTGAGAACTTGCATAGTGGAGTGATAAGCATTAATATATTTTTGACGGATAATAAATGCCACCTATATTACTGCTTCATAAGACTTTACTCCATCCTATTCCGCTGAGTGTTTTTAGAAGTTAAATCATCTTACTGGTGATTGATGAATTGCATATTTGCGCAGTTTGCGGCGCCCCCCTCTTTGAATCATATGATGGAGAGTTTAAACGATATTACTGTGGCAAATGCGATATACCTTACTATGTTTATAGCCCAAATTCCATAGACTCGTCTCACCGGAGGAAAATTGGTGGATTAGGGGCCCTAGAATTTGTGGATGAAACCGTAGAAGAGTATCCATCGAAGGCAGCAATTGCTCTCTCATTAATCTTAATAGCGCTTTTAGAACTGGTTTATCATCTTTTCTTTTAGACTTGTATAGTTGGCCTATCCTTTCTCTCCCATATGCCCCTTTCACCCATTAGATATCTAATTAGACATATGAGTCTGGCGAATATGTTAATGTATCTTAAGAGTGGGTATAGTGGCGTGTAGAAGAGAAGTCTCCTATGATTATAGCGATTGTAGGAGAACTTTAGGGCCGCTGCATGCTGGAATACTCCTACCATAAAAACTATTAATGAATAGAGAATAAGATTGTATAGGAAGTAAGGTCTGTCTGGTGCAAACCAGTACAAGATTGGTAGACTGAATGTTGCCGTTAACTCTATTAACGCGCCAGCATAACCCATTACAAGCGAATACCAAAGGATTAGTGCCAGCCACCCTCTCTTGAGGAGTAGCCCCCTATGTAGGCTTAAGAAGTTATGTAATCCACCTATAAACCACCTCTTCCTCTGCCCCCATAATATTCGGAAGGAGTGAGGCGCTACCGTTGTGCTCCTAGCCCTACCCTCATAACCAATTTTATAGCCTCTCTTCTGCATCTCAAGTGTTAACTCAAGGTCCTCGGTTATAGACTTCAGCTCAACCTCGCTAAGGATTTTTCTCAAGACATCAGCTCTGTATAGTCCTATCGGCCCGGGTATGACTAATATGGAATTTCCCAGTGCCTGTGCACATCTATATATGCCCAGTCCCTGACTGTATTCCAGCTGCTGTAGAATTACGTAGAGGTTTTTATCTTCATTTCCATCTGATGGATGGATGAAACCTGTTACCGCATCTAAGTTTTCTGCAATCATTCTATCAACTAGTCGCCTTAATGTGTCTGGCTCCCACCATGTATCCGCATCTACGGTTGCTATTAGCTTTCCGAGGGCTTTGTTTACCCCTGTCTTTATTGCAGCAGCTTTCCCCATCCTCCTTTTATGGCTTATCACCTTGGCCTTTATGTACGGCCACTTCTCCCAGTTCATTTTGAATGTTGCTTCCGCAACCTTTCTCGTGTTATCCGTGCTTCCATCATCTATGACGATTATCTCGGTGTAGCCCGGATAGGCTGCTGCGCATTTGAATAGGCTTGCTATACACTTTGATATAGTTTTCTCTTCATTATGTGCTGGAACTATAAAGGATACTGCAGGCGATGTTCTTTTGGATGGTTGAGGTATCTTCCTTCGATTGTATACCCATGAAGCTGCTAGGAAGAGCCCACCAACAGCAATTGCTGAGAAAATATACCATGCGCTAAAGAAGCCTAGTATAGCATACCAAAGCCAATTTACTGAGTGAGGAAAGGACTCATATCCCAGTATATGTCTAATGATGTAATCTACTAGGATTGGGAGCCAGCGCCATATGAGATATGCCAGTAGGAATGGGACGCTGAGAAGTGTTGCGAGGGCCGCCTTAAATCGCTTAGACATACATCGTTCCTTTTTCCTTTAAGTGAGCAATTTATAACAAAATTTTCTTCTCATTATAGAGAAATAAAAATTGCTTAACAGATGTTAGAAACAAAAATATAGTTTTTTTAATTCCACCTTTATAGTGAGAGAGGTGGCGCTGGGCTCTGTGAAATTTGCCACGTTCTTCTGATGAGTTGGAGAGAACTTTTAAATCAGCCGTAAGTATGAAGATGATATGTTGTGGAGGATTGAGGTGAAGAGTAGGCTGAGTATTTTTTTGTATTTTAATGTTTTATATTCCTCTTCATCGAATGCTATTAATATGTCTATGTCGCTTGCGATTGCATAGTTGCCTGACATATGAGCGAAGATTATAACCTTTTCTAAGCCCAGCTCCTCGCGGAGCATGGATGTCCTCTGGTTCCATAAGTTTTTATTCCTTCATGGTTTGGCTTTCACCCTATATTGATACTCTATGTTTCCGTCTATTACGTAGAATATTTGCTCTTCAGGCTCTGCTGTTTTTATGATTGGTTTTGCGAGTATTTCCGCTATTTTTGTTAGGTCTTCTAGGCTCTTTACCTCTATTGTTATCTGTGTTTCCGGCGGGGCTTTCTCTGCTTCGGCTATGATATCCTTATATTCCTCCGCTACTCTCCTAACTTTTTCATCTCCTTCTTCTTGGGTTTAAGTTTACCTAATTCTCTGATGTATGTTATTGCTGATGCCGCTAGCCCTATCGCCGTAGTTGCTGTTGCCAGGTAGGATGCATTTCTTTGGGCTTCTACTTCTGGATACATTATTTCTTTTGTTTCTGTTATGCTTCTGCTTCTTGTCTGATTTAATTCGCCTATTGATATATAATTGCCTTTTTCTGTCCCGGTTTTGAATGCTATTGTGAGTTCTGGCGTATACGTTTCATTTATTGTTCTCTCGGCAACTATCGCGTTTATGCGGATTGTGGGTGTTACATAAATGTTATATGATGATGTGTATGTGCCAACCTCCTTATCTATTCTGTCAATTAGTTGCCTTATTGCTGCGCAGTCAATTCTAAGAGTGAAGTTTACCTCTCATATGTTGGTTTCTGATATGCGTAAAATAGGCTTATGGCTGATGCGGCAGTTAATATTGCAAATGTTATGAGTAGAATTTTTACTGGTAGGCTCTGCTTAGGTCTTTTCCATATTGGGTTCTGAGCTACGTAGTCTTTTATAGACATACATAGCCCTTCCCCCTCGATTAACTCATTGGGGGCTCTTTGGGGGAACCCAGCTCCCCGCATCTGAAGGTTCAATACCGCTATAACGTCTCTA
>Ga0209080_1000024_pt1 | contig 117460 bp, 102 predicted proteins | sample JNZ110809AmetaG_FD_184123 | JGI IMG/M metagenome (GOLD analysis project Ga0209080, IMG submission 184123) | Hot spring microbial communities from Jinze hot spring, China to study Microbial Dark Matter (Phase II) - JNZ 110809A (SPAdes) (version 3) ...
GAGACTTTTATATGGTTATATGTTTTACATCTGCTGGTGAGACATCCATTGGTTGGGTTAGGCAATGGGTTACCATGCGCCCTGAAGTTAAGTACTTGTGTTGCGTTTTAGATATGATGTTACCCACTATGAGGCCATATTACGAGGCTAAACAGATAACAGCTTTAGTGGGTTCTGCACCTGGTGGTGAATATGAATTTCTAATAGGTAAACCTGGTAGTGGCATTAAGAAGGCCGATGCATTTAGTGGAGCTCATTTGGTGATATTAGTGTTTATAATCCTCGGTAATATTGCACATTTAGCTAAACGTATGCGTAAAGGAGGGTGAATGTTATGGTGGATATTATAACTGAAATTGGCTTATGGGTTGCTGCATTTCTTACAATTGCATGTATTTCAATTGCATATAGGGATAATCCGGTTTTCAAATTTGCTGAACACACTTATGTTGGTGCTGCTATAGGTTATACTTTTGTTGCAGCGCTTAGAAATATTAAGAGTTACGGTATAGATTACCTATATCCAACACTTAAAGATCCATGGTATATCGTACCATTGATTATTGGTGTAACGATGTACTTTAGATATCATCGTACATTATATTGGATCTTTAGGTATGGTATTGCCATAGTTGTGGGTACAAGTGTTACAGCGGCATTTGTTAGATCTATTGAAGCTGATTTTATTGCACAAATTGTTGCTACAGCTTCACTTGATTTCCGTACTGGAACTATTTTTGATATTATTGGAAAAGTCCTCTTATGGGTCTCATTGATAACAGCACTTTACTACTTCATATTCACATTTCCAAGATTGCATACAGGGTCTTTAGCCTTTATTCCAAGGCTTGGTAAAACTTTAATGATGTTAGCATTCGGATATGCCTTTGCCAATACCGTTCTGAGTAGAATTGATTTATTCGTTGGACGATTGCAATTCCTACTATTTGAATGGCTTAGGATACCAACATAAACTTAAATTCTCAATTTTTTTATTATTTTTGTGGCTTTATTTACAACATCTTCTGCATTTATGCCAATTATCCTTATCATAGCTTCTTTCCCAATTTCTCCTAAATCATATATTACATCTGGTGTTTCTCCTAAATCCTCTATTGCCTTTTTCACACCCCATTTCAATGTTCCTCCTTCAATTAACTTTATTTCCAATGGTTCTTCCTTTCTTTTGAATTCAGCTATTTTGAATCCTGCTCTTCTACAAGCTTCCAATATCTCTTCACTATACTTTATGTTCATAGCTGCTCTCATGTTTGGATCAATCTCCATTGCTGATAGTATTACATTTGCTATATGTTTTGATGCTCCGAATTTCACTTGTCCATTTGCTCTTGGAAAACCATTGACCACTGTTATTCTACCATCTATTGCACATACATCTTTAATGCTTTTTGCGTTTGGTATTGCTTCACCGATATTCATTCTAACTTCAGGTATTAATTCTGCTAATTCTTTTGTTTCTTCAATTTTCTCTAATGCTTTTAAAACATTTATCCATGCGTTATACCTATTTGCTTCTTCATATAATTTAGCCATTGGATTTACTGGACCATAACCTCTACCAATATTTAAGCCTTCAATTATTGATTTATCCATAAATTCACTTGCAATTCTAAAGGCTTCAGGTATACTTACTTTTCTAGCTATTAATGCTGTTAATGCTGCTGAAAATACGCATCCAGTTCCATGGGTATTTTTAGTTTCAATCCTCCTTTTCTCATTTTCATAGAATGAATCGTCATAATATAGTAGGTCTATTACCTTCCCTCCTTCTAGATGTCCACCTTTAATTATTACTGCTTCGACTCCCATAGACTTTATATCTATGGCTGCCCTTTTCATATCTTCTAAACCCTTTATTTTGTGTTTTACCATTTCTTCTGCTTCAGGTATATTGGGGGTTACTATTTTTGCTATGGGTATTAATTTTTCCTTTAATGCTTTTATAGCTTCATCCTTCAATAGTTTTGCTTTTGATTTTGCAATCATAACTGGATCTACAATTAAAGGGATCTTTCTAATGCTTATTTCTTCAGCTACGATATCTATTATTTCTTCACTATATAACATTCCAGTTTTAGCTGCATCTACACCTATATCTTCAACTACTGCTTCAAATTGTAATTTTATGAATTCTGGTGGTATTGGATGTATTCCTTTAACGGTCATGGTATTTTGAGCTGTTAAAGCTGTTATTACTGTCATACCATAAACTTGGAATGCTGAGAAAGTCTTTAGATCTGCTTGTATTCCAGCACCTCCACTGGAATCTGATCCAGCTATTGTTAAAGCTTTATAAATTTTCAAATTCTACACCAAATTATAGGTTTAATATTTTGTTTAAATTGTTTATGTAGAAATCGTTTTTAATTTGTTTTACCAATCATATTTAGATTGAGTATGGAATTACTACTTGGATTATGCATTCTACTCTTTTTATCGATAATCTCAATAAAATTTCGATTTCTAGATTTATCTGGAACTTTTTCTGCTTTTATTATTGGTTTTATTGTTATTCTTTTTGGTGGGTTTAAGTGGTTTGCATTATTACTACTGTTTTATGTGGCATCCAGTTTATTCACTAAGTATAAATATGATTTTAAAAGGAGTTTGGGTTTTGCTGAAGCTAGAGGGGGATCTAGATCTTGGAGGAATGTTGTTGGTAATGGTGGTGTAGCAGCATTATTTGCATTGGGTGAAGGAACTTTTGGTGGCGGCATCTTTTTTGCAGCTTTCCTAGGCGCTATTTCTACTGCTTTCTCAGATACTCTAGCTACTGAAATTGGTTTACTATATCCTGGTAAGCCTAGGTTAATAACAAATTTAAGGAAGGTTGAACCTGGTGTTTCTGGAGCTATATCTCCATATGGTGAATTCGCAATATTCTTCTCATCTTTATTAATGGGGTTTGCTGCTTTTATGTTTAATGTTGCACCTGAATTTTCATTAGTTCAAATCCTCTGTATTTCTGTTGTATCTGGTTTTATTGGGTCTACTATTGATAGTTTTATCGGTGCAATTTTTCAAGCTGGATATTGGTGTGATAAATGTAATATGTTCTCAGAGGATCCTATACATATACTTTGTGGATGTAGAGCTAGACTTGTTAAAGGATTTAGCTTTATAAATAACCATATTGTCAATTTTACTTCTACACTAATTGGTGGATTAACTGGATTAATTATTTCATTAGTGTTTATTAGTTTCTAATTTTCTTCTTAATTTTACTTCTTGACATTATATATGATGATATTATAGTTAGTATGATCGCTATTGATATTATTACTATTATTAGTATTTGTTGACTTGATGATTCTATTTCTCCTCTTATGATTCCTCTACTCCATTTATTCACGTTTAATAGTATCTGTATGAAAGCTTGATAACTTAATATTTCAATTTTACTTATTTCACTTATGTCTACTGGATTGTAAAATAGAAACCAATCTACTTCTAGAGTTCTTGTTCCTCCACCATAAAGTTCTATTATTATTGATAATGCTGGTTTATCTCTACCCATCAGACACCAGTTTGCAGCTCCTCCATATATTCCTCCTCTAGCTATTTCATACCCATATATATTTGAAAGTGTTGAAGCTATTTCCATATACACATTTATATATGGATTTTCTTGATATGCTGGTATTAGTATTTGCTTTACCCCTGAGTGTAAATTCAAATAAAACAATATGTTACGCTTCAATAATATGTTTTTTAAAGCTTTTACCTCTGGTTCACTTTCAGGTTCTTCACCTCTATATGTTGTTGAATTATAGTATGGTGAACCTCCAAGAGTCCATGAGTACCCAAAATTCCTATTTAAATCTACACCATTAGCATTACATCTACCATCCTTTATGTGTATAATTGGTATTGGTGGTGAATATTTTGACATTTCTACACCATCTGGATTTAACATTGGTATTATTATTATGCTGAGATTTCTAAGTAAACCTTTACCAACTAATTCATTGTATTCTTCTAAAATTGTTTCTAAAAGTTTATATGCTACTCTAACTCCTATAACTTCACTTCCATGCATTCCTCCATCAATTAATATAACTCCTTCCTCTTTTCCAATTCCAGTAATTTCACAAGCCCATATTTCTCTACCAAGTAGGCTTTTACCAATACTATAAATCTTTAGAATATCTTTATACTTGCTTTCTAATTCCATAAGTTTTATTGTTAAAGTTTTCCAATCGAAATATAAGTTGTTAAAGTATTCTCTTCTAAACTTCATATTTGTTTTTATCATTTTAGCATTTAATGTTTCATTGAATATCTCTATTTCTCCCTCCAATAAAACTCCACTAAAACCATCATAGATAAGTTTCGTTTCATTATTTGATAATATTATACTAGTTTCATTTGTTCCTATAACATTGAATACCCTGTGATCATACAACTGTATTTTATCGTTTTCTTTAATGATTTTTGGTATCCATAGAGGGTATACCTCCCAATTCCATAATTCTCCATAAATTCGCATTCTATTGGTTAGATTATATATAGCCCATAATGTTCTTCCACAAATATCTATTGTTACATTTATTAATGGTGTTTTAGTGTACTTATTCAATGAATTATATGTTACATTTAAGATTCTTCCATCACTTAGCTCATACAATGTGTATATTCCACTTCTAACATCCATAGATTCTAATTTTTCAATGGTAGTATGTGAAAGAATTGGGGTTAATTGGATAAATTGAGTTAAGATCACTATTGTGATGAAGTATGGGTAAATCCTTTTAATCATTTATTACACCATAATCCAAATAATCCATACTTCTTCTCTAATTCATTATTCCAATTTATTTCTCCATTAGATATCATTTTTTGAATTTGTATTTTATATTCTATAGCCTCTATGTATCTTTTATTCTTTAAAGCTTCTTCAAGTTTTTCAAATAATTCAATCTTTTTTTCATTAACTCTTTCTTTTTCAATAGGTTTTTCTTCAGTCTTCATAAGTATTCCTACAACTTCCAACGCCTTCTTCCCACTTTTTGATGCTAGGAATAATGCTTGCTTCTCTGAATATGCATATACTGTTTCTATACTTCCATCAGCCATTTTAACCCTAAAGGGTATTTTCTCCTTTTTCCCACTCATAATACCTATATTTCTATTAAGTTTCTATAATGTTATAACGTTTTCCAATTTAACCTAATATTTAAATTTATATTTTTGTTTTCCCTCGTTTTCTTGGTGTTTCTATGGTTAGAAATGTTATTATTATGGGTGCTGCTGGAAGGGATTTCCACAATTTCAATGTATTCTTTAGGAATAATCCAAATTATAGAGTTGTAGCTTTTACAGCTACTCAAATACCGGGTATCGCAGGTAGATTATATCCACCAGAATTGTCTGGGCCACTCTATCCAAATGGTATACCAATATATCATGAATCTGAACTTCCAAATTTAATTAAGAAGTTTAATGTAGATGAAGTTGTTTTCTCTTATAGCGATGTTTCTCATGAACATGTAATGCATATGGCATCTATAGCTATGAGTTGTGGTGCATCTTTTAGACTTCTAGGTCCAAGGGATACTATGCTTGAATCCAGTAAACCTGTTATTGCTATATGTGCTGCTAGAACTGGTGCTGGTAAAAGTACTGTTACAAGACGTGTTTGTAATATTCTAAAGGAATTTAATGTTAAATTTGTTGTTGTAAGACATCCAATGCCCTATGGTGATTTAAAAGCTCAAAGAATACAGAGATTTGAGAAAATAGAAGATTTAGAACGATATAATTGTACAATCGAAGAGAAGGAAGAATATGAACCTCATATACGTAGAGGTTATATTGTTTATGCTGGTGTTGATTATGAATTAATATTGAAACATGCCGAAGCTGAAGCTGAAATAATAGTTTGGGATGGTGGAAACAATGATTTCCCCTTCTTTAAACCACATCTATTAATCGTAGTTGTAGATCCTTTGAGAATTGGACATGAAGTTAGATATTTCCCAGGTGAAGTTAATGTTAGAATGGCTGACATTGTTGTTATCAATAAAGTTAATGTTGTTGATGATGAAAGTGTTAAAATCGTTGAAAAGAATATTAAGTCTATAAATCCAAATTCAATCATAGTTAAAGCTGCTTCAGAAGTTTATGTTGATGATCCCAATGTAATTAAGGGTAAACGCGTATTAACTATTGAGGATGGACCTACATTACTCCATGGAGATTTAAGATTTGGTGCTGGATATATTGCTGCTAAAAAGTTTGGGGCTTCTGAAATTATTTCACCAAAAACATGTGCTATTGGTTCAATTAAGAAAGTTGTTGAGGAAAACGATCTCCTCTCAATTCCAGCACTAGGTTATAATAGAGATCAACTTTTAGAACTTGAAGCTACAATAAATAATGCTAATTGTGATAGCATTGTTATAGCTACACCCACTGATTTAAGAAGATTTATCAAAATAGCTAAACCATCAACAATGGTAAGTTTTGAACTCGCTGAAATTGGAAAGCCTGATCTCAAGGAGTGTATTTCAAACTTTATTTACAAACATAAATATTAAATTCAATTTATTCAATAGATATTTAAATGATCTCTATGGTTGAAAAACGCATAATATTAATTGTTGTTGATGGTATGGGTGATAGAGCAATACCAGAACTTAACTATAAGACTCCTCTTGAAGTTGCAAATAAACCCACAATTGATGAATTGACTAGAAATGGACTGACTGGTATTATAGATGTTATTGGAGTAGGTATCCCTCCCGGTAGTGCGCCTGCAAATCTTGCTTTGCTTGGTTATGACCCATATGAATGTTATACTGGTAGAGGGGCTTTTGAAGCTCTTGGTTTAGGTTTAGATTTATTTCCTGGAGATATAGCTTTTAGAGCTAATTTTGCTACAGTAAATGATGATTTAATAGTTTTGGATAGAAGGGCTGGTAGATATCTTGTTGAAGGAGATTTACTTGCTGAAGCTATTAATGATATTAAAATTGAATCTTCTCCAAATGTTTCAATAATGTTTAAACATGGTGTAGAGCATAGGGGTGTTTTAGTTTTAAGGGGATCTGGGCTTTCAAAAGATGTTAGTGATACTGATCCTGAAAAGGAGAATGTTAAAATCCTTACTTCAAAACCTTTATCTAATACACCTGAAGCTATAAGGACAGCCAATATACTAAATGAATTTACCATTAAAAGTTTTAAAGTACTATCTTCTCACCCAGCTAATTTATCTAGGATTTCCAGAGGTCATAAACCTGCAAATATAATTCTTTGTAGAGGTGCTGGTACTCTTCCAAATATTAAGAAATTTGAAGAACGTTATGGTATTAAGGGTGTATGTATTGCAGGAGTTCCATTGATTAAAGGTGTTGCAAAAGCTGTTGGTTTAGATGTTCTAAATGTTGAAGGTGCTACTGGCGGTTTAAATAGTAATTTGATGGCGAAGGCTGAAGCAGCTGTTAAAGCTGCCGAGAAATATGAGTTCATATTTTTGCATGTTAAAGGTGCTGATACTGCTAGTCATGATGGATTGATTAAAGAGAAAATTAGATTTATTGAAGCTGTAGATGAAATGGTTGGAAGGATTATTGAAGGGTTAAACAAGTATGAAGTCTATTTATCAATTACAGCTGATCACTGTTCTCCAATAATTATTAGGGATCATTCCGGAGATCCAGTTCCAGTACTTATTTATGGCCCATATATTGTTAATGATGATGTTGATAAGTTTAGTGAAAGAGATTGTTTGAAGGGTGGACTTGGACGTATTAGAGGTTTAGATTTACTTCCAATACTTTTAAGTTACTCATCTAAAGCTAAGAAGTTTGGTGAGTAATTAATATTCCTTTGGGCATACATTGTTAAACCAACATTCATCACATATTTTAATCTTCTTTTGGTAACACCATCTTTCTGCTACGGCCCTAGTAACCATCATTTTTGATGGTTCCTCTGGAAATAACATTTCACTTATTATTTTGTATGCTTTGTATCCCGTATTTTCATATTCCATGTCTTCTATTCTTTTATCTGTTAATCCAAGGCTTAATAGGACTTCTGAGACTCCATTGTCTAATGGTGAGTATACATATGTTTTTCCACTTACATTCCATACATTCAAAACTATTAATAGTAGGTATAGGTACATGTTTGTTATTTGTTGCTCTCCTATGGGGAGACATAATATTGATGTTTTCAATGAATCTATAGCTGTTAAATTGTCTTTGATCTTAGTCATGGTAAGCAAACCATAATAATAAGATTTTATTTTGTATATTTTTTCTGGTAGATCCTTTGAAACATTGAACATTATATGTCTCCTTAGAGATTCTGCAAAGTTTATAAATTCGAAGTTTTCTATGTTAGCTAATCCTTGAGCTAGGTATGACATTGATTTTATTATTCTTTCTACATCAGTTTTATTTATATTGCTAAGTTCATTGCATTCATCTTTTATGGCATAGTATAATAGATCTTCATCAAGATAATAATCAAATTTCGTTACTACACTTTTGAATCTCTTATATTCTTTTGATGGAGTTTCACCTTTACTTCTTAGTTTCCAATTATATTTATCAAATACTGAGTAAACGAATATATCCATAAGCATATTCCTAGTATCTTCTGTTGTAATGTTCAAATTATCTAGCAATCTTTTGTAATGTGTTTTTACAATTTCACTTCTCTTATCCATTTCATTTCTTAGATCTTTTAAGAGTCCCCCCTCGATTTTTGCAGAAAATTTTGTTAGATACTTATCCCATATTCTTTTTTCTTCTTTCTTCATCTTTCATCCTCCTCATACAAATATCATAGAACCAGCATTTTCTGCCCATATGCCCATAGCATTTATATGGTTTTGTACACCATTCTCTTCCAGCTATCCACAGTAATGATATTTTTGCTTTATCCTCTGGAAATAGTTCTTCAGATAGCTTATTTATTGCTTTAGATGCTCTTCTCGGATCCTTCCTAAGATCTTTTAATGTTAAATTGCTTAAGCCTATACTTATATATGTTTTTACTGTATTCCAGTCTATTGGAGTTTCTATGTATTTTCTCACTTCATTCCATATGTTATATATCCATATAGTGTAGTATGGGTATAATGTTGATATCTTAGATCCTATTGATGGGAAGCATTCCAGTGATAATTTTAATGATTCAAATAATTTGTACATTTCAATTTCATTTTTAGTGTAGTTTCTTAGTAGTAGACCAAGCTTTCTTGCTGTTGTTGCCCCTGAAAGTGTTGGCGCTATTTCAAATAATGTAAATTCAATTAGTTTCTTGACAAATTCTTCAAATACATTTATTTCATTATTTTGCATTAGGAATCTAGCAAATAACGTTATACTTTTTGCAGCATCCTCCTTCTTCTTTTTTGCAACTCCAGTAAGAGCTTTACTCCTAAATAATGCTTTTCTAATCTTTTCATAGTCTGTGTAGTTCTCAATTTTATCTAGTGTTCCAACTCTATCTATTACACCAATAAATTCTGTTTGCGGTTCATATTCTGCAGCCCAGAAAAATTGTTCTAATAGTGAGTATATGAATAATCCAAGCAATATCTTCTTCTGAGGATCATTCCTCTTAATCCCTATATTTTCAAATTTTGATAGTAATATCTCTTTGGCTTCATTTTCAAATTTCTCTATAATCTTCTTGAGATTTAATTTTAATTCCAATAATTTGTTTATTTCCTCTTTAACTTTATCTTTATTTATGATGTTTGTTAAAGCCATTACCCTAATTAAGTTTAATAGGTTGTTCGTATTTTCACTTCTTCTATCTTGAAATTCCCATTTTTCACCTTTTATATAGCTATCTATTATTTTCCTGGCAGCTGTATTTTTCTTTGGTTGTATAATTGATATTGCTTCAATTATTGGTAGTATATCTTCTGAGAGTGTATCCCATTCTTTCGTTGATTTTTCAATAAATACTTCCATTAAACTTTCAAATCCATTTTTAATGGCTTTTGTAGCAATCTTATTTTTTGTTTCATGCAATGCTATTAAAACTCTTCCAGAAGCTTCCAAATCTGGATTTATTCCTGCCTTTGTTTTTGGCCATAATCCATCATCTCTTTGACTTTCCAATAAGTATCTTACACATTTATCTACAACTTCCCCCTTAATACCAGCTGTTGCTATAGCTTTTAATGCATATGCTGAAACTATTACATCATTTGAATTATCTTCATATTCTAATGATTCTTCCATCCACGCTCCATTCTCAAGCTGATTTTTAATTAAGAATTTTATTGCTCTTTCTATTCTTTCATCATTTTTTAAACCTATTTTAGAAGCCAATTCTATAACTTTTGCAGTTTCGATTATTCCTGAGGAGTATCCTTTAATCCAATTACGTGGAAATCCTCCATCATCATTTTGAAGGCTTAACAATTTATCCATATAAATCTTAATTTTATCTTTTTCAGTATCAAGTAGTAATAGCAATTCACATTTCTCTATCCATTCTCCCCATTCCATTACGTATTTTGCAACTTTCACTTGGAAGTCTTCTATCATTTTACATCCACTTTTAACTATCTAGATAACGTGAAAGTTTCTCAAATCTAATATATTTATTTTTCCATTGAATCTATGATAACCCTTATTAATTGTTTTTATGATATCTTATTTTTGTGGTGGATGATTTTGGGCGTTAGGATAAAGCCTGATGGGTCTCTGGGACTTAAAGTTAAGATATGGGGTCATTTATTTAGTGAAGTTATTAGAGCTGATAGATGTTCTTTTTGTGGTGCATGTATTGGTGTATGTCCCGTTAAAGCTATTGATGAAAAAGATGAAAAACCTAGTATTGTTGGTAGATGTATTGGTTGTGGTTTTTGTTATGCTCAATGTCCACACACAACATTTGATGTTCAAAGTGTTTCTTCAAAGATTTTTACATCTAGTTTTAAACATGAATCTCTAGGTTATTTGAAGAGTGTTTATGCAGCTAGATCTACTGACAATGAGATTTTGAAGTATGCTCAAGATGGTGGTGTAGCATCCACCATAATTATATATGCATTGGAGTCTGGAATTATTGATTGCGCTATTTTATCTGGTTTAGATTCTTTAGAACCATTTAAACCTAAACCGAAAGTCGCATTTAATAGGAGGGATGTATTGGAATGCGCTGGATCTAAGTATACTGCAAGCCCAAATCTGAAAGCTTTAACTGCCGCTATAGATGAATTTGAAACTAAAAGTGTAGGATTTGTCGGTGTAGGATGTCAAATTACTGGTTTAAGGAAGATGCAACACCATGAATATGGAGCTTTAAAATATGGTTTACCAGTTAAATTTGCGTTAGGATTATTCTGTTCAAAAACATTCTATTACTCATCATTATTTAAAAACTTCCTTGTTAGTAAGGGGATTAATTTAGATAAGATAACTAAAACTGATATTTCTGAGGGGAATCTTACAGTTAAATCTGGAGATGAAATCCTATTATCCATTAGTTTAAAAGAGATAGAAGATTATGGACGTAAATCTTGTGATTATTGTAGCGATTTCACAGCTAGATTAGCAGATATATCTTTAGGTGGTTTAGATTCCCCTAAGGGTTGGACTACTGTTATAATTAGAAGCGATTTTGGTGAGAAGCTTTTTGAAGAATGTATAAATAAAGGTCTCTTAGAAGTTAGGAAGATGGATGTTAAAGATTTGAAGGTTACAACTAGAATTGCTGTTAGTAAGATGAAGAAAGTTACTGAGTTGGCAGGGAAATCTTCAGCTTCTTAATTAATTCTTTATACCTATTTCTAACAGTTACTTCAGTTACTCTCGCAGCTTTAGCTATCTCCTTTTGAGTTCTCTTCTCATTTTCCAGTAATGAAGCTATATATATCGCTGCAGCTGCAAGTCCCGATGGATCTTTACCAGCTGTTAAAATCATTTCCTTAGCCATCCTCACAATTTCGGTAGCTTTACTCTGAACACTTCCACTTAAACCTAATTCACTTGAGATTCTAGGTATGAATGTTTCAGCATCTGCTAATGGTATTTTCACATCAGTTTCCTTTAATAGCAATCTATAACATCTTGCAACATCCTTTCTTCCAGATCTCGTATATTTAGCTATTTCTTCGATAGTTCTAGGTATTTTTTGAGTTCTACATGCAGCATATATACTTGCAGCCATAACCGCTTCTATACTTCTACCTCTAACAAGACCCTTTTCCACAGCTCTTCTATATATCATTGCTGCTTCTTCTTTCACACTCTTTGGAAGACCTAATTGTGCACTTATTCTATCAAGTTCACTCATTGCTTGAGCTAAGTTTCTATCTATTGAACTATGAACCCTAGTTCTTATTTGCCACTTTCTCCATCTAATAACTTCAATTCTTCTCTTCGGTTCAAGCTTCTTACCCATGGCATCTTTATCTCTCCAATCAATAACTGTTGATAATCCTTTATCATGTATTGTTAGAGTTGTAGGTGATCCAACTCTACTTCTCTTCTGTTTTTCTTCAGGTGTAAATGCTCTCCATTCTGGTCCGCTATCCACTATTTTCTCAGTTATTACCAATCCACAATCTGCACATACAATTTCTCCTCTCTCATAATTTCTTATTAGATGGGTGCTTCCACATTCAGGACATTTCTCAATGCTCTGTGAATTAGGATCTTTAACATCCACAGTACTGCTAGTATTCATCTTATCATCACCATTTAAAATTAAATTACACATATAATCACAATCCATGAGTCAGAAATATGAGTTTTTAAATCTCATATATAAACATTTCGCTTTATATTAAAACATTCAATTGAATCCTTAATTATTTATATGTGTTGATCACCCCCATTAAATATTAATGGATGAAAGTGAAAATTTATTATTGGGTTTATATTAAAAATATTTAGTTTATGAAAAGCCGGGTGGTGTAGCGGCCAAGCATGGCGGGCTTTGGCCCCGTCGACGGGAGTTCGAATCTCCCCCCGGCTACCAATAAATTTAAACAATGTTCTATACATAGTTAATTTCATGGGTTTAAAGGGTATTCCATCCCCTGAAGAATTTCTTGGTTTTAAAGTTGGAGAAGATAGGAAACTTGCCAACTGGAATCAAATTTTAGAGTATTTTAAAATTGTTGGAGAACGCTCCGATAGAGTTATAGTGGAATTCTTGGGTAAAACCACTGAAGGCAATGATATGATTCTAGCTATAATTTCTTCATCTGAAAATTTGAAGAAATTGGATTATTATAGGAGTATACAGGAGAAGCTTCATAATCCTGAAGGTCTTAGTGAAAATGAAATTTCAAAACTTATAGATGAAGGTAAAACAATTGTACTTGTTACTTGTAGTATTCATTCCACCGAGATTGCTGCATCACAGATGAGTATAGAACTTCTCTATAAACTTGCAATAGAAGATTCTGATGAATTTAAAGAAATCCTCGATAATGTAATATTACTTTTAATTCCATCACTTAATCCAGATGGTCATGTAATGGTTGTAAATTGGTATAATAAGACTTTAGGTACTAAATATGAAGGTTCAGCTCCACCATGGCTTTACCATAAATATGCTGGTCATGATAATAATAGAGATTGGTTTATGTTGAATCTAATTGAAACTAGACTTGTCGTTGAAAAAGTTCATAATCGTTGGCATCCACAAATAGTATATGATTTACATCAGATGGGTCCATATGGACCTAGACTTTGGCTTCCACCATATCTTGACCCAATAGATCCTAATGTAGATCCCATACTTCAACAAGAAATAGTATTTATGGGTTCTTCAATGGCTAATGAACTTATTGGTAGAGGATTTAAGGGTGTAGCTTGCTATGCTATATACGATGCTTGGACGCCTGCTAGAGCTTATCAGCATTATCATGGTGGTATAAGAATACTTTCTGAAGCTGCAAGCGTTAAAATTGCTACTCCCATTGAAATAAAGCCTCAAGATTTAAGACCTGTTATTGGTTTAGATCCATCTAAACAAAGATGGAATAATCCATATCCATGGCGTGGTGGTATTTGGAGGTTAAGAGACATTATTGATTATGAACTTGCCGCTGTTATTGCATGTCTTAGAAATGCTGCTAAGTATAGGAGATTTTGGATTGCAAATACCATAGAAATATTTAAACGTGCTTTAAAACCTGAAGGGGGGCCATTCGCCTTTATAATCCCTCCAAATCAAAAGGATTTATATAATTTGTACTGGCTTTTAGATATTTTACATCGTGGATTGGTTAAAATCAACGTGGCTGAAGAATCTTTCATTGCTGATGGAATAGAATTTCCAAAGGGATCCTTCATAATATATTTTGCTCAACCTTATGGTAGATATGCAAAAACATTACTGGAAGTACAGGTATACCCAGATTTAAGAGAATCCCCAGAACAACCGCCTAAAAGACCATATGATTTAACTGCTTGGACACTTCCATTAATGATGAATGTTAAAGTTTATACAGTTAATGGTAAATTTAATGTTAAAAGCGTTGAGTTAAAGGAGATTAAATATCCAGATGGAATTATAATTGGCGATAGAAATGCAAAATATCTACTGGCTTCACCAGAGTCTAATGCTTCATATAAACTTGCCATTAATCTTCTATTAAACAATTTTAAAGTTTATAGAATTCCCAATGAAATTAGTATTTCTGATGTTAAACTTCCACCAGGAGTTTTTGTATTTGAGAATGATGATAAATTGAAGGAGAAACTTCCCAGCTTCCTAAAAGGTCTTCCAGTGGTACTATATGCTTGTGATAATTTAACAAATGTAAATATGATAAGTCTCAAAATTCCTAGAATCGGTTTATATAGGAATTGGATTCCAAATGCTGATGAAGGTTGGGCTAGGTTTCTATTCGAAATGTTTAATATACCATATATAAGTATTGGGAATAATGAAATTAGAAATGGCAATTTAAATTCTAGATTTGATGTTATAATAATTGCTGGTCAAAATCTCAATAATATTGTTAATGGTAGGAGTGTTGAAGAGGTTCCTCCAGAATATGCTGGTGGTATTGGTGATGTGGGTGTTGAAAATTTAAATGAATTTGTTTTGAATGGTGGTAAACTTATAACAATTGATGAGAGCTGTGAGCTTCCCATTAAACGTATGTGGATTCCCGTTGTAAATGTACTTGAGAATCTAAAACCAACGGAATTTTATATTCCAGGGTCCATTTTGAGGGTCATAGTGAATAATAAGCATCCAATAGGTTTTGGTATGGATATCGATTCGGCAATCATGTTTATAAATAGTCCAGCTTTTAAATGTCCAGAAGAGTATGTGGTAGCTAAATATCCGAGTACGAATCCACTTTTAAGTGGTTGGATTTTAGGTGAAAAATATCTTTATGATGCTGCTGCCGTAGCTTGTATTCCTAAGGGTTATGGAAAGATCGTTTTATTTGGATTTCCAGTTTATAGTAGATGTCAAACTCCAGCAACATTTAAATTTCTATTCAATGCCATTCTACATTGATCGATAAGAAACCTATACTTTTATTTTCTCTTTTTCATATTTTATTTGGTGTTTATGAAGGGTAGATTACTAATACTACTTTATCAACTAGCAATTATGGGTTCTGTAAATGATTTTATAGATGTTAAAACTGTAGTTATTAAAGATTATTTAGGGGTATCTCAGCAAAGTGTTTCAAGATGGCTTATTGAACTTGAAAAACTTGGATTTATTCATCGGATCGTTCATGGTAAAGGTCAAAAAGTTAAAGTTACAGACAAAGGGCTTTCAGTTTTAAGGGAATTATATGTTAATTTAGGTAAGATATTTGGAGAATTTCCGAGGAAATTTAAAATTAAGGGTGTTGTTTTTAGTGGTTTAGGTGAAGGTGCATTTTACACAAGCATACCCTATTATAGGAAGCAATTCATTGAGAAACTTGGTTTTGATCCATATCCTGGAACTTTAAATTTAAGATTGAAGGGCCCCTCTGATATTGAAGTTAAAAGGATTTTAAAAACTTTATGTGGTATAGTTATTACTGGTTTTTCCAATGGTTATAGGAGTTATGGTGGTGCTAAATGTTTTAAGGCTAAAATTAATAGTATTGATTGTGCATTAATTTTGGTTGAAAGAACTCATTATGGTGATGATGTAATTGAAATTCTAGCTCCAATAAAGATTAGAAATGCTTTAAATCTTATGGATGGAAGCGAAGTAGAAGTTGAAGTTTATTTGGATTAGATTTAACCTAACTTTTTTGTTTTCAATATTTTATATACACAATATTCTCCACACATAGTGCATACCTTGCTCTTTAATCCATATCTTTCATGAATCCCCCTTGCTCTTTCTGGATCTAGAGATAATTTATACATTTTCTCCCAATCTAAATTTGCTCTTGCTATAGACATTTCTAAATCTATTTTTAAAGCTCTTTCTCCAAGTTTAACTATGTCTCCAGAATGTGCTGCAAGTTTTGCAGCTATCAACCCCTCTTTTACATCTTCTTCATTTGGTAATCCAAGATGTTCTGATGGTGTTAAATAACATATTATATCTGCTCCACTCGCAGCTGCTATAGCTGCACCTATAGCTGAAACTATATGGTCATATCCAGCTCCAATATCCGTTGTTAAAGGTCCAAGTACATAGTATGGTGCGCCTTTACACAATTGTTTTTCTAATCGTATATTTGCTTCAATTTGATTTAATGGTAGGTGTCCAGGTCCCTCAACCATTACTTGTACGTTTTTCCTCCATGATTCTTCAACAAGTTTCGATACTGTTAGCATTTCTGCCATTTGTAGATAGTCATGTGCATCTATTATTGATCCAGGTCTTAATGCATCTCCCAAGCTTATTACTGCATCATATTTTGAGAATAATTCAAGTAGGTATTCAAAGTTTTTATATAATGGATTTTCAGCTTTATTTTCTATAATCCATGCTGCAAGCATCGCTCCACCTCTACTTACAATTCCAGCTATCCTATTTGTTCTCATAGCTTTATCTACTATCTCCATAGTTATACCGGCATGTATAGTCATGAAGTCTACTCCATCCTTCAATTGTCTTTCTATTACATTGAATATGTCATCTTCGGTCATATGTATTCCTGCACCCTTCTTAATAGTTGCTTCTATGAAAGCTTGATATATTGGTACTGTTCCAAATGGTATAGGTGATTCCTTTATAAGTCTCCTTCTAATATCATCTAAATCTCCTCCAGTACTTAGATCCATTATTGTATCTGTACCAAATTTTACAGCTATCCTTGCTTTTCTAATCTCCATTTCTGGATCTACATGTAGATTTGATGTACCGATGTTTACATTAACTTTAGTTGTTAAGTTTTCCCCTATTCCAACAATTCTAATATCTTTTCTAACTTCATTTTTTGGTATTATTACCTTTCCCTCAGAAATATATTTAATCAACTTTTCTTCACTTATAAATTCTCTTCTAGCTACTTCTTTAATTACTTCATCTTTTAACCCCATTTTTGCCCTTTTCATTAAACTCATTTAAACCACTCTTCCAATAGATATTGCTTTTATATTTTGATTCCAAATACTATATAATAAGTTTGTGTTTTGGTGCTTGTTATGAGGGTTGTATTGCTCTCTTATACTCCAAATCCTGAAAGGGTTGTTGCAGCTGCTATTAGACAGTGTAGAAGCATTGTGGGTGCTGATAAGTTAATTATGGAGTTAAGTGATGATGATGTTAAGAGGCTTATAAGACAGTGTATCGAAATGGGTCATTTAAGCCCAATTGAACATGCATCATTTACATTCTTGATAGAAGGTATATCTAGAGTGACATCGCATCAACTTGTTAGACATAGAATTGCATCATATAGTCAACAAAGTCATAGAGTTGTTAAAATAGATCCAAATAACTTTATTATTCCACCGTCGATTGAAGGTAATGAGGAAGCTAAGAAGATCTTTACTGAAACCTTGAAAAGTTGTATGAATTGTTATGAAGAACTATTGAAACTTGGTATACCTAGGGAGGATGCGAGGTATATAGTTCCTCAAGCTGTTGGTACATCTATTGTTGTTACTATGAATGCTAGAGAACTCCTTCACTTCTTCAATTTGAGATTGAATGTAGATTCACAATGGGAAATTAGAGAGATGGCTAAATTAATGTTGAGGGAAGTTTTAAAAGTTGCTCCAACAATATTTGAAAAATTCAAAAATCATGTCTCTTAAATGCAGCATTAAATTGAAATGCTTTTTTCAATAAGTTGAAAAGGTAATCTTTATCAATACTGTATTTAAATATAAGTTTATTGAATTTAATATGAATTTTAAAATTCAATGCATAATTAAAGGAGCTTTATTTGTGATTTTAACTTTTTCATTTCTATTTTCGCAAATAGATTGTTCACTTTCGTCAAATCCCAATTTCACCATTAGTGGTTATGTTTTTAAATTTGAGGATTCACATGCGCTTTCCGATGCTATTGTAATAGTTTATCATGAATATTATTCTTGGAGTGAATTTTTGGGGTCTGTGAAAACAAATGAGGATGGCTTCTACCAATTAAACATCAATAAGTATCTTTCTGGTGGCTTCATTAAGATATTCGTTTTTCATATTGATTACAATAGTGGATTTCCAGATAGAGTTCCAGTATGTACATCTATACCTATAAATCCACTTTCAACAATTGAAAGTTTAAATTTGAATTTTTCAATGCTTCCAGCTGCAGTATTAGTTTTTTCTGGTGGATTTATGCATGTTAATTATAGTGATCCAGCAAGTAGAGTTATGTATCAAGTGGAAGTTAAAGATTTGCCTCAAGATTTGAATTGTCTTTTGAAATATGATTTTAAAGATTTATCAAATGTATATTCTATGTTGGGTTTAAAGGGTAATGTTATTCCTGTTCCAGCTGGTTATAAAATAAATGTAATCATTACTGGTGTTTTTCAAGAGACTATGTCTATTCCTTCAACTATAATTTTTGGTAGAACTACTTATACCACAACTCCAAGTATTCGAGAATCTTATTTGAGTGTTAAATTATTTGATGATTTTGAAGTATTATCTTCAAATGATATTATGTATTTTACTATTTATGATGTTTCTCTTAGCGATTCCCTTAGAATTGTAAAATCTATGTATAATAGTGTTTTAAATAAATTGGATATCGCTAGGATGAATGGTTTTTATACTACTAGTCTTTTCTCTCAACTTGATAGAATTAATAGAATGATAAATGAAGCTGAAGATTACTTGGAGAGGGATAATCCTTCAGCTTCATTTGCAACATTAAGGTCTTGCTGTGTTTTGCTTAAAAGTTTATCTTCTACCATCGATGGGATGTATATGGAAGCTTCTTTATCCATCAACTTGCTATTGATATTTTTCATTTTTGGTTCTGTTTCTATCGGGTATTTCATTAGTGAGCGATTGATATTTAAAATTATTGTTTCCATAGTTTCATATGCATCTTTATTATATATTTTGTCTATTAGTTATCCTCTCTTCCCAAAATTTGATATTAACCTTCTCCCCAAAATATTTTCACCTTTAATTCTTATAGCTGGACTAGAGATTTTAAGTCGTGGATTTATTGGTTTTAGATTTATTGTTGATTCAGCCGAATTGTTTTCTGTTTCTAAGAGGAATTTGAAGAGGAGAAAGCTTCGTACAATTTTAATTTTAATTTCTCTAATTGTTTTTACAGCTGGTTCTCTAGCCTTAACATCATTTTCTCTTGAAGTAGATCTATTAACCTATTATAGGAGAAATGATTATGGTGTTGATGGTTTAAGTATTGAAATTAGAGTTCCAGATCATTATGTTGTATCTGGTTTTAGTCCTCGCGAAGCTGAGAATAATCCATATGCACAAAATCTCCCTTCTTCAGTTCTTGATATGATTGAATTATTGGGTCAAGTTGAATATAAAACTTTTAGAGCTGAATCTAAAGCTAGAGTTACTCCCTATACAAGATTTAGTGAAAATACACCTATAATGGGCATTGTAAGTTTCTCCGATTCTTCAGATCCAGTAGCGAAACTTGTCTCATCGACATTTATTACTGGAGGTTTACCAAGTAAAAGTGGTGAAATTGCAATAAGTATATCCCTAGCTTCAAAACTTGGTTTTAAAGTTGGAGATTTAATCCCCATTCCCGTTGGAAATCCATTTAGATTTTTCAAGATTTGTGGTTTATTTGATGATAATGCTATTTACAATTTGCGTGAATTGAGTGGTAGACATGTTTTACCATATAAGATGATTTTAAGTATGAAGGGTGAAGATGGTGTTCCAAATGTTTATGAATCTAGAATTTGTGAGCCAAGTGAAACTGTTTTCATACATTGGTCTGACATTAGTAGTTTTGAGTTGAGTGTGAGTAGAGTTTACGTATATTATAAACTTAATACTGATATTTATTCAATTGGTAAAACTATTGCTCTCAGAGGTGGAAATATACTTTCAACTGTTTTAATTGGTGATGAATGTATAAATATGATTTTAGCTGAGTATCTTTCTTCAAGTGGGTTTGAAGCATTTATACCAATGATCTTAATAATACTAAACGCTACAATATCTGCCATCGCATCACTTCGTGAAAGAGAGTATGAATCTATTGTTATCACTTCTCTTGGAGCTTCCCCCTCACAATTATTTAGAATTTTCATTAATGAATCTATAATTATGGGTTTCTCAGCTGGATCCATTGGATATGCCTTTGGAATCTTCTTATATAAAGTTATGTCTATTTTCAGTAGAATTGCAGTTTTCCCAAAGATTTCATTTCTATGGGTATTCTTTTCCATAATTCTCTCATTAATCGCTTTAGTGATTGGATCTTCAATTGTCTTTAGATCTGCATTGATAGTTGTACCCTCTAAACTTTGGAATATAAAGCGTAATATTCAATATACACCTGAAGGTAGAATTGATATATATGAAGTTCCATTAAAATTGGATCCTAAATATATCGGTGAGTTTTTAAGTTATGTTTTTAATAAGATTAAAAGTTATCCAACTTCAATAGAAGAAAGTATTAGGGTTGTTGATAAAAGGGTTGATAAGGTTTCCGGTAGAGATATACATAAATTAACTTTTACATATGATATTGGTTCAGGTACAGCTTCAAAGAATACTAGTAGGAATATTCTTGAAATTTATGTTGATGATAATGGTGAATGTAAAATACTATTGTATGTTAAGAGTATTGGAAGTTCTTCTGAAAAACTTTCTATGATGGTTGCAAAATTCATTAGACATATCGCTATGGAATGGTCCTCCTCCTATAAATAAATTTGGGAGTGTAAGGTATAAATCGGGATAATATATAATTATTTTGATAAATTATGCAGAAAAAGGTGGATTTCGAAGATTTTTCAAAGATTTTAATGCCATCAGAACCAATACTATCACCAGATGCTTCTAAAGTGGTTTTCACATTGTCTAAGCCAAGTTTAGATGAAAATGATTATATATCCAGATTGTGGATAGCGGATTTAAAGAGCAATGAAGTTTACTCATTTACCAATGGACCTAAGGATGGTAGACCTGCATGGAGCCCATCTGGTAAATATATTGCTTTTACCTCTAGAAGAACCTTGAAGAAGGAAGAGCCTGGAAGCGAAATTTGGATTGGTAGATTGGATGGTGGAGAATTTAGAATGGTTTTAAAACGTAAATTGCCAATATTTAAGGTTGATTGGATTAATGATAATAAATTAATCTTCCTAGGATCATTTGGAACTATTCAGGAGGATATAAAGATTATTGATAGAATAAACTTTTGGTTTAATGGTAGAGGCTTTATACATACACTTAGAAACCATATATTCATTGTTGATATACTTAGTGAAGATGTTAAACAGTTGACTTCTGGAGACTTTGATATAAACTTTATGGCTTTAAATCATTCAAGAGATAAAATAGCTTATATAGCAACCTTAAATGATTTAAAACCCTACATTAATGATATCTTCATATATGACCTTAAAACTGGTGAAAGTAAACGTTTAACTTTATCTAATATGAGCATAAACTATTTAAGTTGGAGTCCAGATGATTCAAAAATAGTTTTTAGAGGCCACAATCTACCTAGGGGGTCAGTATCACATAATAAATTGTATATTATTGATTTAAATACACTCAACATTGAAAAATTAACTGAGAAATTCACTTTGAATATTAGTAATTCATTGAATTCAGATGTTAGAGGCGGAGAAGTCAATGTAGGTCCAAAATGGGTTGATGATGCTATCTACTTTATTGCTCATAATGGTGGTTCCACAGGTATATATTCAGTGAATGTTGAAGATAAGTCTATTAAGCCTGTAATTAATGGTTATAGGAGTATTGAAAGTTTTGATGTTGCTAGGAGAGGATCTGAAAATCTAATTGTTTTCATATCCATGACTGATACTGAACCTAAAGAACTATATTTATTCCATAATAATTCAGAAATTAAAATTACAAACTTTAATTCTGAGTTTTTAAGGAATTACACTATATCTAAACCTGAATATTTCCAGTTTAATGCTAGTGATGGTGTAAAGATAGATGGTTGGATAATGAAACCAGTAGATTTCGATCCAAATAAGAAATATCCAGCTATATTGTATATTCATGGTGGACCGAAAACTGCTTATGGTGCATCCTTTATACATGAGTTTCAAGTCTATGCTGCAAAGGGTTATGTTGTGATATATACAAATCCACGTGGTAGTGATGGTTATAGTGAAGAATTCTCTGATATACGTGGACATTATGGTGAAAGAGATTATATGGATATTATGGAAGCTTTAGATTATGTTTTAGCCAATTATTCATTTATTGATTCATCTAGAATTGGAGTTGCAGGTGGATCTTATGGTGGGTTTATGACTAATTGGATAGTTACACATACAAATAGATTTAAAGCTGCTGTAAGTATGCGTGGTATATCAAATTGGATTAGCTTCTATGGAACTAGTGATATAGGTTATAGATTTGCATTGGATCATATACTTGGGGATTTAACGGCTAAACCTATGGCCCCTGAAAGTGTAAAAATGTTCTTGGAAAAATCTCCATTAATATACGCTGAAAACGTTAATACTCCTATACTAATATTACACAGCCTTGAAGACTATCGATGTCATTATGTTGAAGCCTTACAATTCTTTATTGCTTTAAAACATTTTGAGAAAAATGTAGAAATGGTTTTAGTACCTGGTGAAAATCATGATCTATCAAGGACTGGAAAACCTAAACATAGGGTTGAAAGATTAAAGATAATTGTAGAATGGTTTGACAAGTATCTCAAGCAATAAAAAATTATAATTTATATCCACTTTTTCTCCTTAAAACTCTTCCAGCTTTTTCTCCTGTGTGAATCCCTTTTTCTACGGTTACTACGCCATTCACTATTACATATTCTATTCCAATTGGGTATTTTGCTGGTTCATTGTATGTTGCTTGATCCTTTAATTTTTCGAAATCGAATATTACTATGTCTGCATCTAAACCTATTTTTATAAGTCCTTTATTCCATAACCCCAATACGTTAGCTGGTAATGAAGTCATCTTCCTTATACACTCTTCTAATGTTAAAACCTTCTCTTCTTTAACATACTTTACTATAGCTCTTGGAAAAGTACCATAACTTCTTGGATGCGGTATACCATTAGATAATACTCCTACTGGTGAAAGTGCATATCCATCTGAACCAACCATAACCCACGGTTTTACAAATATCTTTATTAAGTTCTCTCTCTTTTGATTAAAGTTTATTATTCCAATACCCGTTTTTCCCTCTAAAGCTTTTTCTACAAGTTTTATTGCCGTTTCATCGTCTTTTAAATTCCATTTTTCTGCAACTTGTTTAATTGATAATCCTTCCAGTGATCGATCTAATTCATATCTACTTATTATTGCATTTTCAGATCCTCCACGATATTCCATAGCCTTATACAATTCCAACTTTATTTTTTCTCTTAATTCGAGATTTCTCAATCTCTCCAATAACTTTTCTCTTCCACCCTCATTAGCCCATTTTGGTATCCAAGCCATTAAACTTGTACCACTAGCTTCATATGGATATTGATCAGCAGTTACTTCAATCCCCTTTTCTCTGGCAGTTTCGATCATATTTAGGATTTCATCGCATTTATTCCATAATGGTTTTGCAAGTATTTTTAAATGTGAGATTTCAACTAGGACTTCGGCTTCTCTACCTATTCTAATAGCTTCTTCCACAGCTTCTATTATTGATCCTCTATCTCCCTCATCTCTAATATGTGTTGCATATACTCCATTGTATTTTGAAACTATCTTTGCTAATTCTATGATCTCCTCTGTTTTCGCAAATGATTGTGGATCATATCTCAATCCAGTTGACATTCCGAATGCACCATCATCTAAACTTTTAATGAGTATTTCCTTCATTTCATCCATTTCACTTTCTGTAGGTTCTTTTGCATCATATCCTAACACTGCAATTCTAATGTTTGAATATCCCACTAATGGAACGACATTTAAAGATACTCCTCCTTCCTCCAATTTATTCATATATTCCCCCATAGTTGTCCAATCCACTTTTAAACCATACATTTCCTTACTTCTCTCAATATTTTCTCTCATTTCACCTATTACCGGTGCCGCTGAACTCCCACAGTTCCCTATAACCTCTGTTGTTACCCCCTGCATTATTTTACTCATAGCTCTACCATCTACAAGTAGCGTGTAATCTGAATGACTATGCATATCTATGAATCCTGGAGCTACAAATAGATTTTTTGCATCTATTGTTTTCTTTGCATCTACACCACTTATTTTCCCTATGGCTATTATTTTACCATCTTTAATTGCTATATCTGCTTTATACCATGGTCCTCCTGTACCATCAATAATTCTCCCATTTAATATCAATATGTCTACTTCCATTATCCAATAACCTCTTTTATCACTCTTAGAAAGTTTTCTCCTAGAATCTTTTTCACATCATTCTTACTATACCCATGTTCTAGTAATTTTGCTGTTAAATTTGGTAATTTACTAACATCCTCTAATCCTATTGGTGTTGATGATATTCCATCATAATCAGATCCTAATCCCACATAATTTATTCCAGCTACATTCACTATGTGATCTATATGTTTTATTACATGATCTATGGTTGCTTTTCCCTCGCTAACTATGAATGAGGGTGAAAAGTTTATTCCAGTAACTCCTCCCCTCTCTGCTAAGACTTTTAATTGTTCATCAGTTAGATTTCTCCTATGATTACATATTGCTCTTGCATTTGAATGTGAAGCTATTATGGGGAATTTGAAATTTTCAATTAAATCCCAGAAGCATGAATCACTTAGATGTGATACATCCAATAACATTTTCAATTTCCTTATCTCTTCCACAGCGTTTAATCCTAATTCTGTTAATTTACTTTGAGTTCTTGATTCTCCAACACCATCTGCAAGCATGTTTCTTTCATTCCATGTTAATGAGATTGCTCTTAACCCAAGTTTATGGAACATTCTAAGTATTATTGGATTATGTTGTATTGGTTCCGCACCTTCCATGGATATCAATGCTGCTAATTTTCCTTCAACTTTTGCATTTAATATATCTCTTGAATTATTTACCACTATTATTTTCCCCTCAGATTTATCTACTTCCTCATAAAATTTTGCCATCAACTCTAAAGCTCTTGCTGTTGCCTTCAAAGGTTTATATATTGGCTCAGTGTATATAGCGAAGAATTGACATGTTACGTTTGCCTCCATTAATCTTGGTAAATCTACATGTCCAGTATCATTTTTAGCCAATATACTTCTAGGTTTACTCCCCGGTATGTTTGGTCTTGGAAACATATGTAATATTGTATCGCAATGTCCATCTATTATTATGGATTCTGCGTGTATGCTTTTTGCTTCTTCTAGTAATTCCCTTTTTATTTCAATCAATTTTCCACCATACTTATATTTTGTATTTATTGTTATTGAAGCTTTTCATTGTATAGTAAAATATTTAAAATGAATTATAACACTATTTTTGATTTAAACTATGTCTTAGGAGGCTATGCTGATCATGGGGCAACATTGATTAGATTATCTCGCAGAATTATTTGGAAGAACTTTCTACAGTGTGCATTTGCTTTATCTTTTAGTAGTGGTGGACTTTTATCTGGTAGAGTTGTTTCTAATTTAAGTCCTCTCATGATTTTATATCACTGGGTTGTAGCATTATTTCCAGTGGTTTTAACTATTAGAGGTGATGTTGCTGGTGTTTTTACTGGGAATTTAACCACCATGCTTAATATAGGTCGAATTAAAGCTTCTTGGAGAAATAATACTATAGATTTTTATTCTTTAATTAGGGTTTCCATACTATTGGCATATATAGATTCCATATTAGTTGGGTTACTAGCATTTTCCATAAACTTAATTTTTAAACAAGTTTCCATTGGTGAATTCACCAATTTTATTATTGCAAGTCTATTTACATGTGTTATCGCAACTTTCGTTGCTCTTCCCTTAAATATTTTTGCTGCCTTTATTAGTTTTAGGAAGGGATTGGATCCTGATGTTGTTGCATATCCCATTGTTGGGATTCTTAATGATTTTATTGTTTCCCTCTGTTATAGCATTTCTGTAATATTAATTTTAAGTGGAAATTTAATGGTGACACTTATATATCCAATTTTATTTCTTCCAATACTTATATTGATTTGGTATTTTTATAAGTTTGATAGGAGGATTGATATGTATAGGACTATTATTAGAGAGGCGGTTCCAGTAGGGTTTGTTTGTAGTTTTGATGGTGTTATTAATGGTCTCTTACTAGCTAGCTTTATCGAAGATATTGTTCATTATCCTGAGATTCTAATGGTTTATCCAGTATTATTAAATGCTATTGGTGGTGTAGGTTCATCTTTTGGTAGTGTTACCACTACTAGGCTTGCCTTAGGATATTTAGATTCAAAGATTTCTTCTATTTCAACTATGTTTAATGAATTTATTGGTATGCTTCTCTCAGCTTCTTTTATGGGGTTTGTTTATGGTTTACTTGGTTATGGTTTAGCTTCATTAACTGGTTTAATTCCTACATTATCTAATATGCTCTTATTATGCTTTTTAGTTATGTTTTTTGGTTCTACCGTGATAATGTTTGTTTCATATATTGTTGGTTGTTATTCTTATGGTAGAGGTTGGGATCCTGATAACTTTGTAATACCTCTTGAAACATCTATTTCAGATCTTTATGGTGCTATTTTAGTTATAATTTTAAGCTTAATTATTTACCCGTGAATACTTCATTCATAATCTCCATAAAATTTTAATTTATATGACTATTATAATTTATATAGTTGTCTTGGAGGTTTTATTGATTAAATGGGTGAGCATACTCATTCTAATATTTGGAGACATAGGCCTCGTCCTGTTAAGGAAGTTTTAGTTGATATGAAGAATCTATGTGGTTTAATAGTGGATTTAGCTTATGCTTCAGTGTTTTTTGATGATGCTGATCTAGCTGAAGAAGTTTTAGAATTTGAAAGGGATATAGATTCTTTATTGTATGAACTTTGGGCTAGTGCATCTATTGCCGTTAGAGATTTAGAAGATGCTGAAACTCTTGCAGGAGTTATGAAACTTGCAATAGCTATTGATAATATTTCTAATGCTGCTGCTGATATAGTTCAAGTTATTAGACTTAAGCTTGGTATACCTTCATGTTTAAAGAATGCTTTAAGTAAAGTTGAACCTCAATATAGACGATTTATTCCAAATAAAGATTCTATACTTATTGGGAAAAGATTAGCTGATTTAAATCTAGATGTTTATTTTGGAATATATGTTTTAGCTATTAGAAGAGGATCTAAAATAATCATTGATCCTGAAGATTCCGAGGTTATTCTTGAAAATGATGTTCTCATAGTTAAGGGTTCTATGGATGGATTAAATAATTTTAGTAAGGTTGTTTCTGGTGAAATTAAAGATTTGAGGGAGGTGTTTGAAAAATGAATTTTAATGTTATTGAGGAGAAGCTTATTAAGATAATGGATATGTCTAGGTCTATGATTGATTTAGCTTATTACTCCCTTTTATACAATGATCAGAGTATTGCCCATGAAGTTTTAGCTATGGAGGAAGAAGTGGATAGATTACATACAGATTTAGAATTGGAATGTTTAAAGGCTAAGGATATTGACGGAGATATTCATAACATTTTAGGTGTTATTAGGCTTAGTTTATGTATGGAATCTATTTCTGATGCTGCTGCTTCAATAGCTGACGTTGTTATGAGGGGATTTAAATCTCATCCAATATTAAGTATGGTTTTCAGTGAAACTGAAGAAGGTGTTTCTCTAATTAGAGTTGGTAAAGGAAGTGAAATTGATGGTAAATCTCTATCTGAGCTTGAACTTGATGAAATGGGGATTAATGTATTGGCTGTTAGATCTCCAGGGGAGAGATGGATTAAAGATCCTCCGGAAGATTTTACTCTTACTGGAGGAATTCTTTTACTTGTAAGCGGTTTTAAAGATAGTATAGATAAGCTTCGTAAAATGTCTTATTCACCTGAAGAACTTGATTAATCTTATAGTTTTATTTATTATTTAGTTAAAGCTTTATACTCTATTTATCTAGTTTTATTTGGTGTTTTTATGGGTAGATATGCTATTAGTTGGAAGACGCATGAGAAAAGGATGAATTATATTCGTAAAGAACTTGAAAAACGTGAGTGTAAAGCGATGATCTTATTCACACCTTTAAATGTTTTCTATCTTGTTGGATATACGATAATTTCAACTGAGAGGCCTACTGCACTAATACTTCCAGTGGATGATGAACCTATACTATTTATACCAAGACTTGAAGAAGATCATTCAAAATTTAGAGTTCCACATATTAAAAAGAGGATTGTCTATTTTGAATATCCTGGTGTTGAACATCCAATGAAAGTTTTAGCGAGGGGATTAGAAGAATTAAAACTTGGTGATAAAAAGATTGCTGTAGATGCCCCTGGATATCCTGGTATTATGGGTTATGTCGGGCCATCATTAGGTGAAGTATTACCTACTGTTAAAATTGAAAATCTTGGGAAAATTATAAGTGATATGCGTATTATTAAGGATGAAGAAGAACTTTCACTTATAAGGGAAAGTGCTAAGTGGGGTAATTTAGCTCATAAACTTCTCCAGGAATATGTTTATCCCGGAGCTTTAGAGATTGAAGTTGCTGCTAGAGCTAGTTTTGAAGCTTCACTTGCTATGATTAAAGCTCTTGGACCTGAATTTGAACCTGGAACTATGCTTCCAGCTTCAGCTGGTTTTAGAGGTCAAATAGGGGTTTACTCTGCATATCCACATATGTTAGCTTCAAATATTGTTATACGTGAAGGTGATGTCCTTGTTACTGGAGCTGGTGCTAGAATTGGGGGGTATAATTCTGAACTTGAAAGAACTATGATCGTTGGAAAACCAAATGATAAACAAATCAAATACTTTAATATAATGTTGAAAGCTCAGCAAGCTTCTCTAGATGCTTTTAAACCAGGAGTTAAATGTAGTGATGTAAATAAGGCTGCTTTTAAAGTATTCAAAGAAGAAGGTGTACCATCAGAATATATTTTGCATAGGGTTGGTCATGGTATTGGGCTCCAAGGACATGAACCTCCATGGATTGAAGATGGTGATCAAACAATTTTAAAGCCAGGTATGGTTTTCTCATGTGAACCTGGAATATATATACCTGGATTTGCCGGTTTTAGACATTCAGATACCGTAATAATAACTGATGATGGAGTTGAAATTGTAACATTTTATCCAAGGGATATAGATAGCTTAACAATACCATGCTAAAATAAATCTTTAATAACTCAACTTTACTATTTTTTAATGATAGTTTTGAAGATAGGATTCCTACAGTTTAATCCAAAATTTGGTGAAATTGAAGATAATGTTGAAAAGGCATTAATGATGCTTTCAGAATCATCCTTTGACCTTATAGTTTTACCAGAATTATTTAATACTGGTTATTTATTTACTAGTAGAAGTGAAGTTTTAGATTTAGCTGAAGAAATACCTAATGGATATACTTGTAGAAAGCTTATTGACTTCGCATATAAGAAGCATGTATTTATAGTTGCTGGTTTAGCTGAAAAGTATGTTGATAAACTGTATAATTCAGCTGTTTTGATTGGGCCTAATGGTCTTATTGGTGTTTATCGTAAAGCTCATTTATTTAATAGGGAAAAGCTATTTTTTGATGCTGGAAATTCTGATTTTAATGTTTATGATATTGGTTTAGCTAGAATTGGAATTATGATATGTTTTGATTGGTGTTTTCCTGAGGTTGCGAGGATCTTAGCTTTAAAAGGTGCTGATATAATTTGTCATCCAGCGAATTTGGTTTTACAATATGCTCAAATGGCTATGAGGGTTAGGGCTATTGAAAACAGAGTTTACACGGTTACTGCTAATAGAGTTGGTGTTGAAGAGAGGGGTGGATTAAAATTAAGGTATACTGGTTTAAGTCAAATTGTTAATCCAAATATGGAAGTTCTACTTTCAGCTGGAGAATCTGAAGAAGTTGTAGGGATAGTTGATGTAGATCCACTTATAGCTAGAGATAAATGGATAACACCATTGAATAATGTTTTAAATGATAGAAGAGTCGATTTATACAATTTTATACTATCTAAAGTTATGTTTTAAATGATTTAGTTTATATCTTGTAATTTCATATTCTTTTTGGTGATCTTTTGGAAACTGATGTCTTAGTGATTGGTGGTGGAGCTGCTGGTCTTAGAGCTTCTATTGAAGCTAAGAGAATGGGTGTTAATGTTATATTAGTTTCTAAAGCTCCTATTGGTTTTGCTTCATGTAGTTTATATGTTGGTGGAGGTTTTAGAGCTGCCTTTGGCTCATATAGTGTAGAAAGACATTTTGAGGATACTATTATTGGTGGTAGATTTATTAATGATCGTAAACTTGTTAAAGTTCTTGTAAATGAAGCTTCAAATAGATTAATGGAATTAAGAAATTTCAATGTTGATATAAAGTTTAGAGATGGAGGGGCTAGTGTTGGTGATGGTCCTTTAACTGCTGGTTTAGGTTTAATTAAGCCTTTAAGGGATTATGCCAAGAAGATCAATGTAACATTTCTAGAGAATTCTATGGTTTTAGATTTAATAGTTGATGAACATGAAGTTTACGGCGCATTAATATTACATTTACCATCAAATAAACTTATACCAGTATATTCAAAATCGGTAATTATTTCAACGGGAGGGTTTAGCCAGGTTTTCATGAGAAATGATAATCCTATTAGAGTTTCTGGTGATGGATGTGCTATGGCGTTAAGAGCTGGAGCCAAACTCGTGGATATGGAGTTTACTCAATTTTTCCCTCTAGGTTTAGCTGAGAAGGGGAAACCATCATGGCTTTTCCCAGCTTATAATGCAAAGATCATTAATAATGTTGGTGAAGATGTCATTTTAAAATATGGTTTCAATAAACCTTTAGGTAGAATCATAATTGAAAATAGAGATTTATTTTCAAGAGCTCTCTTTACCGAAATATTAAATGGATTTGGTATTGATGATGCTTTAATAATGGATATTGGAAATATGGATCCAATGGAAGTTATGCCTGAATCATCAGTACATCTTATTAAGATTTTTGGTTTGAGTGGTAGTAAGTTTAAGGTTGCTCCCACAGCTCATTTTACTATGGGTGGAATATTAATAGATGATAATTGCAGTACTAATATTCGAGGGCTTTATGCTTGTGGTGAAGTTTGTGGTGGAGTTCATGGTGCAAATAGACTTGGAGGTAATGCGCTTACTGAGACTATTGTTTTTGGTGCTATAGCTGGATATCAAGCTTCAAAATATGCTCTTCAAAAAGATTTAAAAAAGATTGATTCTAGTGAGATTATGAAATCATTTTCCAATAAAATCAATTTTCCCCGTTCTGGCTCTTATATAATTGATGATTTAAGATTGGAATTAAAGAGGGGTATGTGGAGGAATTGTGGTGTTATTCGTAGCGGTAATAGTTTAATGGAGCTTTTAAAACTTATTAATGATTTAAAGGTTAAAGTTTCTGATGTATCCATATCCTCAAAACTTGATGTTTTAAAGTTTCTAGAATTTGAAAATATGCTTTTAGTATCAGAAGTTGTAGCATGTTCAAGTTTAATTCGTGAAGAAAGTAGAGGGGCTCATTACAGAGTTGATTATCCAAATGAATCCAATGAATGGTTGAAGAGGATAGTTTTTACCCTTGATAATGGTAAACTTAAACATTATTTCATCAATATATAATTATTTCAACAATATAGATTTTTATATTGATTTTTGTATACACTTTTCGTATAACCGAAATTTTTATTAAACTGTTTAATAACATTTTTCTGTGTCTGAAATCTTTAAACATAAGAGAATTGAAGATTATCTCATTGCAATTTATAGTTTGATGAAAATTAGTAGTGATGGTTGGGTTAATAATTCTAGTTTAGCTGAATTTTTAGGGGTTTCTAAATCTACCACTACTGAAGCTGTTCAAAGGCTTAATAATATTGGACTTTGCAATTATGTTCCTTATAGGGGTGTGAAATTAACTATTGAAGGGGAAAACCTTGCTTTCAAATACATTCTTAAAAGAGAAATTCTAGAGTGTTTGTATAATTATCTGTTAAAGTTTAATATTGATGAAAAAGTCATATCTGAGATTTGCTCAATTGAACATTATATTGATGATAAAAGTGTTTTTAGAATTTGCAAAGTTCTAAATATACCTTCTCAATGTCCACATGGTAATCCTCTTCCATGTAATAACATTTGTTTGAATGGTGGTAAATGCCCCTTGGAGGTTTAAAATTATGGGTTATGATATGGATTTAGTGGAAAGATTAATGCCAAAAATTCTAGAAACAATATATTCTATGACTCTTTCAGGTATTCAACCCACTATAGATTTAATATCAAAGAAACTTAGTATTCCTCCCTTATTTGTTAATGAAGTCTTAAAATTAGCTCTAAATAAAGGTTTAATCTCGGGTGATAATCTAAGTTTAACAGAAGCAGGACGAGACTTCGTATTAAATTATAGACAAACCTTTATACATGACAAATTAATTCATGGTAAATATGATTTAGAAAATATAAGTTCTGGTGTTGTTCATGAACATTTAAAGTATAGCCATGGTTTAGATGACGACGAGATCAATTCCCTTAAAGATTTTCTCTCAAAATTTGATGGCAATGTTGAAGAAGCTGAACCATTAACAAATCTTCGCCCGGGAGAGAGGGGGGTATTTATGTATGCTATGGGTGGTTACGGTATTCTTAGGAGGCTTTCAGATATGGGGTTGACACCTGGAATAGAGTTAGAAGTTTTATCTGCAGGTCCATTTGGAGGCCCATTTATCCTAAGGGTTAGAGGTTATGAGATAGTTATTGGTAGGGGTATTGCATCTAGAATTTACGTTAAACGTTTAAAGTGATGGTTTATATGTTTAGAAAGAGGATTAATGTTGCATTGGCTGGTCAGCCTAATGTGGGTAAAAGTGTTATTTTTAATAATCTTGTTGGTGGCAGTCAGATAGTTGGTAATTGGCCTGGTAAAACTGTAGAGAAAGCTGAAGGTAAATTGATTTATGGTGATTATGAAATAAATGTTATAGATTTACCTGGTATATATTCTCTTTCCACTTATTCTGAAGAGGAAATTATTGCTAGGGAATATATTGTTTCAGCTAAGCCCGATATTGTAGTTAATGTTGTTGATGCTTCTGTACTGGAAAGAAATTTGTATTTAACACTACAATTGTTTGAATTAAACGCTCCATTAATTATTGCATTAAATTTAATGGATGTAGCTCAAAGTAAAGGTTTACGTATAGATGTTGAAAAATTGAGTAGAATTCTTGGAGTTCCTGTTATACCTATGATTGCTGTAACTGGTAGTGGTATTGATAAACTTGTTAAAACTATTGTTGATGTTTTTGAGGGTAGAATACGTTTATCACCATTTAAAGTTAGGTATGGTAGAGAAGTTGAAGAGAAGGTTTCAATTATAGCTAAAATCGTGGAGAGATATCTTCCTAATTTATGTTCAAAATATCCTTCAAGGTGGATTTCCATAAAACTACTTGAGAGGGATGATCATGTTTTAAGAATGGTTAGTGAGTTATATGAAGGTAAAGTTGTATTATTGTTAGTTCAAGAATTTATTGAAGAATTGGAGAAGATTCATGGTGAATCCATAACATCAATAATATCTTCTGAACGGTATGGTATAATAAATAGGGATATCCTTGCAAATGTTCAATTTATTGAAAAAGAAGCTATACGCCTTTCTCTTTCAGATAGATTGAACTATTGGACTACTCATCCCATAATTGGATATCTGATATTGGTGTTGGTGTTTTTTGGGATTTTCTATTTCATCTTTATTGGTGGAAGTTTTCTTGAAAGCTTATTGGATTATATATTTGATGAGGTGTTTATGCCTCAAATTTCTAGTTTATTGTCATATCATCTTCCTGAACCTTTATATGGTATTATTGTTGGTGGTTTAATCAATGGTTTTATTGCTGTTTTAACAATATCGTTACCTTACATTTTACCATTCTATTTTATTCTCTCAATTTTGGAAGATACTGGGTATATGCCTCGAGCTGCGTATTTAATGGATGCTTTTATGCATAGAATCGGTTTACATGGGAAAGCTTTTCTACCTCTAATGTTGGGTTATGGTTGTAATGTTCCCGCATGTTTAGGATGTAGAATTATGGAAAGTGATCGTGAAAAGTTTCTTTTGAGTTTTCTAGTTGTTTTAATACCATGTAGTGCTAGAACTGTGGTGATATTAGGGATTGTAGGCAGATATATTGGTTTAATTTATGGATTACTTCTCTATGTGGTTAATATATTTGTGGTGATATTAATTGGTCTTCTTTTAAATAAGGTTCTACCTGGATGTCCTGTGGGTTTGATAATGGAGATGCCTGATTACCGAAAACCATTTGTAAAAGCTATTTTAATTAAGACTTGGCGTAGAGTTGAGAGCTTCCTTTATGAGGCTTCGCCTTTAATAGTTGTTGGAAGTGTAATTCTAAGTTTAATTTATCAATTAAATTTGGTTGAACCTATTTCATACATTATGTCACCATTGATTTCCGGTTTATTGGGATTGCCTATTATAGCTGGGTTCCCATTGATTTTTGGTATACTTAGGAAAGAACTTGCGTTAATTATGCTCGAAGAACTTTTTGGTTCAAGTGATCTTCGAATGTTTATGACGTTTAAACAAATGCTTGTATTCACAATTACTGTAATGTTCTTCATTCCATGTGTAGCTACAATAGCCGCTTGTGTTAGGGAAGAAGGTTGGAAGAGAGCTACATTAATATCGCTATTTACAGTAATCCTTTCAATATTTTTGGGTTGGTTAACAAATTTATCATTAACTTTAATTGGATTGTAAACCCTATACCTACTCCATATAGAATCCTATTGGTTCCATAGCTTTCTCCGGTATTATTAGCATTTGACTTACAACATCTTCTATAACTATTTCTGCTATTGGTTTATCTGCTCTTAATCCATAGTATTTTCCTCTAGTTATTTTTGCTAATTCCATCATTAATGCAGTTGGTGTATAAAATACTACTTGCATATCCCTTCTATAATATATCCTCTTGTATATTTCATCTGATCTATGATCTGTATTTATCACTATTGTTTTTATTCCATCTTTAGCTATTAATCTCGCTATATCCAGTGCATCTGCTTGAGCTGGATTTAGAAATCTACTTCTATTCTCTGGTGATAATGGATTTTCTAATGGTACGTTTGCTATTCCATCTGATATTATAACCATTACTGGTATAGATTCCTTCATTTTTGATTTCTCCATCATAAGTATTTCCCTAGCCTTCTTTAAACCTGCAGCTAGAGGTGTGAAATCACTTACACCAACATTAATTAATTTCTCCACTACCGCATTTACGTTTGTTGTTGGATATTGCAGTACTTCTGCATGTTTACCTTTAAATACTATTAATCCAATTTTATCCCTCTTAGCATGAGCTCCCTTTTGTAAGCCTCTTATTGCAGCTTTTACGCTTTCTATTGAGGAAACCATAGATTCACTTATATCTAAAACTATCATGGTTATTAGTGGCATTCTTGTTTCTTTGACTTTAACCCTTATATCATCATAATCTATGTTTATTGCTACACCTTGTCTTTTACTTCTAATCTTTTGTTTTGGAGCTGCACTTCTTATTGTTGGTGCTATGGCGATATCATATGGTTTTTCCTTTGGTAATGCATGTTTAACATATTTCCCCCTCCTAATCCATACTCCTCTGGAAACTTCTGCTCTTCCCTTCTTCCTCCCCTTCATATATTCTGAGGATAATGTTATTTTGAACATTGGTGGTGGAGTTGCCATTACATCATAAATACTTTGAAAGATCTTTCTACCCTTATCTATAGCTGCCCTATAACTTGAAAGTATCTTTGTACCTAATAATGATATGTATTGAAATGCTCTTGCACCAAATTTCTGTATTGGTGGAGGAGCCTCCACTATCTGTTCTTTTACTAAAATTCTATGTGTAATTATCCTCTTTGCCTCCTCCTCTTGTACTCTAACGGCTTTAACATAAGCTATCTTTCTCCTCCTCGATAATGCATTAAGAATTGTTTGAAGAAGCATGTATCCTCCAAGTGCTATTGCAGCCCATTTATATAATTCTCCACTCATTAGTTCACTAACCTCTTCCCATCCCTTACCCATAGTTCCAGCAAACATTAATGTTACTGCTGCAAATGCAAAATAGAAGACAAAATAATACATAACCATCATTATCACTAATGCTATTGGCATAGGTATATTCCATGTCTTCTTCTTAATTTCAGGAGGTTTTGATATTTGTGGTAAAGCCATTCCTTCTCCAATTTCAACTTTCACTTGTTTTATTTCTTCTTCAGTTTCTTCAGCTTTATCTTCTGCTTTTGAAACTGTGGTTGCTAATGCTAGTGTCTGCTTCAATTCTTCACTAGTTATCTGCTTAAATTCTTCACCTTTAATTCTATGTGGTAATGCTAATTCAGCTGCACTAAGTATGTCATCAATACATACTTCTAATCTTCCATCTAAAGCTGCTAATACTCTTGATACTTTAGTTATAATAATGTCTGGCCTATGACCATCTACATTCATCTTTATACATAATTCCACTGTTTTTTCTTCAATTTCCCTCGGAACTTTTACCATTGGGAGAATTTTCCTTGCTTCTTCTATTTTCTTTTTTACTTCAATCTGTTTTCCTTTCCATTCTTCAATGAATTTTAATGGATCCTCTTCAAATAACATGTTTCTAATGGCTATGGTGTTTCTACGTTCTACATCTGTTATATCTTCCATTTTTACACATAATGCAAATCTATCCAGTATTTGTGGTCTTAAAGTTCCTTCTTCAGGGTTTATTGTACCAATCAATGTAAATCTAGCTGGATGCACCAATTTTATTCCTTCTCTCTCCACTACATTCCATCCAGATGCTGAAGCATCAAGTATTACATCTATTAAAGAATCTGGGAGTATATTTACTTGATCAATATATAGTATTCCTCTATTTGCTTGCGCTAATAATCCTGGTTGAAAAGCTTTCACACCTTCTCTTATAGCTTTTTCCCAATCTATTGATCCTACTACTCTATCTTCTGTAGCACTTATTGGTAATTCTACAAATGGCATTTTCATTTTTGCAATTTCAATCTTTTCTCCATTGGTAATCTTCTCTTTACATTGATTACACATTTCTTCCACTTTATATGGGTTGCAATGGAAAGTACATCCTTCAACAATTTCTATTTCTGGTAGTAAGTCTACTATGGAGCGTGCGATAATAGTTTTTCCAGAACCTTTTGGTCCTATTATTAGTACTCCACTTATTGTTGGGTCCACTAGTATTGTGAGTAATGCCTTCTTCACTTTCTCTTGACCTACTATTGCTGTAAATGGATAATTTAACCCTCTATTACTTAACACTCTTATTCAATTCTTATATGTATCTTTATTTTAATAAAGTTGTTTCTAGTGGATATGTTTTCACTAGAGTGAATTTATCATGTAGATAGTTACTAGTTTTACATAATAGTTATTTATATTGACTTGTTACTATTTATTTTAGTTATGTATATTGATGTTCATGTACATTCTTCATTATCAGATGGACTTTATAATCCAAGTAAAATTGTTAAATATAGTGTTGGGAGAGTTGATGGATTAGCTTTTGTTGATCACATCTATAATGTTGATTCATTAAGTTTACTTAATAAACGGTTTAAAGTTTATTTAGATGCTAAAGTTAATGATTTAATAGTTTTACCTGGAGCTGAATTTTCCTTTGATTTTGGTCATGTAACTGTAATTTTCCCAAGTTTTAAATGTGATTTTCCAGATAGGTGCATATTAGATTTCCATCAATTTTACGATTTCGTTAAAGATCTTGGTGGTATTATTATTGCTGCACATATATTTCGTTCTTCTGGTATTGGTGAGAGAATATATAATCTTAAAAATTATTTTGATGCTTTAGAAATATATCCATTTAAAACATCTTTAGATATTTTCCCATTGAAAATACCATTGATTGCAGGTTCTGATGCTCATACACCTTGGACTATTGGATTTGCATGTACCTTTATCCATGAAGCTAAATCTAATATTGATGACATTATAGAATGTATTGTTAAAGGTAAAGCTATTCCAATTATACGTAAATCTTATTATTTAAGGAAGATACTTGATTCACCCCATCTATTGAAATTTTTTGTTAAACGTATTTCTCCACGATTTTAAATGCTTCGGGAATTTTCTCCACCACATCAGTTGCAGTTATATGATACCCTTTTTCAGAAACAGCTATATCTCCTGCTAAACCATTTATAAATGCTGCTGCTACTGCAGATCTAAATGTATTATTAGTCCAAGCTAGGAATGTTGATGTTACCCCTGTAAGTACATCTCCAGTTCCACCCACAGTCATACCTGGATTTCCAGTTCTATTAACCTTAACCTTTATGCCATCTGAAATTATATCATAATGTGATTTCAATAGTATTGTTACTTCGAGTTTTCTTGCTTCATTCATGACTATTGGTATTCTATCTTTCCATCCTTCTCCTTCTTCATTTGGCAGAGTTATTCCCGTTACTATTTTGAATTCTCCTGTGTGTGGTGTTACTATTGTTCTTGTTCCTTTAACTATTGATGGGTTTTTAGCATAAGCTTTTAGTGCATCTGCATCTATAACTAGGTTTTTACCTTTTTCAGCTGCCATCTTAAATACTTCCATTGCATTGTCTAAAACTTCTTGTGTAGAAGATAATCCAGGTCCAATAGCTACAACATCTGCTTTTTCAATTTCTTTTTCAATAATCTTTAATCCCTTTGTATTTAAGTATTCTCCTTCATATTCTTTAACTATTAAATTTGGTGAGAAACTTCTTATGGCATTTGCAATTTTACTTGGAGTTATGATTATAGATATATCGGCTCCAGTTCTTAAAGCGGCTAAAGCTGTTAGAGCTGGTGCACCTGTGTATTCTATGCTACCACCAATAACGATTATTCTACCGAAATCACCTTTATGTGAAGTTTCCCTTCTCCTTTTAATGTTTATTATGACGTCTCCAGGTCCTGCGAATAATTCTACTTCTGGTGGGATTCCAATGTTTGATACTATTATTTCACCAGCATATTCAGTTCCATCCTTTGTCATTAACCCAATTTTTGGTTTGTGATGTGTAATGGTTAAATCAGCTTTTACAGCTACTCCCAATGGGGTTCCGTTATTTGGATCTATACCTGATGGTACATCTATTGATACTATCTTTGCTCCACATTCTCTTGCGTGATTAATAATCTTTATTATTTCTGATGCTGGTGGTTTTACTAAACCTCTTATACCAGTTCCAAGTAGTGCATCAACTATAACCTCTGATTTAGTCAATAACTCCTTTATTGAATCTATTTGACTTGTATCTTCAATTACTATTGTTTTTATTGATGATTTTAATTCATTTATTATCTTCCAGTTTATTTTTGCTTCTTCACTTCTTATACTTTCTGGTCTCCCAATAAGTATAACTATAATCTCTATCCCCAATCTAGACAAATGTCTTGCTGCAACAAATCCATCTCCACCCTTATTTCCACTTCCAGCCACTATAGTTATACATTTTTTCGGTTTTATCATTTCAAGAATTATCCTTGAAACTTCTGCACCTGCATTTTCCATTAACATTAATCTTTTTATACCTAGATATTCACAATTTACGTCTATTGCTTGAATTTCCTCTACACTTAATCCCTTTTCTATTTTTTGCATCATCTAGTAATTGGTTGCACTATATACTTTAACCTTTTTACTACTGCTTTCCTCATTTATTTTCTCAAGGAACTCTAGTAATTCTAATCCCACAATTTTATTAAAACATGTGGAGCACAAAAATTTCTTTTCACCGTTTTTAAGGATATATTCATACATTGGTTTTAGATTACCTCTGCTAATGGTTAAGCTATTCCTTGAAAGTTTTCTTCCACAAATGTGACATCTCTCTTTCACACTTACTTTTCCCCTAGACATCGTTGTTTCACAATACTTTATGTTTCAACTCTTTTATAAGCTGTAGTTTATACATACATTGAAATCTACAATTGATTGTTTATGCTCTCTTTTCTCCATGCTTTAAATGTATTTTCTTTTGCATTTAATTGATCAATACAACTTGTATTTACTTAGTCTTGATGCATATATCTTCATATATGTAAACTTTAAAGATTATATTTTCGAGGTCTAGAATTTATTTAGGGAGTATTTTGCAAATTTTTCTCGATAAAGTTATATTAACTGTTCTTATGCTTACTGAAAATAAACCTATTTGCAATATTGATGAAATAATTGAATACACATTTTTATCATTTGATCATGTAATGGATTATCTAAAGCGTTTAATGGAGCTTGGGTTTATTGATTTTATTGATTTTGATGGTATATTGTCCATTAAGGTTAAAGATAGATTGAAACTTGCATATTACGCTATTGGTTTAGGTATTGATGTTAAGAGGGTTTCAAAATTTTTGAATTGGAGGGAATTTGAAAACCTATGTTTTGAAGTTTTAAAAACTTTTGATTATAGTGTTTATAAAAATGTTAGGTTTAAAATTGATTCAAAAAGATTTGAATTGGATTTAATTGGTTTTAAAATTCCATATGTTATTTGTTTAGATTGTAAGCATTGGTCTATCAATCGTCCATCAATTATTGAAAGAGCAATTAAACTTCATAATGATAAAACATTACTTTTCTCAAAGGTTTTTAGAAGTTTATTTAATTTAGATTTTAATGGTAAAATCTATTTCATTCCTGTGATAGTTACACTTTTAGATGAAAGTTCTGGGATTTATAATGGTTTACCTGTAGTTTCAATATTTAAGTTTAATTCCTTTTTGAATGAGCTTCCATATGGTATTGGTTATATAAGGTTACTGGAAGCTTAATAATTATTTATATTTTACGGTTAATTACATTTATTTACTTTATTCTTCTTATTCATTTCGTAATTTATCGTTTAAGTTTAGTGGTGTGTATTGATTATGTTTTAGTGTGGATAAGGTGAATTTAATGTGGGAATCTATATATGAGGATTTACGGGCATCTAAAATCTTTGATGAAGATAAATATATGGAATTTGCTAAATCTTATATTAAAGAGGTTTTTGGAGATGAAATTGAGATTATTCGTAAACATGTTTATGTGTACAATGATTTTTGTGAAGATATTAAAACAATATTGAATTCCCCATATATAATACATTCAAAACAGCTTTCATCATTTCTAGAAGATCCCCTAAATCATATCATAAATTTATTTGTCTCTAAATCATATGAACTTATATTAAAGGATCTTGATTTAGAGAATTTTAATTCAATAATTAATTTGACGATCAAGAAGTGTTTGGAGTCCAATTTGAAACTTATGTTTCAGAATTTCGTTGTTTTATCTATTCCCTATAATTTACATTCCCATGAAATAAAGATTATATACCCACGTAATAAGTGGATTATTTTGTCTCGTAAAGGTTTTCAAGGTAATAATTCCTTATCTCCAAATTATGTTTTAGAAATTGATGGTGAGAGATTTAGTTTCTTTGTGGAAGCTCCACGCCCTATTGAACGTATAAAGAAAGTTAGGCGTAGTTCAAAGTTATCATTGAATGCAGCTCCAAGACCAGATATAATGATTTATCATAGATGGGTTAGAAACATTCTTCCAAGTAAAAGTTCAAGTAATTCAAGAAATATGTTGGTTAAACGTCCATTTATGATAATTGAATGTAAGGAGGTTGATGGTTGGTGGAAGAAATTTAGATTTTCTAAGGGGATAATGACTTTAACTAATGGTAATTTAGAGAATGTTAAAGCATTAGATGTTATTGATGTTTACCTTTCGTTATACAAACCTAAAAAGATGTTTGTAGTATCTAAAGTTAAAGTTCCTAGGGGGGTTAAATATAGGTTGAGTTTAAGGGGTATTGAAACAATAGATGACACTGGTTTCAACCCCTTTAAAATTTCTGAACTTTCAAATTATTTATTGGATTTTATTGGTTAATTTTTCTTTCACTTAGTGTTGTGATAAAGATTCCAGCTAAGGTTGTCATCATTCCAAATATTTGTGTTAAATCAATTTTTTGTTTTAAGATTGTATATGCTAAAATTGTTGATCCAATAGGTTCTCCCAAGGTTGAAACTGCAACTATTACTAATCCCAAATTTCTAAGTAGATAGTTTAGTAGAGTATGCCCCATTAACATTGGTATCATTGTTATCAATATTATGTAGATCCACGTTGATTGCGGGTATATTATGAAGTTTATTTTATTTATCATTATGTAGATTAGAGTTGTTAATCCTCCAATACCATAAACTCCCGTTGTTAATGTTAATGTGTCCATGTTTTTCCTTGAAATTTTATTTATTGAAAGATATGTTGAAAATGATAATGCCCCTATAAGTGCATATATTATTCCAAGATATTCTATTTCTGTACTTATCTCCCATACTTTAACCATTATTGCCGCTCCAATTATGGCTGTAATTATTCCAATTAAATGTATCCTTTTTATTTTTTCTCTAATTAATGAACCAATTATGGTTGAGAATATTGGATGTAAATTTACTATTGTTGTACTTAATGCCACTGGGATTTTATATAATGATTCCATCCAAAATGAGAAGTGTATCGCTAAACTTATACCGGAGAATATTATTGGAATGTTTAATACAACTTTTATCTCCTTATTTTTTATGGATGTTAGAAAGAGGGTTATTATTGAAGATAATGTCATCCTCCAGAATGCACATACTATTCCTGGAGCATTTGATAATAGTACTAGTATTGATGCCCAAGATACGCTGAATATTGCCACCATCAATATTATATAGTCTATGAGCATTTGAACACCTAATCAAATTATCCCCTATTCTTTAATTCATTTTCAATCCATCCTAGTTTCTCATGGATCAATGTTGTTATTGGTAGATTGTATGGACATTTTTCTTCACATTGTCGACATAGTTTACAGTTTGGAACAGTATTTTTTGCTTCTTCATAAATTTCTATTACTTGTCTACTTATTCCAGTTCTATTAACAAATTGTTTTATTCTTAGTAGTTGACTTATTGGTATCCCTTGAGGGCATGGCATACAGTACATGCATCCTCTACAAAATATTTTCTCCATATTCCTCCTCTCATATTCAATTATTTCTTCTTCCTCTTTTGTTATTTCAATTCCATCCTTTATGCTTGAAACATTTTCTTCTACTTCAATTATGCTCTTCATTCCCGGTATTGCTACAGTTACATTATGTTTTAATACGTATTTCAAAGCTATTTTTGGGTAATTTATTTCTCCTCCAGCTATTGGCTTCATTGCTATAATTCCAAGGTTCATTTCAATGGCTTTTGGTATAACATCTATTTTTGCTTCATCTGATAAGTAGTTGAATGGGAATTGTATTGTATCAAATATATTTGTTTCCATAGCTTTAATTAATACATTTAAATTATGGCTTGTTATCCCAATACATCTAACCTTACCCCTCTTTTTTGCTTCCTTTAATGCTTCTATAGCACCATTACTTGACAATACTTTCTCTAGAGTTTCATGGGTACTTACATTATGTAATTGCCATATGTCTATGTAATCTGTTTTCAATTCAGATAAACTTGTTTCCAAATCTTTAATGGCATTCTCATAACTCTTAGCTGTTGTTTTAGTTGCAATTATCACTTCTTCTCTAACATCATTTAATGCTTCCCCAATTTTTCTTTCACTTGATCCATATACTCTTGCAGTATCATAAAAGTTTACTCCAAGTTCATATGCTCTCCTGATCACTTTTATTGCTTCTCTATCTTCAACGACTTGTATTGGTATCCCACCGAATCCTATTGGAAAAATCTTTAATCCCGTTCTACCTAGAGTTCTAAACACATTAATCCCCTATAATTTTTCTTGAAATAAGTTATTATACTTGTTATCAAATTAATATTTGGGATGTATTTTGAAGGAAGCAATGTTATATGAATCTATTGGTAATGGTAATGTTAAATGCAATTTATGTGCTCGTAGATGTATAATTGCTGAAGGTAAAACAGGTTTTTGCCGTGTTCGTAAAAATATTGGTGGAAAACTTTACTCATTAGTTTACTCTAAAGCATGTTCTATTGCTTGCGACCCTATCGAGAAAAAACCTTTATTTCACTTTAATCCAGGGGCATCAGTTCTAAGTATAGCTACCATTGGCTGTAATTTTAGATGTTTATTCTGTGATAATTGGGTTATTAGTCAAGAAGAGGAAATTTATGGTCGTGAGATTCCACCTGAAAGAATAGTTGAATTAGCTTTAGAAAATGATTGTCAGGGTATAAGCTATACGTATACTGAGCCAACAATATTTTTCGAATATGCATATGAAACTTCAAAAATAGCTAAAAGTAAAGGTTTATTCAATACCTTTGTAACCAATGGGTATATGACTCCAGAAGCCGTTAGAACTATAGCTCCATACCTAGATGCAGCAACTGTAGATTTTAAATGTTCAGCAAATCCAGAGGCATATAGAAAGTTTTCCAGTGTTTTCGATGTTAATCCAATATTTGAATGTCTACTGGAATTGAAGAGAAATAATATATTCATTGAAATCACAAATTTACTAATACCTGGACTTGAAGGGTGGGAGAAAGATCTTGAAAATCTATGTAGTTGGATCGTTAATAATTTAGGTTTTGAAATACCATTCCATATACTTAGATTTCATCCAGACTATAAAATGTATGATCGTCCCTCAACACCCTCATATATGCTTAAAACAGCTGCTGAAATAGCTCGTAAAACTGGTTTAAAACACGTATATTTAGGGAATGCACCAGAACTTAAAGGTGAAAATACCTATTGCCCAAACTGCAATAAACTTCTAATTGAAAGATATGGGTTTCAAATTTTCATTTATGACCTTAAAGATGAATCTAAATGTCCTAAATGTGAATACAATTTAAATATACGTGGAAAATTCTGGGGTGGAAGAAGCTGGATTAAAAATATAATTTAACATTCTAAAACTTAAATTGTAAATTAAAGTTGTTGACGATATATATATTTGTTTCTACAAAATTTTATTTGATGTTATATGTTTTCTAAGAAGTTTAATTTAAAAACAATATTTATCTTAGTATTATTCATATCATCTCTCATCCTAGGAGTTTGTATTGTAGCTCAAGAAATGGATAAGGTATATCTGGCTATAATCGTAACCAAAGATTACAAAGCTATTCCAAATGCAAACATATATATCTTTGCAACTGCACCCAATGGAACTAGATTTATAAAAGCTACGTCAACAAATGAACATGGAATAGCCACAATTACATTATCAATAAAAGATGTGATTAAACCATTAATTGATTGGAATGAAGCTGAAAAGAGAAGTATAAAACTACACCCAGTACTCTATATTACAGCAATAGGTAAATATGAAGGGTATAAGTATTTTGGAGTTGAATCAACAGAGTTGCCATTAACAGCTATTGGTCCATTAAAAGCTAATGTAATTGTGGAGTTAACTGATAAACTTACAAAAGTTGAAGAAAAACTTGGAACAATAATTACTGAGCAACAAGCTCCTCCATGGGCGAGATTAATATATAGTAAAGAAGAGTCAAAACGAGAAACTCTATTTAAAGTAGTTACTGATCAACATACTAGAGCAACTGCTTATTATGAGGTAACAAAATATGGGATAGTGGGTTTTAAATGTACATTTTCCGTAACTCTATACCCAACAAATAATATTATAATCCCATGGAAAATAGGTAAAGAAATAACTGTTATTAGTAATTCTGAGAGTAATGAAGTTACTTTTAGTGTTGGTCAAAATAGTGTTGGTTATGTTTCTTGTTTAGTTACATGTACATATGAGTGTTGGGAGTATGAAGAACCTGCTAATGGTGGAGAAGTTTATAGAGAGCATAGAGTATACATAAGATACCATTTACCAGAAACCTTAATGGCTGTGAAAGGTGATGATGATATAGAAGGGACAGAAATATATCTAAAGAGTGCTGCTGGAAAAGGATGGAATACTCCTGCAACTGGTGTAAATCTTGAAGGTGATGTTAGTATGAGCTTTGCTATACCTGTATTTGGCTTTGTAATTAACATACCACAACAATATCTTCCAATACCATTAAAAATCCCCATAGATGTCGCTTTAGTTATTAAAACTGGATATGCTGTGAGAGCTTCAGTACATATATTCGGCGAAGAAGGGTACACAGTTTACGTTTACTATATTGAGGTTAGAAGGACTGTTAATGCATACTACAATTTTCCAACGTGGGCTATAGTATTAAAAACATAACTTATGATATTTTTCGATAATTTTATTATTTGAGGTACTTCATTTTATTTTGGTATTTGATATGAATGTGTATGGATGGATATTGAGTAGAGCTATTGAATTAGAGAATGAAACCATAGGTTTTAGACGTGAAATACATATGTATCCTGAACTTGGTTTTCAAGAGAAGAGAACTGCAAAACTTGTTGCAGATATGCTTAGTAAATGGGGTTATAGTGTTCAAACCGGTGTTGCTGAAACTGGTGTTGTTGGTATTTTAAAATGTGGTGAGGGTAGAGTTGTAGCTTTAAGGGCTGATATGGATGCCCTCCCAATTCAAGAAGAGAATGATGTTCCATATAAGTCTAAGATTCCAGGGGTTATGCATGCTTGTGGTCATGATGCTCATGTCGCCATGCTTCTTACAGCCGCTAGAATTTTATCTGAAATAAAGGATAAACTTAATGGTTCTGTGAAATTAATTTTCCAACCAGCTGAAGAGATGGGTGGTGGTAAGAGTGGAGCTTTGAAGATGGTGGAGGAAGGTGTTTTAAAAGATCCTGATGTTGAAGCTATATTTGGTTTTCATGTTTGGAATGATTTAGATGTTGGTAAAATTGGATTGAAGGAGGGACCTATACTTGCTTCTACTGGTAGATTTGAAATTGAAGTTAAAGGTGTTGGTGGTCATGGTGCTTCCCCCCATAAAGCTGTGGATCCAATTGTAGTTGCTTCAAGTATAATATTGAATTTACAGACTATTATTAGTCGAAATCTCGATCCATTGGAATCTGGGGTTGTTAGTGCATGTTCCGTACATGCTGGAACAGCATTTAACATAATACCTGAAAGAGCGAATATAATTGGTACATATAGGGCTTTAACATTTGAAGTTAGAGATTTATTGAAGAAGCGTATTAAGGAGATTGCTGAGAATACTGCTAAAGCTTTTAATGCTGAATGTATTGTTGCTACAATTGATGGTGTTCCACCAACCATAAATCATCCTGTAGCTACTAGGATGGCTAAGAGTGTTGTATGTGAAATTGTTGGTTCAAATAATGTTGTTGAAGTTAAACCTAGTATGGGTGGTGAAGATTTCTCATATTATCTTGAGAGAATTCCAGGGGCATTTCTAGAACTTGGAACTAGAAATGTTGAGAAGGGTATAGTGGCTCCCCACCATAATCCTAGATTTGATATAGATGAATCTGCATTGAAATATGGTTCTGCAGCTTATGCAGCATTAGCATACAGATACTTAACCTCTGGTTTCTAAATCTTCCTCTTTATTTTTATTATATGTTCTCCTTCTTCTATTAGCCCATATGTTAAGACCAATGTCTCATTATCCTTTACATATCCCTCCCTCATTAATGCTTGATATGTGGCCTCTAATCCCTCCATATACCCTTCTGCATCAACTTTTATGGTTTTTAAACCCCAAATCATAGATAATTTTCTAAGTGTTCTAATGTTATTTGATGCTGCATATACTGGTACTCTAGGTCTATATGCAGCAATTCTTGCAGCCATTCTCCCCTTTTGTGTATATACTGCTAATTTTGAGTTTATAGATTCTGCAAGTACAACTATACTATGTGCAAATCTTTTTTGTAAATCATCATCTATGGGTTTTAACTCTATGTTTATCTTTTCTTCATTTGCTTCTATTATACTTTTAAGCCATTCTACTGCTTCCACTGGATATATTCCAATGGCTGTTTCTCCAGTTAACATTATTGCATCCACCCCCTCTATTATTGCATGTGCTACATCTGTTACTTCTGCTCTTGTTGGTGTTGGATTTTCAATCATTGATGCTAACACTTGTGTTGCTACAATTACTGGTTTACCCTTTAATCTTGTTTTTTCAATTATTTCTCTTTGTAATACTGGTATTCTCTCTAATGGAAATTGCATACCTAAATCTCCTCTTGCCACTAATATCATATCTGATTCTCTCACTATTTCCTCCAAATTCTTAACAGCACTTACGCATTCAATTTTTGACATTACTGCTGTTTCTTCACATCCAGCTTCATAAAGTATCTTCTTTAATTTCTTCACATCCTCTCCACTTTTAACATAACTTAAGCCTATGTAATCCAATGAGTTTTCCACTGCAAATTTTATGTTCTTTAAATCTTCTTCAGTTATTGCTGGTATATTAAATTCTTTCCCCCTTACAACTATTCCCTTCCTTGAAGTTATTTCACCAGGTGTTAATGATCTTACTTTTACTTTATCCTCCTTTACGTCTTCTACTTTCAACATTATTTTCCCATCGTCCATTAAGATTATATCTCCTGGCTCTATGATATCATAGAATTCTATGTATGGTAATGGTATATTACCTTCATAGTCTTTTTGTTTATTTAATATCATTAATTCCATGTTCATTTTCAACTTTATTGGTTCACGTAATTCCCCTATCCTAACGCTTCCACCCTTTAAATCTCCCCCAATCCCTATTATTACGTTTAATTCCCTTTCAATAGTTCTTACATATTTTACATATTTCCTCCATTCTTCTTCGCTTCCATGGCTAAAGTTTATTCTAAAGGCTGAAGCTCCTTTAATTACCATTTCCCTTATGGTTTCAATGTCTTTTGTTGATGGTCCAAGTGTAGCTATTATCTTTACCCTCATAAATATCTGAGATATACTTTACATGATTCATTTTTTAATAGTTGTTATTTTTGTTTCATTTAATCAGTTGTTTAAATTTTACATTTTTGTGAAATGCAAAATATAAATAAATGTTTACATATCTTTTTCATAAAAGGTGTTTTTGTTGATTGATATTGATGATATGCGTGAAATTGCTCGAAGATATAAGAATCCTTGTATGTTGATTATAGGTTCACATTCAGCTTTGGATGCTTGGAGTGGTGCTAGGAGTAATAATTTAAGAAGCATAATATATACGACTAGAGATAGAGCTATTATATATTTGCATAATGCTATTGCAGGTAGAGTTGACGAGTTTATTGAAGATTTACCTCAAGTTATTTCTAGGGATGTTTTAGTTGTTGAAGATTTACACGATTTAAAGGGTGATTGGAGGTATGCTATCCTCATTTTAGACAGGTATTCTGATATTGTGAAACATGTTGATGATCTAATCGAATTAGAAGCTATTCAAATTCCAAATAGAGCTTTTTCCGTTTATGTTGGTGGAGATGATTATTGTAGTGTTATTGAAAATGATTTTTCAATACCTATTCTTGGTTCTAGGAGGCTTCTTAAAATTGAAAATAGAGGTATCGATAAAGATTATTATTGGTATCTTGAGAAGGCTGGTATTCCCCATCCAAAACCTATTCTATATGAAATTTATAGTAGGGGTATAAGGTTTAAGGAGCCTTATGATAAACCTTTAATTCTCAAAACTTATCATCCAAATAGAATTTTTGAGAGAGTATTTATTTTTGCTGCTGATTCAAGTGATCTTGAACTTAAAGTTGAAAAAGCTTTTGAAGATGGTTATGTTAATGAGGATTCTATTAAAGCTGCTAGAGTTGAAGAATTGATTTTGGGTCCACATGCGAATTTCAATTTCTTCTTTTCACCAATTAATTCTATTAAGTGTTGGGGGAGTGTTGAAGAGTATTATTCTAAGCTTTACAATATAAGTTTAGATGAAGCTAGAATTTGTTTAGCTAATGAATTCTTATCCATTGATGAACGTAGAGAAACCATTTTAGATGGTCTTAAGAGACTTCCAATAGATGTTCAGCAAAAGTTAAGCAATAAAATTCTTCCATCTTTTGAAGTTACCCTTCACGTCATGGTTAGTGTAAGAGAATCTTTAATAAAGGATGTTTTAAGATGTGCAAATAGATTTTTACTTTGTTTAAAGGATGAAGTTCCACCTGGAATTATAGGTGCATGGTGTCTTCAAACCATTATAACTTGGGGTAAACCTAGTGAATATGATTTTAAACCTTCTTTAAAACCTGATGTCGAAGTTGCAAGTGTTGGTTTTGGTTTATATGATAGTATTACTAGGGATGCTCCAATGCATATACCTGTTACTCAAGATGTTGCTTTAAGGCATGGTGGTGGAACTAATGTTCATATGGGATTAGGTGGACAGTATTCCAATGTTAGGTATAACAGGCGTATAAGTCTTGGTGAACGTATTGGATTGGAGATTAAGCGTGCAATCAATTTGAAGGCTTTAGATATGTTGGTTACTTAATGAGGTGTCGTGATTGTATATTGTTGAAAGATATCCTGATCCATTTTCTAAAAATGGATTTGTTGAAACTATTAGATATTCAAATCTTAATTTCCCATTGTTTAAGAGAGGTAAAGTTAGAGATGTATATGAACTTGGGGATTATCTAATATTATTCCATAGTGATCGTATTTCTGCATTTGATGTGGTTTTGAAGGAGCTTATACCCTTTAAGGGTGTTTACTTGAATAAGCTTACCTCTTTTTGGTTTGAGAATACTAAGAATATTTTTCCAAATCATCTTGTTGAAGTTGTCGATGATAGGTCGATTAAAGTTGTGAGAGCTGAGAGAATTAATATTGAATGGATTGTTAGAAGTTATCTATATGGTTCAGCTTGGAGAGCTTATTCCAGTGGTAAACGTATAATTTCAGGTGTTGAACTACCTAATGGTTTAAGTTATGCTGAAAAGCTTCCTCAACCAATACTTTCAACAACTACAAAGTCTGATTTTGGTCATGATATTGAAATTAGTAAACGTGAAGCTATAGATATGGATTTGGTTTCACGTGAAGAATGGAATGAACTTGAAGAAGCATCTTTTAAGCTTTACTCATATTATAGTAAGGTTGCTGAAAGTGTTGGATTGATAATTGCAGATGTTAAATTTGAATTTGGTAGATATAAGGGTGAATTAATTCAAATTGATGAAGCTCCTACACATGATTCAGCTAGAATTTGGATTAAGAAATATTATCGTGTTGGTGTAGCTCAAGAAGGACATTGTTTAGATAAAGAGTTTTTAAGAGCTTATTTAATGGCTAAAGGTTTTATGGGTGATGGTACTCCACCAGATTTACCTATGGATTTAATAAAGCAAATTGCATGGAGAGTTAGAGGAGCATATGAAGTTTTAGCTTTGAAACGTAATGTTGATGATTTACCATTAAAAAGTTTAAATGAATTTTTGTGAGTGGGTATTATGGAGAATTTAACACATAATTGCGGTGTTTCTGCTATTTATAGGTTTGATGGCGGTGACGTTATAGACTTCTTATATTGGTCTCTTGTATCTTTAAATCATAGGGGACATCACTCTTATGGTATGGTTACATATGATGGTTCTTTCCATGTATTTAAAGATCTTGGTTTAATTTCTGATATTTCACTTGATAAATTGTCTTCTCTATTTAAAGAACTCGTTGGTAATATTGGTTTGGGACACGTTAGATATGCAACTAGTGGTGAACTTTCTAAACTCAAATTGTCTACTGATATTCAGCCATTGATTGTTGGTGAAGATTTAAAGGTATGTATTGCTTATAATGGGAATATTACTAATGTAAAATTACTTCGAGAGAAGTTACTATCTTATGGTTATAGTTTTAAGTGTACTTCTGATACTGAAGTTTTAGCTTTAATTTTGTTGCATAATTTAATTGAGGGTTATAAGATTGAAGATGCTGTTAAAAGAATTATGAATGATGTTGATGGAGCTTATTCAGTTGTTGGTTTACTTAGTGATGGAACATTATTCTTCTTTAGAGATCCATGTGGTATTAGACCATTGGTATATGGTTTTAGTAAAAATGGTAATATGTTTATGGTGGCATCTGAAAGTTCTGCTTTAAACTCCAATAATATAAGAGATTTTAAAGTTGTAGAACCAGGATTTCTCTACACATTATCTAATAATAAATTATCTATTAAAAAGATCTTTGAAGGTGCTCGTGAAAATTTATGCTCCTTTGAATTTGCATATTTTGCTAGACCTGATTCTAAGTTTAATGGTAAATATGTTTGTGAAGTTAGGCAAGAGTTGGGTAGGAAACTTGCAATTAGGTATAATGATATTGCTAGAAGGGTGGATGTTATTGTTCCAATTCCTCAAACAGCTGTAGATGCTGCTTATGGTTTTCATGAAGTTTCTGGGAAACCAATGCAGCAATGGATTGTTAGGGATAGATATGTTAAACATAGAGCCTTTATATTGTCTCCAGAGGATAGAACAATAATTTTGCATCGTAAGTATAATATTCTTTTTGATAAATTAAGGGGTAAGAAGATTGCATTGATTGATGATAGTATTGTTAGAGGTGACACCCTTAAAACTGTGGTTTCAGAATTACGTAAACATGATGTTTCTGAGATTCATATTTTCGTAACTTTTCCAAAGATTATTGGTCCATGCTTCTATGGTATTGATATGGCTACCTTTCAAGAATTGGCTGCCTTTGGTAGGAGTGATGAAGAGATATGTAAGTTTATTGGTGCTGATACAATTAATTATCAAACTATAGAAGATTTTGTTTCCGCTATTTCATCAAGTAATTTATGTTTAGGGTGTTTAACTTTGAACTACCCCACTAAATATGCTATGGAGCTTTCACGTTTAGCATTAGAATTAGCTCTTAAGGGGGTTAAGATTAAAGGTAGAATAACTGAAGAAGTTTAATTGGGGTGTTTTATATGGGTAAATTCAATTTTAGAGTTGAAGTTTGGTTGAAGGATGGACTTGTTGATGCTGAAGGTAAAACCGTTGAAGAAGCTTTAAGGGATTTAGGTTATAATGTTATGGGGGTTAGGGTTGGTAAAGTTTATTCTTTTACTGTTTATGCTAATTCTATTGATGAAGCTAAAAGTATTGTTAATGAGATTTGTCAAAGACTTTTAGCTAATCCAGTTAAAGATAAGTTTTTTGTGAGTGTGTTGAATCATGAAGTATGATGTTATTACTATACCACCAGATATCTATAGATTTTATTTATCCAATTTTACTGATGATGATCTATATTCCTTATCAAATAATTTAAGATTAAATTTGAATTTTAATGAACTTAAATCTATAAGAGATTATTTCGTTAATAAGCTTAATAGAGCTGTTTTTGATTTAGAATTATACTCTTTTTCTCAACTTTGGTCTGAACATTGTAGACATAAAGTTTTTAGAGGAATAATTGTTGATGATAATGGGAATGTTATTGTTGATGATATTTTGAAGAGTTATATTGCTAAAGCTACTGAGAAGTGTAATAAGCCGTGGATTGTATCCTTTTTGAAGGATAATGCTGGTATAATTGAATTTGATGATAAATATTCTATAGCTGTTAAAGTTGAAACTCATAATCATCCTTCAGCTATAGATCCCTTTGGTGGTGCTGCAACTGGTATTGGAGGTGTTATTAGAGATATCCTTGGGGTATGGGCATCTCCAATAGCTTGTATAGATGTTCTATGCTTTGGACCTTTAAATTATCCATATGAATCTATTCCTAAGGGTTTGAAGCATCCTAAATATTTGTTTAGAGGTGTTGTTAAGGGTATTGGTTTTTATGGTAATAATATGGGTATACCAACTGTTGCTGGAGCTATCTGTTTTGATGAGGGATATGTTGGTAATGTTGTTGTTTATGCTGGTTGTATTGGTATTCTACCCACTTCTACATATAGATTTTCAGCTAAACCTAGAGATAAAATAGTTTTAATGGGTAATTCCACTGGTAGAGATGGTATTCATGGTGCTTCTTTTGCTAGTAGTGATTTGAAGGAGGATTCTGAGCGTATTGCTAGATCTGCTGTACAAATTCCAGATCCAGTGGAAGAAGAAAAGTTGAGAAGAGCTATAATTAGGATTAGAGATGAAAATCTAGCTTCTGGAATAACTGATCTTGGTGGTGGAGGTTTAGCTGTTGCAGTTACTGAGATGGCTGGTAGAATTAATGGTGGGGCTAGAGTTTTCTTGGATAGTGTACATTTACGTGAAGATTTACTACCTTGGGAGATTTGGATTTCAGAATCTCAAGAAAGGATGTTATTAATTGTACCTGAAAATTCTGTTGATAAAGTCCTTGAAATTGCTTCTGAAGAAGAATTGAAAGCTTCAGTCATTGGGGAATTAATTGATGAACCTTGGATTGATGTTTACTATAAAGGTTATTTATTATGTCATGTTGAAACCAACTTCCTATTACATCCACCAAAAATTACACGTATAGCTTCATGGATACCACCAAAATTTGAAGAACCTATTTTAAGTGAACCAGAGAATTATGGTGAAGTTTTATGTAAACTTTTATCATCACCAAATATTTGTAGTAGAGAAGAAGTCATTAGAACTTACGATCATGAAGTTCAAGGAGCAACTGTCATTAAACCTTTACATGGATTTTATGGTGGTCCAAGTGATGCCGCAGTTCTTAAACCCATATCTGAATCTTATAGGGGTATAGTTGTTTCTGTTGGAATTAAACCTTGGTATAGTAGAATTGACCCCTATTGGATGGCTGCATCAAGTTTAGAGGAAGCTTTAAGAAATAATGCTTGTGTTGGTGGTAGGAGAATTGCTATACTCGATAATTTCACTTGGGGAAATCCTGAAAAGCCTGATAGACTTGGAAGTTTAGTTAGAGCTGCAAAAGCTTGTTATGATTTTGCAGTAGAATTTGATACTCCATTTATATCTGGTAAAGATAGTTTATATAATGAGTCCCCTATGGGACCTGTATTAGAAACTCTTCTAATAACTGCTATTGGGATAATTCCAGATATTAGGAAAACTGTAACATTAGATTTTAAGGGTATTGGAGATCCAGTTTTTATTGTTGGTTTAACGTTTCCAGAACTTGGAGCTTCACAATATTATCGTTTAATGGGTTACATAGGTTCATCGGTTCCAAAGGTTAATGCGAAATATTCTAAGAGGATTATGGATTTTGTAATTAATGCTATAGATATGGGTTATGTTAAAGCTTGTCATGATATATCTGATGGTGGATTGGGTGTAGCTATTGCTGAAATGGCTTTATCAAGTGATTATGGTGTTGAAGTTTATTTGAATAATGTTCCAAGGAGTAATGTTTATCGTGATGATATACTGCTTTTTTCTGAGAGTAATGGTAGATTCATATTAGAAGTTGATAAATCCTTTGAAGATGACTTTATTAAATTGCTTAGAGAGTGGGGTTGTGATGGGAATATTATTGGTAGAGTTACTAGTTCATCTAATGTTATTGTATATGGTTTGAAGGGTAATCTTCTTTTTGATTTAAAGACAAATGTTTTGAGGGATTGTTGGAGGAGTGGTTTAAAGTTATGAAGCCTAGAATAGTAATTATTAGAGTTGCTGGAACTAATTGTGATGTTGAAACAGCTAGAGCCGTAGAAGAATGTGGTATGAGTGCTTCAATAATTCACACTAAGAAGTTGATTGATAAATGTGTAGATTTATCTTCATTTCATGGGTTAATAATTCCTGGAGGTTTCTCATATGGTGATTATGTTAGAGCTGGAGCTATATGGGCTTCTAAGATTCGATCAAAATTAATTGATGATTTACTTTCATTTTGTAAATCTGGAAAGCCTATACTTGGTATATGCAATGGATTTCAAGTTTTAGTTGAAATTGGTCTTTTACCCGGTTTTAATAGTGGTTTCACGCCGAAATTAGCTTTAGCCCCCAATGATTCTGGTAAATTTGAGTGTAGATGGATTTTCCTTAAGCCATCTGGTAAGAACAATGTTTTTATGAGGTATTATAGTGAGGATATGATTGTTAGAATGCCTGTGGCTCATAGTGAAGGTAAATTTATTGCATCTAATGATGTATTGAATTTATTGGTTGAAAGAAATCTTATAGCATTTAGATATTGTACACCTAATGGTTCTCCAGCTAATGGTCTCTATCCATTTAATCCCAATGGTTCTTACATGGATATTGCTGGAATATTTAATGTTGATGGTAATGTTATGGGTTTAATGCCTCATCCAGAGCGTGCAACTTACTTCTGGCAATATCCCAATTTTACATTACAAAAATTTAATGATATTTATGGTGATGGCTTTTGGATATTTAAATCTATGTATGAATATATTGTTGAAGAAATTCTTTAATCAACTATTTTCTTAATAATTTTTTCAGCATATTCTATTGTTCTAGTAATTAACTTATTTATTTCACCAAGGTAATTTTCTGGTTTTAAAAGTTCTTCGATTTCTTCAATACTCAAATACTTTCTTATTCTTTCATCTTTGATAAGTACTTCTTTAAAGCTTAAATTACTTTGTTGGGTTATTCTAGTTAAATCTCTTAAGATTTCATGGGCTTCTGTTCTAGCTAATCCCTTTTCCACTAATTTAATCATTACATTTTCACTCATTACTGTTCCTTTAGTGATTCCAATATTACTTCTCATCCTTTCTTTGTTTATTACCAAGTTATCTAATACTTCTATCATTGAATTAAGCATTTCATCTATTGTTAGTAGTGTATGTGATATTAGGAATCTTTCACTACTACTATTTGTTAAATCTCTCTCATGCCATAATGGGATGTTTTCAAGTGAAATTATTACTTGTGATCTGAGAACTTTAGCTAATCCACATATCTTTTCTGAAGTTACTGGATTTGCCTTTTGAGGCATAGTACTACTTCCAACTCTTCTACCTACCCCTTCAGCAAGTTCACTTATTTCCGGTCTCATTAGTTCTCTTATTTCAATAGCTAATCTATCAAGTTGACTTCCAAGTATAGCCATATTGGAAGTTAATTCTGCAAATCCATCTCTTGGAGCTATTTGTGTTGATATTTCATGTGGTTTGAGGTTAAGTCTTCTCAAAGTTTCTTCTTCAACTATTATTCCCTTATCCCTCCAAGAAGCCATTGTTCCAACAGCTCCTGAAATTTTACCTTTAATTAATCTATTCTTCATCTCAATTATCCTCTCTAAACTTCTAGAAAATTCATATACGTAATTTGCAAATTTGAATCCTAATGTTATTGGTAGTGCATGTTGACCATGAGTTCTCCCAATCATTAAGGTATCTTTATATTCAAGACTATATTTTATTAATTTCTTTATTATTTCTACTAGTTTTCTCTCAATTATTTTTAGTGCATCTCTAATTATTAGGCTCCATGCAGTATCCACTATATCGTAACTTGTAGCTCCTAAGTGAACATATTTTCCAGCTTCACCTGAAACTTCGGATAATGCTGTTGCTAATGCCATTATATCATGTCCAAGTTTCAATTCCAATTCATCGATTCTTTCAATAGTAACTTTTGATGCTGATTCTTCAATCTTCTTTGGAATCCATTCTTCAATTATTCCAGCTTTTGCTAATCCATATGTTAATGCAACTTCTACTTCTAATCTTCTCCTCATTATTTCTTCTCTACTGAAGAGTTTCCTCATTTCTTTACTTCCATATCTCCATTCTAATGGACATATTTCAGATGACGTTTCCATCACCCACTTACTTAACACTTCTCATTTTCAATCTATATTCTTTAAGTCTTTCCTTTAATTCATCATATTTTAATGCTAGTATTTCTATGGCTAGTAATGCTGCATTCTTATGATTATCTATGCCAACGCATGCTACCGGTATTCCAGGTGGCATTTGTACTATGGATAGTAGTGCATCTAATCCAAGTAGTTTTACTTCTCTAGGTAATCCTATTACTGGCTTAATTGTTTTCGAAGCTATAAATCCAGGTAGTGCTGCCGATAATCCAGCTATTGCTATAAATAATTCTGAATCGCTTTCCTCAATATACTTTGATAATTCATCTGGGTTTCTATGTGCTGATAAAACTTTGTATTCAACTTCTACATTAAACTCCTTTAAAGTTTGAACAACTTTATCTCCAATTTCTTTATCACTTTCACTTCCAATTATTACGGATACTTTCGGCATATTTCTCAAATCGTTATTGTTTATAGTAGTATTTTATGTTTTCCTTCATACATTGTAAATAGGTTTTAATAATTGTTTCAAAAATTTATTTTTGGTTGTTTTTGATGTCTAATGTTTATAAGTCTATGGGTGTTGATGCTTTTAAAAGTTCTATTAAATTTTTTGAGGGATTAATTGTTAAATCATTTCCATATGCATTTACTAATGTTTTAAAACTTAAGGATGGTAGATGCGTATCTCTACATGTTGATGGTGCTGGAAGTAAACCTATTATTGCATATTTAGCATATAAAGAATTTGGGGATTCTAGATTTTTCGAAGGTTTAGCTCAAGATGTTTTAGCTATGAATTTAGATGATATTGTTACTGTGGGGATTAGACCTTTATTATTTGTGGATTATATTGCATTAAATCCATTTAAATTGGAGAGAGATGTCGTTATTAAATCTATAGGTTTAGGTTTTAATAAAACCTTAGATCTCCTTTTAAAGATAAGTATGTTCTCTAATGCTTTTTCACCAATTTTTATTGGTGGTGAAACTGCAGATATGCCTGATCAATTAAGGACTATTGATGTTGCTGGAGCTGTTTATGGTGAATGTGATTGTAACATGATTATTGATGGTTCAAATATTGTTGATGGGGATGTAATTTTGGGTTTAAGTAGTTTTGGGAGAGCTAAATATGAATCTAATGTTAATAGTGGTATTATGTGTAATGGTTTAACATTGGCTAGACATATTTTACTCAATAGTTATTATGGTTCTAAGTATCCTGAAACCTTTGATTATGAGAATAAATTTAGTTATTTGGGACCTTATAAACTTGATTCCTATGTAGATGAACTTGATTCGACAATTATGGATGCATTATCCTCTCCAACAAGGATATATACACCAATAATTGCTGAAGCTTTACATAAATATGGTTGTTTTATACATGGTATGGCTCATATTACTGGTGGTGGGTTATCTAAGATTTTAAAGGTTGGATTTAACATTGATTACATCATTAATTCACTTCCAGATCCTCCACCAATATTCAAATTAATTCAAAGGATTGGTAAAATCGATTTAAGGGAAATGTATTCTGTTTTTAATATGGGGATTGGATTTGTAATGATAGTTGATGTTGAAGTTGTAGATGAAATTATAAAATTATGTGAAAATTATGGTGTTGAAACATTTAGATTGGGTGAAATAAAGAGGAATTCGGATGGTGTTAATCGATTAATAGTTAAGTGTAGAAATATTAAATTTGAGTTTAGTCGTGTGGTTTAACACTTTTTTCCATTACCACCATGGTTGTTGTAGACATAACCTTCTTTATCTTCCTAATCTTCCAAGTTATGATTTCTCTAAGTTTATCTAGGTTTTCAGCTTTTACTTTTGCTATTATGTCGTAAACACCATAAACTATAAATGCTTCTTCTACTTCTCCAATTTCCCTTAAAATTTTAAGAACTTCTTCCTCAGCTCCTATTTGTGTATTTATTAATACAAATGCTTCTGCAGACATTTTTATCCTTAATTATAAACTATATTTTTATTACTTATTACCTTTTCGTTAAGTATGTAAACTAAAACTTTATCTTTTTAGTTCTTAGAAATTTTAAAGCTAATTGTATTGATTTGGGTTTGGATGGCGATATACATGGATGTCAAAAATGTTAAGCGTCATGCAATTTTTGGATCTTTAAGTGAAGTTTTACATGGTAACCTACTTGTAATGATTGTCACTAGTGGTATTTGGACTTTTGGAGCATCTTTTGCAGCTCCATTCGACACATTATATTATATGGGTCTTGGAGCATCATATGCGGATATCGGTTATTTAACTGCTATCTGGAGTCTTTCTAGAATGTTCTCATTGGTTATTGGAGGTTATCTTGCTGATAGGATTGGTAGGAGACGTTTAGTTGCTCATTTAAGTTTTGCTTTAGCATCTGCAGAATTATATATAGCATTAATTCCAGATTGGAGATATGCAATACCCCATAGAATTTATGATGGATTTATTGGAGGTCTTAGAGAACCTGCATTTAGTGCTTTAATTGCTGATTCTACTCCGGTTGTTAAGAGAGCTTTAGCTTATTCTGCATGGCAAATTCTTCCACCTATGTTTGGTTTAATTTCACCAATAATTGCTGGAGGTTTAATTGATTTTTATGGTTTAATACCTATGATGAGAATATTTCATTTTATAACGTTTATTTGTGGTTTTACTGCTTCAACAATTAGAGTTAAATATCTTAAAGAAACTTTAAATTTAAATGTTAAATTGGAGACTAGCGAATTTCATTTATCTCTTTCATTACTTAAGAATTTTATTCCCCCATTTAAACATATGAATAGACCTTTGAAGGTTTGGTTGATAATGAATTTCATGGGTGGCATATTTAGTTCTGCTGCAAGTCCATATTGGGTTGATTATGCTGTTAATGTGATTGGTTTAAGTAAAATGTCTTGGGGTACTCTTGATAGTATTAGGAGATTTGAAAATTTAATTGTAAGTCCAATATTCGCTGCATTATCTGATACTGCTGAAAGATTTGGAAGATTGAAATTTATTGTACCTACAGCTTTTATTTCACCAATAACCAATATTGGTTTTACATTTAGTAGGAATTGGATGGAAGTGTATTTTTGGCTTGCATTAGCAACATTTTTATCCTCTGCTTCTGCTCCAGCGTCATCTGCATTATTTACTGAGTATATGCCTCGTGAATATCGTGGTAGGATTATGGCATCCTTTAGTTTAATTAACACCATGGCTTCTATGATTGGAGGTATTGTGGGAGGGCATATTTATGGAAATATATCTAAACAATTAGTTTTCATTCTTCTTTCAATTGTTGGATGGATAAATGCTATATTAATCTTAAAGTATTTTGAAGAACCCCGTTTTAGATATGAGTGATCTTATTGTTAGGAAACTATAAATTTAATCTCTTTAGATATATTCTCTAGATTTATATGGATGATGTAGTTTTAATCGGGTTTGGTAATATTGGTAGAGCTGTAGTCTTCGATCTTGTTAAGTCTAATATTCACCCTCTGGTTGTTGATGTTGATAATGAGAAATTGAAGATTGCCTCCAGAGAATTTGGTTTGGAAACTTTAAATCTCGATGTTTCAAATCCTCTATTAATTGATAGATTGAAGGGATTTAATGTTGCCATTACAGCATTACCTGGAGCTATAGCATATAGAGTTTTAAATAATCTACTTAATCTTGGCATTAATGTTGTTGATGTTTCTTATTTTCCAGAGTCCCCATGGTCATTGGATCCTATTGCTCGTGAGAAAAATGTTGTTTTAATTCTTGATGCTGGTTTTGCACCTGGTTTAACCAATATTCTCCTAGGGTATTTCCATTCAATGTATGGTGGATTAAATATTGGTAGAATTTATGTTGGGGGAATATCTCTAGATTCAACGGTTCCATTAGGTTTAGTTTTAACATGGTCTGTTGAGGATTTAATTGATGAATATATTAGGCCTGCGAGAGCTATATTAAATGGGTCTGAAGTTAATTTAGATCCATTATCGAATACTGGAGAAATAGAAATTCCAGGGGTTGGGGTATTTGAATACTTTGTTTCTGATGGTATTAGAACAATGTTGAAAACCTTTAATGGGTCTAGTGAATTGATAGAGTATACATTGAGATATAAAGGTCATTTGGAGATTATGAGATCGCTTAAAAAGATTGGTTTACTTAGTTATGATTCTTTAAATATTGATGGTGTTAAAATTAAAATGAATATTTTAACTGCAAAAATTCTCAATAAAATTATGGTTAGAAATGTTCCAGACCGTGTGGTAATGTATATTGAAGCATTTTCTAATAGCAATATTCATAGGAAGTTCATTATGGATTTATGTTATGATTTTAATCTCAATATTACTGCTATGGCAAAGACGACTGGTTTCACTCAATCTTCAATTGCTAAAATGGTTATCGACAATATAATAGTTGATAAAGGATTATTGCCACCGGAATTTATTGGGATAAACTTAAAGTATTTCGAAGTATTTAAACGGCTTATTGATGATAGAGGTTTAAAGTTTCTTGAATTACCTTAATACTTTGGTGATTCTTATGGTTGGAATTTTAGATCTTCAAAATATGGTTGATGAGTGGATAAAGAATTTTGGCGGTGGATATTGGAAGCCTTTATCCATGTTGGCAGCATTAATGGAAGAGGTTGGAGAACTCTCAAGGATTTTAAATTCTATGGAGATCGGTAAATCTGAATGTAATTTTGAATCTCTTTTAGAAGAAATTGGGGATGTATTCTTTGCATTGATATGTATATCAAATTATTATAGGATTAATCTTGAAGATGCTTTAAAATACACTTTAAACAAGTATACCGTTAGAGATTTTGATAGATGGATTAAGAAGTAGATTTTGGTGGTGGATGTGGTTAATAATTTTAAATCGGCTTTATACAAATTTATAACTGTAATTTTATTATATGTTTTCTCATCAGCTTTAATACAATATGTAATGTATACATTTATTGTTGAAACCTTTAAAATTGATGTTTCTAGTTATAAGATTTATGTTGATGTAATTGCTGGTTTACTCTTTGGATATCTAATAGTATATTACTTTTCTGAAATAGTTTATTGGTCTTTTAGATCTAAGTATGATCATTCTACATCAGCTGCTGTTAGAAGTTTATTTAGACTTCTTGGTATTGGAGCTATGCTTGCAACTATGGCTGGAGCTATTTCCAATCCAACTGCTGGTGTTGCTTTAGGTGGATTTATTGGTATGATTGTTGGATATGCTTCACAGCAAACTTTAGGTCAAATTATGGCTGGAATATTCATATTATTATCAAGACCGTTTATGATTGGTGATAGAGTTGAAATTGCTGGTGTTAATGGTTATATTGAAGATATTACAGCATTATTTGTTGTAATATCTACTGATGATGGAAAATTGATATATCTCCCATGTAATACTGTTATCAGTTCTAGAATAACAAAGTATAAGGGTTTTAGGAAGACTCAAGAAAATCTCAATTAATACCATACTTCCCTTAAAACCCTAATTACATTCCCACCAATTACTTTTCCTATTTCTTCATCACTATAACCATTTTTAACAAGCCATCTAATGATATTCTTAAATTGTGATGGATTTTCCAAACCATCAACATATTCTACTTCTGTATATTCTAGTTCTCTAGGTCTAGTTTCAGTTAATGATAATTCCCTTGAAAATACTTTATGTAATGCTACATGATCACCAAATAATGTATCTGGTCCAAAGGCTACGTAATCTATTCCCACAAGTTTTTCTATGTATTGAAAATGTCTCATCACGGTTTCTATTGTATGTTTTCTATCATTCAATGTTAATGTTGTATGTGGGGAAGCTTCTACTCCAAATACGCCTCCCTTTTCAGCTAGTGCTTGTATAACTTCATCAGGTTTCATTCTTTTAGTTGGCCATAGAGTTCTTGCACCTGCATGTGTAATGAATACTGGCTTTTTACTTGCTTCAATAATATCAAGAGAGGTTTTATCTCCTACATGTGCTAAATCTATTGCCATCCCAATTTTATTCATTCTTTCAACCAATTTATATCCGAGATCTGTAAGTCCTCTATCTACTTTATCTGCAAGTCCACTTCCAAATTCATTACCTCTACTATATGTTATACCCATACATCTAACTCCAAGACCGTAAAGAACATCTATTCTATCTATTTCATCCCCTATTCTAGGTGTTCCCTCTATATGTATTACAATACCTATTTTACCCTCTCTATAAGCTTTTTCAATATCTGAAAATCTTCTAACTATGAATAATGTATTTTGATGATCAATATCTGAAGTAAACATTCCAATCTGATACACTATATTCTCCCAATTCCATGGATCTTTAGAAGTTATTGGACCTATACCATTAAATAAACCTTCAAAAATCACATCTACACCCGATAAAACTAAACCCTCAAATCCAGTCCACATTCTTCCACATCTAATATATGCTGGTATTTCTTCAGGATTCTCTGGGAAAATTGTTGAGTGATCATGTAGTGATATAACTATGTATTTCTCCAATATTTCATAAACTCTTTCTTCTTCACTTTTACTTAATTCAATATCTTTAGATGGAACTCTATCTATCTCCTTTGCCAATTTAAAAACTCTATAATCTTTCCCTGCTTCTAAATATTGGAAGGATTTATATCCATCATAAAACTTCTTCCTCAAACTATAACACCAGATTAGATTGTATTCATTCTATTCATAAAATTTAGCTTTTCAAAACTCGAATTCTATAATTCTATTTTCTGAAAAAGATTATATCTCTCTCCTCACTACCTATATTTATGTCTTATCATTTTAATCCACAAGCCTTTTTGAATATGCTTGTTAATGGGGTTAAATTGAATTATGATGATTATGCTGCTATAATTGCTTCTAGATCTTCAGATCCATTTAAACTTTTAATAATGACTATACTATCGCAAAATACTAATGATAAGAATGCCATTAAAGCTTATAGTAATTTATCATCAAAATATGATGTAAATGCTAAAACCTTAAGTAAGATTTCTCCTGTTGAATTGGCTGAACTTATTAAACCAGCTGGTCTACACTTTAATAGAGCTAATAGGATCATTGCTCTATCAAAAATTATCTTAGAAAATTATAATAGTGATCTCAACAATATTTTAAATCTTCCTTGTGATGTAGCTAGAAGAATACTTTTATCTCTTCCTGGAATTGGACTTAAGACTGTGGATGTATTACTTCTCTTTACTGGTAGATGCGCTATCTTTCCCGTTGATACTCATATAACTAGAGTTTCAAAGAGATTGGGTGTTGTTGATGTTAAAGCTAAATATGAGGATATACAAAGTTTTTGGATGAAGAATTATCCAGAATCTGAATATCTACGTTTACATTTATTGCTTATAGCTTTAGGTAGAGAATTTTGTTCTGCTAGAAATCCAAAACATAATATTTGCCCAGTTAGATTTATGTGTAAAACTTGGTTTCAAATATCGTTTTAGCGTGTCCTTTCTATTGGTAGTATCATACAGTGTAGTCCTCCCCCACCTTTAACAAGTTCATATCCCTCTATACCAATAACATCAAAACCTCTTTTCTCAAGTTCCTTCATAATCCTTCTATTCCAAATATATGAAAACACTTTCTTATTTCCTATTGAAACGAGATTTGCTCCAAACATTCTATCTTCTCTATCAGTTACTGTTATTAATTCATATTTGTTTTCTTTAAGCCAATTAGCTAGATTAACTATTTTCACATTATTTTTCGAATATATCTTTGATGGATACATGGAAATATCCTCTATTCTCGTTACTGCAGTATCTTCTGAAAGTATCATTAGTGTTCCATCAAGATGAACTCTTCTTTTAGGTAGTGGTACTGCTATTATATTTTCACATATAACTCCAATATTTTCCATCACCATCCTTAATATAGCTTCTTCATTTGTCCTTGTTCCGTAACCTACCATCAATGTTTCTTCATTTAACCATACTGCATCTCCACCTTCAAATATTTCTGGAGGTTTCATAATCATGTAGATTGGTACTCCAATATTTTTCAGAGCTTCCATAACTATTATTGGTTCAACATGTCTAGCTTGATGGGCCATTCTCCCTATTATTGCACCCTTAATTGTTATAGTTCCCGTATCCCTTGTAAACAGCATATTTGGACACATTTTAATTATGTTTTTTGTTTCTTCACATACATATTCTTCAACTAGGTATATTCTTACTCCTTCCCCTTTTAATGCTTCCATGAATTTTAAGTGTTCTTCTCTAAATTTCTCTAAATGTGGAACTTCCCTAAATAAGTATACCTCCCTATTACTTCCATCAATTATATTTATTTCTTCTCCTGGAATATGCATTAAAACACTTTTTAATCTACTATATTCACTTTGTGCACCATAATTCATATTTGCATACCACAGCATAGTTTAGCTTATTTATGTAAAAACCTTTTTATTCTCTTATCTTCTTCCAGATTGCTCCTAAAATGAGTGATAATATGAGCATTAATACTGTTGTTGTTATATCTTTTCCTATGTATTCTCTAGCTAGGGTTGCAAGTATTAGAAATATTACTAATGTTGGTGCAAGTATTGATCTTAAATCGCTTATTTTAATGGTTGTTTTTGTTAAATCTTCTTCTGGTATTTTATATACAATTTCATATTTTATTTTCTCTCTTTTCTTAGTTATTGTTTCTATCATCTTATTTAATACATTAGTAAATCTTTCAGCTTTCTCCTTTTCATTACTGAAATTTATGTTTTTAACTTTACCATTTTTGAGTGTTATTTTTACATTATACTCTTTTCCACGAATACCCCTATCTTTTTCTTCAATTTTTACATTTGAAATATCTTTTATTGGTATCCTTTCAGAGTATATATCTGATATTCTTCCAAATAATGATGATACATATGGCATTATATATCTATAGCTTATTAATCTATTCAACTCTCCACTTTCAATTTTTATATTCTCTCCCTCTATGCTAACAATTAATTCTCCATTTGATATTTCTTCTCTATATCCTATGAATGATTGGGAATATTCTTTTGCTAATAATATTGGGTCTTCTCCTTTCCTCAGTCTATTCAATGCATCTATTATTTGTATTGCTTCATATTCTGATAATCTTATGGTATTTTCCTCTGGTTTTTCATATCTTTCCTTCTCTTTCTTCATCCATGTTATTTTAAGTTTTCCACGGTCATAATCAATGTTTACAATTTTATTTACTGGTATCTCCATTTCCCAAAATAGTTGATATTCTTCTCTTGCAAAGAATCTTTCTCTAGGTATCCCCACTCTCCTATTTGTTCTATCTATAAATGGTCCTTCAATAACTCTAAGATTTTTATCTGTTACTTGAATTATTCTATCTCCACTTTTTATTTCTAATATTTTTGTTTCACTCATTTCCTTCAATTTAATATTCAACTTATTTTACGTATAATCTTTTTCATTACTTCTACAGCTTTTTCCTCTGTTTTTGCCTCTACTATTATCCTTATTTTTGGTTCTGTTTTTGATGGTCTAATTAAAGCCCAATAATCTTCTGATGATATTTTCACTCCATCCATTGTATTTATTTCCCCAAGTTCATTTAGTGATTCTATCTTATCCTCTACATTCACATTATTTCTTGGTATGTTCCTCTTTAACATATAGTATTTAGGTAGTTCTTCAATTATTTGTGAAAGTGTTTTTCCCGTTTCAGATACTTCGCCTATTATTGATAGTGCAGCTATAGCTCCATCCCTCGTTAAATGGTGTTCTTTTAATATTAATCCTCCACTACTACCCTCTACTCCTATATCGCTATCTGTTTCAATGATCTTTTTAATCATATTTGCTTCTCCAACCTTAGACCAATAGACTTTAACGCCATATTCTTCCGCTATATCTTGTATGACTTTTGATGATGCTATATTAATTACAATTTTACTAATTTTCTTAGTTTTGAGTATAAATTTTAGTGCTATTGCCATGCTGTAGTCTTCACCAATAACTTTCCCCTTTTCGTCTATACATACAAGTCTATCTGCATCACAATCATGTGCAAAACCTATATCTGCATTTACTAATTTAACGATTTTTGATGTTTCCTTTAAAGCTTCTTCGGTTGGTTCTATTGGTCTATTGAATTTCCCCGGTATTGAATTTATTGATATAACTCTACATCCAATTTTTGATAGTAATTTTGGTGTAGTTAGAGATCCTGCTCCTCCACCTGGATCTACGAGAACTTTCAATCCTTCCTTAACCCTTTCCCTCAGATCTATGACCTTTATAATTCTATTTATATACTCATTGTTTATATCTCTCAGTTCCACTTTTCCTGGATTTTTTGAAATATTTATTTCTTCTTTCTCGGCTTTCCTAATTATTTCATCTAGATCTTCATCCCATATTAGAATTCCATTTTTATCTGCAATTTTTATTGCATTGTACTCTGGTGGATTGTGGGATGCTGATATCACTATTCCACCATTTTGTTTAAGTTCCTTTGTGAAGTATAGTATTGCTGGTGTTGGAGATACATCTACATCTATCACTTTACATCCAACTGTTGTTAAACTTGATATAGCTGCATATTTTAGTGGGATCCCTGAAGGTCTTGTATCTCTCCCAATAATTACTTTTTCAGGATTTTTTATTGAAGCATATGCATTTACAATTCTATAGATTACTTCTGGTGTTACTTGAACTCCATATATCCCTCTAACTCCAGAGTAACTTTTTATTTCCCATAAATTTACTTTCTTCACATTTATTGCTTAATTTAATCTTGTTATATCTTTTTTGCTCTTTTATTTCTAAAGGATAATTTGGTAATCAATTCTTAGGTTATGTTTAAATTTTACTATCTATATTGTTATAGGGATTTTTATGGTGTTACTAGGTCGATGTATTAGATGTGGGAAAAAACTTTTTGTATATGATGATGTCTATGTTTGTAATAAAAAACATATTTTTTGTAATATCTGTAGTTCTAAGCTTCACATGAAATGTCCTATATGTTCATCTATTTTAGGTGAATATGTTTTTGGGGGTTGAATTAAATTATCTACCTTTAATTTTCTTTGCAAATTCTTCTGTTGCTTCTATTAATTTGTTTATTTCTTCTTCTCCATGTGCATAACTTATGAATGTATGTGGTAATGTTGGTTTTATTACTATTATCTTCTTTTCCAATAGGAATTTATGATATTCTTTCGCCATTTCTTCATTTTTACCTTCATTTGCTTCTCTAGCATTTTTTGGTTTCTTCTTTGTAAAGTGTATTCCAACCATAGATCCTTCTCCAGTTGTATGTGCATCTATATTGTACCTCTGAAATACTTCTTCTAATTCTTCTTTAAGCTTCTTTCCAAGGCTATTTATGTGTGGGTATATGTATCCCTTCTCATATTCCCTTAACATTATTGTTCCAACATAACTTACGAGTGGATTTGCTGTGTATGTTCCTCCATGGAATACCCTTTCACTCTTATCCCTGTATTTTGTATGATCCATTAACTCCATAATTTCACTTTTTCCACATATTGCTCCAATACTTAATCCTCCACCACCCACAGCTTTTCCTAGAACTGTTATATCTGGGTATACTCCATAATATTGCTGTGCGCCTCCAGGTGATAATCTAAATCCAGTTATAACTTCATCAAATATTAGTAATGTATCATAATCATCACATAGTTCTCTTAAACCTTGGAGGAATCCTTCTTCTGGTGGTATACATCCTCCAGCGCCAAGTACTGGTTCAACTATTATACACGCAAGTTCATTTTTCCTCATAATTTTGCTTATGGTTTCTAGATCATTGAAGGGTAATGGTATCGTGTCTTTTGTTGCTTCCTCCGTTAATCCTGCTGATTCAGGTTTTTCAAAAGGTGGATTTACTGCCACATGTAATGCATCGTATCCACCATGCCATCCCCCTTCCATCTTTCCTATTTTTACCCTTTTAGTGTATGCTCTAGCTAATCTTATAGCATACATATTTGCCTCTGTTCCACTATTTGTGAATCTAACCATTTCTGCACTTGGAATCATTTTAACAACTTGTTCTGCATATTCAACTTCATATTCATGTGATAATCCAAAGTGCGTTCCAATTTCTATGGCTCCCCTTAACGCTTTTAACATTATTTGTGGGTTATGTCCAAGTAGTAGTGCTCCATGACCAACCCAGTAATCTATGTATTCATTTCCATCTACATCATAAACTCTACATCCCTTTGCAGCCCTTATATATATTGGGTATGGTTCAAGGTATCTTATTGCGTAACTTACACCTGCAGGTGTAACCTTTTTTGCGCGTTCATATAATTTACGTGAACCTTCACCAATCATTTATACCCACAAACCATTATTCTAAAACTACTTTTTTAACGTTTTGGGGGTCTTGAAATAACTGTTTAAATCTTTTTTCCACTATTATTATTTAGTTCTATGCATATTTTTTAGTGGTGGTTATGGTTAGCAAAATTAAATCATTGAAATGTGTTAAATGCGGCTCTGAATTTGATCCCTATTTAAACATTAATTTTTGTTTAAATTGTGGTTCTATACTTGAATTTCAATTAAATTATGATTATATTAAGTCTATTGTTAGTAAAGCTAAAATTTCCATTAGAGATTTTAATATGTGGCGTTATAGGGAATTTATTCCTATTGAAAACTATTCTTGTATTGTTAGTATGGGTGAAGGTTGGACTCCACTTATTAGGAGTAGGCGTTTAGGATCTATTCTTGGTTTAAAGAATCTATTTTTAAAGCTTGAGTATCTTAATCCCACTGGATCATTTAAGGATAGGGGTTCTTCTGCAGCTGTTAGTAGAGCGCTTGAATTGAAAGCTCCTGGTATGGTTGGTTTCTCAACGGGGAATGCTGGTGTAGCTCAAGCTGCATATTGTGCTTTGGCTAATATTGAAAGTATAGTTTTTGCACCTAAATATGCTTCTAGGGAGAAGATTGCTTCAATAATGATTTATGGTAGTAGAGTTTTCCTTGTGAATGGAACTTTTGATGATGCTAGTAGGATTGCTAGAATTGTTGCTGAAAAGCTTGGTTGGATATATAATGGTGGAGTTATTAATCCCATTAGACAGGAGGGTAAAAAGACTCTTGCATATGAAATTTGTGAGCAACTTGGATGGAAGGCTCCAGATTGGTATATTCAATCTGTTGGTATGGGGACAGCTGCTATAGGTGCTTTTAAGGGATTTAAAGAAATGGTTGATTTTGATTGGATTAATGGTATGCCTAGAATGGCATGTGTTCAAGCTGAGGGATGTGCGCCTATGGTTAAAGCTTTTAAAGCTAATAGTGAAGTTATTGAAGTAGTTAAAGAACCTAAAACTATTGCTAGTGCTATTGCTGTTGGAAATCCTGCTGGTTGGCCTCTACTTTATAGAGCTTTGAAGGAGTGTAATGGTATTGTTGAAGCTGTATCTGATGATGAGATTATAGAGGCATATAAGGCTATTGCTAAATTTGAGGGTATATATGCTGAACCTGCAGCTGCAGCTCCATTAGCTTTAGTTAAGAAACTTAGAGAATTTGATGTTATTGATGCCAATGAATTAATTGTATGTGTAATATCTGGTTTTGGTTTAAAGGATGTTTCAACAACTTTAAGTGTAGTTGAAAAACCAATTGAAGTTTCAATTGATATTGATGAAGTATTAAGTAAACTTTAATGTCTCCAATATTCTTTTATGAATTTCTTCTATACTTCCACCACCATCAACTTCAACTAATTTTCCAATACTTCTATAATAATCCATTACTGGCTTCGTTTTATTGTAATATTCTTTAAATCTCCTTCTTATAACATCTTCTCTATCATCTTCCCTCTGTAAAAGTTTCACATTACATTTATCGCATTTCTCGTTTTCTCTTGGTGGTTTAAGTAACATATTATATACTTCTCCACAATTGGGGCAGTATCTTCTATTTGTTAATCTTCTAACGCATTCATCTTCACTAAGTTTTATATCTATTACTATTTCTGGTTTTATAATGGATTTCTCTAATGCTTCTGCTTGAGGTATAGTTCTTGGATATCCATCCAATATGTATCCTCCACTAACATTTACTGCTTCAATTAGCTTATCTATCGTTATTTTAATTATTATTTCATCTGGAACTAATTCTCCTCTCTCTATATATTCCTTAACGATCTCCCCAATTTTTGTTTTTTTAGATATGTTCTCCCTTAATACATCTCCAGTTGATATATGTGGTACTCCATATTTTTCAGAGATTAATTTTGCTTGCGTCCCCTTACCAGAACCAGGGGGTCCAAGAATTACTATTCTCTTCATATTTGAGGCACCGTAACAATTGTTTTTAAAGTTATGTATACTATGGCAGTTATTAGCATTGTCATTGGGAGTGTTGATAACCATCCTATTACTAATTTTAAAATAGTCCTGTAATTTACTGCTTTATAATCTTTTGCTAATCCTACTCCTATTATTGATGAATTGCTTGCTATTGATGTGGATATTGGCATTCCAAATCCAAATATCATGTATGGTATTGTTGTGAATAAATATACCACCAATGCATTACTTAATTCAGCTATCATACCCATAATCGCATCAATTCTAGTTATTTTTAATGCCACAGTCTCTATAACTCTTCTCCCCCAGAATAATCCTCCAATGGCTATACCTGTAGCTCCTAAAATTGACAAGAATAACATTGTATTATAATCTGGAATTTTACCAATTTTCGTAGCTACTGTTACATATGCTCCTGTAGCATTTCCAACATCATTTGCTCCAAAGGAGTATGCTGAAAAGCATAATGAGAATATTAATAAGTATGATATTACTTTCTCCAATCTATATGTCCAAGGTTTATTCATTAGGATTTTCATGGTTAACTTATATAGAGTATATGATAGTGATATTGCACATATTGGTGATGTCACCCAACTTATAACTACATTTTTGATAACATCATAATTTAATCCTGAAAATCCATATGCTATTAAGCCGTATCCAGTTACACATCCAATACTGCTATGCGTTACTGAAACATCTAAACCCTTATATGAACAGTACAATACCCATATAGATGTTGCAATTGATATTGATACTGCACCTACAATATCTATTTCATTAACTATACCTTTACCTATAGTTTTAATTACCATGAATCCTTGAGTCACTGCTCCTATAAATGTGAATACTGCAAATAAGAATACAGCCCTTTTAATTGATATTACTCCTGCTCCTACAGCGCAATCTGTTGGTGTTGCAGCATCATTTGCACCGAGACTTAATGAGAGGAGGAATGATAATAGTAATCCAATAGTCAATAGTATCATTACTGTATCAATCAATACACCCGCCTCATTAATCCACTGATATTTCTCATTTATTTTGATAGGCATTGTTTAAAGATTTTTCGTTTTTAATGAAAATCCTTATATTATGATTTAGTTGTATTTTATTTAAGTGGTGGATTATTTGGACTTTAAACCAACATATCCTGCTCTATGGTTTGGTAGGAAGCGTGAATTGGAAATTTTAAATATTGTTAGAGTTCATATAGAATGTATTTTATCAACTGTTTCAGCTTTAAGAGATCTTATTTATGCATTTTGTGATAACGATTTTAATAAAGTTGACAATGTCTTTAAAATTGTTTTTCAAAGGGAGAGGGATGCTGATGATGTTAAAGAGAAGATTCTCAATGAACTTTCTAAAGGTCCATTTCATCCTTCTGATAAAGAGGAAATTATGCATTTAATTTTAACTGCTGATGACATTGCTTCAAATGCTAAATCTGCTGGTAGAAAGCTTTCCATGGCTAAAGGTGTATTGCTTCCTAAAGGGATTGTTGATGGTTTAAAACTACTTGCTGATTTATCGTATAATATAACATTGAAGCTTAGGGATGCCTTTAATACTCTTATTGAAAATCCAATTAAAGCTATTGATGTAGCTGAAGAAGTTGAGAGGTTAGAGGAGGAAATAGATGAGCGTAGAGTTGAATTGATAATGTTGATATTAGAATGGGGTGAAACTTATCCTAAGATTAGTAGATGGCTTATGATTAAAGAAGCTGTTGAAAATATTGAGGCTGCTGCTGATAAAGCTGAAGATACTGCTGATGTTATAAGGATGATTAGTGTTTCAAGGGTATAAATTTATTAGTTTGATAGTATCATCTTCTTTTTTAAGGTGCTTGAATGTTATGGTAAATAGGATAGTTCCGGATACTAGTATTCTAGTGGAAGGTAAACTTTCGAAAATTATTTTAGATGAAGATTTAAGGGATTTGGAAATTATAGTTCCAAGGGTTGTTTTAGATGAATTGCAAGCACAAGCTTCTAGTGGTAGTGAACGTGGTTTTAAGGGTTTAGATGAACTAATAAGGTTGAGGAAGCTTTGTACTGATAGAAATATTATTATAAAGTTTGTTGGTGAAATTGCTTCTGTTGATGATATTAAGATGGCTGAGATGGGTAGGATTGATGCTCTAATTAGAAATGTAGCTAAAGATTATGATGCTACCCTATATACTATGGATTATGTTCAATCTCTTGTTTCTGAAGCTGAGGGGATTAAAGTTAGATTTATTGGTGCTGAGGAAAGTTATGCTCATGTTAAACTTGAAAACTTTTTTACTAGTGATACTATGAGTATCCATTTGAAGGAGGGTGTTCCACCTTATGCTAAACGTGGTAAACCTGGTAGATGGGAGCTTGTTAAAATTAGAGAAGAACCTTGTAGTAGAGCTGAACTTGAATATATAATTAGAGATATTTTAAAGCGTTGCCACTCTGATGGTAATGCCTTCATAGAGATTGTTAGACGTGGTGCCATGGTTATTCAACTAGGTGAATATAGGATTGCTATAGCTAGACCACCATTTTCCGATGGTTTAGAGATTACTGCCGTTAGACCTATAGTTAAAGTTTCTATTGATGATTATGCTTTATCAGATAAATTGAAGAGGAGGCTTGCTGAAAGAGCTGAGGGTATACTTATCTGTGGCCCTCCAGGTGCTGGTAAATCCACATTTGCCTCTGCTCTAGCTGAATTTTACCGTACTAGTAAGAATGCTATAGTGAAGACTATGGAGGCTCCAAGGGATCTTCAAGTTAGAGATGAAATTACGCAATACGCTCCTTTGGAAGGAGAGTTTTATAAAACTGCTGAAATACTATTGCTTGTTCGACCTGATTACACTGTTTTTGATGAATTGAGGAAAACTGAAGATTTCCAGGTTTTTGTTGATATGAGACTTGCTGGTGTCGGTATGATTGGTGTTGTACATTCTTCTTCTCCCGTAGATGCCATACATAGATTTATTGGTAGAATTGATCTTGGCGTCATCCCTCAAGTTATTGATACTGTCATATTTATTAAAGATGGTTTGATTAAGAAGGTTTACGTATTAGATTTGGTGGTTAAAGTTCCTCATGGTATGATGGATGAAGATTTAGCTAGACCTGTTGTTGAAGTTAGGGATTTTGAGACTAATGAAGTTGAATATGAAATCTATACTTTTGGTGAGGAGACAGTCATATTCCCCATTAAACGTGATCTCGAGGTTAAAAGATCTGAAAGGGATTTTAAAGATTTAATGAAATTCATTAGAAGATTTGATTCTAATGCTGAATTGGAGGTTTTATCTGATAATTTTGTTATTGTTAAAGTTAAGAAGAATGTTGTTCCACATATAATTGGTAGAAATGGTAGTATTATAAGTGAACTTGAAAGAAAGTTTAATGTTAGGATTAAGCTTCAAGCTAGGGATGAATTTACTGAATCTTCTAAGATTGATTATTCTTATAGGGAGACTAAACGTAGTTTAATATTCTATTTTGATCGTGAATATGCTAAGTTAAACGTGAATTTATATATTGATGGAAAGTATTTTGGATCTTATAGATGTGATAAGAGAGCTAGACTTGTTTTTAATTTATCCAGTGATGTTGGTAAATATTTAAAGAATGCTTTGGATTCTGGTTTAAATATTAATTTCGAAGTTTCTAGAACGTAATTTAAACCACAAACGTTATTATATCCTTTATTCTTTAAACTATTTGGATTTAAATGTCGGTTAGCATATCTATTAATGAAAGACTTTTTCCAGAAATTGGCGGTATGAGAAGTGAATTTCTTAAGAGTTTTGCTGAAGAAATGAGGCGTAGAGGGCTTAACACAAAAATCTCTAAGGAGAGGGGTTGCGATTTAATATATAGCGATATTTTTGGTGAAGCGAAAATATATGTTATAGATGAAGTTGACTTTTTAAGATTTGGTTATAGATTAAGTGTTTCTGCATTATTATTTGCATTAATCGTCATATTACCACTATTAGAGTTTAATCTGATAATACTTAGTACTGGTATAGCTGTAGTTTGGACTATTAAAATACTATTGTTGAGATCTAATATTAATGAGTGTGCTCAAAATACATATATAAGATTAAGTTTTTCCAGTACCTCAAGTACTAAGAGTGAAACTGTAGAATCAACTTCTGAAGTTAAAAGCAAATAATTTATTAAATTCCGTTGATTAAATGGTAAAGTTTAAATTGCTGATAACTATAATGTTGTTTAAGTTAATTAGGTGTGTGTGATGAGTGAAAAAGTTATTCAATTTGATGTTGAACGTATGCAAGTTGCTTTAGCAACTGATGTGGGCAGTACAACTACAAAGGCTAGGCTCTTTAAAAAGGTTGATGGTGTTTGGAGATTTATAGTTGCTGGTGAAGCTCCAACCACTGTGGAAAAACCTTTTGAAGATGTTACCATGGGTTTACGCAATGCTATAACTGAAGTTGAAGAATTAACTGGTCACAAACTACTGAAACCTGATGGCTCTGGGCTCATAATACCATATCAGGGAAACAATGTTGGTGTAGATTTGTATGTTTCAACAAGTAGTGCTGGCGGTGGATTGCAAATGATGGTTGCAGGCGTAGTTAAAACTATGACTGCGGAAAGTGCTGAGAGAGCTGCTCTTGGAGCTGGAGCAATAGTTATGGATGTTATGGCTATTGATGATGGTAGACCTCCACATAAGAAGATTGAGCGTATGCGTTTCTTGAGGCCTGATATGATTCTATTAGCTGGTGGAACTGATGGTGGAACCATTAAACATGTTGTTGAAATAGCTGAGCTTATAAAGGCTGCTGAACCTAAACCTAGATTTGGATTGGGATATAAGCTTCCAATTGTTTATGCTGGTAATAAGGATGCTAGAGAGCATATTAAAAAGACTTTAGGGGAAACTTTTGATCTAACTATTGTAGAGAATTTAAGACCTGTTTTAGAAGTTGAAGTTGTTGAACCTGCTAGAGATGCTATTCATAGATTGTTTATGGAGCATGTTATGGCTCATGCCCCTGGTTATCATAAATTGACTGAATGGGTTATGGTTCCAGTTATGCCAACTCCTGCTGGTGAAGGTATGATGTTTAGGACTATTGCAAGAATGTGGAAGATAAATGTTTTGGGTGTGGGTTTAGGTGGTGCTACAACTAATGTTTACTCCGTATATGATGGTAAATTTGTTAGGACTGTTAGTGCAAATCTTGGTATGAGTTACAGTATTACGAATGTTTTGAAGGAAGCTGGTGTAACCAATATTATGAGGTGGATTCCATTTGAAATTGATGAAAGAGAGGTTAGAAATAGGTTGGCTAATAAGATGATTAGACCAACTACATTACCTCAAACATTAGATGATTTAATGGTTGAACATGCTGTAGCACGTGAAGCTATTAGACTTGGATTTGAACATCATAAACTTCTAGCTAGAGGTTTAAGAGGAATTCAAAGGAAGAGGACAATTGCAGATATATTTGAACAATCTATGGAGACTGAAACATACATTAATATGATGAATATACAATTAATTGGTGGTACTGGAGGTCTTCTATCCCATACTCCACGTAGACAACAAGCTGCATTAATATTGATAGATGCCTTCCAACCTAAAGGTGTTACTAGACTTATGTGTGATAGTATATTCATGATGCCACATCTAGGAGTTCTCTCAACTGTTCATCCAAAGGCTGCTATGGAAATCTTTGAAAGAGATTGTATAGTTAAACTTGGTACGGTTATAGCTCTTGATGGACACTCAAAATCCACAGGTCCAGCTGTTAAAGTTACTGCAACTATGCCTGATGGAAGAACTGTGGAAAAAGTGGTCAATTATGGTGATATAGATAGAATACCACTAAAGGATGATGAAACTGCTAATGTAGTTATAGAACCCACTGGAGATTTTGATGTGGGTATGGGTCCAGGCAAGAAGAGGGAGGCTACTGTTTGGGGTGGAGCTGCTGGAATAGTTATTGATGCTAGAGGGAGACCTCTAAAACTCCCAGAAGATTTTAATCAACGTAGGAATGCATTGATTAAATGGTTTAAAGCTTTAAATGCTTATCCAGAGAGTATTTTAGAAAAAGAGAAAATTTAGGGAGGTGAAATAATATGTCCTCTGAGAAAGTTTCTCAATCTGCACATGCATACACCCCTGGTCTTAGAATTTCTGAGTTATTTAGATTTAGAAAAGTTAGGAGACTGCCTCTTCCAGGCGAAGTTCTTGTGAATAAGGGTGATAAAGTTAATTATAGTGATGTTGTAGCTAGAACAAGTCTTCCTGGAGATATACATATTGTTAGTGCAGCTGCCATTTTAGGTATTGAACCTGAGGAATTACCATTATATGTAAAGAAGAAAATTGGAGATAAAGTTAGTAAAGGTGACATTATTGCAAGTTATAGAGCCTTCTTTGGATTATTGAAATCTGAAGTTAAATCTCCAACAGATGGTTATATTGAACATATCTCAGAAGTTACTGGTCAGATAATTGTTAGAGAACCTCCGATACCAGTTGAACTTGATGCATACATACCTGGTATTGTCACTGAAATCATTCCAAATGAAGGTGTAGTTATAGAATGTGCATCCACATTTATTGAGGGTATTTTCGGTATTGGCGGTGAAAGACATGGAGAAGTGTTTGTTGCTGTTGATTCTCCAAAGGATAAATTGACTGTTGATATGGTTTCACCTAAGTGGAAGGGTAAACTAGTTGTTGGAGGTTCATATGCTTCAGCTGAAGTTCTTAAGAAAGCTATGGAAGTTGGTACTGCTGGAATTGTCGTTGGTGGAATTGATTTTAAGGATATTAAGGATTTCTTAGGTTATGAGATAGGAGTTGCAATTACTGGTAGGGAAGATATTTCTATGACGGTAATTATAACAGAGGGATTTGGTGAAATACCTATGGCTTCTAGAACTTTCAATATGTTTAAAGCTAATGAAGGTAAATTAGCTTGCTTTGATGGTGCAACACAAATTAGAGCTGGTGTTATAAGACCTGAGATAGTTATTCCACGTAGTGATGTAGATCCATTATCTCTTCCATTGGAATCTGAAATATATGTTGGAGGAATGAAGCCTGGAACTAAGGTTAGAGTTATTAGAGCTCCATACTTTGGACAATTGGCAAAAGTTGTAAATCTTCCAGTGGAGCTTCAACCTGTTGAAACAGAATCTCCAGTGAGAATTGTTGAAATAGAATTACAAGATGGTAGGAGAGTTATAGTTCCAAGAGCTAACGTAGAATTATTTGAATGGTGATTTTTAATATCATTAAACTTTATCTTCACCTTTAAATTTTGTTTTTTAATATTATTTACTGGTGAATTTTTTGGGATTTAAGGTTTTCATTTCTGCAGATATGGAAGGTATTTGTGGTGTAGTTCATAGCGATCAAACAAATCCTGGTAGTAGAGAGTATGAACGTGCATGTAAACTTATGACTTCTGAAGTTAATGCTGCTATTGAAGGTGCAATTATTGGTGGTGCTGATGAAATTATAGTTAATGATTCTCATGGTTCTATGAGAAACATAATTATTGAGGATTTACATCCAAAGGCTAAATTGATAACTGGTTCTCCAAAGGTTTTATCAATGATGGCTGGTATAAATGAAACTTTTGATGCTGCATTCTTCATTGGTTATCATGCTAAATTTGGTAGTATTAATGCAATCCTTGATCATACAATTTCAGGTTCTGTAGTTCGCAGTATTTCGATAAATGGTTTAAGTGTTGGTGAAGTTGGTATTAATGCTGGTATAGCTGGATACTATAATGTCCCAGTAGTTTTAGTTACTGGAGATTCAACTGTTGTGGAGGAAGCTAAAAGTCTTCTTGGAAATGTTATGACTGTTAAGGTTAAGGAAGCTTTTGGTAGATATTCTGCTTTATGTATTCATCCAAGTGAAGCTCGTGAATTAATAAAATCTGCTGCTAAAAGTGCTCTGGAAAACTTATCAAAGTTTTCACCATTTAAATTTAAACCTCCCATAAAACTAAATTTAACCTTTATGAATTCTGGTATGGCTGATTTAGCTACAATGATACCTGATGTTAAGAGGATTGATGCAACAACTGTTGAATATGTTTCAGATGATTACTTAAAATGTTTTAAAGTTTTACGGGTTATGATATATCTAGCTTCAACATTGTTGAGATGAATCATCAATGTATAATGATCCTTTTGTTTTTCAAAGATATATTGAAAATTTAAAGGATAGAGGTTTAAATTTTAAAGCTTTAGTTGAAGGGTATGGAACTCCATTATACCTCATTGATCTTGACATGGTTAAACACAATTACATTACTTTAAAGAATTCTTTAGATAAGATTTGGGAGAGGAATTTGATATGCTATGCTTATAAGGCTAATACATGTCTAGCATTACTTAAATTTTTGAATGAATTGGGTGCAGGAGCTGAAGTTGTTTCTAGCGGTGAACTTTATGCAGCTAAACTCGTTAATGTACCATCAAATAAAATAGTTTTTGATGGTGTATCTAAATCTCCAAATGAAATCTTTGATGCTGTTTCTTCACGCATTTTATTGATAAACATTGAGAACATCGATGAACTATATTGGATAAATAAGTTTTCCAGTGAATTGAATGTTAAAACTTCTATTGGTGTTAGAGTGAATTTTGATATTCCAGTTAAAACTCATGCTCATATAGGTACTGGAGCTAGAATACATAAATTCGGTTTAAGTATTTACAATGCCTTTAAAGCTTATGAAACTGCCTTAAAACTAGATAATATTCATGTTTCCGGTATTCATATACATCTAGGATCACAAATCTTCGATATTGAACCTTATAGAATAGCTGTAAATGAAATTCTAAATTTCTGTAGTAGATTATATGAAATGTTTGGTATTAAATTGGAAATCATTGATCTTGGTGGAGGATTTGGAATACCATATTCAAAAGATGAAAGAATATTTCCACTAAATGAATATTGTGAAGTAATTCGTAAATTAATTGATCCACCACATGAATTCTTTATTGATAATCCTCTTATAATATTTGAACCTGGAAGATTTATTGTTGGTAATTCCGGTATACTTTTAACTAGGGTTAACTATGTTAAAGAGGATTATGGATTTAAATGGGTTTTAGTGGATGCTGGAATGAACGATTTAATTAGACCTGCACTTTATGGAGCAACTCACACAATACTCAATTTATCTTCCAATGAAGAATTATATGAATATAATGTTGCTGGTCCTATATGTGAAAGTTCAGATGTATTTGGTTTTAATGTTAAACTTAATAAGGTTAATCCAGGGGATATATTAGCAATAATGAATACTGGTGCTTATGGTTTTTCCATGTCAAGTAATTATAATAGTAGACCTAGAGCTGCCATAATTATTTTCCATGAGGGCAAAACCTATTTAGCTAGAAGAAGAGAAACGTATATGGATCTATTTTCCCATGAGATTTTCTAATGGACTTTAAGTAATTTTGCTTCAACATTTTTACCAATCTCTATTTCTGAGTAGTAACCGTGCATTAATGGTCCAGGGTTTACTATTATAGTCTTATTTATGTTGTCTATACTTCTAGCTTCATGCACATGTCCACAAACATTTAATATTGGTTCCATTTTTTCTATGATTAATCTTATACTTTTGCTTCCAATATGTTCGTTGAAACTTGTTTTATCAGCATTTGTATTATATGGTGGATTGTGCGTTACGAGTATTACATTATTCTTTAAGTTTTCGTTCAATAACTTTCCAAATATTTCTAGAAACTGTTCTTCACTTAATTCAAATGGGGTATTAAAAGGCCCAATTAAAGCTCCACCAACTCCAATTATGGTATAACCCTTAAACTCAATTTTCTTTTCATGTACACACTCTACATTTTCTATAAGTATTTCACTACATATTTTTGGGTCATCCATATTTCCCGGTATATAGAAAATTCTTCTTCCACTAGATCTTAGGATTTCAAGTACTTCTTTAGCTTCTTCAATAGACTTATATCTTGATAAATCCCCTGAAACTATTATTGCATCTACATCTTTATGCTTTGACATCTCCGCTATCTTTAAAGTTTGGTTTAATCTCCCATGGACATCGGTTATAGCGATTATTTTTATTTCATTCACTTTTTACACCCCAAATTATCTCTCCAGCATCCTTCGAGGGCTCCATACCAAGTGATTTCAATATTTTTTTAAAGTCTTCACTTTTTAAAACTTTTATGAAATCTTTTATAACATTCTTATTCAGGCTTTTCTCTTTAATTATAAAGTCGTATTCTTCTATTGTTAATGGTATGAATCCTAGATCATATCTTACTGCTACAGTTTTTATTCCTACACCTACATCTGCCTTTGAAAGTTTTATTGCTGAAGCTATGGATGAATGCGTTTTTGCTTCAATATAATATCCTTTAATCTTCTTCTTAATTTCTTCAAATTCTAAACCTCTTTCTTTAGCTACTTTCTTTAACATATAATCTATGAATATTCTTGTCCCAGAACCCTTATTCCTATTTATAAACTTTATATCACTCCTCAATAGATCTTCAAAACCCTTTATATTCTTTTCATTTCCCTTTGAAATTATTAGCCCTTGTATCCTACTATACCCCTTTACTAATACTGCATTTTTTAATTTCATTTCTTCAAGTATTGGAATATTGTATTTCATGGTTTTTTCATCTAATATATGTATTCCAGCTATGTCTGCTTCACCATTTATTATTGAAATTAAACCATCCATGGATCCTGATGATATTGTTTTTATCTTATATCCCATCTCCCCTAATATTTTAGTAATTTCTTCTAATGCTGGACAGTGACTTCCAATTATTGTTGCATCTGGTATATCAATCATTTCTGAGAAGAGTTTAACTTTAACTTCTTCTCCTTCTTCTATAAATTCTCTATTTTCTTTCGCTATAAAGTATCCATCGGCTCTTTTTAAGGTAGCTATTGCTCCACTATGTTCCATCAATGGGTATCCAATGAATTTACCTTCATCGTCAATTATTATGCTCACTGGTATTAGATTATCCCTTCCTCTTTCACATTTAACTCTTCTAGCAATCTTTACGTTTATCTCTTTATGGTTAATCTTCCCTATACCAATCATTTTAGATAAGATAGGTTCAATTATTAAACCATATATCATTAATGCTGAAACAGGCCATCCAGGTAATCCTACAATTAATTTACCATTTGCAATTGCTATTACCGTTGGTTTTCCAGGTTTAATCTTTAACCCATGTACTATTATTCCAGGTTTACCTATATCATTTAAAACTCTATAAACTAAATCTCCAACTCCAGCTGAAGTCCCCCCAGAAATTAATACAATATCTGATTTCTCCAATGCTTCTACAATCTTACTTTTAATATCTCTTTCACAATCTCTTACAACTCCAATAATTATTGGTTCTCCACCACTCTCTATAATAGCACTTGATATACTATATGTATTAACATCATACACTTTATATGGTTGAAGTTTCTCTCCAGGTTTTATAAGTTCATTTCCGGTGGATATTACTACTACTCTTGGTTTCTTATAAACTTTAACTCTAGATATTCCAAGTGCTGCTAATACACCTATTTCTCTTCTAGTAAGCTTTTCTCCAGATCTAAGTATTGTTTCTCCAATCATTAAATCTGAGCCAGATTGTACAATATTTTCCCCTATAGTTACAGGTTTATAAATCATTACATGATCATTTTCTCTATGTGTATATTCCACCATTACCACTGCATTAGCTCCAAATGGTATTGGTGCACCTGTAGATATCTCAATTGCTTGTCCCGATTCTAATTCCAATATTGGTTCTTCACCAGATTCAATTTTTCCAATAACCCTAAGTTTTACAGGTTCTTCTTCATTTGCTTTATAAGTATCTTCTGCTTTTACTGCATATCCATCCATTGCCGCTCTATCAAATGGTGGTAAATCTATATCTGCAATTATATCTTCAGCTAAAATTCTCCCTACAGCATCTTTTAAATCCACTTCCTCTATTCCTATAGGTTTTATTTCAATGTTTTCTTCAATTGATTTAAGAGCTTCATCTATTGAAAACAGTTTATGGAATATCTTTCTAATTTTCATTCACCCCTCTAATCAACGTTACTTCTACTTCCTCTCCCTCTTCTAAACCTTCAAGTTCTTCTGGTATTACAATAATTCCTGTTGCTTGCGTTATTGATGAGAGTAATCCTGAACCTGTTAACCTTAATGGTATTGCTATATATTCATCTCCCCTCTTAACAACTTTTACCCTTAAATGTTCTCTAGAGCCTAATTGAGATGCGATTCTTCTAGCTATCTTAGCTTTAATTTTTGGTTGTGGTAGAAATTTTATTTCACATATTTGTTCTATAATCTTCCTTACGAAATTTTGATATCCAGTTAATGCAGCCACTGGAAATCCTGATAACATTACTATTGGTTTTCCATTTAATATTGCCATAGCTGTTGGTTTTCCAGGTCTCATGGATACTCCATGAAATATTACTTCTCCACCAATCCTCTTTATAGCGTTTATCGTTTTATCAGTTTTACCTATAGCTGTTCCTCCAGTCGTTATTATAATATCACATTTGTCTATTGAATTCATTATTCTTTCACATATTTTATCTTCTTCATCCTCTACTATTCCTAAATCTATTGGTTCCCCTAAATCTTCCATTACAAATGCCTTTAACATCACTCCTGTACTATTGAATATTTTCCCTTCTTCCCATTGGCTTCCAGGTTCAATTATTTCTGATCCAATGGATAGAATTCCTATCTTCGGTTTTCTGAGAACTTTCACTTTACTAATATTTGTTGAAGCTAATACAGCTATATCCCATGGTCTTATTATAGTCCCCTTCTCTAGGATAATATCCCCCTTCTTTATATCTTCTCCTTTAAATGATATGTTCTTTCCTGGATGAACTGGAGAATATACCTCTATATACTTTCCAATTCTCTTTGTATCTTCATATGGTATTACTGCATCTGCATTTTTTGGTATTGGAGATCCTGTTGATATCTCTATGGCACAACCACTTTTAACCTCTAGATCTTTAATATTTCCTGGTTCTATGCAGTTTGTAACCTCTAGTAGTATTGGGTTTTTTATAGATGCATTAATTGTATCTTCTGCTTTTACTGCATATCCATCCATTGCCGCTCTATCGAATGGTGGTATATCCATTGGAGATGTCACATTTTCATAGCATATCCTATTTAATGCTTCTAAAATTCTTACTTCTTCATATTCTACTAATCTATATTTTAGTTTCCTTTTTATCATTTCAATTGCATCATTAACTTTAATTAGAGTCTTAAATCCAATTTCACTTGAAGCCAAGTTTTACACCAATTTAAATTATATGCTTAGATTAATTTAATATCTCTATGTTATCTATCTCCCAATGATATATGTTCTGGTAATTATCAGTTAATATTTTTAATGAACCATCATCATTAATATCTAAAACTATACCTTCAATGATTTTACCCTTATACGTGAATCTTATCCTTTTATTAATGGTTATATCCTTATTTCTCCAATAATTGATTATTTCTTTGATATCTACCTTTAAACTCCCATATATTTCATTTACGATTTCCCTTAGTAGTTTATTATTGTCATAGGTTTTTCCTGTTTCAATTTTCATTGATGTTGCTTTATCTTTAATTTCTTCTGGAATTTCATCAATGTTAACGTTTAATCCAACTCCAATTAATATTGCATTTATTCTTTCACCAATGATTATTGCTTCACATATTATTCCTCCAATCTTTTTGTTTTTCATATATATGTCGTTAGGCCATTTTAATTGTACATCTACATTAATGCTTTTTTCTAAGACTTTAGCTATTGATACTGATACAATTATTGGTAGAATATTCAAGTTTAACTCTTCCCTTCTAATTACTAGTGTAAACCATAATCCTCCATCTGGTGAAAACCATTTACTCTTCTTCCTTCCATATCCCGATGTTTGTTTTTTAGCTATTACAATAAAATCTCCACTTATTATTTCAAGTAATCTCCTAGCTAAATTCTGTGTGGAATCTACTTCTTCTACTTCTATTATCTCCATCTTTAAACAATATTTACCATTTTAGTTACTTCTATTCCACTTTCAATCAACTTTTTCTTTAGATTTGAAGCTATCTCTACAGCTCCAGGGGTATCACCATGTATGCATATTGTAGTAACTTTTCCAATTTCTATTTCTTTACCATCTATTGTTTTTACTTTTCCATATTTCAGCATATTTATAGCTCTTTCAATAATTTCATTTATATTTGTTATTACAGAACCTTTCATACTTCTTGGGGCTAAAGATCCATCACTCATATATGCTCTATCAGCAAATGCTTCTATGGCATATTTTATTTTATGTTTCTCTGATACTTCGATCATCTTAGATTTTGCAAGTCCTACAAGTATTAGTTCTGGATTGTATTTCTCTATGGCTTCTATTATGGCTTCTGATACTTCTTCATTTACAGCAGCTTTATTATATAGTGCACCATGTGGTTTTACATGTAGCATCTTCCCTCCCTCAGCTTTTATGAATGCATCTAAAGCACCCATTTGATATAACATGTAGTTTACAATATCTTCTTTTTCTACTTCAATCCATCTCCTTCCAAATCCTAATAGGTCTGGTAATCCTGGATGTGATCCTATTTCAACATTATTTTTAATAGCTAATTTTACAGTTTTTCTCATGATATTTGGATCTCCTGCATGAAATCCGCATGCTATATTTGCTGAAGTTATATGTGGCATTATTTCTTCATCAAATCCAAGTTTATATCTACCGAAGCTTTCACCTAAATCACAATTTAAATCTACTTTTAAATTCATTTAAACCCCAAATAAATTGTTTTTCATGAGGTAAATATTTATTTCTAAATAGTATTTGATATTTGTTTGGATTTAATTTGATTAAGAATTTTGAGCTTGGTTTTGAAATACCCATGGAGAAATTTTCTAGTTATTTATCTTTTATTGAATCCAAGGTTAAGGAATGGTATAAGTATACATTAGATTATGTAGGGGTTGATGAAAATAAATTGACTTTTAGAGTTAAATATGGTGAATCTATTGTTGAAGCAAAACTTTTTGGTGATGTATATCCTAGGTTGGAGATATCCTATGATTCTTCACTTCCCTATGAGTATATATTGAATATAGCTTTGAATATTTACTATTTTACTAGTGAATTTTATTCCGTTGCTAGAGATGGTACTTTAATTCTAGTTTTTGTTCCGGGTTTACCTGTTATTCCAACGAGAACTCTTAGTTTATCTAAGAAGATACTTTATGGGATTTTTACTGGTAGTTTAGCTTCATTATTTGCTTTGTCTCTAATTATTGGAGTATTCTTTTTCCTCTTTATGGGGGTTTATGCACCTATTGGTATAGCATCATTTCAAGCGTTATTATTCATATTATCTCCAAAAATACTGTCATTTATGGGTGATTGGAGTATAAGTAAGGAGCATGGAGATGTATATATTATAAGTTGTAGTTTCCCCTTATCTCTATTTAATGAATTAACTTCTAAACGTTGGGGTGATATCCTAAGTATTAAGGAGAAATTATATAATGAAACCTTTAATTTAGGTGTTATACCCACTCCCGAAATTGTTTCATCTATCTTAAATAGTTTTGGTATCGATTGTAGATATGATAAAATTAGGATTAAACGTGTATCCCTATATAAAATTGTTTCAGAAGTTTGTGGAAAATTTAATGTTAAAACTCCAAAGATTGTTTTAGCAAATACCATTATTTCCAATGCTGGAGTTTCTGGTCCTATTATTAGAAGTGCATTGTTAATTGTAACTTCTGGTTTACTTTATAAATTGAATGATGATGAATTAAAAGCTGTCTTAGGGCATGAATTAAGTCATTGTATAAGGAGAGATCCATTGGCACTATTCATTCTAAGCAACATAGAGTATATATCACGGATTTACATACTACTTTCACTAGTTATATTTCCACTAGACATATTATACTTCTTTTTTGCTTTGACAATACTTTTCTTTGTTGCTAAATTTTTCGAAGCTAGAGCTGATTTAGATTCCCATATGATTTTCGATTCTGGTGATCCGCTTATAAATGCTCTTCTTAAAATAGCTTTTCCATCAGTGTTTATTGAACGTTATAAAGCTTATAGAATTAGGAGTTGGTTGAGGTGGAATCCTCATCCACCAACATATTTTAGAGTTTTAAGGCTTGGATCTATTGAATCAAGTAAAAATATTAAAAATCCGTTGCTGAAGTCTATTAAAGATTGTGTTAAAGGTTTTATTTCAGATATATAGTTTTACTTTATTTTTCTCATCAATTTTTCTTCATCAATTTTTAATCCAATTTCTATTTGGCAATTCACTCTTATATTTTCCATCCATTTATCTCCAATAGCTATTAATGTAAATATTCCTTCCACTCTCCCCCTACTTTTCTCCACAAGTTTTATTATTGTATTTAGTGTTCTACCTGTTCTTACTAAATCATCTACAATTAGTACTTCATCTCCACGTTTTATGCTTCCCTTAGGTATGTATAGGGTTTTTAATTCTGATGTTCCTCCTAAATGATATGATGCTTCAATAAATTCTTTAATTCCAATTTCCTTAGCTTCTTTAGCTACTATCAAATCTTTCTCTAATTTTACGGATATAGCTGTAGCCAGCGGTATACCATTTATAGCTGCTGTAATAATCTTCCTTATTTTCTTACCAGCGAATTTCATAGATACATGTTGTGCTGCTAATTGCAATATATATGGGTTATATATTATCTTCGTTAAATTTAACAATCCATCTGATGTATATTCCAACCTATCTTCCAATACAGAACTTAAACTCTCTATTTTCTCTAGTTTATTCCACAATTCTATGGCTGTCTCTTCCCCTGGAAGTACTGAACCTCTAACATACCTACATAATACTGCTTCTGGCAATCCTGTAAATTTTGACAATTGTTTATATGAGTATTTCTCCTTTAATAGTTTAAGTCTTTCAATAACCATTAACCTAGTCTTTAAATCTTCATATCTACTCAAATAACTCACCATGAAAACTTATTTAACTATATCAGAAGAACACTTCACCTAAACATATCGAATGTATTAACTTAAAATGTTTACGTAAAATTTATCTTTTATTTTACTTCAACACTTCTCCAGTATCCATATACCAAATGTATAAATCTAATATTCCAGGTTTTAAACCTATCTTCATTGATAATCTTTTAATTATATCTTCCAACTCTAGGTATTTCCTTACGTTAATCTTCCTTTGATTAATGCTTGTAATCCTATACTTTAATAGTATATTTAGTATATGTCTATCTATTATTGCATAATTGAAGAATCCTATATTCCTTAGGAAATGACTTGATTCTTTCATTCCCAATCCAATTATATTCCTTCTAAGCCAATCTCTCCTTTTTAAGTCATCATCATATTTTTCCACAACTTTCTTTACTTCTTTCATTCTTTCTCTAGCTTTAACTATGTATTCTGCTCTCTTCCTAGGATATCTATATCCAACATCACGTAATATCTTCTCAATTTCATTTAAAGATCCATAGAATATTATATCTCTTTTAGTGAGAGCTTCAATACATTTTAAACTTGATTTTGCACTAGTATTGGCTGTTAATATGCAATATGATAATTCAATAAACCATTTCTTTTCATCACTAAACCTATTATTGATGAATTCTGCTACTTTTTCATTAACTAATCTATTGACGTAATCATCCATTAAAATTTTCTTAACTTCTTGAATTAGTTCTTCTTCCATCATTTATCATATTTGATTTTCAGATGAATATATTATTTTACACACAATTTTTTTATTTAATTATTTTGATAGTCCTTTGGTGAATTCATGATTTTTGCTGTAGAAGTGGATCGTTTAAATAAGTTTTATGGTAAATTTCATGCATTGAAAGATGTTAGTTTTAAAGTTTATGTTGGTGAAATTTATGGTTTAATAGGTCCTAATGGTGCTGGTAAAACTACAACTCTTCGAATAATATCTACACTTCTACTTCCAAGTTCTGGTATCATAAAAGTTTTTGGTATGGATGTTGTTAATGATGCTGAGAAGATTAAGGGTATTATAAGTTATTTACCTGAAGAAGCTGGTGCATACAAGTATTTAACTGGATATGAGTATCTACATTTTATGGCTTCATTATATACTAATGATAAAACTAGGATTAAAGAAATGATTGAAGAAGCTGAAGTTATTTGTGGTTTGGGTGAAAGGTTAAAGGATAGGATTGGTACTTATAGTAAGGGTATGCTTAGAAGGCTTTTAGTTGCTAGGAGTCTTATGATTCATCCAAAACTTGCTATCTTAGATGAACCTACAGCTGGATTAGATGTTATTCACTCACACTATATACGTAATATAATTAGGGATTACGTTAAGAAACATAATATAACTGTAATCATGTCTAGTCATAATATGCTTGAAGTTGAATATTTATGTGATAGAGTTTCTCTAATTCATGAAGGTAGAATTGTATTAGAAGGTTCTCCAATAGATTTAAAAAATAAGTTTTCTGCAGATAACCTTGAAGAAGTTTTCTCTAGGGTGGTTAAATATGCATAACGTTTTGATTAATATATTGAAGAAGGAAGTTAAAGAGATGCTTAGAGATCCAAAGATATTAATTGGGATGATTATCGTTCCATTCTTAGTAATGGTTTTAATGAGTGGAATTATGAATTTTGTAATGTCTTCAGTTAAAGAGTATGCTTTGAATCCTAAAGTTTTGATTTTAGATTATGATGATAGTCTATTGTCTAAGGTCATAATAGATTCCTTAAATTCTCAACCTGGTAGTAGAATTACGCTTTTACATGATGTAAGTATTGAAAATGCTATTCAAAAAGCATTAGAGCTTGGTTTCCCCATTATAATGGTTATTCCAAAGGGGTTTGGATATAATGTTTCTATGGGTATACGTGGAACCATAGAAATCTACACTATAATGTCTACTCTAAGTTTAGCTGAAAGTAGTGCTTCTAGTATACCTTCAAGTATAATTGAATTTTTGAAGAGTGAAATAGTCTATAACCGTATAAAGACTTTAATCCCAAATGTTGATCCAAATGTACTTTTAAACCCTATTGAGAAGGTTGATTATTCAATAGTTAAAGGTGATATTGTTAAAGTTCCACCTCAAATAATATCCAGCATTGTTATGTCTCAATCTATATTCATCCCCATAATTATAATGGTAATTTTCATTAGTGCCATGCAATTTGCATCTACATCTATAGCTTTAGAAAAGGAGTATAAGACTCTTGAAACTTTACTTACATTACCCGTTAGTAGATTCACTATATTGCTCGCTAAACTTATATGCTCAGTTATACTTGCAATTTTGGGTTCAGCATCATTTATGATTGCATATACCTATTACTTCCATTCAATTACTACTTCCTTTAGTATTCCTACAATTAATTTATCTCTTAGCGATATTGGATTGAGTATAACTCCATTGGGACTTGCACTTATAGTCTTAACTCTATTTCTAAGTATGGTTTCATCTCTAGTATTAGCCTTACTCGTAGCAACATTCGCTGAAGATGTTAGAAGTGCACAAACTCTCGTTGGATACCTATATTTTGTTATGATCATTCCAATGTTTGTCTCTATATACACAGATTTAAGTATGCTTCCTCTACCTCTTCAGATGGTCCTATATATCATTCCGTATACCTATACATTAGCTTCTCCCAAAGCTGCAATGCTTGAAAACTATGGCTTTCTAGTTATAGGGATAATTTACATGACCGTATTTTCAATAATCATACTATATGTAGCATCTAAATTCTTTAGAAGTGAGAAAGTTTTAACTGCAAAAATATCTATTAGAAGATTTAAACGATGAAATTTTAAATCACATATTTTCAAATAAAAAGGTTCATTAAAAATTATTTATTATTAAGGAGTTTATGTGTTTTTCAATGATTCTTCTAAATCTTCTATTAAATCTTCTACATCTTCTATTCCCACTGAAAATCTTATTAAATTATCCCAAACTCCCATTCTCTCTCTTTCTTCTCTTGTTAATGGTTTGTATGGTGGCATACTTGCTGGATGTACTATTAATGATTCAACTCCTCCAAGGCTTACCGCTAAATTTATTATCTTTAGATTTTTTAGGAATTTCTTTATTGAATTCATATTCATCCTTAATTGGAATGATATCATTCCACCATAACCCTCATTTCCATATGGTGTTCTCATTTGTTTTTTTGCTATTTCATGTCCTTCATGTTCTTTTAACCCTGGATAATATACTCTTTCCACCTTTTCATTTTTAGATAGGTATTCTGCTATTTTCATAGCATTGTAATTGTGTCTCTCCATTCTTATGTGGAATGTTCTTAAACTTCTAAGTATTAGCCATGCATCAAAGGGGCTTGGTATTCCACCACTATTTATAATGTTTGAACGAAGCTTCTGGTAGGTTTCTTCATTGCTTGTTATAATTGCTCCACCTATTAAATCACTATGTCCACCTATATATTTGGTTGTGCTATGGACTACTATATCCGCTCCAAGTGTTAATGGTCTTTGATTATATGGTGATGCAAAGGTATTATCTACAACTACTATTACATTTTCATTTATTTCTTTACTTACATCACATACCTCCTTTATATCCACTATTTTTAATAATGGATTTGTTGGAGTTTCAAAGTATATCATCTTAGTACTTCTATTTACCTCTCTTTTTAATTCTTCAATTTTTGTTAGATCTACAAATTTTACTTTTACTCCATATTGATTGTAAACTGTTTTTAATAGGTTTATTGTTGTTGCATATAATGTTTCTATGGTTATAATTTCATCTCCAGGTTTTAGTAATTTGAATACTGTATCTATTGCAGCCATTCCTGAGGATGTTGCTATTGCATATTTCCCCTCTTCTAATATTGCAAGCTTCTTTTCAAGTCTCTCTATTGTTGGATTTCCAAGTCTAGTGTATACATATTTATCCTTTATCTCTGGATCTGTTTGTCTATATGTTGAAACCATGTATATTGGTGGTACTACAGCACCAAATTGATCAGGTTCATTATATACTGCTTTAGTTCCATACCTCATAATTAAATTGTTAACTTATATTTAGAATTAAAGTTTATCTTTTCCATTTTTAATTTGATTACGGTGTTGTTTTGAAGTTTAGTGGGGTACTCTTTGATCTTGATGGTACATTAATAAAGTATTCCGTAGATAGAGCTAGACTTACCTTAGATATTCTGAAGCATCTTAGAGAATATAATATAACATTTAATGTTTATTCAGAGGCTGATTACCCAATATCTATGGTTCGTAAAACAATTAGATTACTTGAAGGTATGAAACTCCCTAAATCGTTTATAAATGAAGTTTCATCATCACTATTTAAGATTGTAGAATTCTATGAAGTTAAAGCTTCTGAAAAGACAAGTGTCATTGATGGCGCTTATGAATCTTTAAATTTTGTTAAAGAGATGGGTTTGAAATGTGGTTTAATAACTTTGAATAGTCGTAGATCTACTGAAATTATCCTCGATAAATTTAATTTAAGGATCTTTTTTGATGTTATTGTTACACGTGATGAAGTTAAGAATTTTAAACCACATGTAGAACATTTAGCTAAAGCTATTAACTTAATGGGTTTAAAACCTGAAGAAGTAATTGTTATTGGAGATAGTATTATAGATATAATTCCAGCAGTGGCTTTAAATGCTTTTCCAGTGGCTGTTAAAACTGGTGTTAGAGGGGAAAGTGAATTGAAATCTGCTGGTGCAAAAGTCATATTGAATAGTGTAGCGGATTTCCCAAAATGGTTTATGAACTTTATTAGATCATGAATGTAAACTTTATAAATAGTTTAAATCATATTTTTAATCCCATTTAATGGTGTTTAAAATGTATACACTTAAAAAACGTTTAGTAAATTTTGTTGATGAAATATCTGATGAGATGATTAAGATTAGTGATGCAATTCATAGGAATCCAGAACTTGGATATAAAGAATTTTTCGCATCAAAACTTTTGTCAGATAAATTGGAGGAGTATGGATTTGAAGTTGAACGTGGTATTTCTAATCTGGAAACTTCATTTAAAGCGAGGCGTATTTGTGGTGTTGATGGTCCAAGAATTGCATTTCTAGCAGAATATGATGCACTTCCCGGTCTTGGTCATGCATGTGGGCATAATATTATTGGAACTGCAGCTTTAGGCGCTGGTTTAGCATTAAGTAAAATTGCTTGTGAAGAAAATTTGAATTGTGAAATAATTGTTTTTGGTACACCTGCTGAAGAAGGTGCTGTAGATAATGCTGGTGGGAAAGTTTTGATGTTAAATGAAATTTCTAAATCTGATGTAGCATTAATGATACATCCCTCTGATAGATATTCTCTTAGATACAAATCACTTGCAAGAGAAGCTTTTAAAATTGAATTCTATGGTAAAGCTGCACATGCAGCTTCTTCTCCACATAAAGGTATAAATGCTCTTGAAGCTTTAATATTAACTTTTGTTTCAATAAATTCTTTAAGGCAACATTTATTGAAGGGTACTTTAATTCATGGTATAATTGAGCATGGAGGTGTATCTCCAAATATAATTCCAGAATATAGTTGTGGTAGATTTTATGCTAGAGCTGAAGATATGAATTACTTAATGGAGGTTGTTGAGAAAATTAAGAAATGCGCTGAAGGAGCAGCACTACAAACTGGAGCTAAATATAAATTTACAAAAACTGCTAATACATACGCCAATTTTATACCAAACCTAACCTTAATTAAAATTGCATGTGAAAACTTCAATTTTATCAATATTAAACCTCCCTCTCTTGAAGAGATTATGAGTGTTGAAGATGTTGGTTCAACAGATTTTGGTAATGTAAGCCATGTAGTCCCATCCTTAGAAATTAATGTTGCCATTGTCCCCCGCGGTACTCCAGGTCATTCAATAGAATTTGCTAAAGCAGCTGGATCTGAAAGTGGACATATGGGATTAATAACAGGGATTAAACTACTTGCTTTAACAGGTTTAGATTTAATCTTAAATAAGCAATTGATTGAAGAAGCGAAAAAAGAACTTTTAGAGAGAAAGGGTAAAGCTCAACATTAAATTCAATGATTTCTTTCCCTAATAACTCCAATCATAAAATCATTTACATTTGTTTCAGTTACTCCAGTTATTATAAGGCTATTTCCAATTTTACGGAAAAAGTTGTATGTATCATTATTGTTTAAATATTCATCTTCATTTAATCCCATTCCTCTAGCTACACTCATTGTTTCATCATCAACTATTGCTCCAGCAACATCAGTATTACCATCTATTCCATCACTTCCCATAGACGCAAAAACTATTCTACTATTACCATCAATAATCTTAGCGGTACTCAAAGCTAACTCTTGATTTCGACCACCTTTACCACTACCTTTAACAGTAACTGTTGTTTCTCCACCTGCAATTATTACTGCTGGACTCTTTACTGGATGACCTGAAGTTAAAGCTTCAAGTAATATTCCACCAATAATTTTCCCTGCTTCTCTAGCTTCACCCTGTATTTTTGATGAGATTATTATAGTATTATAACCAATTTTTAACGCTATTTCCTTCATTGCAATTAGTGATTGTAAATTATTTGCTATTACTATATTCTTTACTTTATTGAATATTTCTTCATTAAACCTCCATTCACCCTTAATAATTAAATCATCTAAATACTTCTTAATCCTATTTGGTGCAGTATCCCATAATCCATATTTCTTTAAAACTTCTTTTGCTTGTTTTGGTGTAGTTGTATTTAGTGCTGTTGGCCCTGAAGCTATTACTTCAATATTATCTCCAATAACATCGGAAATTATCAATGCTATTGCTTTTGATGGATATATATATCTTGCAAATAATTTTCCACCTTTAACGCCACAAATATGCTTTCTTACGGCGTTTATTTCATATATATTTGCTCCACATTTCAAAAGTAAATTCGTTACTTCAATGATATCCTCTATTTTTAATCCTTCCTCTGGTATTGTTAATAGTGATGATCCTCCACCGGAAATTAAAACTATAACTAGATCTTTGTCACCCCTACTTTTAAGTAGTTTTATTATCTCCATAGTATTCTCAACATTTCTCAAACTTGGTGTTGGATGATCCCCTTCAAGGATTTTTATCCTTTTCAATTTAGTTTTTATATTCTTTGGAGCAATTATAATACCATCATATTCAATTTTGTCTTCTAAGATTTCTTCAATTCCCAAAGCCATTCTTGCAGATGCTTTACCAGCTCCAACAACAATAATCCTCTCAATATCTCCAAGGGGCACTTTAAAATCTCCATTTACAACTATATTCCCCTCCTCAATCTTTAAAACCCTCTTAACATTTTTATAAGAGTCTGAAGCTCTAACCCCCTCTTCCAATAAATCCAACACTATATTCCTTTCATAACTTCTATTTCCAGAAACAAGTTCTTCTCTATTAATTATCATCATAACAAAAATAATGAAAAAAGGATATTTTAGTTTTAATTTACTTTTTAAGGATGTATTTTGGTATTGCAAATCCTATGGCTAATCCAACTATTAAACTCACTATGGCATATATTGGCATCATTGAATTCAAATATGCTATTTGCCCTTGTAAATCTGATATTTGTTTATTTAAATTAGATATTTGTTGATTCAAACTGGCTATCTGCCCTGGCATTGCTAGATATGCAAAGAATCTATCCATATCACATGTCCAACTTAATATATTTGCCAGTAGTGTAGCTCCTTGTTGTGGATATTGTACTCCATATCTTGTTGGATTTCCTAATTCTGGTTTATACATTCCCTCATAGTGATCAAAGGGTGCATCTCCTGATAATATTATAACATTCTTCTTTGCTGGATCTACTTCTAAAGCCATTAAAACATATCTATCCTTTACACCTTGTTGATAGACTTTTGATGGTGGTTCATTAAATTCTGCTATTGATCCATTAACTGAAGTCCACATAATCCTATAGACATTTGTAACCTTCTCTTTGTTTAATGCCACATATTTACCACCAACTTCAGCAACTATTGCTGCTGGTCCATGGAATAATGCTCTGGTGACTCCTGCAACTAGGAATTTAACTTCTTCATCACATTTATCTGATAATCCAAGGACCCTGTAATCTGCTCCTGCATTCATAGTTGCATCTATACATTCAGCTAAATCTATCCTTAAAACGCTTCCCACACCCTTTAATAAGTTATTTACTGTATCCTGCCTAAACATATCATTTCCATAATCTGAATCTCCTGCCACCCACAGTAGCTTCTTACCAGTGGCAAGCCAATTCTTTATTACATTGATTTCATCTGTGGTTATTGGCTGCATTGAATCTACCAATACAACTATTAATGCAAATGCCCCCTCTAGTTTACTTGCAGTTAATGTTCCAGTTTCATTTACCCATTCATATTGGGTTAAATCGTTTCTTACAGCTTCATATTGTCTCACTGTTCCAGTAGCTCCTTTAAGCCATACAACAATCTTCGGCTTTTTCACCTGTGCTTCCACAGAACTTAAACTTAAAAGGAACAATGATAGAAGTAGTATTGATAGAAAAATTCCAATCTTCTTATTCATATATTATCAATTAGAATTTTGTTATGAAAAATATTTATATTTTGTTATTTATTGAGAGTTAAATGATAATGGTGAAATTAATTGAGTAGCTCAATTAAATATAAACATTTTATACCCATAATAATTGCAATAATTATTGCAATTGGGGGATACTTTGGATGGCAATCACTTCAAACACCTCCTACAACTCCTCCCACCGGTCCCCCTCCCACTAGTCAACCTAAACAAATAACATTGGTAGTCATTAGTAGGCATGGTCTTGATATTTTAAGTAAAGTTGAAACTGCTTTCCTCTCTTCAAGTATAGCTAAAAAGTATAATATTACTGCAATTCAATGGTTAACTCCTGCAGCACATTTATGGATTAGCACTATTAAAGCTAGAGGTGATATAGATGTTGCTTGGGGTGGCGGCCCCGTATTATTTGATACATTGTATTCTGCAGGTTTACTTAATCCTTTAAGTGGTGATGTCTTGAATGTTATAGCTAAACTTCCAGATACAATTAGTGGATCTCCAGTTAAAAGAATTGATTCTAGTGGGAAAATATATTGGGTTGGTGCCGCCATCTCCTCATTTGGTTTCACCATCAATAGAAATTATCTTCAAAGTTACAATCTTCCAGAACCTGAAAAATGGATTGATCTTGCCAATGAAACTTATGGTTTTACTCTACCAAAGACATCTGTTGGATGTGCTAATGCAATAACATCAACTTCTAATACGCGTATGTTTGAAATCATTCTACAACGTTATGGTTGGATTGAAGGGTGGAAGATACTTACATTAATTGCAGCTAATTCTGAAATTTATGATCAATCTGAAGCTGTTAGGGAAAGTGTTATTGCTGGTCGTATTGGCGTTGGATTAACCATAGACTTTTATGGTTATACAGCTCAGATACAAGCCCCTGGAATTGCATATTACGTTCTTCCAAAGGATGGTACTATTGTTAATGCTGATCCTATAGCTCTACTTAACACTAGTAAAAATGTAGAAGCAGCTCAGAAGTTTATTGAATGGGTTTTATCTCCTGAAGGTCAGAAGATATGGTTAGACCCAAATGTTAATCGTATGCCAATAAATGCTGAAGTTTTCAAGACCCCTGAAGGTAAGCAGAGGCAAGATTTATACCTACAATATAATTTAACATTAAAAGCTTCAACAATAGAGTTTAGTGATGATCTTGCATCATCATATGAGCAAGCTTTAATGTGGTTCTTTGATTCTACACTTGTTAAACCTCAAGCTGAATTGAGATCTGCTTGGATTAAAATTATTCAAGCAAAACGTGAAAATAAGATAACTAAAGAACAATTCATAAAGCTTTTAGATAATCTAACCAATCCTACTAAGCTTGTATTTATAGATCCAATTACAAATCAACCCACAACATTTACAATGGAATATGCTCAAAAGATTAACTCACGTATGAGTGAACTTGAATTTAGAACTAATATCTGCAGCATATGGAGAAGTGCAGCGATAGCTAGATATCAACAAATAATTAAAGCTCTTGGTGGATGAAATTAACTTATATCCTTCCTCTTTTTATAATATTTTGTGTGATTTGGATGTGGAAGATATGGCGTAGGCATATTGATTTATTTATTATAGGCTTATATTTAATACCATTAGTCTTCTTCACATTTCTCTTTATTCTCCCCTTATCTTCACTATTTTTAGCAGCATTCTTTTATGGTGGTAAGATTTCTATGTATTGGTTTACTTCGATTTTTACTGATACATTCTTCATTAATTTCCAGCCTAGAACTGGGTATATGTTTAATGTTTATGGAGATACCATGTATATTTGGGGTTTAGATTATGGTGTAATATTGAATACAATTATTGTAGCATTAATGACAACGCTATTTTCTTCGATTTTGGGATTGGTTACAGCATTTATTTTGGCTAGATACGATTTTCCTGGTAAAAATCTTTTTAGAATTTTATTGTATGTTCCTATGCTTGCTACACCATTTGTTAATGCATATGTCTTAGGGAAGTTGTTTCATCCAACAAGTGGTTTAATAAATTTCATCTTCTACGATCTTCTACATTTATTTCCATATAGGATTGATTTAAATGGACTTGTTGGTATATCATTGGCACAAATATTAAGCTATTTTCCAATAGTTTATTTGAATGTTCAAGCTTCATTAATAAATATTGATCCAAGTTTAGAGGAGCAAGCTGAGAATCTTGGTGCTAAGGGCTTTTCATTATTCAGACGTATTACATTTCCACTTGCTCTTCCCGGACTTACTGCTGGTATGATTATAACCTTTATATTTAGTATGGAAGATCTTTCTGCACCTATAGGTTTTATTGGTTATAGTGGTAATCCACTGGCTAAGAAGGTTATGTCTTATTATATATTTCAATCCTTTAGTGAAGCTATGAGGGGGGTTATAACCCCTGAGACTGCTGCTTTATCTTTAATTTTGCTTTCATTTTCAATTTTTGGTTTTATTATGATTAAACGTTATGTTTCATTGAAGACTTATGCTTCTATAAGTAGGGGTGGTAGATGGAATCCTAGGGTTAAACGTATTTATGGTTTAAGATTATTTGTAGTCTACGTTTTTTTGATATCTATAGCTATTTTTGCATCTCTACCTCAAATTGGCACTATACTTTTGGCAATTACAGATTGGATTATTAGTGGAATTTTACCTAAAAATATCACATTAGAATACTTTTACAGTTTACTTCATCCAAGTGTTAGTAGATCCATCTCGAATAGTCTCGTATATTCTTTTATTGCTGTTTTAATTGCTGTCTTCATAGGTTCTTCTTCATCTTACTCTGTTGCTAGATTTAAAGGTATTATACCATCCATCTTGGATATTCTATCCACTATCCCAGTGGCTATTCCAGGTATTGTTTTAGCTGTTGGATATTTCATGTTTTTTACAACATTCTTTAGATGGACTTTTCTAGATCCACTTTTAGATCCAGCTCCATTATTAATTTTAGCATATTCATTTAGGAGACTTCCTTTTGCTGCTAGAAGCATTTTTGCTGGTTTACAGCAAGTTCATGTAGCTTTAGAAGAAGCTGCAATGAATCTTGGTGCTAGTAGATTTAAATCATTCTTTAAGATTGTTCTACCTTTGATTTTAATGCATCTATTTAGTGGAGCTATTTTAACATTTGTTTATTGTATGTCTGAATCTAGTACTAGTGTTACACTTGGAGCTTTAAGATGGGATAGGGGACCAATAACATTCTATATAAATCAAGTTGTTTATGGAAGTATTCTCGTTGGTTCTGCAAGTGTTGGAGCATCTTTATGTGTATTGTTAATGAGTATTCAAATACTTGCTATAACAATATCAAATTATATTTTGAAGCAGAGAGTTGCTATATATGGATTTTAGGAGGGGTGTTGTTTGGTTAGAGTTAAACTTGATGGTGTTAATAAGAGGTTTGGGAATGTTGTTGCAGCGGAAAATGTTTGTTTAAATATTCTTGAAAGTGAATTTTTCACAATTTTAGGTCCTAGTGGTTGTGGTAAAACTACACTTCTACGTATTATTGCTGGCTTAGAGAAGATGGATTCTGGTAGAATCTTCTTTGATGATGTTGATGTTACAAATCTACCCCCATATCTCCGTCATACTGGTATGGTATTTCAAAATTATGCTCTATGGCCTCATATGACTGTTTTTGATAATGTTGCTTTTGGATTAAAAATTAGGAAGATCAGTAAAGATGAAATTAATAGGAGGGTTAAAGAAGCTTTAGAATTGGTTAAATTATCTGGTTTAGAGAATAGATATCCACATCAGCTCTCCGGTGGGCAGCAACAGCGTGTAGCTTTAGCTAGAGCTCTCGTCATAGAACCTAGAGTTCTACTTCTCGATGAACCTCTTAGTAATCTTGATGCTAAATTGAGAATTGAAATGCGCAGTGAATTAAAGTCTTTGCAAAAGAGGCTTAAGATAACCACTATATATGTTACACATGATCAAGATGAAGCTTTAACTCTTTCAGATAGAATTGCCATTATGAATAGTGGTAGAATACTTCAGATTGGTTCTCCCATTGAAATATATAATAAACCTAGAAATCTCTATGTAGCTTCATTTATTGGTAAATGTACACTTCTTAATGGTGAAGTTAAGGATGTTGAAGATGGTTATTTAGCTGTTAAATGTGATGATATGATGTTATGGGGTGTTCCAGTATCCGATGAATTCACTATTAAAATTGGAAGTAAAGTAGCATGTATACTTAGACCAGAACACTTTAAGATTCATGTATCAGAAAAGGATAATGTATTTGTTGGTTACATTAAACATATTTCATTCCTTGGTTCACATAATGAAGTTAGAGTTAAAGTAAATGGTAATGAAATACTGGCAATTTTCGATTCTGATTTTAATATTGACGTTAATAAACCAATTAAAATTGCTATACCCAGAGATAGGGTTATGATATTACCATATGATAATGCTTTTTAATACTTTTATTTATATTTTGATTGAAGATTATGTCTAACCCAACCATTAAGGTTAATAATCGATTTTGCATATTCATTGTGGCAACGATCTTCTTCATAAATCTCTTCAGCTTTTTTGCAGTATCTCAAAGGACTATAGCTACAGATCCCATTAAATACCCATTACCATCATTACCAGCTTTATGTGTTTTAAATGGTCTTTTTAAAGTTGTGGTTAAAGCTCCAAGTTCTGCTACGAATTGGGCTTTTACAATATATTCAAATACTTATGGACTTAAGTATGATATCTCGTATTTTGTGGGTTCATATAATTCGAGTAGTGGACTCTGGAGCTTTTATTTAAAGGTTCCATCAAATATTATTCCAGGTTTATATTCACTTAAATTGTCTTATACTAGTGGTGGAATTAATTATTCGTATAAGCAACCCAACTCTGTATATGTTTTTGAAGATTATCCTAAAAATCTCTTAATCGCTCATTTGAGCGACACTCATTTACCATATGGTGCTGATGTTATTGCTAGAGCTATATATGAACTTAATTTGATTAAACCGAGTATATTGATTATAACTGGTGATTTTGTTGATATAGGTGTTATTGCTTCAGCTTGGGATTATGCCTGGTCTATTGTATTTAATGGTTCTTCAAAGATTCCAATACTAGTTCTTCCAGGTAATCATGATCATTCTGGTGATGATGCTGCAAATTATCAAAAGTATTGTGGTCCATTGTACTATAATTTGAGTTTTGGGAAGTTTCATTTTATAGCTATGGATACCCGTGAATTAGGTTATGTCGATATTGATCAACTTAAATGGGCTGAATCTGTTTTAAAGAATATAAATGTTGATGATGTTAAAATCTTCTTAATTCATCATCCAATATTTGGTACTGGTTTTTCAATTACTGGTTCATGGCAGAATATTAATGCTTTGGTAAACTATTTATATTATACTTGGGCTAGTAATACCCCTATTGCTGCAGAATTTCTTAGACTTGTTGAGCAGTATAATGTTCGTTTAGTACTTGCAGGTCATATTCATAGGGAGCAATTTAATATATACAATGGCAAACATATTTTTGAGACTATTTCACCTGCAGGTGGTTCTCTTCCAGTTGGTGTTTATTGGTCTTTTAGATTAATTAATGTTAGTGATTCTGGTGATGTTAATATACTTACCATTGGTGGGAAAACTCCACAAGATTCTCCATCCGCATATCCCATTGGAATGCTTTCATACTATTATACTCCTAGAAATGATGGTTCAACAAGAGCTTCTTCAATAAAAATTTATAATAATCTTGAAGCAAGTATAAACCCATTAATAGAATTTATAGTTAATGGTTCAATACCATTCAATAAGTATAATTTCTATCCATATCCTCCATCTAATTATAGAGTTTTCGATTTAGGTGGTAGATATCTTGTTCAATTTAGGGTTAATATTCCAGCTAAAACAAGCTACTATATTACTTTGACTTCAATTAATGACACTATTCCTCCAAAGATTTATGCTAATGTTGTTAAAGGTGATGGTGGATTAATATTCTACGTGAATGCTACTGATGATTCTGTTGGCATTAAATGTGTTGGTTTAAAGTATCAATTTACCTTTTCCAATGGTTCTAAAAGTGTATGGTATAGTATTGATGATATTCCTCCAAAAATTATTGCAGATAAAACTTTGACATTATACTCATATGATCTATTGAAATATGAATATAAATTGTCGATTCCAAGCAATGTTCTAAACATTACATATTCAATTATAGCTGAAGATTTCATTGGCAATATTAACTATGTTAATGGTACTTTCGCTTATATAACTCCTAAATACTATACTTTAACCATTGATTCATCTCCAATAAGTGGTATTCAATTCACGATGGCTGGGTCTTCTTATACTACGAAGTTCTCTAGTTCTCTACTTTCTGGGAATTATACAGTAAACTTTCCAAGTGAAGTTGTTGTTGGTGGTGTAAAATATGTTTTTAGTGGGTGGAGTGATGGATTTACTGGTTCAACGAGAACTATTTTATTGAATTCCGACCTTACTTTAACTGTTTATTATAAAGCTGAAACTCCAACACAGATGGTTTCTATTCCATCTTGGATTTATATAGTGATTAGCATAATAGTGATTGTTGCAATAATCATGATAATTTTACGCTTTAGATAAATTTAAATAACTCCCCTCTTTTTTAGATCTAAGATTTTTTCTTTATCATATCCGAGAATTTTCATTAATACTTCTTCTGTATGTTGACCTAATGTTGGTGGTGGATCTTTAATTTCAAGTTTAGTATTTGCATATTTTATTGGTATTCCAAGTTGTTTTATTAATCCCAATTTTGGATGATTTATTTCTTTCACCATTTCTCTATGTATAACTTGAGGGTCACTTAATATTTCACTTACTTCATTTACTGGTGCGCATGGAACTGAGTTTTCCATTAAAACCTTTAACCAATACTCCCTAGTATTACTTTCAAATATCTTGTTTAATTCAGCTAAAAGTTCATACCTATTTTTCACCCTATTTGGATTTGTAATATACCTTTCATCATTTATCCATTCTTCTTTTCCAAGTGATTTACACATTTTTCTCCAGTGTTCATCATTTCCAACCGCTACTGCAAAGTATTTTCCATTTTTGTCTTTGAAACATTGATATGGAACTATACTTGGATGTGCAGACCCCATTTTCTTTGGGTTTTCACCAGTGGCAAAATAATTCATTGCCATATATGTTAGCCATGAAACTCCAGTATCAAGTAGTGATATATCTATTCTTTCTCCAACTCCTATTTTCTCCCTCCTATATAACGCTGCTATTATGGCTATTGCTGCATACATAGCTGCACCTATATCAAATAATGCTACTCCAATTCTAACTGGAGGTCTGCCTTCTTCACCAGTTATACTCATAAACCCTGACATTGCTTGTATTAATAGGTCATAGGCTGGATAATCTCTATATGGTCCTGTTTGACCAAAACCACTTATGGAACAGTATATTATTTTTGGGTTTATCTTCTTTATGGAGTCATAGTCTATTTTAAGTCTTTCAGCAACTCCCGGTCTAAAATTCTCTATGAATACATCACTTCTTTCAGCTAATCTATATATGATTTCTATACCTTCCTCAGATTTCAAATTCACAGTTATACTCTTCTTATTCCTGTTTATTGATAGGTAATATGCGCTTTCTCCATTTATGAAGGGTGGACCCCAACTTCTTGTTTCATCCCCCTTTACTGGTTCTTCAACCTTTATCACTTCTGCTCCTAAATCTCCAAGTATCATTGTACAGAAGGGTCCAGCTAATACTCTACTAACATCTAATACTCTTATTCCCTCTAATGGTTTTATATACATGTAAAAAGTTATGAATAATATTTAAATAAAAAGGTTATTTATTATCTAAAATTTATTTCCAATTCTTCTAGAGTTTTTCTTGCTACTTCTATAGATAATCTCTTTAAAGCTTCTTGACTACTTGCAGCTAAATGTGGTGTTAATATAACGTTTTCATATTTTATTAATGGGCTGTCCATGGGTAGTGGTTCTACTTCAAATACATCTAAAGCTGCTCCAGCAATCTTTCCATTTTCAATGTATCTAATTAATTCTTTTTCATCTATTAATGCTCCTCTACCCATATTAACTATATAGACTCCATCTTTCATTAATTCAAATTCCCTTTTGGATATTATATGATATGTTTCTTCCGTTAATGGTAGGTGTATTAAGATTATATCGGAAATCCGTAGTAGATCATTTAAATCTAGATATTTTATTCCTAATTCTTCTTCAAGATCTTTCTTCCTAATTTTATCATAGTAGTATAGTTTTACATTAAATGATTTTAATCTTCTAGCTACTGCTGAACCTATTCTTCCAAGACCAATTATCCCAATATTTTTATCCATTAATTCTACTCCAATTAGATCTGTATACTTTCTATACCATTGCCCCATTCTAACAGCTTTATCTGCTTGTGGTATTCTTCTAAGCATTGATATTAATACTCCAATGGTGAATTCCGCCACTGAATCTGTTAATGCTTCTGGTGTATTTACAATTTTTATACCATATCTTTCTGCTGCTTTTAAATCTATATGGTCTATTCCAACTCCATGTACAACTATTGCCTTTAACTTCTTTGCGGATTTAAGTATTTCTTCACCTATCTTTATAAATCCTCTAGAAACTATTATGTCTACATCGGAGACCATTTCCTTTAATTCTTCTATGGTAATCTTTCCATTGAGCTCAATGACATCACAATACTTCTTCAAAATATTAATGCCTTCTTTATGTATGGGTTCAAGTACCAAGACTTTATTCTTCATTTAAGCTCAATGAATATTCTTAAATCGCCTTAATATTATATATTTTGGTTGGTGTATTCAATTGGTTGAATGGGATATTCTCATTGAAAATGGATTGATTGTTGATGGTACTGGTTCAAGTCCATTTAAAGGGTTTGTAGGTATTCAAAAGGGTAGAATTGTCTATGTATCTAGTGAAAAACCTAAGGTTGATGTTAAAATGGTTATAGATGCATCTGAACTTATAGTTTCACCTGGATTTATTGATATTCATAGTCATGGTGATGAAACCATCCTATTATATCCTAAAGCTGAAAACTATGTTCTACAAGGTGTAACAACTATTGTTGGTGGAAATTGTGGTTATTCGCCTGCACCAGTTGGAGATTTCTGGCTTATGTCCTTTTGGGAGATGGATTGGTGGCATGAATTAAAACCATACAAGTATTATGCACCATTAATGCATCCCATAGATAAAGTTAATGAAAAACTTAAGGAGAAATTTGGGTTTACAATTGATTGGAAAACCTTCAATGATTTCTTAAATAAAGTTGAATCTAAGGGGTTATCAATAAATTACATACCTCTTGTAGGTCATGGTTCTATAAGAGCTGTGGTTATGGGTGAAGATCATAAGAGGAAGGCATCTCAAAAGGAAATTGATGATATGAAGGTTCATTTAAGAGAGGCTATGGATGCTGGAGCTCATGGAATGTCTAGTGGATTAGATTATGCCCCTGGGTATTACGCTGATATACAAGAGCTTATTGAATTGGTTAAAGTTGTTAAGGAGTATGATGGTATTTATGCTACCCATTGGAGGAGAACTGGTATAAGGACTGAAGCTAGAAGGGAGACTAGACCTCCAGAAAAGATTAAAGGTATCATTGAAGCCATTGAAATATCTGAGAAAACCGGAGTTCCAGTTCAAATTTCACATATATCATATGGATATGTTGTATATCCACCACCACCTGAAAGTTTAAGGAAGGCTATGGCTGAAGCGACTCTAGAATATATAAATAAGGCGTTGGAGAGGGGTGTAGATGTAACCTTTGACGTTATACCAAATATTACTGGTGGAGTATTCTCCATGCCAAAATTAATATCTCTACTATCACCATGGCTTAGAGAATCTGGTAGTTTAGAACGATTTATTGAGAATCTTAAATGTGAAGATTATAGGAGGGATATTAAAGAAGCAATTTATAATGGTAAATGGTATACAATTAATCCAACTATAGATCCATATTGGATGGATAATATAATCATTAGAAAATGTAGGAATAATGATTATATTGATAAGAGTTTAGGTGAAATTTCCACATATAAGAATATGGATCCAGTGGATATGTTAATGAATATTATAATTGAAGATCCAGAGACATTATATGAACCAAGTTATACATATGCTGGTGAAGAAAGTTTAGATGTATTCATAAAACATCCAAATTCTATGATTGGTGCAGATATTTTTGCATTAGATTTTAAATGGGAAGCTAAAGTTCCACCATACTATTTACCTCATCCAAATACTTATGGTGCATTTTCAAGATATATCAAAAGATTTGTAAGAGAGAGAAAGACTCTAAGTCTTGAAGAAGCTATTAGAAAAATAACGTATACACCAGCAAAAAGAATGAAGATTATAGATAGAGGGGTAATAAAGGTTGGTGCATGGGCTGATATAACGATATTCAACTTAGACACCATAAGTGATCGTGGAACATATCTAGAACCGAGAATTCCACCGGTAGGCATAGAATATGTTATTGTTAATGGAGAAATCGTGGTGAAAAATGGAAGACATATAGGGACATTGAGTGGGCGAGTAATAAGAAAAACCATAATTAAATAAATAATTTCTTCTCAACACTTTTTAACTGGGTAGAGTGTATATATGAAAGCTAGTAAAAATAGTAAGGTTAAAGATAAGAGATCTGAAAACTTTAGTAAGTTTGTTAAAGGTGTAATGGAGCGATATGTTAAAGCTGGAAAATACACTCCAGAAGAAAAGGTCTTTGAAAATATACTGTTGGAGGCTGGATTAAAGAAGGATGAAGATTTTTATCACAATTACAAATTCAAGAGTGATAGAGGAAGATATTTTTGGGTTGACTTCTTCCTTCCTAAATGGAATTTAATAGTTGAAATCGACGGTGGAATATGGCATAAATTCTTTAAACAAGCCATGGAAAAAGATATGCGTAGAGATTCATGGTTGAGAAGTTTTGGATTTGAAATAATAAGGATAGATAGTGAGAAATTAAGAGGTTCTATTGAAAGTATAAATGAAGTTAAATCAATGATTTATAAAAAGCTTGGAATAGTTAATTAAGTAACCTTGGTTTTGGGAGTATCATGACCATTTCATCTGGATCCCCTATGGCAATATAATTACCCTCAAGATATAATCTACCAACAACGGCACATGTGACAGCATCTATTTCATGTGGAGTTAATTTCTCATTGTTTATATCTCCATTTAAATCAAATATTTCCTTCAGCTTTAATCTTAAATACTCTTTTCCCTTCTTCACTCTAGGTAAACCCAAAATTTGTTGTGCTCCACCTGGATAAGTTTCTATGACATTAAACCCCATGTCTGTTAATATCCTTCTAAGTCTAATCCCTCTTTCAGTAAGGTTTTTCATCCACTTAAAATTCAATGGGAAAAACTTTATACCCATTCTCATAAGTTCTCTATCACAAACCCTAATACAGTATTTAGAATCCAAAGTTTTATCCTTGGGAAGTGATAAAGGTGCATCAATAGCAACTACATTAGGCTTTTCCCCAACAATTATATCTATGATTTCTTCATCACCATATACAGTTAATACTTTAACAAAATTACCCTTCAAAACACAAATACCAGTAGGTCTAGTTTCAACACCAGCCAAATCCACACCAACAACTACACCAACCTTCATCTACAATCAACCTATACATCATAATAGCAGCATATATTACATTAATGCTTACTTTTTAAATGGTTTCAGCTAACAATTTTTATATCATTTTGGAATATTTAGGTTTAAGTATCATAAACCGACGTGAACTGACCTATGAGATCAAGCATATTAAATTCAATTATTATGGTTGCATATTCATTATTCTAAGTTTCTATTCCTACCTTATAATTCAGAAAGTGTGCTCAAACGTCACATTAATCGTGAACTTAAAAGAGAAAAATATTGAGGAGGTCCATGAAGCTATTATGAGGAATAACCTACAGAAATTTTCTCAGAGGTTTCTCCATAGATTCATTTCTTAAAGCTTTATTTATGGTCGATATATATATGTTGGTTTTGTTTTTGTTTATTTTGGTTGGTTTTAATGTTTATTAATAAATCTAGCTTAAAAACTATAATTATTACACTATTGTTTGTTATAGCATTGTTTGGCGGCGTTTACATTATTGCAATGGCGCTTGACACCATACATTTAAACGTCACCGTAGTTAAAGATGGTAAAACGGTTTTAGGCGTGCATGTGTATGTTTTTGCAATTGCTCCAAACGGAACTAGATTTGTGAAATCTGCAGTCACAAATCAGTATGGGGTAGCATCATTCGAGCTATCAATAAAAGACATAATAAAACCAGTAATGGATTGGAATAAAGCTGAGAAGAGGAGCTTCACAATAAACCCAGGACTATACATAACCACACTAGGAAAACACAACAACACATTATACTTTGGAGCAGGATCAATAAAACTACCACTAACATTAACAGGACCAATATTCACATCCACAACAATAAACCTACAACACAAAATAACAAAAACACAACAAAAAATAAAAACATCAACAATGGACATGAAACAGCAAGCACCACCATGGGCAAAACTAATATACAGCGAGCAAAAAACAATGAGGGAGACATTCTTCAAAGTGATAACAGACCAAAACACAAAAGCAAGTTGTGGGTATTTAGCAGAGTATAATAAGGAGGTAGCATTCAAATGCACATTCTCAGTAACCCTAAAATCTGATAACTCAATAGAAGTACCATGGAGCATAGGGGCAGAAATAAGTTGGGTAACATCACAAACTGAGAAGGCTCTTACTTTTGATGTTGATCAGAATAGTATTGGTTACGTTTCATGTCTTGTAGCTCTTAATTATGAATGTTGGGAGTATGAGGAACCTGCAGATGGAGGAGAACTATACCTAGAACATAGAATCTACGCACAATACTACTACCCAGACAGCCTACAAACAACAAAAGGAGAGGATGATATTGATGGCAACCAAATATTTTTGAAGAGTACTGTGGGAAAGGGATGGAATGAAGTTGCAACAATCGTATACTTATATTCCCAAGTTAGTCAAGAGTTTGCTATCCCCATAATCACTTTCATTTTAGGCATCCAATTTTCAAAACTTCCAGCAACATTAAGAGTTCCAATAGACATAGATTTAGTGATCAAAGAAGCATATTCCATAAGTGCTGATGTAAGAGTTTACGGTGTGGAAGGCGTTACAATAAACATATATTACATCAAAGTTTATAGGACTGTGAATGCCTATTATGAATTGCCAGCATGGGCAATAATACTAAAAACATAAACTACAAATTCCATTTATCCCCATTTTTGTTGCTCCACCTTTAAGGTTAAATCTTTTAAATGTTTCCATCAAATATTCTATTTGGATTTTATGTTGAGTTTGCATGAGGTTGAGAGGAGATTTTTTGATTTGCTTGCTTCAACTTTTATGTATTTTAGGTCTATTGATTATTGGGGTTTTAATGGTGGGGAAATTGTTCTCCCATTCTCTTGTAGGGTTTCCCCTGATACTGTTTTGAGGTTTAGTTGTGATTTTGATTTTGAGAAGTCTATGGGTTTGTCTTGGCTTTTTAGATTTGATATTTCTGGTTGTGGCTTGGTTTATGTGGATGGTTGTGTTTATCATGGTGTTGATGATGAGCATAAGCTAATACCCATTAGAAATAGTTTTAGGAGGATGTTGTTGGAGGTTACTTCACGTAGATCTTTTGGTGAAAATCCCTCCATGTTTACGTTTTACTCATCTAGTTTAGCTGGAGTTTTATGGGATGAATTTAATTTTGCATTATCATTGATGGATTTATTGAATTATGTTCAGAGGAATTCTGAAATTATTCCATTACTTTCAAGTATGGCTGAATGCATTAAGCTTTCCCCAAGTATTCTTCAGATTTATGCTATGGCTAGATCCCTTTATGGCCATGATTTGATTGGAGGTTTGAGGGAGTATAGGAGGCTTAGATGGGATTACTCATATATTGCCTCAGTTTATGGCGATCGTGTTTTAGATGGTACTTTAAATGATCTCCCCATGCCAAGCATAAGTGAAGTCCGCAATACTATTAACGAGATTAAGTGTATATTAGATAAATTGGATGTTAATGTTGGTGTTGTTGGGAGTGTATTCTTGTTTGGTCATGCTCATATTGATACTGCTTGGCTCTGGCCTTATAGTGAGACTAAGAGGAAGATTGTTAGAACGTTTTCCACGATTACTCGTCTTTCAAATTTAGGTTATGATTTCACTTATGTTCAGAGTGGTGCTCAAAATTATAGGTGGCTTGAGGAATGCGATCCCAAGCTCTTCGAGGATGTTAAGAAGCTTATTAATGATGGTAAATGGCTTCCAGTTGGTGGTATGTGGGTTGAATCCGATACTCAATTGGTGTGTGGGGAATCTCTTGCTAGGCAATTCCTTTATGGTCAAAGATATTTCATGGATAAATTTGGATTTAAATGTAGGGTTGGATGGCTTCCAGATACATTTGGTTTTTCAGCTCAGCTTCCACAATTAATGGTTAAAAGTGGTTTGGAAGTTTTCGTTACACATAAGGTTATGTGGAATGATACAAATAAATTCCCATATCACGCCTTTATATGGGAAGGTATTGATGGTTCAAATATAATTGTTCACATCCTACCATTAACTTACAATGGGCTTCTAACTGTGAATGAGATTCATGATTTGTGGGATAGATATATTGGTAAGGAACTTGCTCCAGCAGTTCATAGTTATGGTTATGGAGATGGCGGTGGTGGACCAACATTTACAATGTTTGAGAGAGTTAAATTGTTAAAGAAGATTCCATGGATACCTAAGCTTATAGAAGCTCCAAAACAAGATGAATACATAAAAGTTTTAAAGGATTCTTCAAGTAATTTTCCAAAGTGGTTTGGAGAGATATATAATGAATTTCATAGGGGTGTTTTTACAACTAACATTAGAATTAAGGATTTGATGTGGAAGGTTGAAAACGAAGTTTTATGGGCTGAAACTTTATACACGATAGCAAATTTAGTGGTTAAACTTAATTATCCAAGGGACGAATTAAATAATGCTTGGGAAGTAATTTTAAGAGCTCAATTTCATGATGTTCTACCTGGATCATGTAACTATGAAGCTTATAAAGAAGCTTATAATGAACTTGAAAATACCATTGAGAAACTTAAACTTCTATCAAACAATGCTTTAAAATCCATATTTACAACTTCTCAAATCAATGATAATATCAATAATGTTATTGTATTCAATAAATTGAATTGGGGTTGGAAGGCATTAGTAAAACTTCCAAAGAAATCTTTTAAACTTCCAAGTGGTGAAGTTATTTTAACTCAAGAATTTGATGATGGTTATTATGCTCTTATTAAAGTTCCATCTTTAGGCTACATTATTTTAGAAGAGTGTAATGAGATTGTTAATTCTAATGTTAATGATAATATTGTTAAAGCATTTAAAGCTGAAGATGGTATAGTATTGGAAAATGAATATTTAATGGTTAAAATAGGATTTGATTGTAGTATAAAGTCAATTTATGATAAAGAGCTTAATAGGGAATTCCTTGCTTCACCAAGTAATATTATTAAGGTTCATTTATGTAAACCTGGACGTTTTGATGCTTGGGATATAGATGAATCTACAATTAAAGATTCTGGATTACCATTGAATGTTTTTGAAAGCCCAAAGATACTTGCTTCAGGTCCTATAATAGCTTCAGTTGGATATAGTCTTAGGTATGGTAGATCTATTGTTAAACAAGAGGTTAGGTTATATTGTGGTTCTAGATTAATTGAATTTAGAACTATTGTTGATTGGATTGATAGAGGTTATTTATTGAAAGCTTGGTTTAATTTAAATATTGATTCTAATGAAGCATATTTTGAAGTTCCCTTTGGAGTTGTGAAAAGATCAACTATTAAATCCAATTCCTTTGAGAAAGCTATGTTTGAAGTTCCTGCATTGAGATGGATGGATTTATCAGATGGTAAATATGGATTTGCAATTATATCGCAAAGTAGACATGGATATAGTGTTGAAGGTTCTAGAATAGGGTTAAGTCTCCTTAAATCTTCAATTATGCCTAATCCATGGTCTGATACAGGTTTAAATGAATTCACATATTACATTTACCCACATTATGGAGATTATCGTAGTGGTGAAGTCTATAAACGAGCTTATGAAGTTTGGAATAATGTAAAAACATTGACATTTAATGGTAATGTAGATATGTCACGAATCAATAGTTTCTTTGAAATTTACGGTGGTATACTGGAATCTATAAAACTAAGTGAAGATAACTCAAGCATTATTTTAAGAATTTATGAAATTGAAGGTAGAGAAGGTAAAATTAACTTAAAACTCCCATTGAAATTCAATATATATGAAACTGATATAATTGAGGAAAGTAGAAGGTTGATTGCTGAAAGAATTGATTCAATATCATTAGATATAAGACCCTTTGAAATAAAGACGTTATTGTTATCTAAATCTTGAATGCTCAAAATTGTTAATTCTGTGAATAATGGAGTGTAGAGGAAGAAGGTTAAGGAATTATTTTAATTTCATCAATAACTTTGAAGTCTTCATCAAAAGTTGCTATTGCATTTACCTCAAGTCTTTTTGCCACTGCTAAATGAAGTGCATCTGCTGGTAGTAACCCATATTTCTCTATATATTCTATGCTTTTAATCCAATCATTGAAAAATACTCCTTCTATACGTAAACCCCTCATAGATAAATGGTCAATATACTCCATACATTTTCTAGCAACCTTTATGCATTCCATTTTTAATGCTTTATTTTCCTTAAGTTCACTTCTAATCTTCCAAATATTTGTTGTATTAAGTTTTGAACTTGCTTCAGCAAATATCAATTTGAAAATTACTTCTTCAAGGATTAGAGGTGTTACATAGCCAAGAACTTTACTATACTCAACATTTTCAAGGATATCCTGTGCCTTAGTAGCTTCAGCTTCATCTAACATTAGCTTTAGGAAAATAGAGGAATCTATGAATATCTTCAAAACTTAGACACCAAATATGCTTCCTCAAGTTCTTTAAGGGTTAATCTACTTTTTACAATCCCCCTCATTTTTGCCGTCATAGTTTCTCCACTACTAGTAGTTATGAAATTCTCCATGGCCTTCCTAAATGCTTCACTTTTTGATAAACCTAATGATCTTGCAACCTTTGTAAATTCTTTTAAAACATCTTCCTTTACTTTTACATAAATTCCACGCATCTTCATATATACCTACCAATATATATGTATATACAAGAAGATATATAAGTATGTCTAAAACCTAAAATAAGAAGTAGGCATGGTTATAGTGTTGATGGTTCAAAAATTGGTTTAAGTCTCCTTAAATCTTCAATTATGCCTAATCCATGGTCTGATACAGGTTTAAATGAATTCACATACTATGTATATCCATATATTGGTGATGTATATAGAGTTGCATATGAGGTTTGGACTGGCATTAAAACTTAGTTTCAAATGATGCATCAATTGCAAGTAACTCAATATTTGAAGTTGATGGTGGTATACTGGAATCCATAATGATTTCAGAGGTTGAGGAAGAATCCAAATTAATTGCTGAGTACTCTAAATCATTAACAATTGAATTAAAGCCATTTGAAATAAAGACTTTAATTTTTAAATTTCAAGTTAAATGATTTCTCAAGATATATAAAAATTGAAAGTTTGAATTTGAGTTCATTTTGGTTTTACGTATATTTTTCCTCCTATAATGGCATTGTTTGGTATTAACACTTTTGTGCCATCTGCCTTCTTCACTATTGTGAATAATGTTGAAATGTCTTCTACAATTCCATCTTCTCCAGCTATAATCACCGCATCTTCAATCTTGAATGGCCTTGATATGAGTATAAACATTCCTGAAATTGCTTGTCCCAATACTTGTTGAGATGCAAAACCTATAACCATTCCCATAAAACCTCCCAAAGCAACGCCTGCAGCGCCACCAGCTACTCCACCAGCTATGGCTGCAATCATAGCTCCAAGCCCTATAATTCTCACCATACTTCTAATGGCTGCAGCTGTTGCATGATCATATTTTGTTCTCATAGACCAATAGAAGAATGTTGCAACTCCATTAACAATCAAGTATCCAAATATGAGAGATATTAATATCTGTACGTATACCAAATAATCAGCAACATATATTTTATAACTTGGTAGGAAACTTGAGAAAAGCCATTGAACTGAGGCTGCAACGACAACATACACTACAACGTAAACAATGGTTCTAATGATTGATGATGACGCCTTTTTAGCAATTTCCATAGCATTTAAACTTTCCTTTTCCATCTACTAAACCTCGAATTATGTATCTAATTTCCATAGCATTTAAACTTTCCTTTTTAAATTTTTATCCTCCTGTGGATGCTATTGAAAAAAACACTTCTTCACCGAGAATTTTCTCGGATATTTTCTGTACTGTATTTCCATTAACTGCAATTATTACTCCATTTTTTAATTCTTCACTTTTTTCATCTATTAACTGCTTGTATACCTCTATTCCATGTTTATTTGCTATTCTCTCTATGAGCTCTCTTATGGTTATATCGTTATCGATTGTTATGGTTTCCTCTTCTACTCCTACAATATCTTTAATGTATGTTGAGTATTTCAGTTTTATTTTCCTCATTGTAGTACCCACTCTATTCCCAGTTCACATAATTTTGCTATTTTAGGTTTTCCCTCTTCATCCCATCCAGCCATTTCATAAAATAATTTCACTGCTCTTCTAAATTCTTCTTCATTTATTCTTGCTCCTTTCCTCGCTCCAAATTCCATTTCTTCAAAGAATCTCTTTGGTAGAGTATCTTCTTCTGAAGTGAATCCTTCTCTAATATTGAAGCATCTAATTAAGTTTAATACTCTTTCACTACACTTCATTAATTCCCAGAG
>Ga0209080_1000025_pt1 | contig 116481 bp, 117 predicted proteins | sample JNZ110809AmetaG_FD_184123 | JGI IMG/M metagenome (GOLD analysis project Ga0209080, IMG submission 184123) | Hot spring microbial communities from Jinze hot spring, China to study Microbial Dark Matter (Phase II) - JNZ 110809A (SPAdes) (version 3) ...
TTAAGAATATTTTAGATCAGAGGCTTAGAGAAGACTTCATTAGACTTAAATTAATTAAGAAAAAACTTGAAGCTAGAGCTGAGGCTACGGTAGTATAACCCCTAATATTAATAGAGCAACTCCAACCAGTAGAATAGCCTTAACTATGAATGATGGCGGCTTCCTAAATATTGTGAAGATTGATCTAGTAGCTATAGTTACTAATATAAAACTTGATAGTATTAATAATACTATTAATCCTGCTAGCACCATATAGTAACTTACGTTAACCCCAGTTTTGGGGATAATCCTACTAATAGTCTCAGCTACCATAAATAAATCTTCTAAAGCCATACCTTTAACCCTATAACCTCTATACCACTACCTAGAGTTTAAGCTTAGATAAAGAGAGTAATACTAGTAAACTAAGTTTTTAGCAATACTAATCTTAATAGCTATGTCTTAGTTATTTATAATTCTACCTTCCCCTACACATTGATATACGGTTACTATGGGGCGTTGTAAGCTTATATGAGATGTTGTAATAGTGAATCTTAAGATTAAGATTTTAATAGTTAATTTAATTATATATTATTTTGGGATGAGGAGGGTTAAAAGCTCTGAGTAGTGATGTATACCAGGCTTCTGACCATAAGCTTATAGGTTTAAGCGTAGCCGTTAATTGTTGGATGAATTGTATGGTTGAGTATATTGTTGTTAAGATTAGTGGTAGGTTACTGACTCCTCCCAGGCTATCTTATCTGAGTATGCTTAGGGATTCTATATTAGAATCTTACAGGTATGGTGGGTTAGCTATCGTAACTGGCGGGGGTCCCCTCTCTAGGGAGTATATTGGGGTTTTAAGAGATTTAAGTGTGCCTGAGTCTATTCTAGACGTTGTAGGAATATATGCCTCAAGGCTTAATGCTCTAGCTTTAGCATCAATACTTCTACCATACTCTACTATAAAGATACCTGAGTCTATAGAGGAGGCTGTTGATGTTGCTGTTAAAGGCTTAATACCAGTTATTGGCGGATTACAGCCTGGCCAGAGTACTAATGCTGTAGCTACATCTCTAGCTGAAGCTCTTAAAGCTAAACTCTTATTAAACATGCTAGACGGCGTAGACGGAGTCTACAAGCCTCCACCTGGAGTTAAGGGTAGTAGGAGGCTTGATAGAGCAACCTATGATGAGCTAGAGGAGATAATTAGAGAGTATCCTCAGATAGCTGGGAGGTATGAGCTCATAGATAATGTCGCTTTGAGTATAGCTAGGAGGAGTAATATTAGAATATTATTTGTTAATGGGCAAAACCCCCAGGTAATACCATTAGTTATTAGAGGAGAGAAGGTTACTGGAACAATAGTAGAGCCTAGCTAAGTTGGTATTATAATGTAATATATAAAGTGTATATAAGGTTCTACCGGTTGCATAGCTCGGGGAGTATACTATTGAATCTAGCAGGTCTTATAGCCATATATGTTACCGTAGCTTTAATTAGAGCAAGTAATGCTATATTTATAGTATCTCTTACCCTAACACTACCGCAATTAGAGCCTGAGATGCATGGCTTAATACTAGCCTCTTACTCCATAGCAGAGGCCTTATCAGGCGTTATTGTTGGGGGATTCTACGAGATGATAGGCTCTAGAGCTTTACTATCTATAGCTATTATAGTATTAATAGCTTCGTATATAACTATGAGCTACTATCTTAACCCAATACACTTAATCTTACTAAATAGTTTAGCTGGAGTGTGTGCTGCTATAATCCTAGTCTCTACACTATCAATATTAGGTGAGGAGACTAGAGGTAGATTTAAAGGTAGACTAATTGGCTCTGGTGGATTTGAAGCTTCTAATATTGGGGGGTACGCATTAGGCTTCATGATAGCATTAATACTAGAGCTCTTTGACTTACTAAGAGGCTTCATTATACCAGCTTTACTAGTCTCACTAGCTTTCATAGTATCTATTATAATCCCAAATTATAGAGGTTACGGTTCACCCATATACGTTTATGATAGGAGACTCTTAAACCTATTACCATTATGGTTTAGCCTAGCTAGTCTGATAGGAGTAGCTTTTATGAGCCCTAAGATTATAAGTGAAGTTGGTATAGCTGTATCATTCCTAAATAATACTAGTCTAGGCGGCTTAATTAGCCCATTAATGATTATTGGTCTCATTAGCGTAGCTGTAGGGCTCCTCGTTGGGAGTTATATTGCATCAATTATTGGAAAGTATAATGCCCTCTTACTAGGCTCAATATTCACACCTATAACATTAGCAATAGCCGGATTATACTATGAGGAGATACTAGGTAGACCTATATACATACCACTTATAGCCATACTAGCGGTCCCAATAATGCTACTACCACCATCACTACTAGCTTATTTAATAGACTACACTGATAAGTTTAAGGCTAGAGGATCAAGTATGGGTTTCTATGTTACAATCCTAGGATTAGGTATAGGGTTTGGGGAATATATTATAGGGGGCTATATATTCCAGAACCTAGGATTAGGAGGAGTAGGCTTATCATTGGCATTAATGTTCACTATACTAGCTATACCAACATTATACATGATAAGACTAGATGAGGCTAAACGAATATCCTCTTAGACACTAGAATAACCAATATGATGATAGTAACTAATCCTATTAAACTAGCAATAAACCAAGGAATCCTCCAATACCCGGGAGCAATTACAGTCGCATATATAACATCATAATTATTACCCATATAAGTATCTAATCCCTCAAACTCAACTATAATCCTACGTAGTTGGAAGAGATCCTTGAATATAAGTAATCTCCTAGGGTTCTCGGGTACTCTAACATAAACTTCATAGATATAACCATCAATTAGAGTTATAGTCATCTCTCTAAGTATAACTCCTAGTGTAGTATCTGTTACTCTAAGCAAACCATGTTCACCAGGCGTATTTGTCACTAATCTAACTGGGATTATTAGCCAGCTTCCTTCTCTAACATCACCAATATAGCCTCCAACTCCTAGTAAGACACTTATCTTAGTCTCTGGCGGTACCTCAAGCTTACTCTCAATCTTCTTAGATACTACTGGGCTTATAATCTGAGCTTCAACCATCACCTCCCTAGTCCACGGGATCTGTATAGTTATATTATGTGATGCTTTATTCGAGGAGCTTAAGACCCTGAACTCGCCTGAGCTTAAAACCTCATACCTAGCACCTGATGGTCTAGAATAGTAGATTATATAGCTAATAGTAACGTTAATATTGGGAAGTGTTGTAGTATATACATTGAATGTTATATTTACGAGATCACCTGGAATTATACTATTAGGTTGTGTGGCTCTGGTAGTATTAAACACTATATCTAATATGTAATCATCTATGCTATGTGCACAGTAGTTATTAATAGTCAAGAGTATTAATATAAATGCTATGGTTAGATAGTTTAACGCTAATCTTCCCATCACAGAGACCTCCCATATTCATAGTTAATCTTTAGCCCCTATATTTCACTAATCTTTACCTTTACATCTAGGACTTTCATCTCATCTCCTCTAATAGCTAGTGGGTTTATGTCTAGTTCTAGAATCTCGGGATTATCATACATTAGTTTACTTACCTTACATATGTTTAATGCTAAATTATTTATGTCTAGTTTTAAGCCCCTATAGCCTTCTACTAGTTTACCTAGACTAGTCTCCATAACCATTTCTATAGCATCATCTATAGTTAATGGCGATAACCTAAATGATACATCGCCTAAGAGCTCGATATAGAATCCTCCTAGTCCAACCATAACTACTGGTCCTAGGAGGTTATCTCTAAAAGCTCCTATAGCAACTTCTACTTGAGGTTTAAACATTTCCTCTAAGAGTATACCCTCTAGCCTGATGTTTAACTTTCTAGTTTTAGCCTCTAACTGCTCATACGCTATTCTAACCTCATCTCTACTATCTAAACCTATAATAACCCCTCCTATATCACTCTTATGTGTAACGTCTGGTGATATGATCTTAGCTACAAGAGGGTATCCTATCCTATCAGCTACTAGTAGAGCTTCATCTAGGCTCTTAGCAACTCCTCCTCTAGGGGTATCTAAGTTATATAGTTTCACGAGCTCTTTAGCCTCATGTTCTAACATGAAGCTTCTTCCATGTAGCCTAGTATTCTCAATGATACCTACAGCTATTCTCCTATACTCACTTACAGGTGGCTGAGTATCTCTCAAACTCTCTCTACTCTTACTAGTAACTGTTTTGAGAGCATAGACCATACTAGTAGCCTCTAAGGGGTCTGAGGCTACAGGTATATTCATAGATCTTAGTGTTAAGGCAATATTCTTAGCGTAGCTACCACCAGACATTAATACTATAAATGGGACTCCTTCATCTCTTAACTCAGCTATATACTCAATGAATTTCTCAGTATCCATGGCTATTGTTTGAGGCTGGTTAACTATGATGAGTATACCTCCGCCATCACCTCTAATTATCTCATCTACTACTTGCCTATAGAGATCTGTGGGGGCTGCTCCAGATAAGTCTATAGGGTTACCAATACTCATATATGGGGGAATCTTTAACCTCAACCTCTCAGCTAACTCCCTAGAGAGTACTTTAACTCTTAAACCTCTATTCTCAAGTGAATCTGATAATAGTACACCCATGCCTCCAGAGTTAGTTACAATAATGATATCATCTCTAGCCGGCCTATTCTTTAACTTACTTAAAACCTCTAGAGCTGATATAAAATCACTCATATTATTAGCGATTACTACTCTAGCCTGCTTTAATGCCCCATAAACAACCCTATGTGATTTAGCTAGAGCTGCAACATGTGTTAGTGCAGCCCTAGACCCAGCCTCAGTTACCCCACCTCTTAAAACAATGACTGGTTTTATTCTTTGAGCCCTCTCTAAAGACTCTATTAGCCTCCTCCCTTCACCAATACTCTCAAAGTATACTCCAATAACTGACGTCTTAGTATCTCTAGTATAGTATTCTATAATCTCCCAAATCTTAACATCTAAGCTATTACCTACGCTAGCAAACCTCCTCAATCCAATAAACCTCTCACTCATTAAATCAAGTATTAGTGAGCCTAGAGCTCCAGACTGAGATATTATTGAGACTACTCCCGGTTTAGGAATACCCTGCCTATCTAGGGAGGTGAATGTGGCATTAAGTGGAGTATCATTATCTATAACACCAACGCAGTTAGGTCCGAGGACTCTAATAGAGTATTTCCTAGCAATCTTCTCAATCTCAACCTCTAAATCTTCGCGCCCAGCTTCTCTAAAGCCACCACTATATATGATAGCACCCCTAACCCCTATACTACCAGACTCTTCAAGTACTTCAGGCACGGCATGCGATGGTGTTATAATTAATGCTAAGTCAACCGTATCATTAACCTCCTTTATACTCCTATATACTGGTAATCCTAGTATAGTTCCTCCCTTAACATTTACAAGGTATACTTTACCTCTAAATGATGATAGGACATTAATTGTTAAGCCTCTACCAAGTGATCCAGGCTTATCACTAGCCCCGATGATAGCTATACTACTAGGATTGAAGAATACGTCTAACATAAATTATCCTCTATGAGAGTAATGGTTACCCAGTTAGTGCTTGCTCGGCTGCAATCTCAGGGCTAAAGCTGATATATTGGATCATACTACCTCTTATTAGGACTCTACCAATCTTAGCTACTATCTGCTTACCTCCTCGAATTTCTACTGCATCCTCTAGTATTAGGTTCATTGTTGAATCTGTAACTTTCAGGATACCAACATATTCACTCCCATCTTTCAACTTTACATATACCTGGGTATTTATAGCCTCTCTTAGATACTTCATGGGGTTAGTTAACTCACTCATATACTTATACCCTCTAGGTTACTCTAAAATACTATATTTTTAAGCTTTACGCTTATGGATATTCACCTGATATCTTCTTTATAATCTTCTTAGCTTCATCTAACGCCTTCTCATATAACCCACTAGATATTAATCCTACATTATACGCTTCTTCTAGTTCTCTTAAGTCTACTAACTCCGGCTCGCTTGATACCCTCTTAACTATGTCTATGTAGAGGTCTAAGTATCTAATACCCTTAAAACTCACCTCTGGTGGAGTATTTATGTTAACATAGACTCCTAGTAGCTTCCCCTCTCTACTATAATACTCATGTATTATATGCCATGACCCGGTATCTATTATAGTCCTAGAGTAGTCTCCAGGTCTTTTCTCAATGTTCAGCCCATCTAATATACCCTTAGTTTTAAATGTTCTAGTTAATGTTATTTTAAGTGTATCGTTTAAAGTATAATTTTCAACTTCGAAGGGGCCGAGTTGGATTCTACTACCATCTGGAAGTCTATGATCTATACTTACTCTTCTACCCTTAGTACTCGAGGCTATATATGATAAGATAGCATATCCAATATCTTTACTAGCTTTACCTAGCCTAACTGCTTCTTCACTAAAGTCTACAAGTATTGACTCCTCAAAGCCTCCAGCTTTAAGTGAGTGGTGGTATTTTATTGTAGGCTGAATGTCATCTCTATAGTTATCTAATAATATCTTACTAGGCGATGGTATATATATTAGTGATATGTATTCTCCCTTAGATAATATTCTAGGTTTGCCTTGAGGCTTCTCAGATAAGAGCTTATTAATTTTATCTAGTAGAGTCTCAACTTCTGATGCTACTTCAGCTAAGGTAGCAAATTTACTATTACTCCTAAACCTTACATGAGCATTAGTAGAGGCTACTCTAGATTTAACAGCATCAACAAGATTAATTCTCTTACTCTCATCTCTAATATGCTCACTAAAGCTAAACCCCTCACCTGGAGCATATAGTGTAACATATAAGCCTACTAGTGCTACTCCAGGCCTTACTATAGGCTTATCATCTCTATGTAGTGACTCTTTAACTATATAGGCGTGAAAATCTACTCCTCTCTGCGGGCACTCACCCTGAACTAATGCCTCAACTCCTCCAGGTAGCTGAGCTCTACAGTCTCCTAGGCTAGTAGCTATTAGCGTAGTGTAGAGGCCAAATCCACCTCTCCTAATACTAGCATAGTTTAAATTCTCTACTATAACCTTCTCAACTTCTAACCCATACTCCCACGGACTCCCTATTACTAGGATAGTGTCTGGATCATCATCTACGCTCTTAACAGTAATATCAGCTGGCCCCTCTACCATAGGATATGTAATTCTACTCTTAATAACATCACTAACATCAGCTAAAAAGAAACCATTATCTATTAGTAGTTTTGAGATAGCAGTCGCATATATTCCCCTAACTCTTACTCTTATCAACTCGATAGACCTCAATCTTTAATAGTCTCAAGTATAGATATAATCTGCCATATCCTAGTCCTAGCGTGGAATGGCATATTGGGGTCTTGGCTTACCTCATCTAGGATACTCACAGCATTAGCAGCTCTAACCCCTGATGAGAGCTTAGTATCACGTAGCTGGGTTAAGGCATTAACAGCAGCCCTCCTAATATTCCTAGGTATACTTGTATCATTAATTATAGATGTAAGTAGAGCTGAAGCATACCTAATCTTAGCCTCATTACTTAAAGCTTGCTCACTAGACATATGTAAACACCTCCTAACTAATACCCAATACCTAAATAGTATATAGCCAGGTTAGGGTTAAAGGTTTACTTGTAAGTGATTATGAGAAATCATTTAATGAAGCCATAGATGATGAGAAAAGCGTTTAATAGTTCATATGGTTAAAGTATAGAGGCATTTCAAGACATAATATAATCTATACACAACTATCAAGTTATATGCTGAAATCTTTTAATAAATTATTAACTCTTAATACTTGTTCACTCATTAGGTGTAGTGTTTGGATATAGTCTTATACTTTGTGTTACATCAGCCTCTAAGGATAAGGCCTATAATAGGTTATCCTCTAGGAGCTACTCCTAGTAATCCATATGAGTTATTTAATTGGGACTTAAATCAGGTTATTTTTAGGAGAATCTCTGAGAAGGTTTACATTAGGGCATCTAAGATATTACTAGATAATCTTAAGATGTTTAAGGATTTTAAAATCACCCTTAGTATTTCAGGATTGGCCATAGAGCTTATGGAGAAGTGGGCTCCTGAAGCATTAAGGATACTACAGGATATGGTTGAGACTGAGAAAGTAGAGCTATGTGCTCAGACATACTATCATTCAGTCACTTGGCTTATAGATAGTGAAGAGTTTATAGAGCAGATTAGAGAACATATAGCTAAGATTAGGGAAGTCTTCGGTTATATTCCTAAGAGTGCAGAGAATACAGAGTTTATATATAATAATGATGTTGCATGTACTCTAGCTAAGCTAGGATTTAAGACTACAGTAACAGAGGGTATAGATTGGATTAAGGGGTTTAAGGGATCTAACTATGTATATGAGGCTTACGGTTGTAATATTAGAGTTCTACTCAGGAATTATAGGCTTAGTGATGATCTAGCTTTTAGGTTTAACTTAAGAACATGGGATCAGTATCCTTTAACTGCTGATAAGTATGCTTCATGGCTTGAATCATCTCCAGGAGACGTTATACTAATAGCCTTAGACTATGAGACATTCGGGGAGCATCAGCCACCAGAATCAGGCATATACGAGTTTCTACAATGGCTTCCAAGAGAGGTTTCTAAGAGAAGTAGGCTTAAATTCGCTACGCTATATGAGGCGGCATTAAATAATAAACCTGTAGGTATCATAGACATTCCACCATGGAGTACTATTAGCTGGGCTGATGAGAGAGACTTATCTGCATGGGCTGGTAATGAGATTCAAAGAATACACTTAGATATGCTCAAGCTACTCTACTACTATGCTAAAGCCTTAGGAGGAGAATATCTCAGACTATGGAGGCTATACTCTGTGAGTGATCACTTCTACTACCAGGCTACAAAGACAGGGCCAGCAGGAGAAGTACATAGCTACTTTAACCCCTACGGTAGCCCGTATAAGGCTCAAATAGTGTACCAGCAGGCACTACTAATACTATCAGAGTATCTGAAATCGAGGATTAAAGGAGAAGAGTGTAAATTTCTAGAAAACTTTAAAGCCCCACCAGAACTATGCTTCTACTCTCTGAAAACAGGAGTTAGAGCATGTAGCTTCAAAGAGCTCCTAGAACTCATAAATGAGCATAGAGACCTAATAGAATACCATATAAGAGAAGGACATATAGACAAGTGGCTTAGAGACGTGTTACTAGCAGGTAGCCTAGAGGAGGCTCTATCAAAGTGTAGCCAGAGTAGTAGTAAGGTTTAGCTTAGACTGTTTTCTCTGTAAAAGTTTTTTAAGGTGTAAGAGAGGTATTGAGTAGTGTCTGAGAAGCTTTAGAGGACTAGAGAGTTTACCAAGACTCTAAAGATTAGACTCCTACCAGTATCTAGGGATATGTATATCCTCCCGTCTCTGATAGCTATCTCGCCCTAATTGAGGCGGGAGAATATGTTTAGGCAAGCTACATAGTGTGTGTTTAGCTCGAATCTGCATCTCTTACACTTGAACTTGTTATCTATCATATTCTCCTTATCTACGCTTCTACATGATGGGCATGTTATTGAGGTTCTCTTAGTATCATCCTCTATGGTATTCAAGCCTCTCTCATATGCTTTATAGTCTATATTAGAGATTATTTTCCTATATGGGAGTGTTTGAAGTCTATAATTCAGTTTTCTGCTAAAGCTTTAGTAGCATTCTTTGCAATATCCTCAACTCTCCTCATCTCTAGCATTATACTTCTCTAGTAATCTATCTCATAGATGTTCTTTACCTTCCTCTGAGTAGATATCCTTAACCTCCTATAATTCTACCTCAACCTACTAATCTATACATCTATCATAATCTATGAGGAGGTATGCAATATTGTCTTCATTAATGTCAATTACTAGCTTATTCCTATGTTTAGAGACTTCACCACTCCTCCTAACTGTTAAGAGGAGGTATAGAGTATCCTTATCAATTAAAAGCTTTGAGTTAAAGATCTTAGCATTACTCAGCTCTCTTAATGCGTGAGTGTAAACTAGCATTATGAACCTAGCATACTCACCACTACCGACTGATAACCTGAGGATCTTGAAGCCGTCTCTATCCTCGACTCTGAACGTGTCAATATGTAGTTCAACAACTCTGTTTGCTTCGAGGCTAGATAGTGAAGGTGGTTTTTCATACTTATACTTCATTCATTTTATGAGAAGTCTCCTATAGCTTCTATATATTGAGAGAACTCTCTTATATGCTTCCTCAATATACTTATTATGGAGGTGTAGATACATCTCTCTGAGACGTTTATAGCGGAGCTCATGAGCTCTCCTCATACTCCTAACATTACTTCTAACAATTATACTAGAGCTTCTCTAAGAAGAGCTGTATAGTCTTTTAAAAGACTGTGTGCAAAGGTTTTATCCCTCCTAGATACTGGTATGAGTCTAATCTTTAGAGTCTTCTGAAGTGTCTTAGTAAACTCACTAGTCTCATAAAGCTTCTCGGATAACTGCTCGATACCTCTCTTAGTTCTAAATACATATAGTAACTAGAGACAGCTTAAAAAACCTTTAGAGAGTAAACAGTCTATCTTGCTACTTCCTTATATACTGTTGAGTAGAAGAAGAGCATTGTAGGGCTAGCTACTACACCCTTTACCTCCTCTCTAACTACAATATATAGCTTACCCTGGAATATGGGTATGTATGGTACATCTTCTGCTAGTATATTCTGAGCCTTAGTATAGAGTTGAGTCCTAGTCTTCTCATCTATAATAATCTGAGCATCCTTTAGGATCTTATCCATTTTAGGATTAGCGTAACCTGAATTTGACCGCTTATTTGCCTCACTATGGAGGAATGGATACATGTAGTTGTCTGGGTCTAAGTAGTCTGGGTACCAGCCTAGGAGGTATATGCCTAGCCTACTCTCTCTAATATACTGGACATATGTCCCCCACTCAGCACTCTTAAGAGTTACAGCTATAAGCCCTGTAGCTTCTAATTGCTCTTTTATAACAGTAGCTATGTAAACTTCTGTATCACCGTAGTGTGTTGGCGTATACCAGAGATCAATACTTAACTTATTAGCTTCACTATAACCAGTCTTCCTTAAATGGCTCCTAGCTAGCTCTAAATTCTTATCACCATATTTCTCTTTGAAAGCATCAATATGGCCTAACATACCTATAGGGATAAGACTATAGAGGGGGGTTCCAGCCCCGAAAATAGCCTTGTTTATTATCTATGTTCTATCTAATGCTGCTGCTATAGCCTGCCTCACAAGCTTCTCATTGAAGGGAGGAGCTCTCACATTTAATACAAAAATATCTTATAAATGATCCTGGAACCTCTATTACCTTAAAGCCTTTAATCTTCATGAAGTAATCTATATCTTGAGGTAGTAGAGTCCTCCAAGCTATATCTATCTCGCCCCTCTCTAGGGCTAATCTGAGACTAGCAGCATCTCTATAGAATCTTATAATCACCCTTTTAGTCATAGGCTGGGTCCCATGATAGTATGGGTTAGCTTCTAAGACTATCTCAACATCACTAACAAACCATAGTAAGCATCAATTAATATTAGTGTTACTATCATGACACCATTTAATATGACTATATTCCTAGTTGTTAAGGACATGTCAATACATACTTTAAATGATAGTCTGTAGCTTAAAACTTATAAAACTTATCTAAGATTTTAATGTTCCCTACTAGTCAAGAGAAAGGTTCTACATATAGGTTTGTCAATAACATTTACAAAACAGAGAGTCTAGGAGGACTTAGCTCTGAGAGCTCCCCTAACCATTATGTTAATGGAGATACTATGATATTAGAACTAGAAATGAATGAATCCAAGAATATTTGGGTTCTATCATCCTTAAACTCAAATATCTCTAATACTATCCTCTATAACCCTCTTCATTATTTGAGCTCCATATACTAACTTTACTATGACCTCATCCGTTTCCCATCATAGGTATTTTTAGGATGGGTTGTGCCTCCTGCCCTGCGCTTCGCAGCTGCTACCAAGCCACTCCACTCGGGAATCATGGGAACCCTTCGAGCTTAACGGCACAAGGGCCCACATCTAATTTTTATCCCTAGGATGGGATGAGAGAATCAAACCTTATAAACCTAACGCGCCAAAACAGCTATCATCCCTATACATACAACTCCTGAATTATAAAGTCTTAAGTTACCGGTGTCTTTGACTGCTTTTATGGTTTAGGAGATTATTCTTATGTAGAAGTTTACAAGAGTTTATATATACGTCAGTATTAGTTACTGATTACATCTAGTATTCGTTTAGTCTTTAACTCTACACATACACCTTTATACTCCCTCTCTAGTTTGAATAATAGGTTTTCAACTCTAATCTTAAACCCCAGCATGCTACAGAACTTTAATGTTTTACTCTCGTAGCTTCTAAAATTAGATTCTACATCTAGTACACCACTAGAATAATACTCCATAGTAGCCTCATCAGTCTTGATATACTCGCCTCTTATTACATCACCTAGTTTAAAGCTAAGCTCTACTGGGGCTCCAGTAATACTATTAATGAATAGTATCTTTAATCTAGACTCGCATAATACCGGGATTGCTAAGTCTTGCTCTCCCTCCACAGTAATATAAACTATGGTCAGTTCATATAGTATTAATAGGAGGCTAGTAGTTATTAGGGTTAGAAATGTTAATACTAGTAGTACTACTTTAATCTTAGCCATCCATCTTACCCGCAACTCCTTAAACCCATTAGTATGCTAGCTTTTAGGACTCTTATATAAATTACAAGCTACTATATATCTCCTATGAGAGTATGAGAATATAGTTAATAGCTAGTTAGAGGTAATTAGAGGAGGGGAACTAGATTACATTGAAGTTTTTACTTTCCTACTTCTTAATTCTAGGAGTACGAGTAGAGATAGTCCTAGTATTAGGCTAGCTAGGTTGAGTTTCTCAGATGGTATTATGAGCATTGTACCGAAAATGTATAGTAATATCTTGCCTAATAGTGGTAGAGGTTTATTCCTACCGTAGTAGCCAGCATTAGCCATGGATATGAACCATGTTCCAGCTATGATTGCAGCTAATCTAGTAGTTACTAGTAGTATAGTCTCTAGCATACTCGCGGTAAGAGCTATTGGAAGTATAAGTATAGATGCTCCCCAGTATGACCATATAATACTCGGCGCATATAGGTACTTTGGTATTGCTACAAGAGCAGCCTTCACGCCTACTCTTATCGGGTTTAAATTGTAAATAGCTGCTATAGCAAAGTTTGAAAGACCTACCGGGGGAGTTATATCTGCTAGCATTGCCATATAGAATAGGAACATATGTGTTGCTAGAAGAGCAACTGTCTCTGGTATTCCAGAGGCTACAGCTAGCTTTACAATAGCTGGAGCTGTAAGTACAGATGATAATACGTAGGTAGCTGTAGGAGGAACCCCCAACCCTAGGATTAATGAGAATACTGAAGCAAATATTATCGCATATGCGAGATTACCACCTAAGAGACTTAATAATGCTAGAGTGAACTTTTGATGTAACCCAGATACTACAACCATAGCCATAATAACATTAGCTGCAGTTATACTAGCTCCTATGGGTATAAGGAGTCTTATACCTTCAATAAAACCATTAGGGAGATTCCTAATATTAGGTCTCAGCTCTTTATCTAGTAAAGCTAGTATTATAGACGCAATTAAAGCTATTGTTGCTGCTAAGCGTACGGTATATCCTTGAAATATAAGTGATAATATAATAATTACTGGAACGAATGGTATCAAGAATCTAATATTAAGTCTTCTAGTCACCTGTACATCTACAGGTCTTATATTAGCTCCTCTAACATAATACTCATTATATAGTAGTATAGATAGAACATATAATAATGCTGGGACTATAGACATTATTATTACCCATGTATATGGAATATTTAATATTTCTATCATAACGAAAGCTGCAGCTCCAAGAATTGGAGGGGTGATTATAGCTAGTGTTCCAGCATTAGCCATAATACCTGCAGCTGTAAGATCTGGGTATCCAGCAGCTTTAAATATATGCCTCATAGTTGAACCTATAAATGCTGTATCAGCAGCACCTGATCCAGATATCATCCCCATACCAAGACCTAAACCGACGGAGACTCTTCCAGGACTTGCCGGGTCTCTACCTAATAATGTGAAGAATGCTCTAGCTAATATATCCCCATAGCCGAGAGCTGTTAGTACCCCTGTGAGAATCGTAAAGTAAGCTATATAGATGAGCGAAACATTTGTTATTATACCAAAGAGTGCACCTTCAGTTTCACTATATATCTTAGCTACCAGGAAGTCAATATTAAAACCTGGATGATACCACGGCCTAGGCAACATATACCCATATATATTATATAATATGAATATATTTGTAAGTATTGGTAGCTCAGGACCTATATATCTTAAGACAATACCAAATAACATTAATGTTATAGTCCATCCCATTGCGATATCCCATGGGTGAGGAATTACTGTTCTATAAATGAGTTCTTCATAGTTAATTATAAGATAAGTATAGGGTAGAGTTGTTAGGATAGCAGTTAGTAGACTCGCATACCTAGACATACTACTTGTAATTCTACTTAAAGGCTCTAATACTGGTAGAGCTAGGGTAGTAAACCAGACGAGAAGTACATATAATGCTGGGATAAGAGCCTCATTATCAATAAGCCACTCTATAGCTAGATATGTTGGAATTAAGCTTAATACAGCTAAAATTAAAGCAATTAACCATCTTAAACCTAAGCTTAAGCTATGCTCTCCTCCTCTAATGTAGAGTAGTAGGTAGCCGAGAATTAAGATAAAGAAGACATGTGTAGCTCTTTGAAGTTGTGTTAAGTCGAGGATACCAATTCTATAATAGTATGAGATTGGTGTATGAGGGTGGATTATTAGATATATGTGATAAAATGTAGCTATAAGTGCAATTATGAAAAAAACCTTAGCTGTAATATCTCTAGGGTTTAGCCTCATATTATTCTACCTTAGTTTTAGTATCCCTACTTCTCTATAATACCTCAGAGCTCCTTCATGGTAAGGTATTACTCCCCCATAGAATTTTAGTGCATTCTCTAACTTAGTATCTTTTGCTGGAGCAACTGCTTTATGAAGTATACTTAGATGCTCAAACACAGTCTTAGTTATCTTATAAGCTACATCTACAGGTGTATCCTTATGGCATACGAACATATTCCAGAATGTTAAACTTGGAGTATCCTCGGGAGATCCATAGACATCTTTAGGTATTACTCCAGGAGCGGCTAGTCCTGGGTATTGAGCAGAGAATGCCAATGCTGTAGGTTCATCTATAGGGACTAGGTAGATCTGTTTACCTCTAAGTGCTAGACTCTTAGCTAGCTCGAGAACAGACCCTGTAGGTAGCCCTCCACTCCAGAAGAATGCGTCTAGAGCTCCTTCTAATAATAGTTTAGCACTCTCAGCAGGTCCTAATCTCTCCCATTTCGAGAAATCTTTATCAGGCTTAATTCCTACTAGTTCTAGGACTAGAAAAGCCTCAACCTCTGTTCCACTACCTGGAGGGCCTGTCGAGACTCTCTTACCTTTTAAATCTAGGAGACTCTTAATACCAGAGTCTGTTGTTGTTACTACGTGTAGATAGTTGGGGTACATAGCCCATAATATTGCTATTGGTGCTGGATTATCTTTAAATTTTTCATGTTTACCTGTATATGCTAAGTATGCTGAATCTGGTAGGACAAGCCCACAGTATATTACACCTTTTCTTAAATCGGTTTTATCTCTAATTAGTAATAAGTTATCTATACTAGCTGCTGTATGGATACTTGTAGCCTCGATATCCGTATAGTTAGCTATAATACCTGCAATAGTAGCACCATAATAGAAGTATACACCACCAATAGTTCCCGTAGCTATGATAACACTATACTTAGCAGGTGGAGTAGGGGTAGGGGTTGGCGTAGGAGACGGTGTTATAGTTGGTGTTATAGTTGGAGTAGGGGTAGGGGTTGGCGTAGGAGACGGTGTTGGTGCTGGGGCTGTATATCTAGAAATATAGAGTGCTGCTAGTAGAATTATTAGTATAATAATAAGTGCAGTAGCATATATCGTGTAACGTGACATACTACCCACCATATGGTCACCATCACATGCCCAAATCAGATAGTTTTACTAAGAGTTTATATATTTATATTAAAAGCAATTTAAGTTTACATACATAGAAAAGTATTTATGGTGTTTATTTTGTATCTAGGTAGTTTTAGGGTTTTAGATTTGACTAGATCTCTTGCTGGTCCTTTTGCTACAATGATTCTAGGCGATCTTGGTGCTGAAGTTATTAAGGTTGAACCCCCTGGAGGCGATGAGACTAGACTCTGGGCTCCATTTATTGATAGTGAGAGTGTATACTTCCTATCAATCAATAGGAATAAGGTAAGTATTGTTATAGACTTGAGGACTCCCGAGGGTAGAGATATCTTATATAGGCTCGCTAGAGTTAGTGATGTCCTTATCGAGAATTTTAGGTCTGGAGTTACTGAGAAGTTAGGTATAGATTACAAGACTATTAGGGGTATTAATGATCATATAGTATACTGTTCAATTAGGGGATTCGGATCCGGTAGCCCTTACGAGCATAAGCCAGCTTATGATCTTATAATTCAAGCTATGAGTGGTATAATGACTTCAACTGGTGAAGATGGTAGACCCCCGGTGAGGGTTGCTTTCGCGCTTTTCGATATGATTGCTGGTCTTATAGCTGCAAACTCTATATTAGCAGCTCTATTAGAGAGGCAGAAGAGTGGTAGGGGTAGTTATATTGAGGTTTCACTCTATGAATCAGCAGTTTTTGCTATGAGCTATATCGCTATGATATATCTATTAAAGGGGGTGAAACCTAAGAGGTATGGTCACGCTCACCCATCAATAGTTCCATACCAGGCTTTCCAATGCTCTGATAATAAGTGGATAGCAGTCGCTGTAACTAATGATAGATTCTGGAACAACCTCTGTAAAGCACTAAACTTAAATAATATATGTTTAGACCATAGGTTTAAGAGCAACCCTGATAGGGTTAGGAATAGAGAAGAGCTCATTAAAATACTAGAAGAAATCTTTAGTAAGAAACCTAGGGATTACTGGCTAAAACTACTAGATGAATATGATGTACCTGCAGGCCCAGTTTATGAAGTAGATGATGTATTCGAAGATCCCCATATAAAATCATCAGGCATAGTAGGAGTAGTAGAGCATAGTAAGCTAGGTCAAATAAAACAACTACTATACCCAGCATTAATAAACAGTGAAAGACCTAAACCCCAAAGGGCTCCACCAGTACTAGGAGAGCATACAGTAAAGATAATGAGAGAACTAGGATACACTGAACAGCAGATACAAGAGCTAATAAGGAAAGGAGTAATATCAGCCGCATCCTACTAGCAACTCAAATCAACAAACTCACAGCTCAATCAATATAGGAGTGAAATCTCTCCTCCTACATGAGGTGTCTATGATGTGAGAAAAATTGTATATACAATAGGTCATAGTAATAGGAGTGTTTACGATTTCATAGAGTTATTAAGGGCGTATAATATTAGGATTTTAGTAGATGTTAGGAGATTTCCTACAAGTAGGGTTGTACCATGGGTTAGGAGGGAGAGCTTAGAGGAGATTCTTAGAAGAGAGAATATAGAGTATTACTGGCTTGGAGAATATCTAGGAGGTTTCAGGAGTAGTGGATACATTAAGTATAAGGAGACACAAGAATACAAAACTGGATTACAAAAACTTCTAGAGATAATAGAGGAGAAAGACAACATAGCATTAATGTGTAGAGAGAAATTATGGTTTAAATGCCATAGAAGATTCATATCTGACGACATAGCAGATAGAGGCTACAAGGTAATCCATATAATAGAGAAAAATAAGACATATGAGCATAGATACTGAGCTAGGGCTACAGGGGTTCAGCTCTTATATTGGTTTATATCTGGTAATATCATAGCCTCATCCCTTGTTCCCCCACATCGGTCTTGGGCTTTCATCACCCTCTGTGGGCGTTCAGGGCGACCCCTAGGCACCCCACATTTTGAGTACTAATAGGGGCTACCCCTTAGGGAGAGCCTTTCATTTATAAGCTCTCAATCCCTCGCCAGGTGGCTTCTCCCGCACATTTAAACTGTAGAGTAATGCATATAATCTTTTCTATTTTATGAACAATAGTTTGTCTAATTTGTAAAGTGTAGTGTAATAAGGTATTAGTATGGAGCACAGTACTCTATCCGCTAGGTAAGGGTAAGATAAGAAACCTACATGGGAAAAGAGTCTATGTAATAATCATAGCAGAAGAGTAAGCATTACCTGATATGAACCCAGAAACAGTTGTACGAGGCTTAAACTAGATGGGAGCTCCATTCCGTTGGGCTCAACAGCCACTCATGAACCCAAGTGGATACCTAAATTCACGTAGGCGAGGTGGACGTCCTAGATGTGACAATGAATGGAAAGTGATTGAAATGAAAAATTAGGGCAAACGGCTTGATGATACTAGATGATTATATTATGACTCTAGGTATCTATGAAATTAGCTAGGGTAGAATTTATTCTACCATATATTATTTACTGTTAGTAATAGTAATATGTAAAATCTTTTCTACATATATAGAATGTATTAATATATAATTTTAGGTTTTAGGTAGCAAGTTTAAATTGGGAGATATGGTTTAACTATTATGCCTCTTAGTGTAGCCAGAGCTGGTAGTGTTAATGTTACTATTAGAGAAGTTAAGGTTGATGATGAGTTGAAGTTTAGGCTCTACTATATGGGATTATTTCCAGGTGCTAGTATTAGGATTATAAGGAATGATGGGTTTAGTCCTGTAATAGTTGAGGTTCAAGAGTCTCTTATAGCTATAAGTCGGGATACTGCTGATTCGATTCTAGTTGAGGTTGAAGAAATGTGGTAATGCATAGTCATACAGGTGTCTTGGAGAGATCTAGTAGCGGTGTTTATGTTAGCATCTTGGGATTTCCTAATGTAGGTAAGAGTGCTCTCTTCAACTCATTAACAAGAGGCAATGTGGAGGTTGCTAACTGGCCTGGTACTACAGTTGAAGTTAGTATTGGTAAGACTAGGTTTAATGGATATGAAATTATATTTGTAGATATGCCTGGAGTATATAGTCTTAGTGAGGGAGGAGTAATAGGTAGCATTATTAAGTCTAACCTCTTACAAGTTAAGCCTCACATTATACTAGCCCTTGTTGATGGATCTAATCCTGTGAGGTCATTAAATTTAGCAGTTCAGCTCCTCGAGTTTACAGGTAACGTTATAGTAGTTATTACTAAGCTAGATTTAGCTCACAGTAGGGGTATCCATATTAATGTTGAGGGATTATCTAAAGAGCTTAAGACTACAATAGTACCAACATCTATAGTCTCAGGTTTAGGTCTAAGAGATGTCTTAGAGGCCATAGTAAATACTTATAAATCTAGAGGCAGAGAGGCTATAGTAATAGACTATGGATTACTAGAACAGTACATAAACGATTTAATACTAAAGCTTAAAGCTACAAGTTTATTAGAAGAAGTTAATATTAGATGGATAGCTATTAAGCTACTAGAAGGTGATTCTTATATAGAACAGATGCTTATAGGTAAAGGTTATAGTGATATAGTAGATTATGCAAGAAAACTTAGAGTAGAAGCTAAGAGTATAATAGGTAGAGACCCAGCAGATTTAATAGTAGAGTCTAGGTTCAAGTATACTAGTAGCATAGCTTCACGTAATATTACAGTATCGAAACTTAGAATCTATGATAGAGGCGTAAAGAGCTCATATGACGTTGATAAGCTACTTCTCAATCCAAGACTATCACCTATAATATCTCTAACTGTGCTTTTAGGATTACTCACTCTAGCATTTACCATTAATACTGGTTTCCCTCTAAATATAATCTTAGATGCTATAGGCTTCTCTAACTTCTCCGAGTTAATTGAGACTTATAGCATATCTGGTGTAATGGAGAGTATTATAAACGTAATAGTAGAGTCTACTGGAAGCCTACTAGAACCCGTTCCAACCTGGCTTCAGAGCCTGATTATTGATGGTATTATTGGAGGTGTTAGTGCTGTCTTATTCTTTGCTCCACTAATATTAACCGTAGCGTTAATTCTCGCCATATTAGAAGACTCAGGTTTAGCTCCTAGATTTGCTACTAGCTTACACCCATATACCTGCAGGTTCGGCTTCTCAGGTCACTCAATATTCCCTTCAATATTATGTTTAGGTTGTAATGTTGCAGGTTTAATGTCTTTAAGAGCTATTCCTAGTATATGGGAGAGATTTAAGTTATACATGCTACTCCCCCTAATACCATGTCAGGCTAGGCTTATAGTATTTGTAGCCTTAGCGTCTGCTTTAAAAGGATTTATTAGTATAGCTGCTTTAATCATAGCCTATATAATTTCATTTACGTCACTTGCTATCTTAAGCTATACTCTAGATAAGCTAGCTAAGAATAGTTCTAAGCCAATACTCTTAATAGAAATACCTAGTATGCATAAGCCTATACCTAGAGTTTTATGGTGGCTATCCTGGTCTAGGTTAAAACATTTCCTAGTAAGAGCTGGGACAATAATATTTATTGGAGCATTGATATCATGGATTCTAACACATACAACCCTAAGCCTAGATTATACAGATGACCCAGCTGAGAGTATAGCAGCTAATATATCAAAGCTCCTAGCACCACTACTAGAACCACTAGGTATTAGAGGAGAGCATAGCTGGATAATAGTATACGCTCTCATAACCGGCTTCATAGCCAAAGAGTTAGTTCTAAGCTCAATAGTAGTAGCTACAGGAATAGAGAACCCAATTAGGGCGATAGAGTCACTAGCCTTATCTGACGCGTCCACAATAGCTCTCATAATTATAATAGCATTATATACACCATGTTTAGCAACAGTAGCTACTATATACAGTGAATCTAGAAGAGTAAAGATAGCAGCAGTAGCAGTAATCCTAGGATTAATATCAGCATATATAGCATCAATAATAGTATACAATATATTAGCACAGCTTATAACATAGACACAAGGAGATCAAATATGGATATACCAGAATCATGCAAAGAAATATTACCAGAAGACTACTATTTTGAAAGCGAATGTGACGCCAACTGCTTCTGTAACTCAAAAAGCCTAGATGAATACTTAGAATGCGCTATGAAATGTGTAAAGGATAAAACAAGTACACATGAAATGCCCATAATTGACTAAAACTCTAAACTCAAAATAATCTCGTAACGCACTTAGCTCTATATGGTGGGGCCGCCGGGATTTGAACCCGGGACCACAGGGGCCCAAGCCCTGCATCCTAGCCAGGCTAGACTACGGCCCCATCATGGCGCCGGGGGCGGGATTCGAACCCGCGCGCCCCCAGAGGGGCAACGGGTCTCCAGCCCGTCCCCTTAGTCCGCTCGGGCACCCCGGCGCCATATAGTACTATTGTTATTGAGGTTTAATAGGTTTCTGGTTGTTTTGGTATCCATATATGTATTTTATTTCCACGCTTCTCTATTTTTACTTTTGATGGGTCTAGCTTGTATGGTAGCTTATACTCTCCTTTTACCATTTCTAATTTTTTAGTGTATATATGTTTTCCTAGTGCTTTCTCTACTTTACTCTTATCTATTTTACCTTCTACTCTTATCTTATCCTCTGTTACCGTAACTTCTATTGTATCTTCTCTAGCCTCTGGAGCTTCTATGACTAGTAAAAGCTCATCTTCTTTATCTATTATTGTTGATAGAGGTTCTGTATATCCTCTTCTAATCTCATCTATTCTATCTTCAAATATTTTTTCTAGTTCATGTACTTCTCTCATATACTCCTCTGCCATCTCCTCTAATTCCTCAAATTCTCTCTCAAACTCTCTCATAGCTTCTCTTATAGCCTTAAATATTCTCTTCCTAGCTAGCTCAAATGGATCATAGTATGCTATCATAATATACACCAACTCTAGTATACTATTGGTGTTCTATACTCGTAGCCCTTACCTATCCTAGCTAGAGTACTTCTAGTTTCTTTCATTAACTCTTTAAGTCTAATCTTTACAAGTTCACCTTCCTCTATTAACTTATCTACAGGAATATCTAAACCTACGATTCTCGATAATGCTCTTAATAGTGTTGCTGCAGCCTCAGGATCTGGAATGTCTAGGAAGGAGTCAGCCATTAATATTAATGTATTAACTCTCCTCCTTATAGATTCTTTAAGTATAATCGCGTATGGACCTACAATATAGCCCTCTTCAACTCTCTTAGCTTCAGGTATATTATAGCCTAGCTTTATAGCATCATATGTGCTAGCAACCCAGTATACTGTAGGTTTTAAGAGTTCTGCTCTCTCAGGATTAACAATACCTGTAAGACCTATAATATACTCTATTCCTCTTAGCCTAACATACTCTACTAGGGCTAAAGATAGTGGAACAATACTCCTAGAACTTAAAGCTATATCAGTTACTAAAGCAACTATACGGCCATCGCCATCACCGTATACCCTAATAGGGCATAAGCCTTCACCACCTTTAACCACAGCTACTGGAGGTAGTAGGGTATAGCTATCAATTCCAACCTTATTAGTAAATCCTAAGGATCTTATCATGTGTAGAACAGCTATCTCGCCAACAAGACCAACATCTGGCAAGCCAACTATCATGAACTTAGGCTTGCCTATGTCTACGTATTCTCTGAATATGAATCCACCAATCTCTTCTTCATAAACCGACAAGACTAGCACCGTAATTAATTAGATTGATTTTAAAGGGTTTAAAGTTTAAATCTTAGTAGGCTATTAGGGTGTAAGAGGGTAATGAGCAGAATTAAAGTTTGGATTGAGTCTCGGGAAGCTTGTATATCAGAGATGGTCTGTACAGTGCTATGTAGAGAAGTTTTTGAGATTAGTAGAGAGGATGGGAAAGTAATTATTAAGGATATGTGGAGAACAGATAAACTTAACTTTAGTGAAGGAGTTGTAAGCGGGGATTTAGAAGAATGTATTATAGCAGCCTATGAGAATTGTCCAGTAGAGATTATAAGGTGGGCTAGAATTGAGTAAGCTTAAGAGAGTAGACCTAGATTTAGCTGAGAGAATATTATACCCCACAGTTCCAACCATTGTATTAGCTGAATATAATGGTAGAGTAAGCGGGATGATGGCTGCATGGTGGACACAGCTATCATTTAAACCGTTCCTTATAGGAGTAGCAGTGGCTCCTGAAAGGTTCACATATAAGCTTATCCTAAAATCTAGGATTTACTCTATTAACTTTATAGATTCAAGCCTCATTAACAAGACTCCATATCTCGGCGATATTTCAGAGAGATTCTATCCAAATAAGATTATAGTTGCAGGATTTAACATCGGTAGAGGAGAAGTCCTTAGAGCACCTATATTACTAGATTCTTCTGCTTCACTCGAGCTTGAACTCTCTAGGATAGTAGAGGTTGGCGACCATGACTTAATAGTAGGAGAAGTTAGGTCAGCATATGCTATAGAAGATTTTAATGGTATGTGGATGTTAAGAGATTATAAGCCATTAATGTATCTAGGTAGAACTAGAAGACCGGATAATGTTAAGAGAGTATACGTTAAATGTAGGGACTTCGAGTTTACCGAAATTGAGTATGCTCCAGGAGATCTAAGAGAAGTAGCATCTATAAGATTTAAGATTTTAGATACCCTAGAGGGTATATTTAAGGGTATGGCTGGCAGGAGTAGGAGGAAAGTACTCCATGAGTTAGCTGGTGTTCTTAAAGAATATAATCTTGATCCTAGTGATACCGCTTATTATTATGAGGAGTTGAGGAGGAAGGCTTAGCTTTGAAGATTCCTCATATATAGTATTGATCCGGTAGCTACTAGTATAGCTGTCCATATAGCTAATTTAGCTATTAAAACTTCAATGGAGTAAGTCTCATGTATTACATGTGGGGTGAATATATCTCTATAGATAGTTGTAGCTATTGATATAGGGTTATTTACTACCATAATGTATATGATTTCTGGGAATCTTAACCTTATTATGCTTTCAGGGTAGAATACGTTAGACATAAAGAAGATTATAAAGTACACTAGACTTCTAATTGTTGCCTGAAACTCTAGACTTTTAACTAGTGTTGAGATGGCTATTGATAAGCTTGACATTGAGGCTGTAACCATTATAGTCGTTGAAACTACTATTAGGAGATCAAGAAAGCTAGGTGTCTTAGCTATAACTATGAGTAGGATTATGAAGGGGATCTGGTATATAAATCCCCTAACTATACCGCTAACTACTCTACCCGCTACAAGCTCGAGTCTCGAGAATGGTAGACTTAAAAGATAATGGTGGAAGGCTCTCCGTAGCTCCATCATAACCTCTCTACCAATAGTGAATGCTGCTGCAAAAGCAGATATAGAAGCTATACCTGGAGCTAAGAAGTAGAAGTAGTCTGGTACTAAGTCTCTCCTAACTATACCTCTAAATATGAGAGCAAATATAAAGAGATCTGCTAGGTTCATAGCTACTAGTCCTGCAAGCCACCACTTGTACTTCCAGAATCTCTGGAGATCCCTATAAGCTATTATAGTTATAATTCTCGGGTATATCATCTACTATAACCTCCCTCAATTCTCTTCTCTAGGAGCAAGAGTGCTGATAGCATAGAGGCTATGGCAAATCCGACTAGGAATACTACCATGATATGAGGATCTGATACAGTTATCCCTGAAGCGTCTTCAGGTGTTGCTATATACCTTATCATATCAGTTAAGTAGCTTACAGGGTTAATTTTGGCTATGTAGTAGTATATGGCTATTGAACTTAAGGCTATTATGGGGTAGAATACTGTACTAAGTCTTACTAGTAGTGAGTCTGAGATACCCATTAGAATATCTAGCCTATCACTGGATCTAATAGTTAAAGCTATACTCATAGCTAAGCCTACAAGACTAGAAGCGAAGATTAGAGAAAATAAGGCTATAGCCAATACAGCTGATATACTATTAACGCCTAAGATTAAGACTATTACTATCATCATAGGTATAGAGTATATAAATGAGGCAATACCCCCTCCTAGAGCTCTACCAATAGCTAGAATCCTCCTCTTTATTGGTAATGATAACTGATAATCTATAAGCCCGTCTTCAAGCTCCTCTACAATCTCATGTCCTCTAAGCATAGACATAGAGAATAGTACAGCAACATAGGCACCAATAATATAGAACTTATAGTAGTCTATAACGCCTAGAGGACCTCTAATAGAAACCATCTTAGCTACAAGTAAGCCGAAAACTAGGACTTGTAAGAGAAACCATGCAAACCTCATAGCGAGGAAGAATTTATATCTACCAAGCTTCCTAATATCCCATAGGATTACTAGTAGTAATGCTCTAATATCTTCTCTAATATCCATTACTGTATCCTACCCTCCTCTAGTCTAGCTCCAGTGAAGTAGAAGAATACATCATCTAATGTAGGCTCTTTTAATGATACACTCTTCACCTTAATATTATTACGTGACAGTATGTCTATAGCTATTGCTATCTTCTCTTCTCCTCTATTAACATATGCTCTAATAACTCCATCACTATAGTCGAGTTTTCGAGCTTCAATAGCCTCAATTAGAGATTTAACTATGCCATCAGGAATCCTATTGTCTACTCTAAGCTCGATTATATCTCCACCGGGTATCCTATCTTTAAGCTCTGAGGGGGTTCCTAGAGCTTTTAGTGTACCTTTATGTATTATCGCTATTCTATCTGCTAATCTTTCAGCTTCTAGCATATCATTAGTAGCTACTATGATTGTACTACCCTCATCTCTTAATGCTTTAATCTTATCCCAGACTCTATGCTTTGTAGTTACATCTAGCTGAGCTGTTGGTTCATCAAAGATGGCTATCTTAGGCTTCTGTATGAATAGCTTAGCTATCTCAACCTTCTTCCTAGTCCCACCACTCAACTCTGAGATAAATTTACCTCTATGCTCCCATAGGTCTAACTCCTCCATAATATCTCTTATAACCCTCCTAGCACCTATTACACTATAACCTACAACCATAGCATGCCATAGTAGCAACTCGTAGGGATTATCAACCCATAAAGCTTTAGGCTCCTGGAAAGCTATACCGACAAGCCTCCTAACAATATCGCCATGTCTAGTAACACTATATCCGTAGATTTCAACGTCTCCAGATGTAGGTTTATAAACTGTAGTTATAATGAGTAGTGTAGTAGTCTTACCAGAACCATTAGGTCCTAGGAGTCCAAAAATCTCACCCTCATAGATATCTAAGTTTAAGTTATTAACAGCAGTGACATTGCCAAACTTTTTAACCAAGTTAATTATCTTAACGGCAACATTACTCAATATAGACGCCTATAATTAATAATGGTAAAGTAAGACTTTAAAACGTTAATAACAGTCGCTCACTATACAGATTCTTTAAAATATGAGCATCCCAATGTAATAGTAGACTTAGAGTAAATTAAAGTCCATTACCGGGATCATAGCTAATCCTATTAAACCTTAAACATCCCCATAAATACAGTATATATAATGGTAGAGTTAGGTGATACTTGCTAGCTGGAGGACTATAGCTAGGCTCGTTAAAAACTCTGATATTGTAGTTGAGGTTGTCGATATTAGAGATCCTCATAGTACTATGAGTAAGAAGCTTGAGAAAATTGTTTATGCTCTAGATAAGACTCTACTCATAGTACTTAACAAGTGCGATCTAGTTCCTAGGAGTGTTGCTGAAGGCTGGAAGTCTTACCTTGAAGGATTAGGCTATAGGGTCATGTACATATCAGCTACTTCAAGATTAGGGACTAGAATGCTTAGAGGCTGGATTAAATCTATGGCTCCCTATAAGCCATTCATAGTAGTGGTTGTTGGTTACCCAAAGACAGGTAAATCAAGCATTATAAATGCTCTTAGAGGACGTAGAGGAGCTCCAACAAGTCCAATACCAGGCAGCCCAGGATACACTAGGGGGGTACAGATACTTAAAGTAGAGAATGATTTCTACATGATAGACACGCCAGGAATAATACCAGTAGATGGTCCCTTGCCTGAAGCGATAATAAGGGGTAGAGCTCCGGAGGAAATAAAAGATCCCGTGCCAGCAGCTGTGGCTTTAATAGAGAGAGCTCTAAAATATAATCCTAAAGCAATAGCAGACGCCTATGGGATAGAGGAGAAAGACCCATACAAAATACTAGAGCTCCTAGCTTTAAAGAGGGGATGGAGGTATAAGACTACAGGAGAGCCACTAATAGAAGAATCAGCTAGAACAATAATAAGAGATTACCATACAGCTAAACTATACTTCTACGTCCCACCACCATAAACGATTTAGCATAGTAATATAGTTGTCTCTGAGATCTACATAAAATAACATAGTTTGTAATTATAATGAAACATGTCTATCTGAGAGTTTAAAGAAGCAATGAACACTCTAGAGATAATGTAAGGGTCTAGAGCATCTAAGTAGATGAAGTGCTATTTTGATGATAAAATTTAATTTCTTGACTTTTAAGGTTTCTCTTTTTCCAACTTATTTCTTGGGTCTACTTTGGATAGGTTCAGTATTAGGGTTGGCTATGCTCTTATCGGTTTAAGTTTAGATGTATGGCGTGATGTCTGCATACATGTAAGTAACGGTTTTATTGAGTCTATTGAGAGGGGGGGTTCTTGTAGTTCTGATTCTATTGGTGGTTTAAGTTTTATTGCACTTCCTCAACCTGGTAATGCTCATGTTCACTCTGCAGATCATAGCTTTCCCGAGTATGGCATTAATTTAGATTTAAGAGATCTTGTTGCTCCTCCTCACGGTATTAAGCATAAGCTTCTAGAGTCTACTCCTATAGCTGAACTTATCTCTGGTATTAGAGAATTTTATATGCTTTCTTGGCTATCAGGCTTAGGCTTGATTATTGACTTTAGGGAGGGTGGTGGTTTAGGTTGTAAGCTCGCTGTTAATGCTAGAAGTAACCTACCCCCTGGCTTAGAGGTTACTATTCTAGGTAGACCTGGGCCTGAGTGGCCTGAGGGCTGTGAGGGTTTAGGCGTCTCAAGCCCCCTAGACTATGATATAGGCCTACTTAGAGATCTCTCCAATAAATTTAAGCCTTCAATGGCTCACGTAGCTGAAACCACTGAAGATAGATTACGCGGGGATCTTGAGAGAGCTCTAGAGGCTAAACTAGACGCTATAGTCCACGGTACACACCTCTCAAGAGAGGACTTAATTGTTCTAAAAGAGAGGAATATAGGCTTAATAATGTGTCCTAGATCTAACTTATGGCATAATATAGGTACTCCCCCCATAGCTGAAGCACTTAGAATAGGAGTATTATTAGCACTTGGAACAGATAATGCTTCATGGATACCACCAGATATATGGGGTGAAGCTCAACAAGTACTACTCCTAGCTAGATCTCAGGGTCTAAAGGAGGAGTGGGCTGCAAAGAAGATAATAGAATCTATACTAATAAACCCATATTTAATAATTAGGAAAGAGCCTCCAGTAATTGAGGAAGGTAAAAGAGCTAAAATGATAATATATAATATTGAAGGTACAGGGATACCTAAAGCTAGAGAAATATATCATGCTATAGTAAAGAGGATAAATTTAAGTAAGATAGCAATAAGAATTGATAATAGCAAAATCTCTACGATTAAAGCATAAAAATTAAATACCTTAAGATATACATTAGAGGATGGATGATGATTGGACACCTCCTGAGAAGTGATGATGTTGACCTGCACTGAGAAATTTATAGATGGAATAGTTGGCGGCTTAGATCTCGCGGCAAGCTCTAAAAGATGTAGCGGATTTGCTGTCATAAATATCAATACGATGACATTAGAAGCTACTAAATGCTTATATGATGACCCAGATATAGTGAGGGAGGTAGTAGAGAGTAGGGTTAAAATATTATCAGTTGATGCTCCATTAATAGAGGTCCCAGTATATAGGGCTGTCGATAAATTATCTAGGATTAGAGGATACTCAGTGCTACCGCCTACATTGGGGCCAATGAGGAAACTAGTAGAGAGGGCTTGGAGGCTGAAAAATACGCTTGAAGCTTTAGGAGTAGAGATTATAGAAACTCATCCGAGAAGCGTGCTCAAAAGCTCGAGAGCTAAAAATATAAGAGAGCTTCTAGATATCATAGGCTTAAAGTATAGCAATATTAGTATTGAAAAATTAAATAGAGATCAGATAGATTCTATTATAGCAGCTATAGTAGCATACTGCTACAGCACCAAACACTGTATAGATAGAGTAGAAGCTGAAGATGGCCTAATATACTTAATTAAGCCGATTAAGAATGTTTAGGGTTCGGCGGCTGTTTCTTTTCTTTAGATTTTGTAGATGCTTAGAGCTCTTAACACAATCAGATATGTGTTAGCAGTATTTTTATCCAATCTCAGTTTCTTCATAGCTTCTGTATGTTCTCGTGAGCTGGTTGCTCCTCTCAGTTCTACATATACTGTTTTTAATCCGTAGAGTTGTACTTTCCACACTATCCTCTCTATGATTGAGCTCCTGAATATGGCTATTTTGTATTTGTAGCTACTGTGAAATAGTAGGCTAATTGTTACGTAATCTAAACCCATAGAGGTATAACTCATAAATAAACCCCTGAGTGCATATAAAAGTTTTGGTGACCCTGGGTTTCCCGAGACCCATGGCAGGCCGTGAGGAGGGAGCTCAGGAAAACTGTGATGATCTGTCCCAGGAAAACCTATAAAAACCTAGGACGGGAAATGGTCTGCTAAATCGATACTAATATTTTAAGGTCTTAACTGTATAAATGTTTAAGGTAAGAGACTTGCCCCTCAATCCATTAGAGGTTGTGAGACTTATTGAGGATAATATGAAGAGATATGGTTTTCCTTTCCCTATTCCAGCTGATGCTATATACTCTTGGGCTAAGCCTCTAGGCTTACCTGCTAGAGGTTCTCCTATGCTCTATACTGGTGCTCTATATCAGCTTATGCCCTACATTGCCTCTATTATTGATTCTTTAGCTAAGATTGAGGGTTCAAGTGTTTCAGTTATGGCTTTAAGAGTCTCTAGATTTCTCCCAGGCTTCTTGACAGGCCTAGTTGTTAAGCCCCGTGGAGAGTTTCAGGTCTACTCTGAGAGTATTCTCAGGTCTATAGTTAAGCTTCTTAAGACTAGTGGTGTTAATGTTGCCTATCCTTACGAGGGTGACTTATATAGTGGTGTTTTACTCTACGATCTAGGTCTTGATGAGTTATTTAGAGAACAAGCTTTAAAAGTCTATAAGGCTTTAAAAGAGAGGGGAGCTACTACTGTTATTACTGTTGACCCCCACACTACTCATATATTAAGGAGTATTTATCCTAGGTATATTGATGGTTTCGATTTAGAGGTTAAGAGTTACCTAGAAGTTCTAGCTGAGAGTGGTTTTAAGCCAGGCTATTCTATACCTAGAGATGTTGTTATTCACGATCCATGCCTCTACGCTAGATTTGAGAATATAGTGGATCAGCCTAGAAATCTATTAGCAAGTATTGGCGTTAAATACTTAGAGCCTAGAAGAACTAGGAGGATGACTTACTGTTGTGGAGGGCCTATTGAGGGTTTAGCACCTAAGATGGCTAAGGCTATAGCTAGTTCTAGGCTTAAAGAACTAGTTGAGAAGTCTAAGAGTATAGTAACGCTATGCCCTATATGCTACTCTAACCTTAAAGCTGTAGCAGGAGATGACATTGAGATTATAGATATAGCATTACTATTATCAGGTGAGAAGAGTTGACACTAAAACTCGACTCTCTAAGAGCCCTAGATGAAATCTATAAGGCCCTAGATGATAATATACTACAAGCAGCACTAAGTAGAGCATCGTATAATAACCAGGTTAAGGTTACAGAGATATTAGCTAGTAGGCCTGAAATATCTAGCCTAGCTATAGAGGTTAGAGAGATTAAGAGAAGATCTATTATGAAGTTAGAAGAGCTCATAGATCGAGCAATTAGTAGCCTTAAAGCAGCTAAAGCCAACCCATACTATGCTAGTAGTGTCGAGGATGCTAGATCAATCATAGGTAGAATAGTTGGCTCTAATAAGCTAGTAATATTATCTAAGAGTATGGCCGCGGCAGAGTTAGACTTAAGGAGCTACCTTGAATCGCAAGGAAATGAGGTTTGGGAGACTGATCTAGGAGAATTCCTAATACAACTTGAAGGAGTCAAACCAATGCACACTATAGCACCTGCAGTCCATATGACTAGAGAGAAGGCATTAATACTCTTAAAGGGGAAGCTTAAGATTGATGTTAAAGAAGATACTATAGAATCTATAGCTAATACTGCAAGAGAATTTCTTAGGAGTAAAATCATTAGAGCCGATATCGGGATAACAGGTGCAAATGCTCTAGCAGCAGATACTGGAGCCATAGTAACAGTTGAGAATGAGAGTAATATAAGGCTAGTATCTAGCATACCCCCCGTAACTATAGCCATAGTACCTATAGATAAAATTGTACCAACACTACTAGATGCAGTAAAGGTAGCAATTATCCAAGCAGCATACGCCGGGCTATACCCACCAACATACATAAATATAGTTACAGGGCCTAGTAGTACTGCTGATATAGAACAAACTAGAGTTTACGGAGCCCAAGGCCCTAAAGAGTTACACGTCATACTCCTAGATAATGGGAGATTGAATGCTAAATCTAACCCACTACTAGGTGAACAATTATACTGTATTAGATGCGGTAGATGCTCATTCGAATGCCCAGTATGGGTACATACAGCAAACTACTGGGGCGGGCCAGTATATGGTGGCCCTATGGGTATAATCTGGACAGCTATAACAATAGATCCTATAGAGGCAGGTAAACTAGCCTACTTATGCCTACAATGCGGTAGGTGTGATGAGTCATGCCCTGTAGGTATAAGACTATCATATATACTGAGATACTTAAAAACAATAGCTATTAGTGGATCTATGTCTAAGCTCTAAGCTAAATGATAGTCTATTAGAATAAAGTTTAATTAATACCTACTTAGAACATCTTTATTTTAATTCTGATTGGAGTTACTATAACTCTGAGTAATTAAGTGAGCTATGCCTAAGGTTAACTAGAGCATGAAATATTAACTCTAAATTTGAAATATATACCATTAAGCTAGAAGATTCTAGTAAACCTCTTAAGCTATGGTCAACAACTACCATAGATTGAGGAGTTTAGACATTACTTCTACAAGCTTTTCCTAGGATGGGAGATGGTTAACTTTACACTTCTAATAACATTTACTATATCAATCTTAGCTGGGCATACTAGGTTACATGCCCCGCATAATAGGCATGTATATATAGCATTCTCTATCTCAGTACTCCTAGCACCATTTATGATAGCTATGGCTAAGTTAACTCTACCTCTCGGCCCATAGCCTCTATGTCCGCCGGGGTATATTGTTGGGCATACTGGCTCGCAAAAGCCGCAGTAAACACATTTACTAGCCTCTCTTATTATCCAATCAGCTATGTTCTCGCTTAATTTCAAACTACCTTACCTGGATTTAATATACCTTTAGGATCAAATGCTCTCTTAATCTCTCTCATTAAATATAATGCTTTCTCTGAGCCTAACTTCTCCATCTCTAGTTTGAGGAGCTCTTTCTTAAGAACTCCTATTCCATGCTCTGAGCTAACAGTTCCTCCAAGCTCTAAAGCTATCTTACCTATCTCATTATGCCATTCTGCTACCCTCCTCTTAGCTTGCTCATCATCTATGGGGAATGCTGTTGATGGATGTAAATTACCATCCCCAACATGACCTCCTATTGATACTTTTATCCCCATGGATTTGCTAACTTCTCTAATCCTCGTTATAGCCTCTAATAGCTTTGATGGGGGTACTGCTATATCCTCCAAATATACTATTATACGTCTACCTGGATATAGCTTAGAGCCCATGGCTACCTGTGCTGGGAATAGGCTTCTCCTAAGCGTAAATAATCCTCTACTCTCAGCTTCTTCGAGACTCTTAGCAGCGTATATTCTAGTAGCATTATGCTTAGCCATTATATCCTTAATCCAGGATTCAACTCTATTTATAGCCTCTACGTTACAGTCTATGCTTACTAGGAACATGTGGCCTTCAACATTAATATCAACATTAGATGCTTCCTTAGCTAATATTGTAGTTTCATAGTCCATAAACTCCATTATCATAGGCTGGACTCTACTAGACTTTATATCTCTAAATGCTTCAAAGAAATCCTCTAGTGTTGGGAAGAATGCTAGAGCTGTAACCGTAGACTCTGGTAGTGGAGTTATCTTTAGTGTAGCCTCAGTAACTATAGCTAGTGTACCCTCACTCCCAACTATAAGCCTAACAAGATCATAGCCTTGCCTACACTTAGTAGTCTTACATCCAATCCTAAGAACTGAGCCTTGCTCATCAGGTAAGACTATTGTTAAGCCTAGAACCCAGTCTCTCATAGTACCATACCTAGCACCTCTAAGACCCCCAGCTCCACTGTTTATGGCGCCGCCTACAGTAGTAATACTAACACTACCAGGATCTATTGGGAACATGTAGCCATAGCGTGTAAGCTCAATATTTAAATCTCCAAGCCTAACCCCTGGCTCGACATCAATAGTAGAGTCTAGAATACTAACATTAAGTATTCTATTCATTCTCTCAAAAGATATGACAACACCGTCAGCACTTGGAATAGCGGAGCCTGATAGGGCTGTAGTGGAGCCTTGAGGATAAATCTTAATATCACTCCTATAAGCATAGGATATGAGCCTAGAAACATCTCTAGTATTCTCAGGGAAAACAACGGCTAAAGCATTTGAGGTTAGACCACTAGGCTCTCTAGAGTATAAGCTTATTATCGTGGGATCACTTAAAACTTTATCTCTCCCAAGTAGGGATTCCAAGTCACTTATAATCTTATGCTTCAAAAAGAGACACCAAACTAACTAGAAATAATCTAGCATTTAAAAATTGAGATTAGAGTGGCTATATAGGTGGTCTATAGGTCTCTGGAGTTCTAGGCGTAATATATGCGTTTAGCCATAATAATGATATTATGACCTGGATTGTAGCAATAACTAGTGCATACTTAACCCAGTATGAGAATGAAATCCTTTTACCATGCCTCTCTAGTATCCCTATCGCTATAATATTAGCTGTTGAACCTATAGGAGTATAGTTTCCAGCCATGGTGCCAGCGAATAGCATAGCCCAGAAGAATGAGAAGACATTCCAGCCATAAGCCTCATATAGAGCATAGATTATTGGTATCATAGTAGCTATGGCTAAGACATTATCGAGGAAAGCTGTTAGAATAGCTGATATCATAAATACTGAGTGTAGAGTACCAATCTCAATACTGCCAAGTGGGCCCCCCACTAGTGAGCCTAGCTTAACTGCATACTCTCCAATCCTAATATTAGACTCTGTATATTTAAGAGTACCTACAGCTGAGAATAGTAGCATGAAGAAGAGTAGTGTCCACCAGTCAACTCTATGCGTGATTATATCTCTAGCTCTATGCCTCTCAAGTAGTAGAGCTATAGAAGACCATAATAGTGGAGTAGCTACAAGCATTACATTCTTCATCTCTCCAGGACTCTTACCTAGTAATCCTTCAAGGATACTCTCAAGCGGATGGTGTATAATGAGCATACCAATAGTCCCTATGAAGAGCACCCAGTTTACTCTCTGCTTCCTCATAATATCTTCTGTGAGCTCAAACATAAGCCTAGTCTTTCTAAACTTAGAATCTATATCCTGCACGTAGCCCCTCCAGATCATCATTGAGGCTATTATTGAGACTACAGTGACTATAATAGCGTTAGGTGTAGACCATAATAAGAAGTCGGTAAAGGTAAACCCTCCTCTTAAAGCAATCATTACACCAATAGGATTACCTACAACAGTAGCACTACTACCAACATTAGTCGTGAATACAGCTGCTATAACGAATGGTAGAGGATCTATGTTAAGCCTAGAACATATTTTGAGAATAAACAGGGTAATGAATATTATTGAGGTAACCTCATCTACAAGAGCAGCCATTAATGCAGCCATAGTCAATATTATAGCGTATAGGGCGAAACCAGAACTAATCCTACCCCCTAAACTATTAAGAAGATAATCGAAGAAATGCCTCTCCTCCAAAACACCTATAACCGTCATCATACCAACAAGAAATATGATTACATCAAGCTGAGAAAACTCTATAAAGTGAGAGATATCTAGGAGCCCTAAGATCATTAATAAGGATACCCCAAGTAATGCGAAGGCAACCCTAAACTGCCAGTATAGTAGTGTGGCACTAATAAATAATACTAATATACTAGTAGAGACCATTTGCTTAAAATTAAAACCTCCAATATGAGTTAATATGAAAGCTAGAGTTGGGAAAAGTATTATTAGTATAGGTTTAATCCTCTCCACTTATAACCCCGCTCTAAGGGCTTAGTATTTGAATCTTAAATATGTTACCTCTAAGCTAGACCTCTAATGTAAGGTCACTATAAGCTCTACTAAGCTTATATAAGCGTTCTTATTAATGAAATTATTTTAACGCTAGATTATATTATGATCGTTAGGTGTATACTCGGTGAGCATAGAGTTTGTAGAACCTTTAGATCAAAAGAAGATCATAGATATGCTTATCTCAGCATATGCTGATGAATGGATTGCAGCATACTATTATACTCTTACAGCATATGCTATTAGGGGACATGTATCAGAAGAGATCTCAGAGCATTTCCTTAAAGAAGCTGAGGAAGAAATAGAGAAGCATGCTAGAATGATTGCTGATAGACTGCAAGACTTTAATATAGATCCTCCGAGAGATTTCAGGAAGTTATGGGAAATCTCAGGTTGCAAGTATCCAGAAATCCCCGAAGACCCACATGATATCGATGCGTGGATTATAGTAGCTATTAAGGCTGAGGAATGTGCTATAAAATCATATAGAGATCTCTATGCTTACACCCACGGCCGAGACCCTGTAACTGAGGAGCTAGCTGAGGATATTATTAGAGACGAGGTTAGGCATAGGACAAATCTATTTAATCTATTAAGTAAAGATGGAGTTAGGAGGCTTACGGGAGTTTAGTCTACTCTAGGACCTATAACCTCTTCTCCAACAATTTTATTTATTCTCTCGACTTCTCTATCAACATATAGCTGTATTTCATTGATTTCCTCCTCTGAAAGCCCCCTGAATCTCCCCTGTAGCTGTATATAGTTTCTTACATGCTTCCTCTTAGGTACTCTTGTTGTTACTCTGAATTGGTTCTCCTCGAGCTCCCAGTTTATCCACATTGCTGTCTCTACTGCTAGCCTACCAATCTTAATCCCATATCTAGGATCGAATCTCCACCCTGTAGGACATGGTTGTAGGATATGTATAAATGATGGCCCGTTCACTTGTAGTCCTTTTGCTATCTTCTGATCCATATCTATAGGGTATGCAATATTAGCAGTAGCAACATACTGTATCCTATGTGCAGCAACTATATCAGCTATAGGCTTCTTAACCTGTACCTTACCTTTAAAGACTTTACCTATTGGTGTCGTAGTAGTCCATGAGTGTAGAGGTGTAGCTCCACTTCTCTGTATTCCAGTATTCATGTAAGCCTCATTATCGTATAGTATATATGTTACTCTATGGCCTCTCTCGAGCATACCGCTAAGAGCTTGGAGGCCTATATCGTATGTGCCTCCATCTCCTGCTAATACAATTATATTAATATTCCTCTCTGGATCTATCAATCCTTTCCTCGCCATAGCTTTAAAAGCAGCTTCAATGCCGCTAGCTGCTGCAGCAGCATTCTCAAATGCTACATGAAGCCATGGTACTCTCCATGATGTATATGGGTACATTGTTGTTGATACTTCTACGCATCCTGTAGCATTAACTATAATAGTGTTTCTGCCAGCTATCTTAAGTAAATGTCTTATAATAGTTGAGGCTGTACACCCAGCACATAAACCGTGGCCTGGGGCGAAGTACTCTTCTCTAGGTAGATCTCTAACACTTCTAATCCTTAACATTAATAGTTCACCCCCCTAACACCCCAGTATAGTGTGCCCATCTCTCTACCCTTCTTTCCAAGCTTTAACGCAGTCTTCACTATGCCTATAAAGTCGTGTTCTGTAACAGGTCTACCTCCAATACCAGCAATAAAGTTAATAATATCTGGTGGTGAGCCTCTCCTATAGAGTGATGCTAGGACTTCCAATGCTACAGGGCCCGCCATGCTAGCCCCATAGCTTATAGCTCTATCTACGACTATTAGAGTAGATATGTCTCCAATCTTAGACCTTAAATCATCTACAGGGAACGGTCTCCAGAGTCTAAGCCTTAAAGCTCCAACTCTTAAACCCTCAGATCTGAGCTTCTCGACTGATACAAGCAAGTTACTATATATGCCGCCATAAGTTAATATTCCTATCTCAGCATCATCTATAAGGTAAGCCTCTATAGGTTCATAGCTTCTACCTAGAGTATCTGCTATCTTCTTATCTACTTCTCTAATAACGTTATAGGCTTCACTCATAGCTTCTATCTGTTGATACTTAATCTCATAGTACCAGTCGGGCCCTACTAGAGAACCCATTGTAACCGGGTTTTCTGGATCAAGTACCACCCTACTCCTCCTAGGTACAAGCTTGCTCACAATACTTCTATCAGCTGGCAAGTATAGAGGCTCATATGTATGGCTCATCCAGAATCCATCATATGCTACAATAACTGGTAGTAATACTCTAGGATCTTCAGCTACTATGTAAGCCTGAATTATTGAATCGTAAACTTCCTGTGCTGTATGAGCTATAAATGTTATCCATGAGGAGTCTCTCACATTCATTAGATCACTATAATCACACCATATATTTATTGGGGCTGAGAGAGCCCTAGTAGCTACACTCATAACTAAAGGTAGCCTCATACCAGAAGCTATATGTAAAACCTCATGCATATACTCTAAACCCTGAGATGACGTGGCAGTAAAGACTCTAGCTCCCACAGCTGAAGCCCCAATGATAGCACTTAATGCTGAGTGCTCACTCTCAACATGAATAATCTCAGCGTTAAGCTCTCCATTTGCTATAAACTCTGCAAGCTTCTCTACAACTCCAGTCTGAGGTGTTATAGGGTAAGTAGCTATAACATCTACATCAATATCTCTAACAGCATAAGCTACAGCATAGTTAGAATTTAGTAAAACTCTAACCTGCCTGGTTATAGGAGGTTCTAGCATAGTCACTTATTTCACCTCCTCAATAAAGCTAATAGCTTCTATAGGGCACTCCTCGACACATATACCACACCCTTTACAATAATCATAGTCTATTTCTAGAGAGAATCTCCAGACTCTACCACTACTAGTCCTATACTCGCTATCTCTAATAATAATAACCCCGTCAGGACAATACATCCAGCATAAGAGGCATCTAGTACACTTATCTTGATCTATAATAGGCTTAAATACCCTCCAATCACCAGTCTTCCTCTTAACACTATTACCAGCCTCTAAGATAATACCCCCAACTGGTAAATCCCTCCAGCTCATAACCGCATCACCTCTGCTAGCTCATAGGACTCAATTAAAACCCTAATATTAGCTAACATTGCTTCACTAAACTCTGAAGTCTTTAGTAGAGATTCTAGAGATCCAGACCATGAAATACCATATAGGGTTTTAAGTACTGCTTTAGAGAGAGACTCTAAACTAATAACATCTAATACCCTAGCTAAGGCTCCCAGCATTGCTACATTAACTATAGGTACCTTAAGATGTCTTAAAGCTATACTAGTCCCATCTACAGATACAACCCTAGGAATGTTAAGTTGAGTGGCTACCTCCCTGGCAGATTTCTTAGTATTTATAATAATGTAGCCATCACTCTTAAGACCTTGAATATAAGTTTCTGGAGATAAGCTTGGATCTAAGACTACAACAATATCGGGATTAACTATCGGAGATCTAGTTAGAGTAGTTTTCATAGACGAGATTCTAGTATAAGCTTTAACAGGAGCACCTCTCCTCTCAGGACCGAATTCTGGGAAAGCTTGGGCATATAAACCCTGAGTATTAGCTGCCTCAGCTAATATTATAGATGCTGTTACAGCTCCCTGCCCCCCTCTACCATGCCATCTAATCTCGTAAATAGCATCCATACCATAGTCTCCAACTATATTCTTATATAGGAACTTAATATATTCTAGTATAGAGAATCTATATAATTTACTCTAAACCTGGAATTCTACCTCTCTCAAACTCTAGCCCGGCATTAATAGGCTTAGTCGCATCTAAGCCCATCTTAGCTGTAAGTCCATCCTTAGAGCTAGGGTCTAGAGTCGATCCCCTAACGTTCCTAATAATTATTAGATCTTTATCTGCCTGAAATCTAGTAGCTATAGCCCACTCAACTTGTCCTAAATCATCTGGGTCTATGTCAGAGTTTACTACTACTACATGTTTTAGGCTTGGGTGTGCAGCGAATGCTGCTAGTATAGCGTTCTTCCCGTCTCCCTCATGCCTCTTATCTATAGATATCACAGCGTGAAGCCATCCCCCACTTGCTGGCGTAAGCCTAACCTTATACACTTTTGGGACTACCCTAGAGACAGACTCCCATATAGCTACTTCTCTAGGGAATCCTATTAGTAGAGATGACTCTAAACCACCTGATAGTATTACATGTGTATACTCATCTTTATTAACATATACACTCTCAACTCTAAGCACTGGCTGTAGCCTCACCCTGTCATATGTCCCTATAACGTCTACGTAGGGTCCCTCCTCGAGCATTTCCCCGGTAAGCCACCCCTCAATTACGGCTGCAGCACCGTAAGGTACAGGGTTCTTATGAATTGGGCTCTCATAGGCTTCAAGCCCTCCTAGTAGGCTAGACGCTACTTCAAGCTCAAAAACACCAAATCTAGGTGATGATGCAGCTGAGATAAGTATAGCTGGGTGTACACCTATTAGAACTGTTACTGGTAAATTAGCCCCCCTACTTCTAGCTCTAAGATAAAGCTCCCATAAATGCCTCGGAACTATCCTCACAACTCCAGTATTCTCATCTCTAACTAAAACCCTATGAATACTAGCATTACATACACCATCAAAACACGCTATAAAGACTGCTGATGAGAAGTATAATCCAGCCTCCTTCTCGTAGAATCTAACAGCTGGTAGGCTTAAGAGACCTCTCTCAGCAATACTAAGCTTTGGAGCTCCCACAATGCTAATCATAGATTGTTTACTCATAGCCTCGAAGAGCTTCGAGTAAGCCTCATAATCACTACTCACATCAATAGCCTTATACAACTTAAGCCTAGTATCTACAATATTAGATACACTATCCTGTAAACAACCTTCAACCCTAAAAGCTACAATAGGACCCCTACCCTGACTCCTAGCTATAACTCTGGCAACCTCAAACTCCCTCGATAACACACCAGGAATCCTATCAACATCAAAGTGTACCATAAACTCGCTAATAGACCCCCTAGGCATCTCAGAGCACCTTAAAATCTATATATACCATAACTTATTAAATCTCCATAGAAACTCTACTTAGGTGTATTGCTTGAAAGCTGAGAGTCTAAGAATTAAGAATCAAAGTAATAATATTAAATCATTGATAATATTAACTGTGGTAATATGGGCTTTCTTCACGCTATACTATCTAAGTAAAGCTTACATTTCATACTCTAATTATACAGGTAACATTATTGAAGTTAGCGATCCCGAGAAGCTGAGAGACTCTATACCTAGGGATGGCTTATCTATACTATATTTTAAGCAGAAGAACTGCCCTGGATGTGCCAAGCTAGAGCCGGCTCTATTAAGGTATGTTAATGAGAGGGCAGATATTAAACTCATAGTAGCTAATATCGATAATATGCTTGAAAGAAACGCTATGAGAACATTAGAGATTCTTGGCGACTATAGAGTTCCCGGAACCCCAACAATAATAGTATATGTTAATGGCGTAGAGGTTGGGAGACACGTGTCAACATTTGGACTCGGAGAGCAATACGAGCCTCTAAAAAAGTTTATAGAAGACGCTATATTGAGGAGAGTAGGAGAGAGTATAGATGGAGGCTTATATTCTGGGATTCAATTATCTGAGGATATTGAGAAAACTTTAGACCTAGGGTATATAATAACCTCTACTATTACCTCATATATCTTAGGTCTTATAGCCGCTTTATCCCCATGTAGTTTACCAATGATATCAGCTTATGCATTATCATCTGCTAGAGGCTCTATAAGATTCTCTAAACTAGTGAAGAAAGCATTAACTCTATGGTCTGTAGCTACGATTGGCGGATCCTTAATGGTAATCCTCTATGTCTCTAGTCATATTTTAACTATTAGTATCTATAATCTAGTATTGTCACTTGCAGCTAGTATGTTAGTAGCGTGGGGGCTTCTAACAATTATAACAATGAACCCGATGATAATAATGTCACAGAGATTATCTAAGATAACACCATTACTAGGTGTTCACTGCTCTCTCCCATTCCTTATATCACTAATAGCTATGCTAAAAGCAGCACCACATATAATCCTGTTAGGGACACTAGCATTCACATTAGGATATATAACACCATATATAGCTGTATTATCAACAGTTGAATTAGCAAATACTTTGAGAAACTTCATGACTAATAAGTTCACGGTTATAATTCAAGGCATAATAATAGCTAGTGCAGGTATATATACTTTATACTATCTCCTATAAGAATTAAGACTCTATATACCAAGAGCTTTTAACAGGTCCCCTATTGTAGCAATGGCTATAACTAGAGAGCTTAGATGCATTATAGTACAGTATACACATATTGATCTAGCAATGTTTAACTCAAGATATACTAAGTATGGTGTTAGTAAGACTCCACTCCACGCTAGAATTGATAGTAGCCTTATAGCTGGTATAAGACCAGTTAATAGCCATATTAAGCTTAAGATTAAAATTAAACCATAATAGTATGGTGCTAGAGAGCTAAGATGGAATCCTAAGATCCAAGCTTGAGGTATACTATAGACTGCTAAACAATTAGTTTTACCTCCAGGTCTACATATTGGAGTCTCTATTCCTTTAGCATAACTATAATACCCCCATATAGAGGCTACAAACCCAACCATGGCTGAAATAATCACTAATATTTGTATTGTTTGGTGCATAACTACACCGCTAAAATTCTCATATAAATAACCTTTTAATACATAACATATATATTTTATTTGTCAAACACAGATAAGATATAAAACTATTACACCGTTTAATGTAAAATGGTGTTCAAAGTGAATGATATTACAGCAACACAAGATATCTTTTGGAGCCTCTTTAGACTTTACCTAATAGGAGCGTTGATTTTAGGGGGTATATCTATAACTATTTTAATATTTCTAATGGTAAAGTATAGAGCTAGAAGCCCAGATGATATTCCACCAGAATATCCGAGATTAGGCTTTATACCTTCAGCTCTAATTAAGACACCGAGCTGGAGTAAGGTAATGCTTATATTTACAGGTTTAATAGTTACAGCTCTAACTATATACTCATGGATTCCTCTAGACTACATCAGTCAGACCCCTCAAACTACCCCAGAGTTAGATAGTAGTAGTACGCTTGTAATACTTGTTACAGCAAGACAGTTTTCGTGGATATTTGAATATCCTCAAGGCTTTAAGACTGTTAATGAGCTAGTACTACCAGTTAATACTTTAATTGAGTTCAAGGTAGTGAGTATAGATGTTTGGCATGCCTTTGGAATACCGGCATTTAAAGTTAAAGTTGACGCTATACCCGGAGTTTTGAATAATGTCTGGATTAGGACTCCAGACAAGCCTGGAGACTATGGTTACGTATGGTGTTATGAGTTATGCGGCGTTGGGCATTCTATTATGAGGAGTCCTGTAAAGGTAGTTTCACAAGAAGAGTTCCAGGAGTGGGTTAAAAGTAAGACTGGAGGTGGTTATTAGTGACTAGTGATTCTATAGCTAATCAGGCGTTAAGGTTTATTATTAGATGGGTTACTACAACAAACCACAAGGATATAGGCATATTATATATTCTAACCTCTATCTACTTCTTCTTAGTTGCTGGAATATTAGGGATGCTTGTAAGAGCACAACTAACATCTCCATCTGGTAGTATATTGGTAGGGAAGGAGTATAATGAAGCTGTTACAATGCATGGATTATTCATGCTACTATGGTTTGCATCGCCCTTAGCTTTTGGTATAGCTAACTATGTTGTCCCGCTACAAATTGGAGCTAGAGATTTGGCTTTCCCAAGACTTAATGCTCTAAGCTACTGGATATACCTTGCAAGTGGTTTAATAGCCCTAGCTAGCTTCTTCTCCCCAGGAGGTACTGCTGATGTAGGCTGGACACTATACGCTCCTCTCACTAGTTCTTTATATTCACCATATAGAGGGCTAGATATGATTGTTTTAGCTATCATACTATTCTCTATATCAGTAACTCTGGGTACGATAAACTTCTTGGTAACTATTGTTAAGATGCGAGCCCCAGGTATGAAGTGGATTAGGCTTCCAATGTTTAGCTGGACTATAATATTCACTATACTACTAATGCTATGGGCTTTCCCAACGCTATTAGCCGCATCATTCCTATTATTCCTTGATAGAAATATTGGTACTAGATTCTACGAGTCCCCGGTAGGAGGTGGACTATTATGGGCTCACTTATTCTGGTTCTTTGGCCACCCCGAAGTCTATATTATATTATTCCCGGCTCTCGGACTCATAGCTGATATAATATCAACATTCTCTAGGAGGCAGTTATTCGCTAAACACATAATAGTTCTTGGCTTATCTCTCGGAACGGTTTTAAGCTTTGTAGTATGGATACATCACATGTTCATTACAGGTATAGCTTTAGAGTTAAGAAAGCTTCAAAGTTTTACAACAGCAATAATATCTGTTCCATTTGAGATGACAGTTATAGCCATGATTTTAACATTATGGAGAGGGAGGCTTTGGCTTACAACTCCCGCGTTATTCGCTATTGGTGCTATATTTAACTTCATAATAGGTGGAGCCTCTGGAGTATTCTTATCATCAGTTCCATTAGATATAGCTTTTAGAGGAACCTACTGGGTTGTAGGGCACTTCCACTATATAGTTGCTGGTGTTATAACATTCGGATTAATGGCAGGGCTCTACTATTACTACCCAAAGATTACTGGTAGAATGTATAGTGAGAGGTTAGGCAAAATACACTTTATATTATCATTCCTAAGTATTCATCTATTATATTTCCCAATGCTAGCTTTAATGGATATGCCTAGGAGGATATATCAGTATGATCCCTCCTGGTCTACCCTAAACCTTATTGCAAGTATTGGGGGGTTCATATTTGGAGTATCATTTATTATACCTCTAGCTAACTTCATCTACTCTCTCGCTAGAGGACCTAAAGCCCCTGATAACCCCTGGGGCGCTTATACTTTGGAGTGGCTTACGAAATCCCCACCTCCAAGATATAACTTTGAAGGTGAGCCTTTCATAGACTCTAATGGTAGAGTTATTTTTATAGCCACTAATGGAGGCCATCATGGATATCACTACTTAGACCATTATACTATAACACCCTTTGGTCTTGGTTTAGGTGCCTTACTATTTGGTCTAGGTTTAAGTTTTAGCCCTACACTAATTACGTTGTTTAAATTAGATGTTACGGTTCTATCACTGCTAGGACTAGCTGTTATGATAGTATCATTGGTTAAATGGGTTTGGGATGATATTAATGATAGATTTAGTATCCCAGATCTCAAAGGTGAGGATTGGCCTTTCACTGGTGTTGATAAGGTTAGATCTGGGGTTTGGGTATTTTTAATGGGTGAAATGTTCCTATTCGGTTCGTTAATTGGGGCTTGGATATTTATTAGGACTAGAAGCCTTACATGGGAGCCGGGCTATATTAGTCATGATATAGTTATAGGTTTACTTAATACCTTCATATTATTTACTGCCACTTACTTCTATCTACTAGGTTATTTATCCATAAGAAGAGGTAATACTGCAAGCTTTATACTAAATCTAACATTTGCTTTAGCTTTAATGTTAGCTTTCCTCTTAGTTAAAGTATTCGAGTGGAATCACCTTGTAGAGAGTGGTTATACTCCAGCATTAGGTTTACAAGCTCAGCTATACTATGCACTAACAGGCTTACACGGAATACACGTCTTACTCGGAGCACTAGCTATAGTATATCTATTAGTTAAAGCTCTAAATGGTAAATATACTAAAGTTAGTCATAATGGTATAATAGAGGTTGGCCTCTACATAGGTATGGTAGAGCTAATATGGGTATTCTTATTCCCAATGTTCTACTTGTTATAGGGTGTAAGCTATGGTTGAGTTTAAAGCTACTATCAAATTATATACTATCGTATACTTAATCTTAGTTGGAGGGGCAATAGTAGAGATCGTATTCATACTTAATGGTATAGCTAAATGGCCCGAGCTCTTCGTTCTTGGGGTTTCAGGTATTCAAGCTAGCTTAATAATGCTATTCTATATGCACATCTTTAGCGAGCCTACATCTATAAGAGCTATGTCTTTAATCACATTGTTATTATTAATGGTACTAGTGTCTAGTGCTGTAGCTAGTGTTATGGCCTGTACACCGTATATTGTTAGGTGATAATCATTGAGAGGAGAGTTAATAGTAGTTTCAATAATCGTCGCTATTCTCCTATCGATTATAATAGCTATAATAGCTAAGCTTTTGAGGGTTATATAGATGAAGTTAAAACTTAGCTTCTTTCCGCATTATTTCATTCTTGGAGCATTATTTATAGCGTTATTTAGCCTCTCGTCAGCAATATATTCATATTATTATGGTATCGGGTTAGGGCCTAAGGAGTGGAGCTTTCTAGATCCATCACCAGTTTACGTCATTAATAGGTTAATGTACCCTATTAGAGTTAATAGTACTATTGGTTTAATAGAAATCCCTCTTGAAGGCAAGATTAACGTGTTCGTGCCACAATATGTAAACTGCCCAGACATATGCCACATAGAGACTGCTATAATGGTAACGGTTATGAGAGAGTTAGAAGTAAAAGGTCTATTAGATAAAGTTGTATGGATAACTATAGATGTGAACCCTTGGAGTAGCAACTTTACAATAGTCAAGAAGTATATGAGGGAGTCTTTAGGTCGAGATTTAGCGGATAAATCGTGGATATGGGTACTAGATGATACTAAGATAATAGACATTTTATGGAAGCAGTTAGATATCAGAGCGGAGAGAGATAATAAGACAGGGCTTATAGGGCATAAAGCAGGCTTTATTGTTGCAGACCAGAGAGGTTATATAAGATACTATGTAATACCAAGAGACTGGTCAAAGCCTAACATAGTAGCAGAGAAAATAATCCAATTATTACTAGATCTAGGTAAAGAGTAAATAATATTCATTGCATAATATAAAAGAACTCTATAGTATCTAATATAAAATTATTATTAAAATATATATTCATTACTTAAAAGTACTCATTAATTAAGGAGGCATAGGGGTTATATCTTGATCGAGAAAGTTCAAAGAAGAGATTTTATTAAAATGCTAGGTATAGCTGGATTATTGGCAGGTACGGGTGGTATAAGTATTCCTATGTTAAGATTTGTTATGCCATCTATACCTAAAGCTCATCCTTACCCTATAACTAAGCTTGTTTGGAGTGATGGTAGTCCTGTAAGGGTAAATGAATTAGAGGTTAATAAGGCGTATATTTTTAACTATCCATTTAAAAATACTCCAAACTTTCTGATAAATCTAGGAGATGAAAAAGGTAATCCGATAAGGATAGAGGTTACATTATACACAGCTATGCCTCCGCTCGCAGAGGAATCCATAGTATTCAGAGTTAAAGATTACGTGAAAGAATCTATCCCAGGATTTGGCTCTCCTTATACTGTTAAAGGTGTTGGTCCACATGGTTCTATAGTAGCTTATAGTGCTATTTGCCAACATTTCGGATGCCCCTACCCAGCTATAAACTTTTATGCCCCAGGTAGAAGTGTACCACTAGCTAGGTCAAAGATAGTGGAAAGAGGAGGTGTAATATACTGTGTATGCCATGGGGGGGCATATGATCCGTATAGAGGTGCAGCTATCCTACTAGATCCTCCACAGAGACCTTTGCCATTTGTTATACTTAGAGAGGAGAATGAAGAGCTCTATGCTGTTAATATTGTAGGAGCTACAATCTTCGGTAAATTCTGTAATACTTGCGGTGAAGAAGGCGATCTTATCGGGTCCATAAGTGTAGTAAAGGAGGCTTAAGTAGGTGATTCTTATGTCTCTTCAGATTAGGAGGTTATATGAGTGGCTAATAGATAGGCTAGGCCTAAATAGATTACCTTTTAGAAGTGTTCCATATAGCTATGTAACTTTAGAGTTCTGGCTTGGAGCTATAGTTGCTGCCTCCTTCATATGGTTAGGTATATCTGGACTCCTCCTACTACTATACTATGACTATGTTAACCCAGCTGAAACTAATAGAAGACTCTTAGAATCTAAACCATTCTTTAAACCTCTATTAACATCGCATCTTATCGCTGCTAATATCATGATACTCGGAGCTGTAGCCCACATGCTAAGAAACTTCCTTGTAGGAGCTTATAAAAGACCTAGAGAAATTTTATGGATTATTGGAGTACTAGCAGGATTCATGGCTCTACAAACAGCATTCTTCGGGTACTCAGCTATAGGAGATAAGATAGCTGTAGAAGCTATAAATATTGGAATAGGATTTGTATCTAGTAGTTTTGGAGAGTACACTGGAAAAATTTTAGCATCAATAGCATTTGATGTTAGCGAATCTACAAGATACCTAAGAATTATAGCTCTACATATAATATTCGCCTTCACATTAGGCTTACTATTCATACTCCATTTCCTCCTATTTGAAGCACACGGCATACACCCAAGCCCTAAAGAGACTAAGTGGAGAAACGAACCTACAACAGTAGATGAGAAAAGGAGCGATATGGCACCATGGTTCCCCGTTAACCTAACATATATACTAGTAATAACTTTTGGAGTCTGGGGTATGATATTCATATTAAGTGCTATACTCCAATCTATAGGCTGGATTCATCAACTACTATATCCTCTACCTATATTTGAAGGAACAGATGTAGCAGAGAAAGCTAGACCGATGCCTCCATGGTTCCTAGTATATGCATTTAAACTATTTCAACTTTCATTCCTATATACCCCGGCTAGCTTACAAGAGATTATCCCTGCTCTTGAAGGTTTTAGAGCATTACCTGTATTCATTGCATCATTCATAGTACCTCCACTAATACTCACAGTCATACCATTCATAGCTAGAGGTAGAACTACGCATCCATTAGACAATATGCTCGCTACCTTCATATTAGGCTTATTCTTGACATATATGGTTCAGCTAACTGTTTGGGGTGCTATAACACTAAGCTTCCATAGCGTACTAACAGCTTTAACAGTATTTATAACTCCAATACTAGTCTTAATACCTGGTCTGAGGCTATTAAGAGTTGCATGGCTTGATATGAATATTAAGAGCGATGCTATAATATTTACTGCTTCAACAATAGTTGCAATAATACTACCATTTGCGGCTCTCATAGCCACAGAAGGTTATAGGACAGAGGTAGGAATAGGAGATGCTATATCTGGGCTACTAGGTGTTGTTATAGCAGGACTATACCTTGGAATAGTAGCATTCTATACTTTCAGGTTTGAATCGTCAAGCGAGCAAGAGTATATCAGTGGAAGTGTTGAGGTGAAAAGTGTCCCGGGCATTTTAATAGCTGTAGCTATATCTGAATTATTCCTAATAGTTTTCACTGGAATACTACTTGCCTTAATAGATCCGTTAGTAGAGCCTATTTTAGCAACATCTTTAATAGGTTTACTCTTACTTTCCATATACGGCTTATCTTATACATTATATAGAGTTATCACAATAGATCATAAGCCTTACAAAGGACACGGAGAAGAGCTACTACCACACTCTCTAGTATTAGCTGGACTAGTAGTAACAATACTTATAGCATTATAGCTTAGATAGGGGGTATAGATGAGGTTAACCCTAACCTTTACGCTAACCGCTACACTAGCTTTCCTAACAGTATCCCTAGGATCCTTAACAAGAGCCTTAGGTGCAGGGTTAGCTTGCGGTGTAGACTGGCCATTCTGCCTAGGTTCTATTATACCTCCTATGATACTCTACGATATAGAGGTAGCTTTAGAGTATACTCATAGAATTACAGCTTACATGACATTCCTATTAGCACTAACAACCCTATATATTGCTATGAGAGATAGCAATATAGCATCTAGGATTAAATATATAGCCTTAACTATGGTTTTAATCATAACTCTACAAGTACTTATTGGTATGTTAGTTGTTAAATTGCACATAGAACCTCTAATATCAGCAATTCATAACATAATGGCTATTCTTATCATTGTAATAGCTACTATAGGAGCAGTAATATCATATTATAACTCTCTATAGCTAAGCGTTAATAGCTCTATTCTCTCATACATGCTTATATTAATTAAAGATATAGTGGATTCTTCTACAAGTTAAAAAGTTATTGTAAGTTACCTTAAGTAAATATTTAATAATGAATGGAATCTTAGTGGAAAAGTCTCCTATACCTCGTAGGTAAATGACTATGCATTAGATACTATGAACCTTATATTATTTTATGGAATTATAGTTCTAAATATGAGTCTCTGCAAACTCTAGCTTAGTCATTAAGTATTTTAAATCTTCATTGATTATATCTAAGATCTTTATAAGCTGTGGGCATACATTCAACTCTATAGCCATCTTAAGTAGTGGTATTAAGTGGACATTTAGGAATCTTACCTGAGCTTTAATACTCTCTAAGCTCTTATCTCTTGATAATTGAGCCATGAAAGCTAGCATAGCAACAAGACTATCAGCATCGTTCTGTGCCTTAAACCCATAGCGTTCATAAAAATCACTTACAGCCTTAGGTAAGAGACTCCTAGATGCTGCATCATAATCTAGTCTAAGCTTAGATGCCTTTAAATCCTCTAATTTACACTCAGAAATATCAATACCAAGCTCATAACTCACATTCTTAGCCTCAGGAAATCCTAATAGGAAAAGACTAAGAGCTAAGTAGACATTAGATCTTAAGCTATCCATACTATCCATAGCAGTTAACCATAAACCAGATAATATTCAATGCTTTTAAATACTAGGAGTGCTCCATGGAAGACTGAAAGACATTTATAGAGATCTATGGAAAATCGCTCTAATTATATATAAATAAATATGTATATTAAGTTTTTAACTTTTAAGTTAAATAAAGTAAACTGAAACAGGTGGTGTGCTATGCATAAGATTTCACGTAGAGATTTCGCTAAGCTAGCTCTCGGCGTAGCTATAACATCTATCTCATCTTCTAGTATTGCGTCTATAGGTTTTAGTCGCGGTAAGAGATTCGCTATGTATATTGATGTCTCTAAGTGTTATGGATGCTATGCTTGCATGGTTGCGTGTGCTGCTGAGAATAATGTTCCAGTAGGTGTCTTTAGGACTTGGATTGAGAGGCATGTGCGCAGTGATGGTACTATAATCTTTGTTCCTAAGCAGTGTAATCACTGTGATAATCCACCCTGTGTTAAGCCTTGCCCAACTGGTGCTACATACGTTAACGATGATGGCTTAGTTCTTGTTGACGACAATAAGTGTATTGGTTGTGGTGCTTGTGTTACAGCATGTCCTTATGGCGCTAGGTATATGAATCCTGTTAAGGGTGTTGTTGATAAGTGTACATTCTGTGATCATAGAATCTATAATGGCTTACTCCCAGCTTGTGTTGAGGCCTGCCCTACTGGGGCTAGAGTATTCGGTAGTTTAACTACAGAAGGTAGCGAGGTTAGGAGATTAGTAGATAGGAATCCTGTTCAAGTACTCAAACCTGAATATGGAGCAAAGCCTATGATATTCTATAGAGATTTACCTGAGGTGGCTAATCTATGAGCTGGCCTGCATATCCTGAGGGATACATGTACCCTAATGAGTTCTTCGAGCCTATAGTTTGGAAGCCTATTATGACAGCATATACTACGATGATAGCTATAGCTTCAGGTCTAGCTATTCTAATGGGTCTTACGCTCATACTTAATTATAAGCCTTTACTTAGATACCTCCCCCTAATGGGTATACTTGGAATAGCTTCTACTCTAGTACTTTTGCTAGGTCCCCTAGCAGATTTGAGAAGACCTGATCAAGCATTCCAAATATTCATATCACCGCATATCATGCCGTCAAACACATATCCTGGAATATCTTATATAGCTATAGTAGCCTATATGTGGCCTATAACAATAATAGTATTCACTTTAGTAACACTACTAGTTATCTCAGCAGATCTCTTAGCTAAAGGTGGCTATTATAGAATACTAGCTCTAGGTTTAAAGAGTGAAGCTGAGTATCCATCATACTATAGGATAGCTAGAATACTAGCAGTCATTCTCCTAATATTAGGATTAGCATGGGCATTCTACTATCCAGGATTACTTTTCATAGCTGAATCCAAACTAATGTTATACAATATTACCCCACTACTTCCACTAACATATACTCTAGGTGCTCTAGTAGCATCAATATTCATATTATCTATAGCATCAATACTTACTAGGATTCACCTAGACAATATTATGGTAAAGATTATCATAGTATCAGCTTTATCTATAATCTTCATTAAACTAATAGAACTTCTAAGAGTTAGCTTCATACTCAGTAATATTCCAGTTATCGATTCATTAACGAGAGTAATGGGAGGAATAATAATATTAACTGTGATATTACTGATTCTAACTGTTATACTAGGGTTATACTCTCTCAGAGACATTAGGATTCTACCTCTAGCTTCATTCATAGGCTTTGTAGCTGTTATACTAGATAGGTGGGTTTATAGTATAAGTGTACAGCAAGTCTCTAAGACAGGGATTGCTATTTTCTCAGTTCATATAGACTTTGTAGAGGCTCTACTTATATCATCATTAATTCTCTTATTCCTAGGGTTAGCAGTAATACTATCAGTAATACTTCCAACTAGGAGTGTAATTCTCGAGAAGGTGTTAGGAGGTGAGAAGCTATGAGTAGTATGTCTAGGAGAGAGTTTACTAAGGGACTTATAGGTCTAGCATTACTAGGTGCTGGTTTAGCAGCTTACTGGCCTGTTATAGATAATATTGTTAGACCAAAATATATTAGGGTAAGCCCTGATCCTCAAGCTGGAGCTAATGTTAAATATGTGTTTTCCTCATGTTTAGGTTGTAATGTTAGATGCGGTATTAAAGTTAGAGTAGTAGATTATAATGGTGTAGAGGTAGTAGAGAGAATCGAAGGGAACCCATACCATCCATATAATAGAGCTGTAGCCTTAGATAATAGGAATATGAGACTATCAGCCTTACCATACAAGACTCCAGTTAGTGAAGCTTTAACTAGATGGCATGGAACACTATGTCCTAGAGGCCAGGATGGAATACATTACTTATATGATCCATATAGAGTCTTGAAGCCTCTAAAGAGAGCCGGTCCTAGAGGTAGCGGAAAGTGGAAGGTTATATCATGGGATCAGCTTATAAAAGAAGTTGTGGAAGGAGGTTTCATAGAAGAAACTGGAGAGAAACTACCCGGTCTAAAAGACTTCTACGTATATGGAAAGCTTAGAGATGCCGGATTTGAAGATCCAAATAAGATACTCTCAGATATGAAGAAAGATGTAGATAATATACTAGCCATTGCTAAGAATGAGAAGACTACATATGAAGATTTAGTTAAGACTATAGAGGAGTTTAAGAGCAAATGGTCTAAGATACTTGGAGAGAAAGGTTTAAAACTCGAAGATATCCTAATAGATCCTAACATGCCAGATTTAGGCACGAAAGCTAATATGGTAGTCTATATGAGAGGGCGAGGTCAGCCTAATACTGATCAGCTCAGCGCTAGGTGGATAAGAAGTATTGGTAGTGTAAACTGGCTTAGACATACATCTTCATGCCAGCTAGCTTTCTACACTGGTAATAAGTTCTGGGAAGGATACTATGATTTAAATGTTGATGTTATAGGCGCTAAGGTTATTATAGCAGCTGGTATAGGTCTAGGTAGGGCTCACCCCGGTGCTACAGGTCAAGGTGTTCTGATAGAGAGAGCTGCTGAGGGCCAATTAAAGCTATTCTATGTTAATCCTCATGCTCCGAGAGTTCAGGCTAGAGGTAATATAATATGGGTTCCAGTCAAGCCTGGAGAAGATGGAGCATTAGCTATGGCTATAGCTAGGATTCTAATAGAGAATAAGTGGTATGATGAGAAGTTCTTGAAGGCTCCTAACGATTCCGCAGCTAAGGAGCTAGGCTACCCAATATATACTAATGCTACATGGCTAGTAATATTTGAGGAGGATCATGCTAGGTTCGGTGAATTCTTAAAAGCTAAGGATGTAGGTTTAGAAGATTCAGATAAACCCGTTGTAAGTATCGGCGGAGAGTTAAATGTATTCGATAAGGTTAAAGTTGCAGATTTAGATGTAGATATGAGGATTACATTAAAGACTGGCGAGACTATTAGGGTAAAGACTGCTTTTAGCATATATAAAGATGAGGTATTTAGTAGAAGCTTAGAGGAGTGGCTTGAGATAGCATCTCCCTACTCTAAGGATACACGAGAGTTTAGAGAATATGTTGAGCTTGTAAAGCAAATGGCTAAAGACTTTGCTGAAGCTGCCCCCCAAGCAGGGACTTATATCCATAGAGGTATAGCGATGCATCCAAATGGAGAATATACTACGTGGACTTATAGAATGCTTGATACTCTAATAGCGAACTTCCATAGGAAGGGTGGAATACTAGGTAGACCCTCAGTAACAAGCTTCTTAAGTTATATTTATGAACTAGGTGTATCTCCCGTAGAGCCTGTTAGATGGGGTCCACCAATTGATAGGCATGGTGTAGCTTATGAAGACAGCTTAGAATATTGGCTTAGAGTGAAGAGAGGAGAGAATCCATATCCTACTAAGAGACCATGGTATCCGCATTCGCCTGAGGAGAGCTATACTGAGCTATTCGCTGGCATAGCTGAAGGGTACCCGTATAGGGTTGGAGCTCTAATATTATTCTATGCTAACCCAGTTCTATCAACAAATTATGGAGTGAAATTCATAGAGGTTCTAAAAGATACAACAAAAATACCCCTATTCATAGGTATAACAACTACTATAAATGAATCCTACATATATGCTGACTACATAGTCCCTGATACTACCTACCTAGAAACTGGGACTAGCGGTGTACAGTTCCTATATTCTAGTGGTGCTGGAGTCGTACGTGCCGAGACTTGGAGAAGCCCAGCTATAATGCCTCTCACAGAGTATATAGGGAATTGTCCCTATGGACACCCGAGATACGCCTCATTCTGGGAGTTCTTCATAGATGTTGGTAAAGCACTCAGAATGCCAGGTTATGGTGAAAACGCTATCCCCGGAGTTAAGGGTAGGAAGCATGAGGGTAAACTATTCCCTCTACACTGCTACTGGGAGTATATTCTAATGTCATTTGCTAACGCAGCGCTACATGCTAAAGATTTAAAGATTATACCTGAAAGTATTCCAGCTGATGAAATCGAGTTTGTTAATAGAAATTACCCAATAGCTAAATTCAGAGACATACTACCACCCGACGAGTGGCCTTATGTAGCCTATGGTCTAGCTAGGGGAGGAGTCTTCACAAGCTATGAGGAGAGCTTTGATACTAAAGGTATATCTAAGAGAAGCGTACCTGGTGATAGAATTCTAAGATTCTGGTATGATAAGCTAGCTAAGACTAGAAATAACGTAACAGGAGAGAAATTCTGGGGAGGACCCAGGTATCTACCACCAGCTATATATGCCCCAGTACCTGGCGTGAAACTTGAAGGAGAAAAGATTAAGGGACTCCATGGAATCCCATTAAAGACCCTATATAAAGACTATACGTTCAGACTATACTTCTCATCAGGACCCCTACTAACTAAGCATAGGAGTATATTCTATTACTGGATAAGGCAAGTTATCCCAGAGAACTATGCAATAATACACCCAGATGACGCGAGGAAGCTAGGTATAGAGACTGGTGACGTAATTAGAGTAATTACACCCACAGGATCAATAGAGGTTCCAGTAGTAGTTGAGCCTACAACAATACCCGGAACTATACATATACCATATGGGCTAGGTAGATGGGCCGATACTATAGTATCAAAGCCTAAGTACTTTAACTTAAATGATGAGAGCCTAAAGAGGATTATAGAAGAGCTCCCAGAAAAGGTCGAGATTCCCGAGGATGCAGTAAATCCCGTTAGGGGGCTCCCAGAATTCGTTAAGAAAATACTATTCACCAAGAGTCCTAGAGAATACTATGAGAGAGGCTTAGCTATAGATGAGTGGAGGTTTAATGGAGTTACTCCAAACGTGGTTGAAATGCCTGATCCATCACTTGGAGGATGGCCTATTCAGTCATGGCTTGGAGCAAGTCAAGCATACTATAGTAACCCTGCTAAAATTGAGAAGACGGGGAAGAAGCATAAGTTTAAGACAGCATTTATAGTCTGGTAATCAACATCTACTTCCAATTCTTTCCCTCTCCTTTCTTTAGATTAAGCATTCTATAGAGTTATACTATTTAACTGGTTTAACCTAGAATATTTTCTCTTCATAACCTTCTTTAAGGCGTAGTTGAAGTCTTCTAGACTTACTACTTTAGAGTTTCTCCTGATTGCAGAGTATACTGCTTCTACTACTAGGATTCTAATATCTGCTCCGCTAAACCCCTCAGTTCTACTAGCGATCTCTTCTAGGTCTACATCGTCACCTAATGGTACTTTTCTAGTATGTATTCTTAGTATCTCTACTCTCTCTATCTTATCCGGTAGTGGTAGTTCTATTATTCTATCAAATCTTCCAGGTCTTAGGAGTGCTGGGTCTAGTAGGTCTATTCTATTTGTTGCTGCTATTATCTTAACATTTGATAGTGGATTGAATCCATCAATTTCTGCTAGTAATTGTAGCATTGTTCTCTGTACTTCTCTATCTCCGCTTGTACCTAGATCTAGCCTCTTAGCTCCTATAGCATCTATCTCATCAATAAATAGTATGCTTGGAGCCTTCTCCCTAGCAAGTTTAAAGACTTCTCTAACTATCCTAGCACCCTCTCCTATAAACTTATTCACTAGCTCACTAGCAGTAATCTTTATGAATGTTACTTGACTCTCCCCAGCTAGAGCTCTAGCCAGTAAAGTCTTACCAGTACCTGGTGGTCCATGCAATAGTATACTTTTAGGAGGCTCTACCCCCATCTTAATAAATAACTCTGGGTTCTTAAGTGGGAGTATTACTATCTCGTAGAGCTCTCTAATCTGCTCTTTAAGACCACCTATATCATTAAATGTAACTTTAGGCTTCTCCTCTACTACCATAGCCTTAACAGTTGTATCATAGTAGCTCGGTAGTATATCTACAATAGCTGATCCTCTACTATTAAGTGCTACTATAGTTCCAGGCTTAATCTTAGACTTATCAACTTTATCTGCTATAGTAACTATGAGGTTTGGTCCCGAGCTACTCTTAACAAGGTATCTATCATTATCTAGGATATCTAAGACTACAGCTTCAATATGTGGAGGTGAGAGTAGCTTAGTAATCTCTTCCCTATAATATTCTAAGTCTCTCTCTAGGCTAACCTTAGCTTGAGTTAATAACTTAACTCTCTCTCTTAGAATCTTAACTTCAAGCTTATCATCGCTAGTATGAAGTTTATCGTTATAAGACACAACCTCCACCGTCTACTCTATGAGCATAGTAAAGCTATAGGTAGGTAGGCTAGTTAATACTCTAGTAATCTCCTAAGCTTAACTCAACCATATGTACATTTAAATCTCTAGTACCCTAACTAGTACATTGGAGGACAGTATTGACTACTAGAGATGTACTCTACTGTGAAATATGTGGAGTTAAAGCAGAGAATCTCTACAGAGTATTAATTGATGAATCTGAATTCAATATATGTGCTAGGTGCCTTAGTAAGTTAGGCTCTAAAGCTATAATTATAACTCAGCAAGAGAGAAGAGAAGAGAATAAACCTAAAGCTAAGCCAGTTAAAACTTACCCTCCTGAAGGCTACGATTTAGTAGAGGATTTTGGTGAAAGAGTTAAGAGAGCTAGAGAAGAGAGGGGGTGGAGTGAGAAGGTTCTAGCACAGAAGCTTAGAGTAAGCATTGATGTTATTAGAAGGATAGAATCTGGTAAGTATAAGCCAACAATACATTTGGCTCGAAGCTTAGAGAATATACTTAAAATTAAACTCTTAACACCCACTGAGGAGGCTGAAGAGGAGGTTATATCAAAGCCTGATAAGGTTACTTTAGGAGATATTGTTGTTATTAGGAAGAGAGGTGAGAAGTAGCTGGCTGACAAAGCATATCTCATAATACCTAGAAGTTTAGAAGATCAGCTAGAAGAAGCTAAAATACTAGCTGAGATAGCCGGCTATGAGGTAGTAAGAGTATGGAGGAGTAGGTATACCTGGAGGCTTGGTAGGGGGCTTATAGAGGATATTGCTAAGGCTGTGAGAGAGGATAAGCCGAGCATAATAATATTCTATGGTGATTTAAAACCATCATCATCATTCCAGATCACCAAGAAAGCTATGGTTAGAGTTATAGATAGGGTTTTATTAATACTAGAGATATTTACTAAACATGCTGGTACTAGGGAAGCACTACTCCAGATAGAAATGGCTAGAATAAAGCACGAGTTACCTCTCATTAGAGAGTTAATTAGGAGGAGTAAGCTAGGAGAGCTTCCAGGATTCCTAGGGCCTGGAGGATACGCTATAGATAGCTACTATAAGCATCTAACTAGTAGACTCTCTAAGATAAGAAGAGAGCTAGAGAAGCTTAGATTAACTAGGAGGTATAGGTTAGAGTCTAGGAGAGAGAAGGGGTTTCCCCACGCTGTCCTAGTAGGCTACGCGTCTGCAGGTAAAACATCAATATTCAATAAGCTTACAGGCGATCGTAGGATAGTTGGAGAAGAATATTTCACAACACTACACCCAAAACATACAGCTATAAAAGTCAATGGATTCAATATAATACTTATAGATACTATTGGATTTATTAGAGATATCCCCCCAGAGATTATTGAAGCTTTCCATATCGTATTAGAGGAGATTAAGTACTCTGATGCAATAATATTTGTTGTCGATATATCTGAAGACGACCATACTATTAGGGATAAGGTTAGGGCTGGGATTAAGACTTTAGCTAAGTTAGAAGCATTAGGTATACCCTTAATTATAGCAGCTAATAAGGTAGATAAGATTGAACCTAAGATACTAGAATATAGGCTTAATCTTTTATCTAATCTAGTAGACAATCTCAAACCAAAACCTACGATAATACCTACATCAGCTACTCTAGGCTCTGGTTTAAACGAGCTGGTTGAGGCTATAGCTAAAACTCTGGGTTTAAGCATGAGGAGGAGTGAAGTAGTTGAGCACGCTGAAAAACCCTTCTAGGATCTATGGTAAAGTCTATGTGCTAAGATTAGGTCATAGGGTAGGAAGGGATAAGAGGATTACTACTCATGTAGGACTTGTTGCTAGAGCTTTTGGAGCTAACGGCTTTATTATTGAAGGAATATGTGATGATAGCGTTATGAGCTCTATAGCTAAAGCTCTCAGTATATGGGGTGGGCATATGCTCCTAGACTGTGGTGTTCAAGGCTTAGAATATGTTAAGTCATGGAGAGAGAGTGGTGGAGAAGTTATCCACTTAACTATGTATGGGCTTCTACTTGATGATATTATAGATTATATTAGAGTATCCCCTAAGCCTAAGCTAATAATAGTTGGTGCTGAGAAAGTAGAGAGGATATATTATAATGTATCAGATTACAATATAGCAGTGGGGCATCAGCCTCATAGCGAAGTCTCAGCCCTAGCAATATTCCTTGATAGATTATTTAGGGGTCAGTGGACTAATATAGAGTTTGAGGGGGCAAAACTGAAGATAATACCTTCTATAAGGGGGAAGAGAGTGGTAAAGATTGAGTACTGAAAAGATTATGAAGAGTCTAGAGAGGCTAGTAGAGTCTATAGCTAATAGTAATGAAGTTGATCCTCAGAAGGCGAAACACGTATTTAAGCTAGTCTTAGAGTATAGCCTTAGAGGAGGTAATGGATTAACCGATATTGAGCTAGAAGAGCTTACAGGCTATAAACAAGCTGAGATAAGGAGAATTCTTAGAATATTCTATGACGCAAAAATAATAACTTATAATAAGAGTAAGCATCCAGAGCTCGATACTGTCAGGTACTACTGGAAGATAGACTTAGACTCTATGAATATGACTCTACTTAAAATGAAAAAAGCAGTATTAAGTAAGTTAAAACAAAGACTTGAATATGAGTATAATAATGAGTTCTATAAGTGCCCAGAAGATGGATCTAGGTATACTTTTAGTGAAGCTTTTAACCAAGAATTTAAATGCCCCAAATGCGGCGCAATACTTCAAAGAGAAGATAATAGTGAGATTATTAAGGAATTAAATAATGTTGTTAAGAGGCTTGAAGAGGAGATAAAGAGGGATGAGAGAAAAGTATATAGTAGTTGACCTATTCTCAGGTGGGGGTGGATACGCTAGAGGATTCGAAGAATCTGGCTTCAAAGTCATAGCTGCTATAGACAACTATCCCCCAGCAGCTAAGACTTATAAAGCAAACTTCCCCCACGCGACAATGATAGTAGAGGATATAAAAGATGTAACATATAGGGATATAGTAGATGTTACTGGCTATAATAGAGGAGACATTAATGTAGTCATAGCTAGCCCTCCATGCGAGCCTTTTACATCAGCTAACCCAAATAGAATGAAAAACCCTATAGATAGGCTCTACAGCGACCCTATAGGTAATCTTTTCCTACACGCTATAAGGCTCATTGGAGAGTTTGAGCCAGAGGTTTTTGTTATAGAGAATGTTCCAGGTATTCTAGAAGAGCCTATAAAGAAAGCTATAAAGTATGAGTTAAAACGGATAGGTTACGACAAGGTATACTTTAATATACTTAAAGCTGAAGACTATGGTAGCCCTAGTGAGAGAGTCAGAGTATTTATATCAAATATTAAACTAAGCCCACCTAAGAATCCAGGTCCTACTGTAGAAGATTCCATAAAAGATCTACCAGAGCCAGGCTCACCTTATCCTCCAAACCATGAGTATCCAGAAGAAGTGCCTAGAAGACATAAGAGGAGAGTAGCTAAATTAAAATGGGGAGAATCTCTAATATACTTCCAAGGTGCAGATAACAGTAAACATCCAAACTACATAAAACTACACCCTATGAGGAGAGCTCCAACAATAATGGGCTCAACAAGGCTAATACACCCATATGAGCCTAGACTATTAACAGTAAGAGAGCAAGCAAGACTAATGGGATTCCCAGACCACCACATATTCCTAGGAGGCAGAGACTCACAATACAATATGGTTGGAGAAGCAGTACCACCACCACTCGCAAAAGCCATAGCAGACTACATAGTACAAATGATAAGAAAAAGAATAGAGGGAGCACAAACAGTTCCCCGCTCTAGGTCTTTGTAGGTTCTCCTAGGGCTAATTATGCCTTTATCCTAAGCTTTATTAAGGCTACTAGTCACTCCACCTGGAGATCATGGGCACTCTCCCGGGCCTAACAACACTAGGCTCACATCTAGTCTTAGCCACCAGGCTCATCCTAGGATTAGAAATCATAGCTTATAAGCATTTCCTCAAACATAGAGAAGAAACAGCCCGAGTATCATGCTAGCATTAATTGCAAAGAAAGCTCAGGCATAAGGTTATGGCGCCGGGGGCGGGATTCGAACCCGCGCGCCCCTAGAGGGGCAACGGGTCTCAAGCCCGTCCCCTTAGTCCGCTCGGGCACCCCGGCACCATATGATATTTTAATATTAAAAGCTTATGGGGGTTATGTTTTCTCTTTTAAATTAACTTAGGGGTCTAGTATGGTTATCTTGTAAGTTGTTTTATCTCTATATATACGTCTTGTGGTACTTGTATTCTCATTAGTCTTCGTAGTACTCTTTCATCTGCTTCTATGTCTATTAGCCTCTTGTGTATTCTTAGTTCCCAGTGTTCCCAGTATTTTGATCCTTCTCCATGTGGTAGTTTGAATGTTGGTATTTCAAGTCTTTTTGTTGGTAGTGGTACTGGGCCTCTTATCCTTACTCCTGATTTTTCTGCTACATCTTTTATTTGTGCTACTACTTCTTCAAGGTTTTTAACATTTGTACTCCACAGCCATATTCTAATCTTAAATGGCATTTGTTTGACCTCTTATTAGTGTTTATCTGGCTTTAACTTCTACTTTAGCTTTAGCAACATCTGTTACTATGCCAATACCTATTGTTCTATTCATATCTCTCATTGCGAATCTTCCTAATGCTGGAAACTCGCTGAACTTCTCTACAACTAGAGGCTTTATTGGCTTAAACTTTACTATTGCTGATTCTCCTGGTTTAAGGAATTGGGGCTTCTCCTCTAATACCTTACCTGTTCTCGGATCTAGCTTAGCTACTATCTCAGTCATCCTAGCACTTACACTAGCTGTATGTATATGTATTACTGGGGTATATCCAAGTGTTAGAGCACTTGGATGCCATACTACGAATAGTCTAGCTGTAAACTCTTCAGCTACAGTTGGTGGGCTATCGACACTACCTGCTACATCTCCGCGTTTAACCTCTTCTTTTGATACACCTCTAAGAGCAAAGCCTATGTTATCTCCTGGCTCTGCCTTAGGTAGATCTTGGTAGTGCATTTGTATACTTCTAACCTCAGCAACTATACCTGGAGGCATTACCGCTATCTTATCTCCGACTCTTAAGACTCCAGTCTCTACCCTACCAACAGGTACTGTACCGGCTCCAGGTATAGAGTATACTCCAGATATAGGTATTCTTAGAGGTTTATCAATAGGCTTCTGGGGGACTTTAAGCTGATCTAAAGCCTCAACAATTGTAACTCCTGTATACCATGGCATATTAGGGCTTCTCTCTATAAGGTTCTCACCTAGCCACCCACTTGTTGGTATAAATGGGACTACATCTGGGTTATAGCCAATACTTTTCATAAACTTCTTTAATACAGCAGTTATCTCATCATACCTCTTCTTATCGTAATTAACTTCTGAAGCATCCATCTTATTAATAGATACAATAACCTGATCTATACCTAGCGTCTTAGCTAGTAGCAAGTGCTCTCTAGTCTGACCTTCAGGGCTCATACCAGCCTCAAACTCGCCCCTCCTTGCTGATACTACTAGGAGAGCAGCGTCAGCCTGGCTTGCTCCCGTTATCATGTTCTTAACGAAGTCTCTATGACCGGGGGCATCTATGATAGTGAAATAGTATCTCTTAGTCTCGAATTTAACGAAAGCAGGATCTATTGTTATTCCTCTATCTCTCTCTTCCTTCATCTTATCTAGTATCCATGCAAACTTGTTATCTTCTTTACCTCTACTCTTTGCTAATTCTTCTATTTCCCTAAACTTCTTCTCATCAATAAATCCTAGCCTCCAGAGTAGATGACCTACTAGAGTACTCTTACCATGATCCACGTGACCTATTACTACTAGGTTTAAGTGAGGCTTTTCAGACACTTAAACCACCTCCAAACATACCTATCTATCTCTAGGATTTTAAAGTTTACCTAGAGCTTAAAGCTATTCTCTCAATCTCCTCCTTTTGTCTTATAGAGTAGCTTTGAGGGTCTCCCCTAGATGTTCTAATAATTTCTTCTGCTAAACACTCTTCTATAGGTCTAGGGTTATTAAATGCACATAGCCTAGCACCTTCAGTTATGAACCTTAAAGCTAAGTCTACTCTTCTCTGAGGTGATACGTCTACTGAGACATGATATGTTATACCACCATACATTATCCTAGTAGTCTCCTCTCTAGGTGCAGCCTTCTCTATAGCTCTAACAAGAATCTGTAGAGGGTTCTCACCTGTCTCTAGGTATATGAGGTCAAAAGCTGTCTTAACAATATTATAGGCTAGCTGTTTCTTACCACCACTCCTACCAGGCCTCATAAGCTTATTAATAAGCCTCTCAACTAATGGAACCTCAGCTTTACCAAAGCGTCTATGCTCATGCCTACCTCCAGTATGTGGCAGTATGACTGGTTTAAGGCTAATATACTTCTTCAGGCTTAGATCCCTAACCTCAACCCCTATATAACTCCACTTTCCAAACAATAGTGGTAAATTAGGGTAAACATCTAATTTTTCAGACATACACGTACACCTACATGCATTTATAAATATTTAAACCCTAAAACTTTATAGGTTAAGTATTCTATGCTAGTATAGTGTAGCATTGTAGTGTGATTATTGAGGGATGAAGCAAAAGACTCTATTGTGTACTTTTCACTGCTCCCTTTCTTCTCCCAGTTCTTCTAGCTGCTATATGACCTACTTTCCTACCTGGAGGAGCTCCTCTCGATACTGTTGATGGCTTACTCCTCCTCTTATGTCTTCCTCCGCCAAACGGGTGACTAGCTGCTACCATTGCTACACCTCTTGCTCTAGGCCATTTTCTAGCTTTTACTTTCCATTTATGATAAGCGTTTCCAGCCTTTAATAATGGCTTTTCTATTCTTCCAGCTCCTGCAGGTACTCCTATTGTAGCTCTACAGAGTGCTTGAAGTTCTTTCTGTTTACCGCTTGGGAGCTGAACTATGACTTTATCTCCAGCTTTACCTAGAATTATGGCATAGCTTCCAGCTTGTCTTGCTAGCTTGCCTCCATCTCCAGGTCTATGCTCAATATTGAATATAATTGCACCTTCAGGTATACTAGATAATGGTAGTATGTTTCCAGATTCAGGCTTAGCTTGAGGTCCAATCTCTATGACTTGCCCTACATACGTCCCCTCAGCTGCTGGTGCTAGGAATTCTACACCATTCTCTAATACTATATGAGCTAGAGGAACATATCTACCTGGATCATGTATTAACTCTACGATTTTACCTTTAAGAGTCTCACTAGATAATGGCGGGTACTTCGCAGGCCCTGGATGTATATGGCCTGGGCTTCTAAATGTAGACGTTCCTCTCCCAGCTCTCTGCTGTATAAGACTCTTACCCAAACTCTAAACCCATAAATCTAACTCGGCTCTACACCTATTAAGCTTAAACTTTATTAAAGTGGAATACTAGACTAAACACTAACTATAAAACCTCTAATAATCAAGAGATTTATGGGGCGGCGGTCGTCTAGCCTGGACTAGGACGCCGGCCTTCCAAGCCGGCGATCCCGGGTTCAAATCCCGGCCGCCGCACTAGTATGTATAGATACCTCTTTATACTTCAACCTACTGTTAGACTATTGTTTATTTAAACTTGTAGCTTTAAACTTTCCCTATTCTTAGAGGCTTACTGGTGTATTTAGTTGTTTGAAGATAAGCGGGTTGTAGAGGTTTTAGAGAAGTATAGGGCTTTGTGGTCTATTGAGCACGCGCTGAGTCTAATGGGTTGGGATTCTGAGACATATATGCCTAGTGAGGGTGTTAGAGGTAGGTCTATAGCATCAGCTGAGCTTGTATTATTACATAGGAGGCTTCTCTTAGATAATATAGCTCCTATAGTAGAGAAGCTTGTAGACTCTGAGACTCTCAACTTATACGAGAAAGCAATTGTAAGAGTATTATGGAGAGAGGTTGAGAAGATAAGGAAGGTCCCTGAGAGGATCCACTATGAGCTAGCTAAGCTTAGAGTTGAAGCCTCTAAGGTATGGCGTAATGCTAGACCTAAAGGCGAGTTTAATGTTTTTAAGCCATACTTAATTAGAATATTTGAGCTTAAGAGAGAGGAGGCTGAGCATTTAGGATACTATGACCACCCTTATGATGCCTTACTAGACTTATATGAGGAAGGTCTTAGAGATAAAGATGTGAAAGCGATATTCTCGAGTATAGTACCAACTATTAAGCGTGTACTAGAGAGAGTATTAGGTGAAGGTTACTATCCTAGAGCACATATGCTTGAAAACATAGAGTATGATGTAGGTGAATTAGAGAGAGTTAATAGAGAAATCCTTAATATACTAGGATTCCCGTGGAGTAAGGGTAGACTAGATGTTAGTGCACACCCCTTTACAACAGGATTATCTATATGGGATGTCAGAATAACTACTAGGTACGAAGGTAGAGACTTTAGGAGGAGTATGTTTGCAGTAATACATGAGTTCGGCCATGCACTATACGATCTCCAAGTAGACGAGAAATTTGCAATGACACCCTTAGAGGGAGGAGTGAGTCTAGGAGTTCATGAGAGTCAGAGTAGATTCTGGGAGAATATTATTGGTAGGAGCTTAGCATTTACTAAGATAGTAAAGCCTATAATAGATAAGCATCTAAAATTTACTAGAGACCTCGATATAGAGGAGATCTATAAGTATTTTAACATCGTGAGACCTAGCCTTATTAGGGTTGATTCTGATGAAGTCACATACAACCTGCACATATACTTAAGGTATTCGCTTGAAAGGATGATTGTAGGCGGGGAGATTAGAATAGATGATTTACCCGAGATATGGGATGATATGATGGAGGAGCTCTTAGGAATAAGACCATCTAACCCATCAGAAGGAGTCATGCAAGATATACACTGGTCTATAACAGCTATAGGTTACTTCCCAACGTACACTATTGGTAATCTACTAGCAGCTCAAATAAAAGCTACATTAGACCGTGAAGTTGGTAAATTAAGTCAATTAATTGAATCTAGCATGTTTGATTCTATTAGAAGCTTCCTAAGAGGAAAGATTCACATATATGGCAAGCTATATCCACCTAAAGATCTAATAGTTAAGAGTCTAGGCGAGCCTTTAAACCCAGAGTATTTCAATAAGTACCTCGAAGATAAATATGTCTATAAGGTTACTTAATCAATAGGCTCAATAGGCTCTCTAGAACTTATTTTCCTTAGCGGATCAGCTTCTAAAGGTAACTTTGAACCCTTATCTATGTAATCTACTAGCATACTAGCTAGAGCTGGGGCTATTGAGAAGCCGACACCATCAAACGCTGTTAGTATGTAGAGTCCCTCTCTCAGCCTGCCTACAAGCGGGTAAGAGTCCCCAGTTCCTGAGCATGGTGCTGAGGCTATGTAAGCTATCTTATACTTGCTTATTAATCCTCTCTTTCTCGCTCTCTCTAACACCTCTATAGTGATACTATCGTCTGGTTTTAATGCTTCTTCTGGTCTGTTAACTACTAGTTTAATACCATCTCCTAAGGCTATGGTATTATCGTATGCTTTATTTACATAGTAGCCTATAGTATCATCTATTACCATTACATTTATTCTAGGCTCTTCTAGTCTAACTGCTTGACACCTGTAGACTATGATGTTCTGGGTTTCAACTAGGTCTATAGACCAGGGGCCGGCAGCTACTATGATATCTCCCCTTATAATATCGTTTCCTACTCTAACTCCTTCCATAGTTATATTACCCCATCTGCTCTTAACTTCAACATTTAGCTCTCTAATCTTAGTTATGAGTGTATCTATAAGCCTCTTAATATTAATCCTATAACCTTCAATATGTACTATATTCTCGTCGTCAAATAATTTAATATTTCCTAGAAATTCTCTAGCATAATCTATACTAACATACTTAGCCTTAACTCCCTCTTCCAAGAGCTTATTGACTACACTAGACATGAACATAAGTTCTCTTGAGAACCATAAGCTATCAACAACTTCAATTATACTATCTTCAAGTCTTAAATAGTATTTTAGTGTCTCAAAGGCCCAGCTAATGAATGGCTCAGGCATATGGTATGTTAGTATACCCGAAGAGCTACTAGCTACTATAGATGTAAGCTCTGGGATCCCGACTAAGGCAACCTTATAGCCTCTCTCAGCTAGCATATGAGAGACACTAAGCCCAGCTATCCCAGAACCAACAACTACAAAATCATATCTCATAACCGAATCACCCTATTCTTCAGATAATCACAGAGGATACTAAGACCACTATTATATATTCTATTCCAGGCTTAAAAGCTTAATATGCAGAAACACCTATTAAAACACTAAAATAAAATTAAACAATTACATAAATTTAATGTAAACATTTAAGCTCTAATATAGTAATATATGTATGGTGATAATAGTGTCAGAGTTTAGTAGAGAAATTGATAGAATAATAGGTAAAGTTGAGGACGCCTATAGAGAAGCTATAGATGAGCTTGAAGAGCTTAGGGGATCCATAACCAAGTGGTATGGATACATTAGGATTGGGAGGTTACATAAGAGGTTAGAAGATATAGTTGAAGATTTTGAAGAAGAACTACTAGAAGCTAAGAGGCGCCTGAGAGAAGTTAAGAGAGAAGCTGAAAAGAGAGGAGACGAAACTACACTTAGAAAAGTAGAAGAAGTAGATAAGCTTATAGAAGATAGAGTCAAAGAATTTACAAAGAAGTATGAGAGTACCATCAAGGATATAGAAGAGAATTATCCAGGAGCTAAAATTAGGAAAGGACCACACTGGGTAGCAATATCAATACTACCCCAAAGATTAGCTAGCATTGTTAGTAGAGAAGTTGGAGAAGCTCTAAGAACAGCCATGGAAGAGATAAAAAGAGCTACTGAGAGTGTATCAACTATAGTATCATCTATTAGGCTTAGAGAAGAAGATGCTAAGATAATAGATGAGCTCGTAGATTCAGGGATATTTAAGAGTAGGAGTGAAGCAGTAGCCTTCTTTACGAGAAAAGGTATAGAGGCTTCTAAAGAATGGCTTGAGAAAGTTAGAGAGAATATTGGGAAGATAAGAGAGCTCCAAGAAGAGGTTAGAAGAGAGCTTGAGAAAACCTAATCTAAATGAGGAAACTTTACTAAATCCATGGTATGCAGGCTTCTAGTATTTTTCTCTGAGTATCCTCTTCTATATGTTTATATTTATGATCTTCTAACCTTCTACAATCTATTCTTAGTCCATTAACATCTACTAGCCCGTGGCCTAGGTACTCTACGTTCTGTGCTGGTCCTTTACCCTTTAGCCTTAAAATGTCATAGCCTAGGTCTTTAGGGGGCGTCTTGAGCTTATATGATACTGAGGCTAGTTTAGCTGCTATTCTAGCTTCTCTAGTATTACCTCTAGCCTTATAACTCTCTTCTCCAACCATGACTATTGATACCCCGGCTTCAGTAGCAGCATAGATTAATAGTGCTGTTGAAGCATGGGTATCTATATCAGCCATCTCGATGGCATTATTCAAGCCCAACATTAATGGTGCGTTTATAGTCTTAGAAGCTTCTCTAGCTGTTATAAGTGATTCTAGGACTCCAGGGTATATAGGTGGATTTACTATGGGATCAATAATTACCATATTATATCCTAGGCTTACGGCTTTCTCGTAAGCCTTCCTAAGCTGTCCTAGTCTAGACCTCCAGCTACTAATCTTCTCAGGTATTATAACGTAGGCTGCTACATCTCTCAAATGTCTAGGTATATATTCTAGGGTTGAAGTGGTTAAACTCATAGCTATTGGAGCCCCCATTTCTACTGCTTCAATTAACGTATCAATCCTCCCAGGATCAGCTGCTATAGCTGCCTCAACATTATCCATTAGAGCTTCAAGTACTTTAAGGTATACCACCTTATCAATACTAGGATTAGAGCTTAAAACTATAAAGTCTGCACCTTCAGAAACCCTATAGTTAGCTTCATCAACTAGGCTATCTACGCTTATATCCCCATCATAGTATATGTCTGAGGCTACTAGTATAGGAGGAGGTCTTTTAGGGATCCTCAATCCTCCTATGGTGAATGTTCCAGTATAACTATCTATAATCTCATTATAAACTCTATCTATGATAAGCTTCATTTTATCTCCAAGTACTTTTTCAGCGTGAATCTTAGGGCTAAGATTATCTATACTTACAACACTCAATATGTATGGTAGAGTGTATATTGATATAGGGCCTTTAACAACTCTTACATGAAGATTAGAGTAGTCGTAGGGGGAGGAACCTGGAATCACGGCATAATCAAACTCCATATCTCCTAGTAGCCTAGCTATATTCTCTGGCCTAAAATCGCTAACTTTAATTACGCTAACGTTATATTTTAGCTCTTCAAGTTTCCTAAGCACCTCAACGTCTATATGCTTAAGATTAGTTAATAATACGAGATTCAATAATAATCCCCAATTAGATTACATATGCGTGTATTTTAATACATAATATTAAAACCTTTAAATAGCTTAAAGTATTGGGAGATGAATATAGCATGGCAGATGATGAGAAGAGAAATCTAAGAATGGGTCATTATAAGAAGAGTGGGAGAGAAGGTGAGAGTAGCCAAGGGATGGGGAGCTATAGGGATGTAGCCGGGAGAATGAAAGAAGTTGCAAGGCAACAGAGTATGGCTACATCTAATATGATGAAGATTAGGTATAAGATAGTTATTATGAGTAGTAAGGGGGGCGTTGGGAAGTCTCTTGTAACATCTAGCTTATCGGCAGCAATAGCTAGTATGGGTAGGAGTGTTGGAGTATTAGATGCAGATTTTCATGGCCCATCAATACATAAGATGCTTGGAGTTCCTACAGGTTATGGAATGCTTGCTAGGATAGATGGAACAGTAGATCCTGTAGTTACATCTATAGGAGTTAAAATAGCATCTATAGGATTACTAATACCTAAGGATGATGTAGCTTTGATATGGAGGGGTCCTATAAAAGCTAGTGCTATAAGAGAGCTCTTAGCATACGTTAACTGGGGCCCACTAGACTATATACTAGTAGATTTACCACCAGGTACTGGGGACGAGTCTTTAACAATAGTTCAATCAATACCTAGGGTATCTGGTCTTATCTTAGTTACAATTCCTAGTGAGGTATCCAAGTCTGTAGTTAAGAAGGCTATAGCATTTGCTAGTAAGCTTAAGACACCAATAATAGGTATAATAGAGAATATGAGCTACTATAGGTGTCCTCATGGGGAGGTTATACATATATTCGGTAAAGGTGCGGCTGAAGATCTAGCGAGAGAATATAATATACCCTTCCTTGGAGCTATACCATTAGATCCTAGGATTAGGGAGTGTAACGATGAAGGTAAAATATTCTTCCTAGAGTATCCTGACTCAGAGGCGGCAGTCGTATTTAGAGAGATAGCTAAGAGGGTTATAGATATAGTTGAGAATGGTAAGGCGGTTATACCAGAGATTAGAGAAGATTAGACTATGCCTAGCTTTGTAGCTAATTCTCTAGCATTATAGCCGGGGGCTAGTTTAATGTAGGCCTTCTTTTCTCCACGGCTAGTTATTAGTACTCTAATTTTTACTACTTTAACCTTAAATGTTTCTTCAAAAAATCTCTTTATATCATGTTTAGTTGCTCTTCTATCTACTATAACTGATATGGTATTTTCTTCATCCATAAGCTTAGTAGCTTTCTCACTAGTATGGGCTCTTAAGACAATACTCTCTTTACTCAATCTAGGCTCACCTTAAACCTATTAACTAAGATATCTATAGCTCCTACTGTTAGCAATGTTAATCTACCAGGCACTCCCCCAGGGGCTAGGTGTATTACACTAACTATTGATGGTGTTACAACATCTACCCCAGGCAGATTCCTAACTGCTTTAGCAAATGGTGATTCATGGTCCTCAACTATAAAGAGTATGCTCTTAGGTTCCTTATATCTACGCCCCCTACTTTTACCCTTCCCCGCTCTCCACCTAGTATTTTCTTGGGCTCTCTCAATATCGCTATATAAGCCTAGTTTCTCTAGTAATTCTACTGCCTGCCTAGTCTTAGTTATTGATTCAAGTACACTAGACTCTACTATTACGGGTAGGCTCTCGCACTTAAATCTATGACCCCTCTTTGTAACCATATCTATCATCGTTGTTGCTGATAGAGCACTTATTATTCCAATTATCTTCTCTTTCCTATTAACTCTCTCCCGTATCCTAGCCTCTACTCTAGGGGGGAATGTAGCCATTCCTCCTTTAGCCGAGCCTATAAAGGCCGCTCTCCTACTACCCTTCACTCTAGGAACCCTAGCTATGCCATATCCTATGCCTAAGCTTTCAGCTGTAGTCCTCTTACCAGCTAGAGGATCTCTACCTTTAGGTTGTAGTCTCATTGTTAGCTCACTTATAAATACTCTTCTAATAATATCTGCTCTAATAGGGAATCTAAATATTTCCGGGAGCTCTATACTTGAAACCTTATCACCGCTAGAACTATATATGGGTACCACTATGGATGGTCTAAGGTGTAATAGCATGTTTGTATACATCTAGTCTCACTCCCTAGCCTCATTGCTTACTTTCTAAGCTAACGTATAGTATCTTAGGCTTTAGTGTCCCATGCCTTAAATACCATGATGGTGGCCTTATTGGCCACCTAATAACTATGGGTCTCTTAGTAGGTCCTGGTATACTACCAGCTAGTATAGCGTAGTGGCTATTTACCATCCCATAATGTAGGAAGCCGCCTGAGGGTGTTATACTATACCCATCCTCCCCTATTAATAGGATCCTCTTATTATAGTCAGTTCTCCTATGGAATCCCGTCTGACCTGGCTGAGGAATCTCCCACCAAGATCCCGCAGTAGATCCTCTAGTGCCTGGGCCGCTCCTACTACCCTTCCTATGTTTATGCCATCTAGGTAGCTCCTTAACACCCCACCTCTTTATAACACCCTGGAATCCCTTACCTTTAGTTACACTAATAACATCTACTGGCTGCCCTACCTGGAATATTTCGCTAATAGAAACTTCTTTTCCAAGCTTACTAGTAGCGTATTCATAGAGTACCCTTATATCATTAACTCCTCCTACCTTAACTTCTAGGATATCTGGAGTCTTCTTACTTAAACCTCCAGCTAGTTTAGGCTGTGTTGCTATTAAAACTCTCACATCACGGGCTATATCCAGGTTCTTCTCTAACTCTCTTAGCCTCGCTTCAGTATTAAATGAGCCTAATGTTGGAATTCTCCTATGGAGTTCTAAATACTCAGGAGGCTCAACCCAAGCTTCTCCAAGAGTATAGTAGCCTCTATTAGGATCATAGGCGTAGAGTCTTAGAGCTAAAACTATAACTGGAGGAGCCTCTATTATAGTTACTGGGACAAAAATCTCCCTGCCACTAGTCGGACTCTCTGGGATATCATCAATTATATAAACGTGAGACATTCCAACTTTATAGCCTAAAAATGCTAGTAGAGACGGTTTACCTAAATTAATATTAGGCCAAGATTTTATACGAGGTACTAGTCTTGAGGCTCTCTTCCTAGGCGAAAACCCTAAGCTTCCCCTCTTTGGCGCATGCTTTTTTCTAGCACCCAACTATGTACCCCTCCTACGTCTAAAAGTATTTAGTAAATACTTATAAGCTTAATTGAATTACCTTCTATCTTTCCTTGTGTACCTTAGGACTACTAATTGTCTATAGAAATTGCTATTCTCTATGGTAACTGTTAAGTTTAATGGTGTTAGAATTTTCTACTTAGGTTAAGAGATTCTAATTAGTATCTCTAAGAGTAAACTTATGCTCTTAACTAAGTACGCTTAGATTTTCGAGAGCTGAGAGTGTAGCTATTAGCGCTTCTTCAGTCCTAACACTAATAGTACCTTGAGATGGTATTGTATTAATTATGAAATCGTATAAGTCACTACTAGTGTACTCATAAGGGCATTTATAGGGGCCTCCAAAGATTATGAGGGCTCCTTTAGATCTGCTAAGATGTGCAAATATATTATTGGCTATATTACCAATCCATTCACCATACTTACTAGACAATATTATCGTATGACTTCTAGACTTATAGTAATTAATAATATCCTCTAACTTATATATTACTTTAACCCTAAACCCAGTATATATGTCACCCCATGATGATACTTGTAATATAATTTTAGAGTTTACTATAGACTTTACCTCAACTGTTACAATACTCCCAGGCTTTACATAGTCTCTTAGAATACCGTAGCCAATCCTACCTAAGTAAACCTTACACTCACCTCCACTACACGACTCAACATACCCATCTATCTTCACTCCTACTTCTACATTCTGGGGAATGTCATGTGGATATAGTCTTAGTGGTGGTAGTAGACCTACAGCTGAGAGATCACTAGTGATAGGGTAAGCTTTCCTCCTAATATGTGGGGGTGTAACCATATACTTTAGTAATAGTCTTAGAAGTTTTAAGTCTCTAATAGTAGTATCACTATCTCTAAATAGTAGTGCTTCATTGACCCTAAATATAGCTAGGCTCCTCCCCAAGAGTCCAGCTTTAATTGTTTTGAGCTCTAGAGTATCCTCTGTTACTAGAACACTACCAGGAAAGGCTATTATGAGCTTTTTCCTCCTCTTAGGAGGAGGCCATTTAAAGTAACTCATTACTTCTTGCCCTTACTAGGCTGCTTCTTAACTTTACTCTTACCCTCTTCTTCACTTGTAGTCTTTTCAGGTGTTATGAAGAGCGTAGTCTTCTGCCTACCACCCATAACTAACACCTCATATACTACCGTGTTTAGCTTCTCTTAAATATTTCTCTCTTATAACCTTATCTATCTCTGATGCTATTAGCTTATCTCTAATCTCATATTCTTGGTAGCCTATTAGGTTATAGAATTCCTCTCTAGTCATCATTCTATTTAGTAGCTTCTTCTGAGTACCCTCTAGTTTAAGTACTCTTAGAGCTTCTCTAGCAGCTCCTAGAACTACTCTAAATACTGTAGCTGGAAATATAACTATCTTAACGTTAGCTTCTCTAAACTCATCAACAGTGATATAGGGTGTTTTCCCGAATTCAGTCATATTTGCTAGTATTGGCGCTTTAACTCTCTTTGTAAACTCTCTAAACTCTTCTATGCTCTTAAGAGCCTCAGGAAATACTATGTCAGCTCCCGCCTCTACATACAACTGTGCTCTCTCAATAGCGGATTCTAAGCCCTCAATATCTCTAGCATCTGTTCTAGCTACTATTAGTGTATCTCTTCTCCTAGCATTAACTGCTGCTCTAATCTTCTTCATCATATCGTCAACACTAATAACACTCTTACCAGGTAGGTGCCCGCACTTCTTAGGCATTACTTGATCTTCTATCTGTATAGCTGCTGCTCCTGCCTCCTCTAAGTCTCTAATAGTTCTAGCTACATTTAATGCTTCGCCAAACCCGGTATCTGCATCTACTATAACTGGTATGGATACAACTCTAGTTATACTTCTAGTCATTGATGTTAATTCACTAAGAGTTATTAAGCCTATATCTGGCATAGCATATAATCCTGTGAGAGACGCTCCAGATAAGTAGACAGCCTCAAACCCTATACTCTCAGCTAATAGAGCGAATATAGGTCCAAAAACGCCTGGAGCTACTACTATATCTCTCTCCCTAATAAGTCTTCTGAGAGTCTCACTAGGATTCTCTAGAGTACCTCTATATATGAAAGCCAAGCTACTCACCTTAGTGTAGGCTCTCAACCATTTATTATATGATACGTAGGATACTTAAAACTTGTAGTAAGAGTAGAATCAATACTATTATAAGTGTCAAATATACTACCTTACTAAGGAAACTTAAATTATTATTGACAGATTTAACTTTATTATCTAAGCCCATAATAAAGCTATCTATCCTAGCTATACTATCCTTAACGTTAGTCATGAAACTATTTAGAGCATCGTGTATTATAGTAATAGTGTCGCTAAACCTACTACTCAAACTAGGTATATTCTCAACTTGGCCTCTAAACTCTTTAACTTCATCTGATAAACCCCTTATTCTTAAGTCTATATTAGCTAAGTCATCTTTATAAACCATATTGGCTATTATGTTACTTAATTGCTCTTTTACGTTACTCTCTACAGTTGTTATTAAACCCGTAATTTTCTTCTCAAACTCTGCTAGATCAGATTTTGATACAACTTCTCTCATAATAGCATGGACTATCGCCATTCTTAGATCCGGTTCTAGCATTAACTCGGCTATAAATACTTTAAAGAATCTTTTCCTAAGCTCAGCGTTCTTCTCAATCTCCTCTAAAACCTTAGCTGCTAGAGACAATTCTCTCACCCTCTATGATATTCTTCTCTAACATACTTTTATAATTATATACTAGTATGTTAACCGGAGGCTTATCACCTATTCTTACTAAAGCCTCACCTACAGGGAGCTTTAATAAAGTATCTCCATTTTCAAGGCCAAGTCTCCTAGCAAGCTCAACATAATTCTTAGTGAATCCACCGAAGGTAATAATAACTCTTGTATTATCTAGGATAGGCTGTGGAATATCTGAGGGAGACTGAGTAGCGTATACTATGTATACACCCTTACTCCTACCCTCTCTTAAAGCTATAATCATATGGTTAGCTGTACCTTGAGCTATCCTCCACGCCTCATCAATAACTATGACTATCCTCCCAGGTAATCCTTTCTCTGAAGCCTCTAAGACTATACTTGATAGTATTAGACTTGAAGCAACATTCCTATCCTCATTCGGGAGTTCTGATAAATCATATACTACTAGTCCTCTCTCTACTAGTGAACCTAGGCATGTCTCTACTCTACTCTCTCCCCAAGCCGTCTGTAGGCTTGATTTTATGAGCTCACTTGCTACTCCATCTAGTCTTGGGAGTCTTATACAGGTATCATTACCAATCTTAATAATCTTAGATGCTATATTTGATACTAGTGACTTCAGATCTCCTTTTGGATCTATAACTGCTACCATGTAGGGGTCGAGCCTAGAATCACTTATTAATCCTAGCTGTGCGGTTAGTCCAGCTAAGAGTACAGTTTTACCTCTACCTGTAGGTCCAAAGACTCCTATATGTGCTTCAAAGTCTCTAGGCCAATCTAGTACTAGAACATTATCTCCATCAATATACCTACCTATAACTACTCCTCTCTTATCACTAACATGTTTCTCAGATACTATTACAGGTTTTGTATTTATAGCTGTATCTAGCTGTGGAGTAAACGATATTATTGAGCCTAGACTCCCATCACTACTAACACTCTTCAATATTATTCCAGTCTCAGCCTCAACTATACTTCTAAATGCTTCAACTATCCTAATATGATCTTCAGAGTCCTCTGGGATCCAGAGTATCATAGCTAGGGAGCCTATGTAAGGTCTATGATCCCTAATAGCTAGCTTATATAGGTCTTGGAGGAATTTAAGCCTCTCAGCGTATCTTATATGCTTAGTAGCAGTATATGCTAACTCAGTTTTCTTTATCTCATCATCTAGAAACCTTAAGAGTTTACCTCTATCAACTTTAAATATTGTTGATATAAATGTTATATTAACTCTCAGTGACCTAGCTAGCTCAACTAACCTCTCATATACCTCATACTCACCTGATGGGACACTATCAGCTACTAGGGTATACCCTACTAGAGTAGCTCCTCCCATCTTAATTTTAACGCCACTACCTTTCTTAAATCCAATTGGTATTTTTAGATCTCTTGTCACCATCATATTCCTAATTATTAGTAATAGTGAGATGACTGCTAAACCGATTATTAATACATCTAGGATGTTAACCATCTCAGGCTACCTTTATTGGGATTCTACCTTTACCGCCTAGTAGGCTTGCAATACCACTTGTTATGAGGAAGAGTATAAATACATAGATAGCTGGAATTGTTAGGTAATATAGTATGAAAGCTTTAAGTATATTAATATCAAAAAAGCTTAGACTCCCAATAACCGTATCTATATAATCAATAGTATCCCCATAGTGTAGTGATACTGGAGTACAAGAGGATACTGTTATATTCATAGCATAATGACTTGGCTGTGAAGCTTCAATTCTATAAGCACTACCCTTAACACCCCTCCACTCCCACTCATAGGATTTAATACTACTATTTGAATTAACATTATTAATACATGAGCCTGGTACTCTAGCCTCAATATAGTCTCCAGCGTTAAGCCACACTACTATATTATAGCTATCTCCAGACTCTAAGATGTTGTATGTAGATGATGTAGTATAGACTAAAATTAACGGGTTCTTAAATATAATAGTATGCGGAGATTTCAACGTAATAGTGTCTCCGCCCTTATAATCGCCGATGTTAATAGGGTTAGGGTATAATGGGAGTAGTACTCCAGAGTATTCCAGGTATGGGTATAGGGTATTACTGGGTACAGCTATGAATATGTGGTTAGCGTATTTAGACTTAGCGTAGCCATCACTACTTATAACATACGATGCTACTATGCTACTATCAGGTCTTTTAAGTATGAGTATACCGTTAGATGCTGGGTGCTCGAGATTAGATACTACTCTAATAGCTACAAGCTTATAGTCTTGGTTCTCAACATCAATATTAGGGTATGATGCTATGTTTAAAATAAATACTGGTAGTAGCTGTAGCCCAATAGTGAATACTAATATAAATGATATAAGCCATGCCCCAGCACTTCTAGCTATCTTAAATGGTAGAGAGAATAATACCACACCTATGACCATAAGAGGTATTCCATAAACAAATACAAGTTCTCCTATACCACCTAAAGTTGTAAGAAATATTATTGTCAGTGTAGCAATTCTATCAAATGGAATTACTAGGGCACTAATGACATTAGAGAATACTAGAGAAGATGGGAAAGCCTGGAGTATACTAGTTATAACTTTAATAGATAAAGCTGTTGCCACAGAATTCCCATACCAACCAATGAATAATGCTTTAGACCCGCCAAGTAGAGATGCTAATCTAAAGCTAGCCTCGTATAATACACTATAAAGTAGTACAATTAGGAGCGCTAGCATAGAGTCCCAAATGAGCTCAGGCCCCCACTTCTTAATTGAACGTATTGGTATCGGTAGTGAGTATATGAGTACGCCTAAGTAGAATGTTAATATTGATAGCTTAATAGCTAGTAACGCCATATAGCTAATATCCATCCTATGTAACCTACCCTAAAGCTCCAGCTACGAGGCTAGCTACGTATGTTATGAATTTAAATATAGTAGCTCCTATAGCTAGCCAGAATGCAGCCCATATAGAGTCTTCAATTAAATTTGCGCCAGCTCTCTTAACCTTACTAAATGGTATTGGAGCCCCCCTAAGAGCCCAACCAATACTCCATGTTAGTAAGAATAGAGCCCAAGCTAGTGCAGTTATCCTAGTAGTCCACTCATCTATAACCTGAACCAGATCTACAGCCATAAGCAACGACCCCAGTATATACTACTCAGATTATAGGAGGTACAGGGTAAACCGGTAGTAAGATATTATAAACTGAAGCTTCACTGTTTCCCATTGAAAACTATATCTAATACTTACATGGGCTATAATAGAGTAATAGTTAGTTAAAAGGTTTTGCAGAGAGACCATTATTTGGTGTTTGATTTGCCTCTAGGAGAAAGACTTTTTTCAGGTGAAGTTGAGGAGCCTCTATCATGGGTCTTAGCTATTATAGCTTTATCATTTGCATTTGGTGGATTAAGTGTTTTTAATTTAAGTTTCCTGTTATCACCCTACTTCATTGGTGTTTTCCTCGGCTTTGCTCTCCACGAGCTTGCTCATAGAGGTATTGCTAGGATGTATGGGATGCATGCTAGTTTTATAGCCTTTATACCTGGTCTCATAATAACTTTTATATCAGGCTTTCTACCATTTGCTATAATAGCTCCAGGCTATGTGAGGGTGTTCCCTCTAGGTGGATGGGTTTGGGATAGGAATAGTATACTATATTCTATAGCTGCAGGTCCAGCAGCTAACATTATTTTATCTTTAGTTTCACTCTTACTATTAAATATGACAAATCTTCATTCTTTCAAGGTTATAGCCTTCATTAACTCGTGGATTGCCTTCTTCAACTTACTACCAATACCTCCACTTGATGGATCTAAAATATTTAACTTAAACTTTACACTCTGGACTCTTATGATCTTATTATCTTTAGTACTACTCATGGTATCTGGGTGGCTCTAGATATAGTATTGAGGGTCTTTTATGGTTAGGAGAGCCCTACTCTTTGGTAGATTCCAGCCATTCCATAAGGGGCATGTTAGTATCGTTAAGTGGGCTTTATATGAGGTCGGGTTTGATGAAATAGTATTCTTAATTGGTATGGCGTCAGAGAACTATACGCCAAGGAATCCATTTACAGCTGGTGAGAGGATAGAGATGATTAGATTATCTCTTAAAGACTCTGGGATGCCATTAGATAAAGCTATAACAGCTACAATTATGACATTAGAAACTAGTATTGGTAGTGTTCACTATGTCCTCTCATATGTTCCACGTGTTGAAGCTATCCTAACAAGGAATCCTGTCATATCTAAGATATTCATAGATGCTGGGATTAAAGTTTTACAACCACCATTATTTAATAGAGATGAGTGGAGAGGAGAGATTATAAGGCTAAAAATAGCTAGAGGTGATGAGAGCTGGAAGAATGCAGTAACACCCTCAACAGCAAAATTCATTGAGGATATTGGAGGAGTTGAGAGGATTATGTGGATGTATGAGAGAGATTGAGTAGCTATGATATAATCCATTTATACCTTAGAATCCCTGCTAGTCCATTAAATGTTTCTTTAAACCAGTCAGCTTCAGATAATCCTGAAGGAATTACAACTATTTTAGCCCCCCTATTCTCAGCCAACTCTCTCCACTTATATAAATCCTCTCTACTCTGATGTACTATTAATGTTTTAACTACACCAGCTTCTAAGGCTAAGCTTACTTCTCTCTCACCATATATAGCTAAACCTGAAAGTTGTACTAGGTGGAGTTTGAACTCTTCAAGTGTCTCGATAGCTTCTCTATAGAGTTGGGCTTGAATAACACCCTGAGCTTTCATGATAGCCTCCTTTAAACCCTCATAGCCTTGATATGCTACATCTACTAGCTCCTTAGATACTATTTGCTGAAGTCTATAGTCAATGTAGCCTCCTTTATAGAAGTCTAGTTTAGCGTATCCAGGCCCAGCAACTATTATACTCTTAAGTACTCCTTTCTCGTAAAGTTGTAGAAAGTACCTGTTAGAAGCTTCTCCAACTCTCTTAAAGAACTCGTCTACAAGCTGCTCAATAATCCTCTCATATCTCCTCTGACTCTGCCCTCCCTTCTCATGTTTTCCAGGAACATAGCCTTCAAGCTCTTCTAAGACTTCTATCTTACCACCCTTAAGTAAACCTATTGTTGCCTGATCTCTCTCAACTATAATAATACCTATAGCTTCTTTTTCTTCAAGCATATCTTCTAAGAATGAAGTTATGAATGTCTTTTCAGTCCTATAATAGAATATTGGAATCTTCTCTGGAGGCATGAACATCAGGCATATAAAATCTCCATTGTCAATATTCTCACCACAAAAAACTGCTAGACCATTTGACGGTATCTTTGGTATCATTTGAATTCTCTCAATAGCTGCTGAGAGAGCCCTCTTAACAGCCTGCCTAGTCCTCTTAAGCTTAATATTATCAGTTATAGCATACTCTTGCCTCAAAAGCTGGAGAACATCACTCACAGGCCTACCAGGCGGTATATATAGACTTAGCAGTACTGTAGCAGGAGCACTCCACTTCTTAAGCTCTCTAACAATATTAGCTAGCTCTTCTCTAGATACCTTAAGCTTAACCTCAAGTTCTTCCAACTAAACCCCTAGAGGTTCTAGTTATAATCAGGGTTTATTAACTATTCCTCCTACAGACTCTCTCATTGTAAAGATTAGGTACTCTAAGACTGTTATGGTATTAGTAGTGCTAGTATAGCTTTCTGTATATGTAGCCTATTCTCAGCCTGATCCCATACTATGCTTTGAGGCCCATCTATTACGTCATCTGTTACCTCTTCACCTCTCTTAGCTGGGAGACAATGCATGAATAGTGCTCTAGATCCGGCTACGGACATTAGCTTAGAGTTGACCTGGTATGGCTTTAAGAGTTTAACCTTCTCTTCTCTCAGAGCTTCTTGACCCATACTAACCCAGACATCAGTGTATACTATATCAGCTCCTCTTACAGCCTCATAGGGGTCTTCAGTGAACTCGATAATAGCTCCAGTGTCTTTAGCTGTTTCTAGAGCATGCTTTAGTATATTCTCATCTGGTCTAAGCTGCCTTGGAGATGCTACAGTTATATGTAGGCCTAGTTTAGAACCAGATACTAGAAGGCTATTAAGAACATTATCTGAACCATCACCTATAAAAGCTAGCTTAACTCCTCTAAGTCTCCCCTTCTTCTCTAGAATACTCATCATATCGCCTAAGGCTTGAACAGGGTGACTTAAATCACTTAACCCATTAATAACAGGGATCGTAGCATATTTGGCTAGCTCAATAAGCTTCCAGTGTTCTTTAACCCTAGCAACTATTCCATCAACATATCTTGATAGTGTTCTAGCAGTATCAGCTAGACTCTCACCTCGAGCAAGCTGAAGCTCGCCCCAGCTTAAATAGATAGAACTAGCACCAAGCTGCCTAGCAGCAACCTCAAAACTAACACGAGTCCTAGTACTAGGCTTCTCAAAAAGTAAAGCAATAACCCTACCTGGAAGAGCATTAATTACCCTCTCTCCAGTATAGAATCTCCTCTTAAACTCTAACCCAGACTCAATTATAAATAAAATCTCTTCAGGAGTATAATCAACGAGATCAATTAAATCCCTACCCTTAAACCTCAAAATTAAACCACCACTCTAGCTATACTCAAATAAAGGGTATAGAGGTTAAAGTCTAAGATTTACTTTATTCTTTAAAACCTCATCTATATTACTAAAAAGATCATCACTAACTTCAATATCATTCTCAAGTAGGAATGTAATAATATCGCTAATAGTTACATCATCTCGGAGAATAAACTTAGAAGCCTCATTCCAACTTTTAACCTTAATACCAAAATCTTCCCATAACCACTCCTTAACATCATCTAAGGTAATAGTCTCCTCTATCTTCTTGATTAAAGCTTTCTTAATAAGCTTAACTTTAATTCTATTTAAACTATGCAATTAACCACCCGGTAAACAGATCAAAACTAAAACTTATATAGACTATAAAATCTTATAATTAAACAAGTAAGAGAGTAAGGATAAAGGGTTCAGCTCTGATATGGTTTCATTGCCTCATCTCTATTCCCCACATTGATCTCGGGCTTGCATCATCCTTAGGGGGCTTTCAGGGCACTAGGAGAATGAATCTATAAAGGTCTCCTATAGAAATTACCCAGGGAAAGGCCTAAATAGGAGTGAGATTTTATCTTTGAATCCAGTAATTAAATATGGGGTTTAAAGTTCTATGGTTAAAGCTATAGTTAAGATTAGTGATGAAGGTATAGTTTTAGATAAGTGTATTGATAGCGAGTTTTGTTCTAATCTAGGTAGGCTAGGATATATTAGAGATAATATTGTCGAACCACTTGAAGTAGCTTACCAGGCATCTCTAGGTACTATAGAGTTTAATGGTTTAAGTGGGTGGGAGGCTTCACTACAAATCCTTAGTATGCTTAGAATAAGATTAAGCCTATTCCTAGTATATCATGATTTGAGAACTAAGGGTAAGAGGGTTAAGGCTAGAGTTAAAGATAATACGTTACTAATACCCTTAAGTCCCGGTAAAGTCTTAGAAATACTAGTCTTAGAAGAAGGTGTACATATGACTTTAGAAGGGTTAGCAGAGTGGAGTAGAGGTGTTCAAGCACTAAATCATATACCTATAATTGCTATAGTTGATAAAACTGGAGTAATAACATACTATGAAGCTAGAACTATGACACAACTAATATAAAAGTAATCTCATAATGGTACCATTACAACCATTCCATCCATAAGGTATCTATAAAGCTTTCTAACATTAGATTCCTTAATTTTAACCCTCTCTGCTACTGTAGATTGACTAATATTCTCGTAGCCGTGGAGTCTAGCTACTAAGTAGACTATAGCTGCTGCCACTGTTTCAGGCTTCTTACCATATAGTGTCTTACCAGATTTTAGAGCCACCCTTAAGAACTCTAGTGCATCTTTTTTAACACTATCTTCTAACTTGAGATCACTTACCAATCTATTAATGTAAGTCTCAACTCTATCTACTAATCTCCTACTCCCTCCCTCAGTATATATGTGTCTATTAATTTTACTGAAAACTCCTTTACTATAGAGCTTATTGGTAGCGTCCCACACACATTCCTGGTCTACATCTAGTAATTCTAGAACTTCATTCTTAGTTATACATAAATTATATTTCTCAATTATCTTTAATATCACAGCAGCTACTATACACCTCTGTTCTTTAACTCCCGATATCTTCTCCTTATCTAGGTAACTATTTATTATATAGCCAATATCCTCTTTCGCGGTTTTAGATAGGGCTAGTATACTAGCTATCTCATTAGCCTTCTTAAGTATTGAAACCTTATATATATCCTTCTTAGCTACACGTGCTTCCTTAATTCTCTTAGCTAATATACCCGATGTCCTCTTCAGTGGATTACTAGGCTTCTGTGGTCTAAGTGTAACACCTATCCCTAAATCGTGTTGAGTAAATGTTATGGGGTCTCCTACTCTAGAGACACTTCTACCATCATCTTTAAACATCCTCTCAGGCTCGTCAGATATAATGTTAACGTCTAGAACCTCACCTGTACTACTACAGACTACATACCCCTCCTGTGTAATAACAACTTCACCAGGGCATCTCTCTATACTATCATCTAATCCCCCAAGACTCATACTACCTCCCCCTCGCTTTCCTAGGAGGCTTCCAAGGTTCATAGTATAGGTCGCTAGAGCTCTCAATAGCTTGTACTAAATCTTTATCTTTAATCTTAACAACCGCGTAAGGCTTCTTCACATTACCAATAATATCTACTACTAAGCCAGCCTCTCTAAACTTCCCATATTCATCTTTAAAGTATACTTTAGAACCTATAGGTATAGGCTTCTCTCTAGCCATAGATATCACGATATAATTCATTGGAGTTATTGATTTAATAGAGCCGAGATATTTAATATTCTCAATTCTACCCATCCCACTCGCCTCCCTCTAGCTTAACCCCTCACATTTTTAGCGAGCTATCAAGTATATAAATAGTTATGCTTAAGTTAAAGTCCCTAAAAATTTAAGTCGTAATGGTGCGGCTACCGCGTATATATGTTAGTATTATTTTTAACTTCTACTCTCATCTTATCAAAGCTATTATTATTACAGGAGCTACACTTATCTGGGTGTAGTGAGAGTCCCCCGCAAACACTACAGGTATACCTTAGTTTTCTTAATAAAGCTCCCCTTAGGAAGTCTATAGTTTTAACTGAGCTAAACTCTAATTCAGGGCCCTTAGGGCTTACAGAGTAGAATATTCTAGAAGCTTTAATTTTCTCATAGCTATCATCTAGGCAATAACCATTTAATCCAACTAGGAAAGCATAAGATACTATAGCCTCCGCCTCTATAGTTGATAGAGCATTAATAACGTTAACGCTGTCTAATGTAAGCTTATCAACTACATCTCCTAGTAACTCTTCAGATCCAGATAGTAGAGCTTCTAGACCTAATATAGTGTAGTCTGTAATTGTTATAGGTAGTAGGATAGTATCATAGCCTAATATCTTAGCTAATCTTATACTCCAAACTCTATCATACCTTAAAGTATCAACTATATTACTAAACCTATACCTAGGGCTAACATCAACAGATATAATACTAGTACTCCTAGCCAGAGTATCTATAGAGTATTGATCTAAGTAGACGCTACTAGGAATAGCAACTCTAATCTCCGACTCATAACCCCTCTTAATAAAAGATGTTATATATGCTAAACCAAGTGATGCCATAGTATTATAACATGTTACAGGTACCAAGACTCTACCTTTAGGCTTAAGAGCTGCAAATTTGCCTAAATACCTCCTAATACTCCTCTCTAGCATCCTCCCCAAACAAGAAATACATAGATAGTGACCACTAGAAGACCTATAATAGACTGCCCTACCCTCACATAGACTACACGAAACTCCCAAATTACCCCCTAATATTACAAAGAAAAACATAGCTTTAAAGGTAAGATTACAATTAATTAACAATCAATATAGGATTATAGCTAAAATCCTCTAAAACACCGTGTAAGTTAAATATAGGATAAGTTAAGATGTAGAGTGCCCGGAGATCGTCCTGAAAGTCTCTAACGGTGGTGCAAGCCCAAGACCAATATGGGGGAACAATGGATGAGACAGTGAACTTATATCAGAGCTGAACCCCTAATAAATGTTAATGCTCTAAGAGACCCAGAGCTTAGCCCTTACATCTTCCTAGAACTTGGAATTTATTGGGGTTCTTGTAGGAGATCTATGAGGGAGTAGAAGTCTCTGGGTATGAGGATATTTAGGAGTATTTGTGAATAGTCATTCATTATCTATTTCTTCTCTGGCTTCTAAGTTAATATTCCAGAGATCTTTTCTTCTAGCTTCAAGTTGTTCTATAGGTTTACCTTCAAACTCTGCCGCTGTAACTAGTTTAATGTTTAATTCTCTAGCTATTCTTTGATGTTCTTCAATGTATACCATATAATTTAAATCTCTTAATATATGATGATCTAAGACTAGAGTTTCAGGCTTGATGCTTCTTATAACCTCCATTACGCCCTGTAAGCCTTTATTGATTGTATCGCTAGAGATAATAGATCTAGAGAAATATGTAGGTGGCCCTCCTAGTATTAGGAGTTTAGGTCTAGGATTAGACCATGACTTAAGAATTCTTAATGCTTCGGGATCAGCAGGACCCTGAACATCGCTAGTGAATATTAAACTCTCATTATCACAGACTAATCTAACCATTAGGACTCTACCAACCTTACTATTAACCTCTCCATGCCATACGGGGTTTGAGAGCTCTATAATTAACCTATTAATTTTGAAGGTTCTCCCATCACCTACTACTATATTGGCTTTATCTTCTAATCCAGACTTCTTAAGAAACCTGTAACCCCTCAGCTTCTGGCTAAAATTTATATCTCTCGTGATGTCTTTAACAATTAGCATTTTATCATAGTATAGCTCAGGCTCTCTACTAACATAGTGGTCGTAGTGGTAGTGAGTTATTATTATTATAGAGCTCTCTCTAATAAACTTCCTAACACTATCTAGAGATGATTCAAGCCTCTCTAACTCTAATGGATGGGGAGGTAAACCATAACGTCTAGGAGCTATAGCAACCCCGAGATCTAACCCAATACTATAACCACATAAGCTAACAAATGTGGCTAAACTCCTAACACCCATACTATCAGCTGCAATAATCCTAGCATACAATTAAAACACCAGGGAATACTATGATATCTAGCTGTTTAAACAGTTCTATCCTGGTGAGTATCTAAGCTAGGAAGACCTTATCGTTTAAGACGAGAATGGAGGCTAATTGAGTCGATTCTAGGTTTAGTGGGGTGAGGTTGTGGGTGTTGATGAGATTCTAGGAGGACTATACATATACTAAAGGTTATTAAGGATTCTCTATAGATTTAATACACTAGGTGTATTTAATGGCTAGGTTTTATATACTAGACTTATCTGATGAGTTTAAGCGTGATCTTGAAGATACACTAGCAACTATGGTTAACTCTGTGGATGTAGATGTCTTCATTGGTAGCCTCTGTGATGCGTGCTCTGATACTGTGGCTTTACTGAAGTTCTTTAGAGACGCTAGCCCTATTAGGGGTGGTTCTAGGATGTTAAATGTTAGAATCTACGACTATGAGAATAAGAGTCATAGAGAGGAGTTCTTAATTCAAAATGTTAGAAGAGTTCCTACAGTTAGCTTTATTAAGGGCTATGTTAGATGGACTGGTATACCTGCAGGGGAGGAGATTAGAGCACTAGTAGAGACAATTATGAGGATAAGTGAGAATGAGTCAGGGCTAGAAGAAGAGACAAAGAATATACTAAGAACACTTAAAGGAAAAGTTCACATAGAAACAATAGTAACACCATCATGCCCATACTGCCCCTACGCCGTACTCCTAGCTCACATGATGGCTTATGAGGCATATAAACAAGGCAACCCGATCATACTATCTGAAGCTGTAGAAGCATATGAGAATCCAGATGTAGCTGATAAGTATGGAGTAATGAGTGTACCAGCAATAGCCATAAATGGTAGGCTAGTATTCGTTGGTGTACCCTACGAGGAAGACTTCATAGAATATATTAAGGCAGCAACAGAGGGGAAGCTAGGTAGAGGAAAAGGTAGAACACACGGTGAAGTTTCTGGAATATAATGATTACGCTAAAATCCTTAATATGACCTAGCATTTAAAGATTATAGCAGTTCATGATTGAATTTAAACCTTGGATTATAACGTATTTATATGGTTATCTAGCTGTTTAAGGCTATTAGCGGATGAAGAAGCTTGCCCCCAAGGGATTAGATGACAGAATTACCGCGTCCTGACGCGTTAGATTCACCATATTATATGGTGTTTAGGCTATAGGATTAGTAATACTAGTATTTGTGCTAGTAGCGGGTAGACAGGCGTTATTAGCCATCCCCTCTGTAGTACTGATGCTGGGAGTGCTACTAGTGGTGCCGTAGATGCTATTATCGTTGTTATCTCGTTTATGCTACTTACGTTTCCAAGCTGAGGCATTGATTGTATTGCTGATGCTAGTAGTTGTAGACTATATATTGCCATGGGTACTGATGCTATTGATATTAATGCCAATATTGATGCCTGTACTGAGGCAGACTTAGCCTCTCTCCTAGCCTCATCTATTAGGCTGTATAGCTGTGTTAGTGCATCACTTAAGCCCATTGTTCCAGCTACTCTAGAGGCTGATATTATTGCTCTTATTACTCCTATAGCTGCTCTCTCAGCTCTAGATAGTCTCTCTTCTGGAATATATCCTAGCTTAGCCTCATCTATAGCTATTCTGAGCTCTTGGAATGCCCTATGGCTTAGGTTCCTATAGCCTATGGCTATACTCTCTACGACAATAGTCATTCCTATTAGGTATGCTAAGCCTGCTTCTAGAGACACCTTAAAGTTTATTAGTACTGCTGTGAAGGGTACAGCTAGTGTTATGAGTGTCTCAAAGTATCCAAGCTTATACTCGCCTAGAGAAGGCCTAGTAGCTAGCATTGCAAGTGCTCCAGCAGGAGCTACTACTAGGGGAACTACTAGTATTAGAACTGATAGAGATCCCCCAATTAATACTACTGGTGTTAGTGCTATAAGAGACACTATAGCTGCAATTATACCCTCAGCAACTATCTTACCAAAATCTATATGAGCTCTCCACTGCTCCCTAATAGAGTTTAAAGCATGGTTGAATAGTATTAGTGATAGCTGACTCCTAGATGCTCCTAGTATCTGAGCGTTAGTATAGTCTCTAAGAACGCTACTAAAACTCTTAGATGGAGTAGTCTCTGCTAGCTTCTTTAATGCTGCTAGCGGGTCTAAGCCAGAGTCTAGTAGAAACTTAAGCCTAGAGGACTCAAACCTAAACCAGAAGAATCCCCTCTCATCCTTAAGCTTAACTATTAAGTCAGCTATATGTATGGGGCTCTTAGTGTAAACCATGAGGTACGCTAAGACAGCCGGGAGCTCCTTATCAACCCCGGACTTAACAATAAATCTCCAGAAGTATGGAGCTACTACCAGTACTACTACGGGTGCTACGCTTAAAATGAAGAGTAGGATATTAAAGCCTACTATTAAGGCATATACCACATTTATTAATAGGAATACTGGAGTCACAGTTAATACAATAATGGTAGCTATCCTCATAAATGAGATAAACTCTGGACCATAATAATCTATAGTCCAAAACCTGCTAGTATAGGTGTAGATTGATTCTACCATAGGAGATATTGTCTGTCTAGCTTTTAAGTTCAAAGCTTAACAGCCTCCCCATACTCGCTAATATAGAACCTAGTTATGGCTTTGTAGAACTCTTCAGGATCTAAGCCTGCTAACTTCTCTAAGAGTATAGATCTATTCTCAAGCTCTCTAATAAGCTCGTTATGGGGTACTCCAAGTTTACTCCAAGCCTCTTCTAACCTTACGCTAGCCTTAACTAGCTCACTAGCAGTACTCGGGGTAAACTTATCCTCTAGGGGGTTCCACTTGAATACCGTTATAAGCTCATCCTCATTAACCTCTGATATACTATAGACTCTCCTCCTAACCTTACCACCGTATACTGGAATCTTCCTAATGTGAACTATAGCTGATAGTAGTCTTAGGAATAGTTGTGGTAGGCTTATAGGCTCCATTTGGAGTCTAAGTATTGCTCCCTCAGCACTATCAGCATGGAATGTTGTCATTACACCATGTCCTAGTGCAGCTGCTTGTGCTAAAAGCCTAGCCTCTCTCCCTCTAACCTCACCTACTATTACATACTCTGCTCTTCTTCTAAGAGCAAATTTTAGTAAATCTTCTAGGTTTACTTCTACTAATGCTTCACCAGGTAATGATGGTCTCGTTATTAGAGAATCCCAGTGTGGATTTAGTAGTCTTAACTCTGGTGTATCCTCTATAGTTATAACCCTATAATAGGGTGGTATTAGGCCTGCTAATGCTTGTAGCATTGTAGTCTTCCCAGCTCCCATACTACCTATTGTTAAGAGGAATAGTTGAGCCTCTACAAGTATCCACAGGTAAGCTGCCATTAGAGGTGATAAGACTCTACTAGCTATTAGATCAGCTATAGTATTAGGCTTCTCAGGATACTTTCTAAGAACAAAACTACTACCAAACCTTGAAACCTCCCTTGAGAATGTCACTGAAACTCTAAACCCCTCAGTAGTCTGACCCTCAGCGTACGGGACAGCTATACTAATAATCCTACCAGCTTTCCTAGCAAGCTGAACTACTAGAGAGTCAGCTGTAGCATTATCAATGACTAAATCAACCTCAACCCACCTAGCAGGGACAAGCTTATGAATAACAGATAAATTCCTCCCAGGAGTTTCTAAAGCTATCTCTTCAATATGAGGATCTATAATTAGGGGATAGAGGGAGCCGTAACCGCTTAAAGCCTTACTAGCATAATAAAACTCTATATCATTAGATGGCTTGGATAAGCCTGCAATAATATCCTTAACCCTCTCACTACTCGGAGATGGGGGCTCAATAAATCTAAGCCTAGATAAACCTAAGTCATCAACGTATAAGTAGTAGTTAACAACGCCAACCCTATAGTGAGCTGTAATCCTCCACTCTTCAGGTGTAGATATTAGTCTAGGCTTCTCTATAACGACATTATAATCCCTACTAGTACCACCCCCTAATTTAAACTTCTCTCTTAAGAGATTAAGCATTAAGCTACCCCTCTAATTATTAAAAATATTTTAGGGAGAGGAGGGTCTCTGCTGTATGTAAACTTAGCTTAGTGGTATGGTTTTGCTTAATACTGAGCCTCTGACTTTATAATCAATAATTATTGCTTTAGTATTTATAGGTGCAGTGAGAATAGCCGTATATTTACCCCCAGGCTGGATATTATTCCCGCTCGTTTGAAGTGGAGTAATTGTGGAGACTGTAGTGGGGGCATCAGTTATTATCTTGAAACCCGTTATTGTTACATTTGTCCTATAATTATTTGTGACTTCGACGTATACTAAGTACCTAGACCCGTCTACATATGACTTGGATGCTGTTACTATTAGTTGCTCGCCTGAGCTCATTAAACCCTCTGATGTTTTTGTGAAGTACTCGTATACTAGTATTCCCCCTATTACAGTGAAAGCTATTAATATTAGTGTAGCTACTAGTGGAGATAACCCTTTTCCTGGGTTTATCACACCTTACACCTCACTACTATAATGTGTTACTGTGCGGTGTTTGGTTTTTGATTTGTAAATATTTTTAAACTCTACTCTACTGGCTTAAGGTTTAAAGGTTATGGTGACTTATGTTGAGCTTAGAACCCGTAGTAGATATTAGAGTAAGTAGGAGTCTAACTGTTTGTAGCCTAGTAGAATTATATGGTTTAATGCATGGATTTACATCTTCTAGCATATATGAGGCTTTTAGGGTTCTAAGCGAAGGGTTAGAATCTAGTGATCTAAGAATAATATCATTTACCGGTAATCTTATAGCAACAGGGCTTCGAGGTGTTATATCACAGCTTATTAGCTCTAAGCTATTTAACGTAGTCTTCACTACGACTGGAGCTATAGATCATGATATTGCTAGAAGTCTAGGAGGATTATATCTCAAAGGATACTTCGAAGTAGATGATAGTAAGCTTAGAGACTTAGGCTTCCAAAGATTAGGTAATGTATTTATCCCAGTAGACTCTTACGGTCTTATAATTGAAAACTTCACTAGAAGACTTGTAGAAGAGGCTATAAGGATTAAGAGAGAATGGGGCATATACGAGATATTGAGATTAGCTGGGGATATGATTAGAGACGAGAATAGTATTCTTAGGAGTGCTTCTAAAGCTAAGGTAGATATATTCGTGCCAGGATGGCCTGACGGAGCTTTCGGGACATCACTATTCATGGAGAAGCAGAGAGGACAAGATATTATAGTAGACTACTTTATAGATATGAAGAGACTTTCAGACATATTCTTTACAGCTAAGAAAGCTACAGCCCTAATAATAGGTGGAGGTATAAGTAAACACCATGTACTATGGTGGTCTCAGTTTAGAGAAGGCTTAGACTACGCTATATACATAACAACAGCACAAGAATATGATGGAAGCCTAAGTGGAGCTAAACCTAGAGAAGCTATTAGTTGGGGTAAGATTAGACAATCAGCTAAAACAGTAGTTATCTATGGAGATGCTACACTTATACTACCAATAATAACCTCGTGTATAGTAAAAGATTAATGTACAGTATAGATTTTAGATAACACAAATACATTAAGAGAATACATTAGCTTTTTATAAAAAGTTTTAAGGTTAAACCATAGATTATCATGTAGGGCTTCTAGCCTTAATAATCTATATTATATCTAATCTATAGCTGGCGGTGGGGGGTTGTGAGTAGACTTGAAAATTTTAGAGAGATGAGTGTTGCAGAGTTCTTTGCTAAATATAGGGAGGTCGCTGGGTTCTCTAATCCGGCTAGAGCTCTATACCAGGCAATTAGAGAACTTGTTGAGAATTCTCTTGACGCTACAGATGGCCACGGTATTCTACCTGAAATTAGAATATTTATTGAGAAAGTTAATAGTAGTAATGAGAAGAGCTTGTGTAGAGTTACTGTTGAAGATAATGGTATAGGCGTCCCCCCCACCGTTATGCCTGAAGCATTTGGTAAAGTCTTATTTAGTAGTAAGTATGTTATTAGGCAGACTAGAGGTATGTATGGTATTGGCGTTAAGGCTGCAGTCCTCTATGGTCAGGTTACTACAGGATCTTACGTTGAGGTTATTTCTTCAACGAAGGGGTCTAGCTATATCTACATGAAGAGACTTTATATTGATATGAAAAGGAATGAGCCTGTAATAGTTGAAGAAGCACAGTGGAGGAAGCCTGGATTATGGCATGGGACTAGGGTCTCATTAGCTATAGAGTGTGATTGGCCTAGGGCAAAGAGTAGAGTATTAGAGTATGTAAAGAGAACAGCTATAATAGCCCCATATGCTGATATTATACTCCAGACGCCGGAAGAGGAGATAATATACTTCCCTAGAACTACTAAGAAAATGCCTAAGCCTCCTAAAGAATCTAAACCTCACCCTCACGGCATAGATGTTGAGACTTTAAAGCAAATGCTAACTAATACTAAGGCTAAGACAATGCTAGAATTTATGGAGGCAGAGTTCCAGAGTGTAGGTAAGATTACAGCATTAAAATTCTTGGAAACTATAGGATTAAAGCATAATATGAGGCCTAAGAAGTTATTAAAAGACAGTAATGGAGCTATACTTGCAAGAATTGTTGACTCAATGAGGTTATTTAAATTTAAACCTCCTAGAAGTGATTACCTAAGTCCTCTAGGTAAGGAATTAATAAAGATAGGTCTTACGAGAATGTATAGTCCTGAGTGGGTTGATGCTATAACTAGGCCTGCTAGAGTATACCAAGGGCACCCATTTATTGTAGAAGTAGGCTTAGCCTATGGAGGATCTATCCCATCACTAGAAGAACCTATACTACTAAGATATGCTAATAAAATACCATTAATATATGAGGAGCGTGAAGATGTATCATATAAGGTTCTAAAGGATATTAACTGGAAGAATTACGAGATTAACATGCCAGCTCCAATTGTAGTATTAGTTCATGTAGCAAGTACTAAAATACCCTATAGGGGTGTTGGTAAGGAGAGTATAAGTGATGTCCCCGAGCTAGAACAGGAGATAAGAGCCTGTATCCTAGAATTAGCTAGAAGACTTAGACGCTATCTCTCATATAAGGAGAGAGAAGCTGAGGCTATGAGGAAGGTAGTAGTCTTAGCCAAGTATATACCAGAGATTTCTAGGAGTTTAAAGATAATATCTAAGAGTCCAGATGAGTGGAAGCCTTTAGAGCCTAACGAGGAGAAGGATATTGTAGATGCTCTCATTAAACTTATTGCCAACTATATAGAGGTATCTAAACTTATTACAGGTAAGAGTAGTGTAGAGGATATGATTAGAGATATAATTAGTGAGGTTAAAATATCCTAGGTGTAATACCATGACACATGTTAATATTGATAAGGTTGATGTAGATGCTAGGAGGAGAGCTGCTAACATTATGAGAGAGAGTATACTCCCTATTCTCAGAGATATTAGTAAACTTAAACCGCCAAAACTCGTAATACCTAAGAGGACACTATCTAATACAATATTCGACCCTGAGAAGGGGATACTAGTATTAGGAGAGGAAGTACTAGAGAGGAACCTGTTAGACATAGGAGAGACTAGGAGATTCATGCAAACACTACTAATGGCCTCAATAATATACCAGGCTCTCATAGAGAATGAGTACCCCACGATTAGAGACTTATACTATAGAGGAAAACACACAATAATATACAAGGATTTAACAAGACGCCATAAAGAGGAGAATACATGGGATGAGCAGAGTGAGAGTGACTCAGCACTAAGAGATCTCGAGGTCATGACGGGGCTACTGAGGGAGGAGATGCTAATACTAAGTAAAGAGAAGGGTAAAGTAGTAGGAGATATGAGGATTAAGAGTGGCCCAGACGTCATAGACTTATCAAAGCTCGGTCACGGGGCTTACGCTATAGAGTCAACCCCAGATTTAATAGAGTTTCTCGATGTAAATGCAGAGTTTGTCCTAGTAGTTGAGAAAGATGCTGTCTTCCAGCAGCTACATAGGATAGGCTTCTGGAAGCAGTATAAATGCATACTAATAACTGGGGCAGGGCAGCCTGATAGAGCTACTAGAAGATTCGTGAGGAGACTAAATGAGGAGCTAAACCTACCAGTATATATCCTAACAGATAGCGACCCTTACGGATGGAATATATACTCAGTATTTAAAGTTGGAAGCATAACTTTAAGCTATGAGAGTGAGAGGCTAGCAACACCAAAAGCCAAATTCCTAGGAGTATCAATGACAGACATATTTGGTGATAAGAATAAGAAACCATACATATCAGAATCTGAAAGGAAGAACTTCATAATAAAAGCCAAAGAGAGAGACATAAAGAGAGCTAAAGAGCTAATGAACTACTCATGGTTCCAAACAGAGAAGTGGAGGAGAGAACTACAGTTATTCTTAGAGAAAAAAGTTAAACTAGAGATAGAAGCACTCACAGGGAAAGGATTAAAATTCCTAGCACACCAGTATATCCCGGAAAAGATACAAACAAAAGACTGGATAGATTAACGTGAATCACATAAATTCATATAGAGGTAAGACTCTCACGCATCTCCTCCTACTCGGTTGAAAGAGCTCTCCAATCCATCTCCGTTTGTCCCTAGATGTTCCATGGTCACATCTAGGGACTTCCACATCGCCCACGTGGAGTCATGGGTGGCTGTTGAGCTCAACGGCACCGGGGCTCTCATCAAGTTTTAGCTCTGGGCGGCTTGGAGCATTGATCTCATCGCTTCCCATATTCCTCCGATAGATCAGAAATCAATGCTTATAAGCATTTCCTCGGAAAAGTTAAGAAGAAACAGCCTCGTAGGCTCCTACACTTAGTTGTTATAGTTATTACTTTAGCTTCTCACCTGTATAGTTAGGGTTTAGTATTTGAGGCCCTATGTCGTGATATTCTCTACTGAGACTATTGATGGTAGTATTGCTAGTAGAACTGGGTACTCTATGCTGAGCCGTGTTGAAGATCTCAAGCTTCTTCACTCTTTTAGGGCTCATACGACTACTACGACATAGTCAAAAATCCTAGAATACCATGGTGGATGAAGGAGAAGTAGAGAGAAATGAATGAGAAACGGAACTACAAACAATAGCATCATGGCTAGGAACACCCGAATGATATGTCAGGAGAGCGCGTTCGTTAAATGAGAAAAGAAAGCGACGCTTTGAAATGCCCATAGAGAACGTGATAGAAACTTTTGTAGTAAAAGAGGCTACATAAATTTGTGGATTTTACATAAATAAGCTTTACCAGGCTGTTTTAATGTTATGGTAAAGCTTACATGAGGGTTGCCTGGTTTTAGTTTCAGCGCTTTTGCGGGGATAGAAGTTTAGTCTTTAATTCACCTCTCGTTAATTCTTTAATGATCGTTGATAAATGTAGATTAGAATTATATGAGGTGGATGTAGTTCTAGATATATAGGTATGGTATAGTAAGATATTAAGGCTTTTAGTAGAGTTTGTTAAGTTGAGGTGTTATTTGTGAGGATAGTCTACTTTACTCCTCTAAACCGGGAGATTCCTCGTTTAGGGTTGTATGTTAATGGTGTGGTTGTTGATCTTGTTGAGAGCTATAGGAGGCTTTATGGTGTAGAAGCTCCTCACTGGTTTTATGATTTAGGAGAATTTTTAGCTAATGAAAAGTATAGTTTTAGAATTGCTGAGGAAATCCTCTCTACGTACTCTAAATCAGCTCGTAGTAGCATAGGTGAGATATACGATTCTCAAAATATAATATATCATCCTATAAAATCTAGAGATCAAAGAATTTTCTGTATTGCTTTAAACTATAAATCTCATGTTGAGGAGGTTGGGAGGCCTCCACCTGAGAAACCTTACATATTTATAAAGCTTAAGAGTGCTCTAATAGGTCATAAGAGTCCTATCATAATACCTAGAATATCTACAGCTCCAGATCATGAAGTAGAGCTTGGAGTTGTAATTGGTAAGAAAGGTAAATACTTAAGTAGGAGAAATGCCTTAGAGTATGTTGCAGGATATACTATATTCAATGATGTTAGCTTTAGAGATTGGCAAATGAAATATCATCAAGGACTTGGAATTGATTGGCTTCACGCTAAGAGTTTAGATTCATCTACCCCTGTAGGGCCGTATTTAGTAACTAAGGATGAAATAAAAGATCCATACTCTCTCGAGCTTACCCTTAAAGTCAATGGAGAAACTAGACAGAGAGGATACACTTCAGAAATGATATTTACTATTGAAGAGATTATTGAAGCTATATCGCAAGGCATAAGAATACTACCGGGAGATCTAATAGCAACTGGAACACCGGCAGGAGTAGGTCATACTAAACGTTTATATCTAAAGGAAGGCGATGTAATTGATGCAGAAATAGCAAAAATCGGAGTTCTAACAAACCCGGTAATAAGAGAAGTTTCTGAGGAGTAAATACTATAATTTACAAATTTCCCAGATGCTAGGGTATAATAATTACTGCTTTGAGACCTATTTAAATATAGGTTTAAGTATTAATAATTCAATATGTAGAGGTGGTTGTTTATGCCCCTATCTACTATTAAAGATATATCTCTAGCCTATGGATTAAACTTTTACTCTATTGATAAACCTTTGAGAGACGTTTTAAGATTTTATATTGGAAGAGAACCAGATTTATACTCTATTGGTGCTTTTAGTGGAACGGATATCTATGAGGCTGCTTATAGAGTTGATCAGCTTAGTAAACCCGCTCTTATAACGTGGAGTATTAAAGGTGATAGAGTTGATACTGTATGGCTTGATTCTTTTGAAAGAATTATTATTGAAAAGCTAATATTAGACTATGGAGCTAATAGATTCCCATTTAATGGTGGAAGTTGGCATGAACACTTCGCCTCTATAAATCTAATAGGAGATCCTGGAGTAGGCTGTATATTGACTATAAGTATTCAAACAGCATATACACTTTATAAGTATGGTGGAGATCCTATTAGGGGGTATTATAGGAATTTATCTGGTTTCTCTAAGCCATTAATGATAGGAGCTACATGGTTTACAGAAATACAAGGTGGGAGTGATCTTGGAGCTAACACTACTATAGCTGATCGAGTTAATGGGGTTTGGAGGCTTAACGGCTATAAGTATTTTGCTAGTGGAGCAGGATTAGCTGATATTGCACTAGTAACAGCACGTAGTCCAGGAGCTCCTAAAGGAGCAAAAGGGATATCACTCTTCGCAGTACCAAGACTTAGAAGTGATGGGAAGCTTAATTTCTATGTTAGGAGGCTTAAGGTTAAAAGTGGGACTGTAAGTGTTCCTACAGGTGAGGTTGAGCTTATTGATAGTGATGGTTATATTATTGGAGAGCCCAGTAAAGGTATATATTATGCTCTTGAAAGCCTAATGGTATCTAGGCTAAGTAACTCTCATGGGGCTATTGGTATAAGTAGAAAGGCATACTTTGAAGCTCTACTATATGCATTAGAGAGAAAAGCTTTCGGTAAAAGACTCGTAGACCATCTACTAGTTCAGAGAGATTTATTAGAAATGGAGTCTCTCATAGAGGCTGGACTTATTCTAGTACATAAAGCTACTAAAGAGTTTGAAGAATCTAAGAATGATACACCTCCATATACAAGCACATACCATTATGCAAGACTACTAACACATATAGCAAAGAATATAACAGCTGAAATAGCTAGTAGAGTAACACAGCTTGCAATGGAGCTCTTTGGGGGAGTAGGATTCTTAAGCGAGTATCCAGTAGAGAGATGGCATAGAGAAGCATTAATAACCCCTATATGGGAGGGAACATCTAATATACAAGCTCTAGATATGCTAGAAGTTATAGCTAAGAAAGGAGCACATGAGACTCTTATAAGTGATATGAGAGAGAAAGCTAAGGAGACTATAGACCCTGAAGTATCTAGGAGAGCTTTAAAAGCTATAGAAGAGACAATATCATCACTAGCATTTAAAGATCCAAGCTTAATAGAATATGAGGCTAAAGACACCCTAGACACTCTTGGGTATGCAATATCTGTAATCCTCCTAGAAAACCTAGCCTCACATATAGGAGAGAGAAGGTATAGTAACATAGCTAAAGTAATATTAGATCGTATGATAGATAAAAAACCCATACCAAGACTTAAACAAAGCGATATAATTGAGATTATAGGAATTGGAACAATAACCATATAGTACAACCACGACTTCACTAAATTAGAGAATATTTCTCTAAGTTTTTAATACTAACTAATAATTCAAACTCTAAGATCTACATCTTCTACGTAACTATAATTATTATTTTGGCTTCTCTTCTATATAGATTTAGGGTTTGTGCTTGAGACCTTATGTTATAATATTCTCTACTGAGACTATTGATGGTAGGATTGCTAGTAGGACTGGGTATTCTAAGCTGAGCTGTTTTGAGGATCTCAAGCTTCTTCACTCTTTTAGAGCTCATAGCGATGGGGTTATGGTTGGTGCTAATACGGTTATCCTAGATAATCCTAGTCTTACTGTCAGGTTTTCCCACGGCTCTAGCTCTTTTAGGATTGTTGTTGATCCTAGTCTTAGGGTTCCTCCTAATTCTAAAATATTTGATACTCCAGGCCGCGGAGTCTTAGTTACTCTTGAGACGTGGAGTTTAGAGAATCTTAGAGATTATATTATACGTGGGGTTATAGTAGTTAAAGCTGGATTAGATAGATTAGATTTGAAAAAAGCCTTAGTAGAGCTGTACAAGCTTGGAGTTAAGAGATTGTTAGTAGAGGGAGGCGGTATACTTAACTGTACATTACTAGCTGAAGGTCTAGTTGATGAAGTTCACATTACTATAGCCCCATATATTTTCGGGTCGGGTGTTTCACTAGCATCATGTAAGGCATTTGATGGAGAAACTAGTAGAGTAGAGCTTGCACTTATAAGTTATAAAGAGGTGTGTCCAGGATGGGTTCATCTAGCATATAAGGTTCTAAGACCTAAAACAATAAAGGCATGAATCCAGTCTAAAATTCAAGTATTTGTGGTAGGTGATGTTTTATCCTCCTCTAGATGCTTTCTTAGAGTAGCAAGCTTTCTCCTAAAATCTACGATACTAGTTACTACATCATTATACTTTAATTGTAGTAGCTCTTTTATATCTCTCCTTAGATATCTATAATCTAATAGTATATATACTGCCTTATCTTCTGGTGATCTAATAGCTCTTCCTAATGCTTGTTTTACTCTAATTATTGTTGATATTATGTAGACTAATTTTCTAGCATCTTTCTCCTTCATTCTATTAAGTAGTACTTCTAAGTGTTTCTTAGTGTAATCGTCAGGTTGTGGAAAAGGTAATCCTACTACTATTACAGTATGGAGTACATTCTCACCTTCATAGTCTATAAATTCAACACCTTCAACTAGCTTTCCTCCTGCAACAGCATTTACTAGGAGATTCTTCTCCTCCATTATACTAGCCTCTACCTCACCTAAACTGGTGCCTGGACCCTCAATTATTATGTTTAAGTCTTTAGGCACTCTCTCTACTATACTATTCATAACTTCATAGCTAGGATATACTACTAACTTAACCCCCTCTAGTGCTCTAGCTATTTCCACAATATACTCTGCTATTTTACTATATGTTAGTACACCTCTCTCAACATATCTTGTTGTAACATCAGATGCTACTATTGTATATATATTTGATTTAGGCATTACTGGTCCGTAGAGGAGTTCTATATCAACTGATGTAGATTCTCTTTTAACACCTAAATGTACGCCTAGAAAATCTCCTGGAGGTATAGTACCACTAAGCATAATTACAGCCTTAGCCTCAGATAGAGGATCTTTAACAGTTAATGCTGGATCTAGAGGTGTAGATACTAGTGTTATATCATCACCTTCTCTTATAGCGAATAATGTATAATTCTGATCTACTAGTGTTTGAGCCCATCTTACAACCTTACTTAATGCTAGGCTAACTCTAATATTACCACTAACTAAAGCTTCAAGTATAAGCCTCTCTCTAATTACACGCTCGATATCAGCTAGAATTTTAGGATCCCCTAGTACTTTTAATATCCTAAACTTATCAATAACTCTAAAACCTTTCCACTTAAACCTCCTATATTCTCCGAGGTCTCTAACTAAATCTTCGAGAATTTCGGCTACACTATCACCACTAGATACATACTTTTTAATCTCCTGGATAGAAGACTGTATATCTTGAATTGTAACTCTAGACTCTAGCATACTGTGAGCTCCTAGAAGACTATGAGCCTCATCTACTACAATAATAAAGTCCCTGTACGAGAATTCAGGGAAAACCTCTGAGAATATATCCTTACGGAAAACGTAAGGATAAGTCGTAATAATAAACTGCGAGTCTGAGACCCTAGAGAGTAGAGTAAAGAAAGGGCATACGCCGAAATACTTAGCTAAATCAATAGATATTCTCACAGCATGCGGTAAAGGGTAGTTTGAGATGAATCTCTCTACATCACCACCATTAACGCTACCGAGGCTCATATAGTACTTGCAGAGCCTTCTAATCCTTAGGATAGCACAATTACTCCAGAAATCCTCATGAGATAATGGTGGCTGACTAGGCTTATACATTAGAGGGCAAGATCTCCTAGCAGAGAATAAGAATGTAAGCCTAGCCTTAAACAACCTCAACTCTCTAATAACCGGGTCAATCTCATTAACAGTCCTAACAGCATATAATACACGCTCAGCCCCACCAAGAAGAAGACCATATATAACTGCAGCAGTCTTACCATAACCAGTAGGAGCTTTAATAATAAGAACACCACCACTCCTAACAGCACTAGAAACAGCCTCAGCAAGCTCCCTCTGTCCCCTACGGAAACTACTATAAGGGAATATAGAATCCAAGAAACCCCCCAATTAAAGCATACATAGCGAATAATAAAAATTCATCCATAATAATTAATCATAACTAAAGTATTCAACTAGCGATTTCACTTATTTCGAAGCTTTAGCCTTCCTACCACATTTCTTCTCCTTCTCTTTTACTCCACTCTTAGACTCTTGACTCAACTCATCACCACCATGAAGCTCTAATTATACCTAGATTTATAAAGGTAGATAGATTATAGTACCACCTTAACTTAGCATGTCTAGAAAAATATAAATTTATATTAGTCTTTAATAGTTTTAAAGGCATAGATGTGCTAGCAGGATATATTTATGCCTGGTGCTATCGAAGTCTGCATTAAGGTTTATAATAGTGACTGTCCTTTAATCCGGTTTCTCAAGAGTAATCGTATTAAGGTAGAGTTTTATAATGTATATGTTAGCTCAACTGGTACTAGACACTTTCTTGAAGTTGGCGAGAGTAGCAAGATCATAGCTAGATATGCTAAGGTTAACGGCTTAGCATTCAAACTTGTAGATAAGCGTAGAGGACTAGTCTGGATTGAGAATTCAAGTCCTTGCACAGTCTGTAGAACTATTGATAAACTAAAGTTCATGATTTTAAGCTTTAAACTAAGCGATGACCTCAACCCGGTATACGCTATACTAGCACCATATAAAGTGAAAGTTAACAAGTTAACTGCTCAGCTTAGAGAGAATAACATAGACTTCGAGGTGATATGCATGCAATCATATTCAAATATGAGAAACCTAACCACAAAACAAGTAAGAGTACTACTAGTAGCTTATAAAATGGGATTCTTTGAAGTACCAAAGAAAGCAAACTTAGAAGATTTATCTAAATTTCTAGGCATAAAACCCTCAACTCTAGACGAGATATTGAGGAGAGCAGTCAAGAAACTAATAGAATCCCAGCTATCCTCCGTGAAGTAATCTATCACGTGATTATACCGCTTCCTAGAAGCTTTCTAAGAATAACTATATCTAGGATTAATCAGCAACACGTATCTTTAATGAAGAGTTAAGTATACTCTGAATCATAGAGAAACACATAGAATAATAAGTCCACTCATTACCTACTATAGACTGTTATTCCTAGAATCTCTATAGCTATTGTAAAGTCTAAATCATTTCTCCCTACTCCATAGTAGGGGTCTATTATAGATATCGCTAAGTAAACCTCACGTGTTTCCCCTGGTGGTATGAATAAGGCTAAACTTATACTTGTATATCCCTTCTTAGGTAGCCATGTATCTTCTAGAGATGCAAGCTCAAAATACAGGACGTCTTTGGAATCCACAATACTCCAGTCTCCCCTAATAGCCATAACCCTTAGTAGAGGGAGTTGAACCTCATCTGTACAGTAAAAATCTCCACCTTCACTATCATGGAAATATATTCTCAAGAAAACCTGCATGCCGGCATAAATTTTAGGATCGAGCTTCACATTACTTAACTTAAATGCGAAACCCCACTCAGTATCCCTAATTATCTGATTTGAGCTAATGATAGCTGAGTAGTCGAGAAACACTCCATCCTCATCAGCAAAGCATTGAACTTGGGGAGGATTATATGAGCCATAGTTGTAGTCTTCAGTGCTAAATATAAGCTCTCCAACCCCATTCCCATCAGTATCAGCTACTATAACGAATGGATCATAGCTTGATATCCTTGAATTTGATGGAGTACGCTCAAAGACCTTAATGCTCTCAGCAGAGCCTTTGAGATTTATTTTTGATAATCTAATATCACCATAGTAGTACATGCCTATAGCGTCACTTAGATTACTATGCGTAGCATATACTCTAATAGCTCCATCTCTACTAGTATATCTAAATTCGAAGTCTTGAGCTGGCTGGAAGCCTTCTATCTTAACTCTATAAAATTTGTTATTAGAAAATACTGTTAATAGCATGTTAAACTTACTTTTATCGCCAGGCTTGAACCCTATAATAGCATTACTAAATGATAGAGATTTACCTATAAAATCCAAGGTTATGAGCTGGTAGTAGTACCGGTTTCTACCATCATAGGAGCTTACTCCAACTTGAGGGTAATTATTGTTAAAGTAGTCTGGAAATCTCGGCTCAAAGTATTCAGAGTTTAGAATATCCTCTAGGAATACTATCCTCTGCTCTACTGTAATAGCCTTAATTACGGTATCCTCTAGGCTACTCCTCCCGATGACTGGATGTACTACTCCTCTATCTGACAACATTATAGGAGCTACTCTCATATAGTTAGGGATTAAATCTGGATTCAATAGTACTAATGCTGATTCTCCAGGGTTTAGTATTAGCGGCTCCTCTTCAACCAGTATACTACCAGGATATCTTATAATAGCTGTTATAGGCTTACCACTACCTGGAGTATAGTCTGTTAGGTTTACCATGAATTGTAGAGTATTACTCTTAGTGTCTACTATGCCTATTAACCTTATAGTTACTGATACTGTACCAGTATTATTAGCCCAGAATCCTGGGAATCTAGGATCGAATGGTGATAGCCATGATACTATAATCTTCTCAGCTAGCCTCTCAGCCTGGAATGACCCTATATCTATCTGCCTCCTAGCTAGGCTACCCTGTGTAGTTATTAATTGTAGTACGAGGGGTATGAGTATTATGAGTATAACTAGTAGTACTATGAGTCCTCCAATAATCTCAGCCTGGCCTCTCCTAAGCTTCAACCCTAACCCTAATAGGTATATTGTCTTTAAGGCTCTTGTAATGTCTATTAAAGTCTAATACTACATGCCTGAATAACTATTATAATATTGTTATCCCAGGTATACTATATTGGAGGATTAAGCCTTGAGGGGGGCATCAGAGCCTATAGCTGTTATTATGATGGTTGGCTTAACCATTATCTTAGGACTCTTACTTCTCTCATTCTTTAACTCAAGCTATATTAAGGTTAGTAGTGAGAGAGGTAAACTAGAGTACATTAATAGTGTCAAAACAAGTCTAGACGTCATAGTAGTATATAGTAACTCTAGCCGAGACAGTTATAGCTATGTATTAAACCTCCTAAATATAGGGCCTAGCAGGTTAACATTCTGGGTAGCCTTTGGAGTAGGTGGTATTAGAGATCCTGGAGTACCGGTAGTAACTAGTACTGATAATATAGAAGTTTATACTATCAAATCATATAATGGCATAATAGACTTAAATGAGTGCCCAGGTAACCCTATAGTGTGTACCCAGATACTAGGATTACTAGACTCTAATAACGTATACACTCCTGATGAAATAAAACTAACTGAGCTAGGAACACAGACAAAAGTGAAACTTAAAGGATTTAAGAGAATAGAATTAAATAGTAGAGAGTCAAAGCTACTATATGTAAAAATTAATAAACCCCTCGAGTATAGCGAGTGGCCTCTCATACTAATAATGGGTAATCATAATGAAAGATACTACGTAATATCAGCATATAAACTACCAAGATAAATTCTCCACTCCTCCTAGATGCTCATAGAGTTTAACGCTATAGGCTCTAGGCTGCGATGAGATTGACACCTATCCTCTTCAGTCTAAGGTAGATGGTAGCTTATCGCTTATACGTCAATAGTGCTTTAAAAGGTTTACGGATTATCTAAAAGCCTAGAGATAATAAGAAATATTGAGAGGGTGGAAGGGCTATAATGGTAGCTGGCTTCTATCAGCGTAGTGTACAGTATAATACTTGGGGTTTAAAGCCTCTTTTATAATATTAAATGCTTTCCATGGATCAGTATGAGCCCCACATGTATAAATGTCTACTGTAGCATAGTTATATTCGAGCCATGTATGGATAGCTATATGACTCTCTAATATTAAGGCTAAGACTGATACACCACCCTTTCTTCCCTGGAACTTCCAAGAATGTATTTCATGTAGTGTTGCTCCAGATTCTTTAACTGCCTTCACAATTATTGATTTTAAAGCTTCTTCATTGCTAGCAATATCTAAGTTTATTCCATAGAAGTTTCCATATACGTGTTTCCCAATAATTACATCTTTTCTATTTTGTTCCTCCTCTCCCGTCATCTCCAGGTTCAAACCCTCTCTCTATGCTAGAATCTTGAAGTCTTAGGTTAATAAGCGTAAGTCCTTTACTTGAAGTTACATCTAATGTCTCTCTCTATGTCCTTCTCCTCTTATTTCAGCTATACAATGATCTCCAATTTCAGTTAATATATCTAAGGCTGTAGAGACAGCGTCAGGATTACCTGGGCATGCATATACTAGTGTATTACCTATTATGAAAGCCTCTGTTCTACTCAAGAGGGCTCTAGCCCCTATCTTAGCATAACTCCTCCTCCTATGCTCTTCTCCTAATCCAGGCACAGTTTTTGACGCTATTGGTTTTAGAGCCTCAATTGTAATATCTCTTCTGCTAACACCAGTCCCTCCCGTAACTAGTACTATATCTGCTTCTCTTACTGCTTCTAGAACAGTAGCCCTAATCTCACTAATACTATTGGGTACTATTCTTGAGGCTACAATATGGAATAATCCTTTAACTTTCTCTTCTACTAGGCCAGTAATCTCGTCTCTCTTCTCCCCCCTATAGACAGAGTCACTTGTAATAATTAGAGCTAATCTAATCATTATAGTTTACCATTTAATAATAGAGGCTAAGAGTTAATTAAATTATCTTCCCAGACAATGCTATAGCTACTAGGATAGAGTAGAAGCCTGCTGTTACAGGATCAGTATTTAATGTAATAGTATAGAGCTCAATACCTTTAACCTTAGATGATAGTATTACGTCTTTAAACTCCTGCTCTTCAACAGTAGTTGTAAAAACTAAGGCTTTAACCCCCCTCGGGAGGTCTAGAATAGCCTCTAATGGTATAGGTTGAATATTATTAGAAGCTTTACAGTAGTATGCTCCAGGCTTAGTTGATGGAGTATAAGCTATAACATCATATTCCCTACTCTCCCCTATTATATCAGAGTATCTCTCATATATCCATTTTAAAGCGTCACTCAACTCTCTAATCTCTCTCCTAATCCTCTCATCTCTAAGCCCCATAAGCTTAGGGATACTCTTTAAAGCTATTACTGATGAAGCTAGTAGAGGGTACCTAGATGGTACTACTACTCTCTCTACACCTCTCAACTTAGCTCTCTCCTCATAAGCTTCATGTTGCTGGGGAGCTACTAGTATAGATCTAACTCCTAGTAGGGATGCAGTTATAACAGTATTTAATGCTCTTACATCTCTATGCTCGATAGAAAATACTATGACCTTATTATGCTCAACATATGGTAGGATGTGTATTGAGGCTTCAGTAGTAGATGCTATTCTAACCTTATAACCTGAGTGCAGTGCTCCAATATAGGATATATATGCTGGAGGCTCCGCTCCCCTAGAGTATACTATTAGATCATCATCTGATACCTCAATACTTATATTTTCAGTACTCTTTAAGACCTCAATATATTCTGCTTGTAGACTAGACGATAGCATATTCTAGCGCCTTACAGCAGCTACACTTAGAAGTATCTGGCTCTCCTCTTAGGTGGGGTATGAGCTCATATAGTAGTTTACGAGCTCTCTCAATATTACTAGTCATTACCCTAGATACCTCCTCAGCAGTTACAGGTCTCTCAGCCCAAACATCATAATCTGTTACCATTGCTAGAGTAGCGTAGCATAGCTGAGCTTCACAAGCTAGATTCACTTCTGGCACTAGAGTCATACCTATAATATCTGCTTTGAACACATCTTTCCATACTCTACTCTCAGCTTTAGTAGAGAATCTAGGCCCCTCAATACAGACATATGTCCCAGAAGCATGTATAGTGTATCCTAGCTTAGAGCTAACACCTATAATCTTCTCTCTTAGATCCTCACAAAACGGGTCTGCCATGCTAACATGAACAGTGACTGGTCCATCGAAAAACGTATAATTCCTCCTATTCTTAGTCATATCAATAAACTGATCTGGAACTACGAAATCACCAGGCTTATAATCCCATCTTAAACTACCAATAGCAGAAACACTTATAACCCATTTAACTCCTAGAGCTTTTAAAGCCCATATATTGGCCCTATAGTTTATAGAGTGTGGAGGTATCCTATGCCCCCTACCATGTCTAGGTAAGAATGCTACCTTAACACTACTAATATCGCCTACAATAATATAATCTGATGTTGGCCCATAAGGTGTATCAATTTTAACCTCAACAGGATTCTCTATAATACCCGGATCATAGAGTCCAGAGCCCCCAATAATACCTACATGAGCCCTAACCTCAGGCTTAATAATCTGGAAGACCATAACCTAACACCCGCTATACTAGACAGATACTTAGGAGAAATTAAGCTTAACTAAAATAAACCTCAATTATAGAAATTGACTTGGAGGATTCAAAGAGAATTGGGGTATAAGCAGGTTATAGTATTAAGGAGAGATATAAATATGAGTAGGGGGAAAGCGGCAGCTCAAGCAGCACATGCTAGTGTCGAGGCGGTAATGATAATAGTAAGATCTGGGAAGAGAGAGTGGAAGCACTGGCTCGAGGAGTGGCTGAGAGAAGGACAAATGAAGGTAGTATTAAGAGTAGACTCTGAGAATGAGCTAGTAAAGATATACAGTGAGGCTATTAGTAGCGGAATGCCAGCATCAATAATTAGAGATGCAGGTAAAACACAGCTACTACCAGGGACTCTAACAGCTGTAGCTATAGGACCGGCTCCTGAGGAGTTAATAGATAAGATTACAGGACACCTCAAGCTATACTAGAGATAATATTGTAAGCCTATAGTCTCATATTTTTAGGATTCACTATATACCATTAATGTGGAGAGGTGCTGTTATCTATTGATATTCTTGAGCTCTTATGGGGCTTAGAAGAGAGGATGTATGATTTTGAGCGTCTAAAAGCTACTATGAGGTCTCCCAGCTATTTTAGAGTTTTTGAGGTTAAGTCTAGTGAATGGTTTATGGGTTCAAAGTGGAGTATATATCTTGTGGGGAAATACTGTATATCTACATTTAATGCTCTAGCTAAGCTATCTAGAGTCTTAAAGTCTGAGAGGTATAGCTATGCTGGCTTAAAGGACGCCTATAGTATTAGCTATCAGTACGTCTCATTTATTAACCCTAGAGTATCGCCTAGCTATATAAATTTAGGAGATGTCAGAGCATGGCTTATTGGTAGAGGCTCAATTATTAGGCCTGGCTCTCATACTGGCAACATATTTAGGATAACACTAGAGGTTGATGATCCAGATAAAGTAGCGTATAACTTATCACGAGTTAAATTAATACCATCATTCTATGGCCCACAGAGATTTGGGGTAGAGAGGCCATCAACACACATGTATGGATTAGCACTAGCTAGAATGGAACCAGGACTCCTAGCCAGGGAATTCAAGTACAGATACCCTGGAGAAGACATAGATACACTATCAATCGAAGAGAAACTCCTACAAGAAGCTAGAACAGAGATAAACCCGTGGATACTAGTAGATGAAAGCCCCAGAATATACACTGAAGCCCTACAAGCATACTTATACAATAGAGCTTTATCGAGAGCTCTAAGAAGTAGAAAAATAGACCAAATAAGAGAATCAATAGTAACAATAAGATACTGCAACGAAACCATAAGCATACCAGCAGTTAGACTCCCATCAAGAGAACTAGTAGAGAAGGAGACACAATGGGCTAAAATAGTCAAGAGTATATGCTTAGAAGAAGGTATTAACATAAAACAACTAAAAACACTAGAACCAAGCCTAAGACCAATATACTACCCCATTAAACTAAGAAGCACCACCATTAAAGATAATACCATAACATTCACAATATGCCTCCCACCATCAGCATACGCAACAATACTACTAAGAGAGATAGTAGAACTAGAAACAGTAAATAAATGCAAACCAAACAAGTGAAAAACACCAACACCCACCTAGAAACTTAAACCTCTCCAATAAATCTCCATCCTACCCCCTTTAAGAAGATACTTAAGCTCATTCTCACATCTTAAGTTCCCCTTAGAGACATCTCCATCGCCTTATATATATAAGTCCCTTCATTGGGGAGATCAAGTACTTTCTACCAATTACCAGTTGTAGCTTAAATACTCAACGCTACTATTTAACTCCGCTATGTTCTCACCCAGGTTATTTGATACTCAAATAGCCGTTTCCCATCCTAGGTTTTTAGGATGGGTTGTGCCTCCTGCCCCGCACTTCGCAGTGGCTACCTAGCCACTCTACGCGGGGGTCGTAGGCATTCTTCGAGCTTAACGGCATAAGGGTTCACATCTAGTTTTATTCCTAGGATAGGATGAGAGAATAAATCTTATAAACATTACCTCCCTAGTAAAGTAGTACTTCTCCAAAATCCTACAAAAACCCTTATAAACCTAACTCACCAAAACAGCCGTCAACCCTCTACAACACTGTCTTTATTACCTGACCTATATATGTGACTTTCGCTAGTACGGCTCTACCGGATCCTCTACTAGTTTAGTAGTATTGAGAAATGCTTAGAACCATTAGATGACTAGTTCTACGCTTGGTGGTGGATAGTGAGGAGGTGGAATTGTGGCTTATGTGGGCAAGATGTTGTTGAAGGCCAGAGATTTACGTTTATTGGCAGTATAGGTGCTGTCCATGTAGAGTGTCTACTAGAGTCATATACTAGACAGTTAGATAAGAGGGATTTGATAGCGCTACTTGATGCTAATGAAGTCTTACTATATGCTATAATTAGGTTTAAAGAGGCTGAGAGGATGGCTAGTGGTGAGGTTAAAAGTATATTGTCTGAGGCTAGGAGAGAGATTGAAAAGATAGCTGGTAGAATAGCGTTAATGCTAGGGCAATTGAGTACGTAATGAGATATATCTATGCTATGTTTCTTTAACTGCTATAATATAATATGATAATTTATCTTCACCTCTCTCTAGGATTCTAAATCTTTTATTGGTTTCATTTATAACATTCTCCTTAGACTCTCTCAATAGCTTTAAGCTATGTATAGCCCTAGTTAGTGTATGTGGGTTTAAGTCAATCACTATTAGTATACCGTTGCTCTTTAGTGTTCTCCAATGCTCACTAATAGCTAGATCTACGCGGTCAATATGGTGCATTGTAGTATGGTTTATGGCATAGTCAAAGAAATCATTAGGATAATGTAGATTCCTTAAGTCACCCCTCTCAATAACTAAAACACCCTTCTCAATATAACTCCTATAGGCTATCCTAGCTAGAGAAACCTGGGGACCACCAATATCTACACTATAAACAATCCCGCCGAGCCTAGTAGCAAACCTGAGGACAATGCCTAGATTAGCGCCGAAACCTGTAGCAGCCTCTAGAATCACGGGTTTAGGCTTAGTAATATACATAGAGTAGAGTCTACTACCGCCAGCAAGCCTATCAATAATAGACCCTAAACCCTTAATAGTATACTCTAAGACTAGAGACACGTCAATAACCCTAGGTTAGGATATTAAAGCAGAGATTAATACAGGAGTATATGCTTCTATAGCTGTAACAGTAGAAGTAGTCTAAAGCAACTGTTTTTGAATTTTATAGCTGTCTATATTAGTTTATATCATTGAAGATTATAATCCATATCTACCTATTCTTAATGCTGAGAGCTACCTGGTGAGAGAGTAGAGAGCTTATAAATAGAAGCTCTCCCCTAGGGTGGCTCTTTATGAATACTCAAAATGTGGTGTGCCTAGGGGTCACCTGAACGCTCCCAAGCCCGATGAAAACCCGAGCGGGATGCAGGGGAACAAAAATGAGGCATGAAGCCATATAAGAGCTGAACCCCCTAAAGCGAGTAAGAGTAGATTTATGTGGATAAACTTAATAAGGCCTGGCATCTAAATAACGTATAATGAGTTTAGGAGAGTGAGCCGGATGTCGGTATCTAGAAGAGATTTTCTTAGGGGGCTTATTGGTGGTCTCATACTTGGTGGTGCTGCTACAGCTCTCGGCTTATATGTCGCGGCTCCTGAATGGTTTAGAAGGCGTTTTGTAGAGAAGCCTGTCACTGAAGTAGAGCGTGTTCCAGCAAGACCTTTAAAAATTGGCTTACAGTTCATGACCAAGGGTGGAGGAGCGCCCTGGGGCGATCCTACATTTAAGGGGGCTATGTTAGCTGTAGAGGAGATTAATGCTGCTGGCGGTATTCTCGGTAGAAGAATTGAGCCTGTGATCAAGGATGAGACTTCGCCTGATGAGACTGTTAGAGAATATAAGGCGATGATAGGTGAGGGGATAGAGTCTTATGTTGGTTTGATAAGCTCATCCAACACCCCAGCCGTAGCTCCTGTAGCTGAGGAGGCAGGCATAATATCATTCTTTGTAGATGGATGCACAGATATACTATTTGAGAAGACCGTGCCAGACCCTAAGTTTACCTTTAGGATTACAAATATACAGTCAGCTGATGGAGTTACAGCCGCACTAGGAGCTATAAAATTCTTTAACTTAATGGAGAAGGATAAAGTTAGAATTGCACATATTCATCCAGACTACGCGTACGGTAGGAATGCTCATGCTCATATGCAGATAGTATTCGAGAAAGTCCTGGGTAGAGATAGGGTTGAAGTAGTAGAGGAGTTCTGGCCCGGGCTCTTTAGGGTAACAGACTTTGGACCATTCATAACGAAGATGATGGCTGGCCGCGCAGATATCGTAGCTACATCTCTATGGGCTATGGACTTTATAAACTTCTATAAGCAAGCTTTAGCCTATGGCCTCTTTAAGGTTGCGAAAATGGTATCTACCATTAGTCATGGTATAGCACCTCACCTCGTAGAGTCAGATTATCCTGAAGGATTCGTAGCCGGTGTTCACGCTAACTACTACTTCTTATATCCAGAACATGAAATCTATCCTCTTAACAAAATCTTTGTTGAGAATTACCGTAAGAGGTGGGGAGAGTATCCAACTAATGGTAGTGAGGGGGCATATACAGCAGTATATCTGTATAAGGCTGCTGTTGAGAGAGCATATGAAGCTTTAGGTAGATGGCCTGAGGCTGATGAGTTAATAAAGTTTATTGAAGGAGCATCTATATATGGGCCTGCTGGTATACTAACTATTAGAGCTAGGAGACCAAATAAGCATCAGGGGTATAAGAATGCTATAGTTGGGATGAGTAAAGTGGATCCACGTTATGGATTCAATATCTTAGCTGACCCTCTAAGAATACCTATAGAGAGGATAACAGTCCCAGAAGGTTGGGAGGGTCGAGAAGATCCTACCATGGCCTATAACTGGATTAGAGAGACTTGGAGGGAAGGAGAGCTTCCAGTATAAATTAATGTAAGTGAGGATAGTTGAGCTTAGACACTTTAGCTAGGTATATCTTAGATACTTTTTTCTTCGCGTCTCTCATATCTCTAATAGTTTCAGGTTTAAATATAATATATGGTGTAATGAGGATAGTAAACCTAGCTCACGCCTCACTCTTCACTTTAGGAGCCTATACTGTAGCATGGATTACAGCAAACTATATTGTTAAAATATTTGGTAGTAACCTAATACTTCTACTAGTTCTCCCTCTAACTATAGCTGTTATAGTCACAGTTCTAGTCTCACTAGTCATGGTCACTCCCCTGCTAAGATACTCCTATGGGAAGGGAGAAGCATTCCAACTAATTGTTACATTCGCCTTGCTAATAATCTTTGAGGAATTATTCCAAATAGTATGGGGGAGGATGCCTCTAGTAGCTAATGATGCTTTCTTCGCTATGGGTACAGTTAACTTATTTGGCTCACCCTACCCTCTATATAAAGTCTTCGTGATTATTGTAGCATTCCTCATAATACTAGCATTATGGCTTTTAACTTATAGGACTTATCTCGGCTTACTGCTAAGAGCTACATCTATGGACTCTGAGATGGTACAAGCTCTAGGAGCTAATGTTATTAGATTAATAGTAGTAGCTATAATTACAGCCTCTCTCCTAGCAGGATTAGGCGGTGCCCTCTACGTCCCTACAGCATCTGTAGCCCTAGGCTTATCACTAGATGTCTTAATTGTAGCCTTTGTAGGCTTAGTCATAGGGGGCCTCGGTAGTTTTATAGGCTCTCTCATAGGAGCTCTTATAGTGAGCATATTCAGAACATTCTCGATATACTTCTTCCCAGAGTTAGAGCTCGTCATACTATTTACTGTAGCTCTCATAGTCTTAATCTTTAAGCCTGAGGGTATTGGAGGGGGTAAGGGTTGGTGAGAAGAGAGATCGGCAATAATATTAGATCTATAGTCATAGTGGCGGTAATAGCTGGACTACTATATCCAGTGATAAGTAGTATTATGCCAGGCTGGGAGGTTATGCTAACATATGGTATAATATTAGCTATAGCTGCTCTAGGCTTTAACCTCTTATTCAATTATACTGGCCTCCTAAGCTTTGGTCACGCTGCATTCGTTGGACTAGGAGCTTATGCTGTAGGCTTATCAGTAAAATATATTGGTCTTAGAATACTTGAAGTACAAGTACTCATTGGTGTCTTACTATCAGCTCTTCTAGCATTAATAGTAGGATTTATTGCCGTAAGGTATAGGGGTATATTCTTCGCTATCCTAATGCTCGTTACAGCTCAAATACTCTGGGGGTTCTACGTAAAGTTCTACCATATAACAGGGGGTACTGATGGAATTAGGATTCCAAGACCTACACTATTCTTTATCTACGATACTACTGGTCTAGGATATCATGCCTTTAACATGGTGTACCACTATTATGCTCTACTATGGTTTACGGTATTAGCGATTATTATGTGGTATATAGTCAACTCACCATTTGGTTATACTTTAAGAGTTATAAAAGATGCTGAGACTAGAGCTGTAGCATTAGGTGTTAACGTGGATAGGTATAGGCTACTAGCTCTAGTGATATCTGCTATCTACGCTGGAATAGCTGGCGCTCTCTACGCGCCAATAAATAGGCTAGTCACACCAGATCTAGCATACTGGACTCTATCAGGTAAAATTGTCTTTATGAGTATACTCGGGGGGACAATGTATTTCTTAGGTCCTATAATCGGTGCTCTTACCTACGTCTACCTCGAGACTATAGCTCAACGCATAACAATCTACTGGTACTTAATACTAGGTATTACTATTATAGCTATAATGTTTTTCATGCCTAGAGGTCTACTAGGATTAACTGAGCTAGAAGGATTCAAGAAGATGGCTAGATTATTTAGTGCTCTACGCCTTCAGTTTAAACTCTAGGTGGTATCTATGAATACTGAAACTCCCCTCTTAGAAGTATCCAACCTGCGTAAGTATTTTGGTGGAGTTAGAGCTGTAGATGGAGTATCTTTCAGAGTATATGAGGGTGAACTAATCTTCCTAATAGGGCCTAATGGCGCCGGGAAGACAACTCTAGTAAACCTAGTTAGTGGCTACCTTAAGCCAGACTCGGGCTTAATAGCCTTTAATGGTAGAGATATTAGTAGGCTAGATATGGCAAGTAGAGTAAAGCTTGGTATTGCTAGAAGCTTTCAATTTGTAAATGTCTCCTGGAGTATTTCCCTCCTAGAGAATATTGCTATCGCGATAGCTTCAAGGAGAGGTATAAATTTGAGTATGCTTAGATCTCTCGAGTCTCACACTGATGTGATAGAGGAGGCTATACAATTAGCTAAGCTCGTGGGGCTAGAGAAGAATCTCGATAAGCTACCCTTGGAGGTATCACACGGTGATAGGAAGATATTAGATGTTGTAATGACATTAGCTCTAAAACCTAAACTACTATTACTAGATGAGCCTACAAGTGGTGTATCTACTAGAGATAAGTTTGATATAATAGATAGGATAGTATCAGCTATAAAAGCTACAGGCATATCTAGTATCATTGTAGAGCACGATATGGATATAGTTTTCAGCTATGCGAATAGGATAATAGCAATGCATAGTGGTAGAATACTAGCTGACGGTCCCCCAGAAGATGTAAGGAGTAGAGAAGACGTTAGAGCAGTCCTCCTAGGTGGGCTCTATGCTTAAAGCTGAGGGATTACACGTATCTATTAATGGCGTTGAAATACTGAGAGGTGTTACTCTAACAGTAGCAAGAGGCACTATAGTATGCCTACTCGGCAGGAATGGTGCAGGTAAGACGACAACTATAAAGACCATAATGGGATTCTATAAGCCTGTAAAGGGTAGAGTCACTATTGATAACATGGAATTAACATCGAAGAGTGTACATGAGAGAGTAAAGTATGGGGTTTCTTATGCTCCCGAAGATTTAAGAATATTCCCATGGCTAACTGTAGAGGAGAACATAAAGCTAGCAGCTAAGCTAGCAGGTAGGAATGTTGATGAAGCTATAGAGATAGCACTAGGAGTATTCCCAGAGATTAGAGGATTCCTAAAGAGGCAAGGCTTCTACCTTAGTGGTGGAGAGAAGAGAATGGTAGCAATAGCTAGAGCTCTAGCACAGAACCCTAAATACATGCTCTTAGATGAGCTCCTAGAAGGGCTAGCTCCAATAGTTGTAGAGAGACTAAGTAAAGCACTAAGAGAGATAGCTAGTAAAGGAGTAGGCATACTTATAGCAGAGTCAAACGTTATGTTAGCAAAGAGAATCGTAGATGAAGCATACATTATAGAAAGGGGGGAAATAATATACTCTGGGAGTATAGATAAAGCCTTAGAGACAGAGAATATTGCAAGGATACTAGGAGTGAAAATAAAACCCTAAACATAGAAGAAATATAAATATGTGATAAACAAACTTCAAGCAACAAGTCATAGCTATTAAAAGCACCTAAACATTAATTCAATGCCTGATATGCCTAATGCAACTGTTTTGAGTTTTATAGCTGTTTATATCATTCTCTGAGTGTAGAGAACCTCTACTATTCCCAATATTGGAGCTACCTGGTAGGGGATTGAGAGCTTAGAAGGCTCTCCCCGAGGATAGCATTACTCGGGACGTGGGTGCTGGGGTCACCCTTAAGACTCCCAGAGGGTAATGCAATCCCATACCGATACGGGAGAACAAGGATGATACAATGTTGAACCCCTGGAGAGGATACAAGATTTAAGGGTGTGAACTCATATTTCTCTTTTTATTAAGTTTAAGGTGTTATCTATTATTGTATTTGCTAATTTATTATTTCCTGTA